>Ga0224496_10001655_pt1 | contig 13652 bp, 11 predicted proteins | sample SF_Jul11_sed_USG_2_FD_168127 | JGI IMG/M metagenome (GOLD analysis project Ga0224496, IMG submission 168127) | Sediment microbial communities from San Francisco Bay, California, United States - SF_Jul11_sed_USGS_8_1 | ecosystem: Environmental > Aquatic > Marine > Sediment | place: USA... | reverse complement strand
CGTACTGCCACTGACCGCATTGACCAGCAGGCTGTCGAACGCGGTACTGCCAGCCACCTGGAAACGGTATTGCCGGGCCTTGTCGAGCCCGGACCAGTTGAACTCCAGCGGCAAACGATCAAGTACGGCCTGTTGCGGCGCAAGGTCGGGGGGCGGTAACAACGGCCTCGGTGCGGATGGCGCAACACCCGCCTCTGCCAGCACCCCGTAACCGGCCGGCACATCACGACTGCTGCCTTCGCCGGATACCGCCACGTTACCCTCCAGCACCTCGCTGCGCATGACCGGCCGTGCACTGTCGGCCGACACGCGGAATTCGGTGCCACGCACCGCAGCCACTGCTGCCGGCGTAATAATTTCATAGCGGCTGCCGCCACCCTGCTGCTTCCTGACACGCGTTCTTACCTGCCCGCTTTGCAGGCGAATGCGCGTATCAACCATACCGGTTTCGCCATAGGCACTGAGGCTGTCGAACACGATCTCGCTGCCGCCCAGCACCAGCAGTTCCGAATCATCGGCAAAGCGAATCGTAACGTTGCTGTCATCAGCAACCTGCAAACGGTCGCCACTGTACAACTCAAGACCGCCAGTCACTGGCAGGGACTCACCCGCCGCACGACTGACTTGCGCACTGCCCTGGTACAGGTGCACCCGGGCACTGGCCGGCTGGTGCTTGAGAATATCGATCGGGAAGCGCAGACGGGTACCCGGCAGGATCCCGCGTGCCGGCGTATCGGGGAGTTTGTTGATACGCTGAATCCGTTTCCAGTGGCGAACACTGGTGCAGTGCTTTTCGGTCAGGGCCCAGATCGTATCACCCGGGCGGACTGTGTAGGTCCAGTATTGCTCGGCGGCCGTAGCCGGCATGGCGGACAATACCGCGATCAGCAGGCAGAGTACCGCAGCAGGCAGGCCTGCAAGCGCACGCCGCCGCTCGTTCATCCGGCCTGCTCCGATACTTTCTCGAGACGATAACCATGATGGTAGACCGCACTGAGTTTCCAGCCCCGATCCGGCCGGATACTTAACTTGTTGCGCAGGCGGCTGACATGGGTGTCCACGGTGCGGGTATTAATATCGCCCCGTGTGCCCCAGACGTTTTCCAGGATGTAGCTGCGCGACAGCAAACGGCCGGCATTGCGGAACAGCAGGATAGCAAGCTCGAACTCCATGTTACGCAGTGTAACAGGTTCGCCATCCAGCATAATGCAGCGCTCCTTCATCTCGACACGGTAAGGCGGGTATTCATAGGCCATCTCGACATCGACGTCCTGTGCAGCCCGTCGTTCCAGTGCATGCAGGCGCGCCAGCGTTTCACTCTGACGAACCGGCTTTATCATGTAATCGTCCGCACCCCGCCCGAGCGCCTGGACAATATCCTCTTCACCGTCACGACTGGTAATAAAGATCACCGGTATATGCCAGTCGACATTCTCTCTGACCCAGTCGAGTACCTCGGGACCGGTCGTATCGGGCAGGTTCCAGTCGATAATCAGGACATCGAATGTTTCGTTGCGCAGCGCCTGGCGAAATGACTCGCCGGTGTTGTAGGCATAACAGTCATGGTTTGCGCCCGTCGCCCATGTCTGCAACATCTCTGCCTGGTCACGATCATCTTCAAGTATGCCGATTCTCATGGATTGTCGCCTGTGATTGATTTTTGGTCAGGCAATTTTCCCATACACCGTGAAAACAAATACTGCCCGGAATGTTAACTATTGTAATATTACTTGATTAATTAATTAGTTACAGGTAGTTATTGTAGGGTAATTACGGTCAGCGCGTGACGCGGCGACGCCGGGCACGTGCCAGCTGGGTCTTCAGCTCGACGTGGTAGATAAAACCGGGCAGCGCGAAAATAATAAACAGGCAGGCCGTCACTGCATAAAACTCCCAGTCCTGCGCATGGGTGCCACCGGTGAGTTTATGCTCAACGCCCAGGGCAATGCCGCCGGCGATAAAATACATCAATAGCCATTCAAGCAGCCGCGAACCGACCGGTTTGTGACCCGACGCCGGACGGTGCAGGAAAAACATGCGCTCACTTAACCATGGCAGGTTGGCCGCCACGAACGCCAGTCCCAGCAGTATCCAGACCGCGGTTTGTTCAGACATACGACAGGATCAGGCGAGTACGCCGTTACACAGGGCCAGCAAGGCGCCGGGAAACAGGCCAAGCCCGAGCACCAGCAGGCTGTTGGTGCTGACAGCGATCTGCAGGTCGGTATTGATCTTCAATGGCGCATCGGTCACCGGCTCATCAAAATACATCAGCTTGATGATGCGAATGTAGTAGAACGCGCCGATGATCGAGAAGAACACCGCAACCAGCGCCAGCCACACCATGTCGACATCGATCACGGCCTTGAGCACCGCCAGCTTGGCATAGAAACCCACGGTCGGCGGCACACCGGCCATGGAGAACATCAGGATCAGCATCATCAACGCAAACCATGGACTGCGGTCATTCAGGCCGCGAAAATCGTCCAGCTGGTCCGCCTCTTCGCCGCTCCGGCTGAGCAGGATAATGACGCCGAAACCGCCGATCGCCATCAGCGCGTAGGTAATCGCATAGAACATTGACGCGGAATAACCGCTATCCGTGCCTGACAGGATGCCGAGCATCAGGAAGCCGACATGCGATATGGTTGAATAGGCCAGCATGCGTTTCATGTTGGTCTGGGCAATGGCGACCACGTTACCGATGGCGAGCGACAGGACCGCCAGGATCATCAACATGCCCTGCCAGTCGACCAGCAAACCGCCCATCGATTCCGCCAGCAGGCGCATGGCCATGGCAAAGGCGGCAATCTTGGGCGCGCTACCGATAAACAGGGTCACGGCCGTGGGTGCGCCGTGATAGACGTCCGGCACCCACATGTGGAACGGTACCGCGCCGAACTTGAACGCCAGTCCAACGACGATAAAACAGAGCCCGAATACCAGTACCAGGCTGCGTTCGCCCTGTGCCGAAATCACATCGGCAATCGTGGCAATATCAAGGCTGCCGGTTGCACCGTACAACATTGACATCCCGTACAGCAGCATGCCGGACGCCAGCGCACCCAGCACAAAATATTTCATCGCCGCTTCCGAAGCCGTGGGCGAATCCCGGTCGAAGGCAACCATGGCATACAGCGACAGGGACAGCAGTTCCAGGCCCAGATACACCGTCAGCAAGCTGTGTGATGAAATCATGACCTGCATACCGAGCACCGCAAACAGCCCCAGCACGTAGTACTCGCCGCGCAGACCGCCCTGGGCCGTCATGTAACTGCGCGCATAGGCAAACGCACCGATAGTCACCAGGAACACACTGGTTTTCAGCAGCGCCGCCATCGGGTCATGGACATACATGCCGCCCAGCATTACCAGCGCCTCGTTATCGATCAGGCTGCCACTGATAAATGCAGCGACCAGCAGCGTCAGCTGCGCGAGCACATAACTTGCCTGGCGGTAACGGTCACCGACGAAGGCCTCGACCACCAGGATCAGGCAGGCCATCGTCAGGATGAAAATTTCCGGCGACAGCAGTAAATACTCAGTCAGTGTGATAATCATGATCGATTGCCTCAGGGACGCGCCGCTTCAAGCAGCGCAATACCGGTTTCCGCCGGCGGCAGCTTGGATACAGACAGGTGTGCCAGCAGGTTGTCGACACTGGCATGCATGATCTCGGTCAGCGGCGCCGGATAAAGCCCGAACAGCAGGACCATGGCAGCGAGGCTGGCGAGGATGACGAATTCGCGCTTATTGACGTCCTGCAACTGCCTCACGTTGTCGTTGGCGATCTCACCGAAGATCACGCGCTTGACCATCCACAGGCTGTAGGCTGCGCCCAGTATCAGCGTGGTGGCCGCCAGGAATGCAAACCAGAAGTTGGCCTTGAAGCTGGCGAGGATGACCATGAATTCGCCGACAAAGCCGGAGGTGCCCGGCAAGCCGGCATTGGCCATGGCGAACAGCACCATGAAGGCTGCAAAAACCGGCATGGTGTTGGCAACGCCGCCGTAATCGTTAATCTGGCGACTGTGCATACGGTCATACAACACCCCGACGCACAGGAACAGCGCACCGGAGATAAAGCCATGCGAAATCATCTGCACCATGCCGCCTTCCATGCCGAGTGCCGCACCGCTGAGTGAATCGTTGTTATCCATCAGCGTAAACACCAGGAAGATACCGAGTGTCACGAAACCCATGTGGGCAATGGACGAATAGGCAATCAGTTTCTTCATGTCCTGCTGCACCAGCGCGACGAAGCCGATATAGACGACCGCCACCAGCGACATCAGGATAATCAGCCAGTCCAGTGCATGACTGGCATCCGGCGTAATCGGCAAACTGAAGCGCAGGAAACCGTAGCCGCCGATCTTCAGCATGATCGCGGCCAGGATCACGGATCCGCCGGTCGGCGCCTCGACGTGCGCATCCGGCAACCAGGTATGCACCGGCCACATCGGCACCTTGACGGCAAAGGCCATGAGGAACGCGATAAAGATCAGGATCTGTTCCGTCATACCCAGTGACAGCACGTGGAAATCGAGAATGCTGAAGCTGTCCGCCTGCAGGTACATGTAAATCAGCGCCACCAGCATGAACACCGATCCCAGGAAGGTATACAGGAAGAACTTGATGGTCGCGTACACGCGCTTCGGGCCGCCCCATACACCGATGATGATGAACATCGGGATCAGCATGGCCTCCCAGAACACATAAAACAGCACGGCATCGAGTGCGGCGAACACGCCGTTCATAAGCCCTTCCATGACCAGGAATGCCGCCATGTACTGCGCTGCCTTGTCCTGGATCACTTCCCAGCCGGCCAGCACCACCAGCACCGTGGTAAACGTGGTGAGGATAATCAGCGGCATCGAGATACCGTCGACACCCAGGTGATAGTTGGCGCTGATGGCCTCGATCCACGGCACGTTTTCCTGGAACTGCATGGCGGCCGTGGTGAAATCGAAATTCGTATAGAGCGACAGGCTGAGGACAAACGTGGCCAGGGACACCAGCAACGCCATCACGCGACAGCCCGGATTACCCATTGCATCCATGGCAAGCAATGCCGCAGCGCCGGCAATCGGCAGCCAGACCAGCAGGCTCAACAACGGATAATCGATCATGCGCCGGCTCCTGTTGCGCGGAAGACGAACCAGTACAGCATCAGCACCAGGCCGATAATCATGCTGAAGGCATAGGTATAAAGGTGTCCGGTCTGGATCTTGCGGACGATCCCGGATGTCCAGCCCACCAGGCGGGCGCTGCCGTTGACCAGCAGGCCGTCGATAATGACCACGTCGCCGATACGCCAGAGCAACTGGCCGATACCGCGTGCGCCGCCGGCAAATACCACCTGGTTAAAGTCGTCCATGTAGTACTTGTTGACCAGTACGTTGTAGATCGCACTGAAGCGGCGACGCATGCTGTCGGCAAAACCTGGATTCTTCAGCGTCATGTACCAGGCCAGCGCGACACCGGCAATCGCCAGGTAAATCGCCCAGCCCATGAAGGCATGACCGACAAAACTCACCACGCCATGATAGTGCTCGGCAACAGCAGCAAGCGCACCATGCTCGGGCGATACGTGGATAACGCCGTCGAAGAAATCACCGAATACCACCGGGTCAATCACGTAACCGGACACCACGGAGAAGAATGCCAGCACGATCAGCGGCCCGGTCACGACCCACGGCGTTTCATGCAGATGCTCGCGGGTATGGGCATCCATGCGCGGCTTGCCGTGGAAGACGAGGAAATACATGCGGAAACTGTACAGCGCGGTAATGAACACACCCAGCAACACGGCGACATACACCAGCCCGGCACCCGGCAGCTGTGAATGATGCACCGCCTCGATGATGGTGTCCTTCGAGAAGAACCCGGAGAAAAACGGCGTACCTATCAGCGCCAGCGAACCGATCAGGCTGGTGATCCAGGTGATCGGCATGTACTTGCGCAGGCCACCCATGTTGCGGATGTCCTGATCATGGTGCATGGCGATAATAACGGAGCCGGCCGCCAGGAACAGCAGCGCCTTGAAGAAGGCATGTGTCATCAGGTGGAAGATGCCGGCGGCATACGCGGACACACCCAGCGCCACGGTCATGTAGCCAAGCTGTGACAGGGTTGAATAGGCCACCACCCGCTTGATGTCATTCTGCACAATACCGAGGAAACCCATGAACAGTGCCGTGATGGCACCGATGGTCATCACGAAGACCAGCGCCGTCTCGGACAATTCGAACAGCGGCGACATGCGCGCCACCATGAAAATGCCGGCCGTCACCATGGTGGCGGCGTGGATCAGCGCTGAAATCGGCGTCGGGCCTTCCATCGAGTCCGGCAGCCACACATGCAGCGGCACCTGCGCCGACTTGCCCATGGCGCCGATGAACAGGCAGATACAGATCACCGTCATCAGCGACCAGTCAGTACCCGGGATGACCTGGTACACCGCGTCCTGCAGCTGCGGCGCGCCGGCAAAAACAGTGGCGTAGTCCATGCTGTTAAACGCCATGTAGATCGCGGCAATACCCAGCAGGAAACCGAAATCCCCCACCCTGTTTACCAGGAATGCCTTGAGGTTGGCGTAGATCGCCGTCGGCCGCGTGTACCAGAAACCGATCAGCAGGTACGAGACCAGGCCCACCGCCTCCCAGCCGAAGAACAGCTGCAGGAAATTATTGGCCATGACCAGCATCAGCATGGAGAAGGTAAACAGCGCGATATAGCTGAAGAAGCGCTGGTAACCCGGATCATCATGCATGTAACCGATGGTGTAGATATGCACCATCAGTGACACGAAGGTCACCACGGTCATCATCAATGCCGTCAGGTTGTCGACCAGGAAGCCGATCTCGAAACGCACCCCGTCACTCACCATCCAGGTGTAGACCGACTCGTTGTACGTCTCGGCACCATCCAGGGCGAATAGTTTCAGGACATAAATCGACAACGCGCAGGATATACCCACGCCGAGGATAGTCACGGTATGCGCACCGGCACGCCCGATCACCTTGCCGAACAGGCCGGCAATGATGGCGCCCAGCAATGGCGCCAGTGGAATCGCGAGATAAATCTGCTCCATGGTCATCCCGTTACCCCTTCAGCCGATCCAGGTCCTGGACATTGATGGTGCGGCGGTTACGGAACAGCACCACCAGAATGGCCAGACCGATTGCAGCCTCGGCGGCAGCAACCGTCAATATAAAGAACACGAATACCTGGCCTGCCGTGTCGCCCAGGAAGTAGGAAAAGGCTATGAAGTTCATGTTGACGGCCAGCAACATCAGTTCGATGGCCATCAGCAGGATGATGACGTTCTTGCGGTTAAGAAAGATGCCCGCCACGCTCAGCGCAAACAGGACAGCTCCCAGGGTCAGATAATCAGATAACGCAATCATTTTAAATTCATCACTTGAATCCTGGAACAAACAAACCAGCCACAGAGATCACCGAGCACAAAGAGACAATAATTATTGTCATTCACTGTGATCCTGTCTGTATTCGAGTTTATTCTCCGTGTTCTCTGTGCCCTCTGTGGCTGATGTTTTTAAATTTCCGCAACCTAATCACGAACAGACGAACCCTGTTTCTCTTCCGACATCATCTTGACAACCCGTACCCGGTCAGTCGATTTGACGGCAACCTGTTGCGCCACGTTCTGCGACTTGGTCCCGGGACGCTTGCGCATGGTCAGGGCAATGGCCGCGATGATGGCAACCAGTAATATGACCGAGGCTATTTCAAACGGGTAAACATAATCCGTGTACAACACGCTGCCCAGTTCACGCACGTTACTGTAGTCGGCGCCGTGACGCTCGGGAATGGCGATGACATCACTGCCAAAATACTTCACTCCCACAACTGCAAACATCTCGGAAAAGACCACCAGCGCGATAATGACGCCGAGCGGCAGATAGCGGACGAAACCCTCGCGCAACGGCGACATGTTGATATCCAGCATCATCACCACGAACAGGAACAGCACCATGACGGCGCCGACATAGACCAGCACCAGCGTAATTGCCAGGAACTCGGCCTCCAGCAACAGCCACAGGCCGGCACAGGTGAAAAATGCCAGCACCAGGTGCATGGCCGCGTGTACCGGGTTACGCACCGTGATAACACGACCGGCGGCAAACACCAGGATCACGGCAAATACCCAGAATATGATGCGTTCGATATCCATACTCAGCGGAACCTCGCATCCTGCTGACGATCAGCGGCAATTTGTTGTTCGTGCCTGTCGCCTACCGCGAGCAGCATGTCCTTGGTCATGATGTTCTCACCCCGGTTCTCGAAGGCATATTCATACACACGCGTTTCCACGATCGAATCAACCGGGCAGGACTCTTCGCAAAACCCGCAATAGATACACTTGAACAGGTCGATGTCGTAGCGCGTGGTACGGCGTGTTCCGTCCTCGCGTTCCTCGGCCTCGATGGTGATCGCCAGCGCCGGGCACACGGCCTCGCACAACTTGCAGGCAATACAGCGCTCCTCACCGTTCGGGTAACGCCGCAGGGCATGCAGGCCGCGAAAGCGATTGGACTGCGGCGTCTTTTCTTCCGGGTACTGCACCGTTATCTTGCGTGCAAACAGGCGCGAACCCGTCAGCCGCATACCCTTGAGCAGCTCCCAGAGGAACAAACTTTTCAGAAAGTTATTGAAACCTTCCATAACCTACCTCAGTCGAACCACGGACCGATGTCGAGGATCACCGCAGCGCCCTCCACTACCAGCCAGACGATGGTGATCGGAATGAATACTTTCCAGCCGAGCCGCATGATCTGGTCATAGCGGTAGCGCGGGAATGTCGCGCGGAACCACAGGAACAGCAGCAACATGACGGACATCTTGGCGAACAGCCAGTGAACACCGTTGCCAAATACTGTTCCGAGTATTCCAGAAGAAGAAAGGAACTGATCTGAAAGTATTCCCTGGAATGGCGACAGCCAGCCGCCCAGGAACATCAGCGCGGCCAGTGCCGCGATCAGGATCATGTTGGCGTATTCAGCCAGGAAGAATACGGCAAACGCCATGCCGGAATACTCGACGTGGAAACCGGCAACAATTTCCGACTCGCCTTCCGACACGTCGAACGGCGCCCGGTTGGTCTCGGCCACACCGGAAATAAAATAGACCAGGAATAACGGGAACAACGGCAACCAGAACCAGTGCAGGAAACTGCCCTGCTGCGCCTCGACGATGTCTACCAGGTTAAGACTGCCGCCGGCGATCAAAACGCCGACCAGCGCAAAACCCATGGCGATTTCATATGACACGATCTGTGCAGCCGAGCGCATCGCGCCGAGGAAGGCATACTTGGAGTTGGATGCCCAGCCGGCAATGATGACGCCATAGACACCGACCGATGTCAGCGCCAGTACATACAAAAGACTGGCGTCGATGTTTGCCAGCACCAGGGTATCGGTAAACGGCAATACCGCCCAGGCAGCCAGCGCCGGCGCAATCGACAACATCGGCGCCACCACGAACAGGAAGCGGTTGGCGTTCGTCGGGACGACGATTTCCTTCATCAACAACTTGAGGGCATCGGCAATCGGCTGCAGCCAGCCGCGTGGACCGACCCGGTTGGGGCCAATACGCACCTGCATGTAGCCGATAATCTTGCGTTCGGCAAACGTCAGGTAGGCCACCGCACCCATCAGCGGGCCGACGATGCAGACAATCTTGACCAGTGTATACAGCAGCACATTGGCCTTGATGTCGTCCCAGAAGTGGAAACCAAGCATCACGACGGCCACGCCGAGCACGGTCGCCACCAGCCCTGTCAGCAGCAGCTGTCCCTTGTATTTTTGCAATACGGTTTCAGTCATGCGTTTCTCAGACCCGTTCCATGGTTAGCGGGCCGAAGGCGGCACCCAGCGATGCAGATGCCGTGGTACCCGACTGCAACCACACGCAACCATCGGTCACGCGCTCATCGATAGACACGTCCATGTCGACATTCGCATCACCCTGGCTGACCCGCACCCGGTAGCCTTCACGCACACCGGCGCTGTCCGCCGTTGAGGAATTAATACGCAGCAGCCCGGCAACCTGCCCGTCCGGACTTGCCTGCAATGACTGCGCACGTCGCACCAGCGAATCACTCGAGAGAATGGCGACATCACCGATTCGCTCAAGCTCGCCAGCCAACACCGCGTCCGCAACCGGACCATCGGCCTGCCGGTTGTCGAGTGCGGCCGACGCACACTGCGCGCGCAGCGCATCGCGAATTTCTTCTGTACCGGTTTGCGCAAACCCGTCGAGATCGAACTGGTTACCGAGTACGCGTAAAACTTTCCAGCCCGGACGGCTGTCGCCGACGGGACTGGCTACACCGGCAAAACCTTGCCAGCGGCCTTCGGCATTGACAAACGTGCCAGACGTTTCGGTAAACGGCCCGATGGGCAGCAACACATCGGCAAACGCCCGGGTCGCGTCACTCGCAAACGGACTGATCGAGACAACGAAATCGGCCGCTTCGACAGCCGCGCTGGCTGCTGCCGCGTCAAAGCAATCATTCGCCGGCTCGACATTAAAGAGTACGTAGGCAGCGAGCCTTGCCGACAACATATCGCTCGCATTCAGGCCGACGGTCTCGACACTCGTGCCCGCCGGTCCGCGGTGTGGCAATACACCGGCCAGCCAGCCGCCGACGGTGTTGGCGGCTTCCGGCAACAGGCCAAGCGTCGCACCGCTGCAATCGGCGATTACCTGTGCCAGTGCGCGTAGCAGTGAATACTGTGGATGACTGGTCGCCACGTTGCCCAACACGACCATCGCCTTATCGGCGTCTTTCAGGGCAGCGGCTATTTTCCGCTGGTTTTCATCGCTTGATGCATTGCCGATAGCTGTTTTAACAGCATCGCTACCCTTGCCTGCCGCATCGGGATAGCACGCGGCGATGCCGGCCAGGGTTGCCGCCAGCTGCGCGGGTGCTGCAATGGCCTTCGCATGCACATCAAACAGGAACTCGTAGTCCACCGGGTTGACGAACATGACCTTTGCGCCTGCCACGGCCGCCTTGCGTAAACGATGGCCGATGATCGGCTGGTCCTTGCGGATATTCGAGCCGATCACCAGCGCCGCATCGAGCGTTTCAATAGCCGCCAGCGGCAGGCCGAGTGACGGCATCATGGGCGCCTGTTGCTGATCGGTAAAATCGGACTGGCGCAGTCGATGGTCGATATTGCTCACACCGATGCCGCGCGCCAGCGCCTGTATCAGCGACATCTCTTCCAGCGTTGCCGTCGGTGACACCAGCATGCCGACCTGGTCAGCACCGCGTGCATCGAGCGTCTTTTTCAGTCCGTCGACGGTTGCCTGCAGAGCGGTTTCCCAGTCGGTGTCCTGCCAGTTGCCATCGACCTTGATCATCGGCGTGCTGACACGGTCATCACTGTACAGGCCTTCATAACTGAAACGGTCACGGTCCGACAGCCACACCTCGTTGACGTCCTCGTTCTCGCGGGGAACCACGCGCATGACCTGGCCACGACGGGTATGGACAAAAATATTCGAGCCAACGGCATCGTGCGGCGCGATGGTTGCGTGCTGCTGCAACTCCCACGCACGCGCCTTGAAACGGAATGGCCGCGACGTCAGCGCGCCAACCGGGCACACATCAATAACGTTACCCGACAGTTCCGACTCCAGCGATTTCTCGATATAGGTGCCGATTTCCATGTTTTCGCCACGACCGGTCGCACCCAGTTCCATCTTGCCGGCCACTTCGCGCAACATACGGATACAACGGGTGCAGTGGATACAACGGGTCATGTCCGTGGCAATCAGCGGACCGATGTACTTGTCCTTCACCACGCGTTTGCTTTCGGCGAAACGCGAAACATCCCGGCCGTAACCAAGGGCAAGATCCTGCAATTCACATTCGCCGCCCTGGTCGCAGATCGGGCAATCGAGCGGGTGGTTAATCAGCAGGAATTCCATGACGGCTTTCTGTCCGCCGGTGGCAATCGCCGATTTCGTAAAAATCTTCATGCCATCGGCGACCGGTGTGGCACAGGCCGGCAGCGGTTTCGGCACATTCTCGACCTCGACCATGCACATGCGGCAGTTGGCAGCGACCGACAGTTTCTTGTGATAGCAGAAGCGCGGAATACTGATACCGGCAGCGTCCGCGACTTCGATAATCATTGCGCCCTTGCGCGCCTGGTACGTCTGGCCGTCGATCTCGATGTTCACGGCGTTATCCGCCGGGATGTCCGGACGCGCACTCATGCGGCTGCTCCCGTAGCGGCCTTGCTGCCCACCATGCAGCGCTTGTGCGTGATGTGATATTCAAACTCGTCACGGAAGTGGCGCAGGAAGCCCTGCACCGGCCAGGCCGCCGCCTCGCCGAAGGCACAGATGGTCTTGCCGGCAATCTGGTCGGCTGCACTGAGTAACAGGTCGAGGTCCTCGGGACGGCCCTGCCCCTCCTCGATACGCTTGATAATGCGGTACATCCAGCCGGTGCCTTCGCGGCACGGCGTGCACTGGCCGCACGACTCGGCGTAATAAAAGCGTGATATGCGCATCGACGCCTCGACCATGCAGGTCGAATCATCCATCACGATGACGGCACCGGAACCGAGCGCGGAACCCGCCTTCGCCAGCGAGTCATAGTCCATGTCGGTTTCCATGATGATGTCGGCCGGCAGTATCGGCATGGACGAACCACCGGGAATAACGCCTTTCAGCGTATGGCCATCGCGCACGCCACCGGCCATTTCCAGCAATTCGCTGAACGGCAAGCCCATCGGCACCTCGAAATTGCCCGGCTTGTTAACGTGCCCGGAGACCGAGAATATTTTAACGCCGCCGTTGTTTGGCTTGCCAAGTTGCATGAACCATTCACCGCCGTTGCGCATGATGGCAGGCACCGAGGCCAGCGTTTCGGTGTTATTGATCGTCGTCGGCTTGCCATACAGGCCGAAGTTGGCCGGGAACGGCGGCTTGAAACGCGGCTGTCCCTTCTTGCCCTCCAGTGACTCCAGCAAGGCGGTTTCCTCGCCGCAGATGTAGGCGCCGGCACCGAGGTGACTGTAGCAATCGAAATCGACGCCGGACCCCTGGATATCCTTGCCGAGCAGGCCGGACTCGTAGGCCTCTTTTAACGCCTGCTCGAACCGTTCGAACGGCTCATGATGAAACTCCCCACGCATGTAGTTGTAACCGACCGTCGCGCCCATGGCATAACCGGCGATGGCCATGCCCTCGACCAGCGCATGCGGGTTAAAGCGCAGGATATCGCGGTCCTTGCAGGTACCTGGCTCGGACTCATCGGAATTGCACACGACATACTTCTGTACCGGCGCGTTGCGCGGCATGAAACTCCACTTCAGACCGGTCGGGAAGCCGGCGCCACCGCGCCCGCGCAGCCCCGAAGCCTTGACGATTTCAATGACCTCTTCCGGCGGCGTCTTTTCACGCAGGATTTTTTTCCACGCCTCGTAGCCGCCGACCTTGAGATAATTCCCGAGTGTCCACGGCTCATCGAACTGCAAGGTGTCAAAACAGACCTGTACCGTCATTGCCTACTCCAGTCCGTCCAGGATCTTGTCAACTTTCTCGGGCGTCAGCTGCTCGTGATAATGGCCGTTGACGGTCATCATCGGCCCACCGGAACAAGCGGC
>Ga0224496_10001654_pt1 | contig 13654 bp, 10 predicted proteins | sample SF_Jul11_sed_USG_2_FD_168127 | JGI IMG/M metagenome (GOLD analysis project Ga0224496, IMG submission 168127) | Sediment microbial communities from San Francisco Bay, California, United States - SF_Jul11_sed_USGS_8_1 | ecosystem: Environmental > Aquatic > Marine > Sediment | place: USA... | reverse complement strand
CGGACGGTTTTCGCACCCGCTTGCTCTTGGCAGCAGCGTCGTCCTGTGACTTGGCGAGACTCGCCTTCAGCGCCTCCATGAGATCGATGATCTGGGTTTGCGGCTCCTCGGCCGGCGCAGCGGTGATTTCCTGACCGGCGATCTTGCGCTCGATCTGCTCCAGGAGCCGCTTGCGTACTTCGTCTTCGTACTTCTCGGGCTCGAAGGCCTTCGCGGCCGCCTGTTCGATGAGTTGCTTGGCGAGCGCCAGTTCCTCGTCCTTCACGGCGCCTTCGCCGAGCGGGACCTCGTCGAACGATCGGATCTCGTCGGGGTAGAGCAGCTGCTCCATCGCGAGTCCCTCGCCCATGGGGCGGACCATCACCAGATGTTGTTTCCCTCGCGCCGAGTACTTCGCCAAGGCTGAGAGGCCCGTGTCCTGCAAGGCACGGCTCAACAGGCGGTACGCGCGCTCGCCGCCTTTATCGGGACCCAGGTAATAGACCTTGCTCAGAAACTGACGCGATACCTGCTCGGCGGGCACGAACTCCGTGATCTCGATCGACTCGGTGGATTTCTCCTCGAGGGCCTTGAGCTCGTCGGGGGAGAACAACACATATTGGTCCTTGGCGAACTCGTACCCCTTCACCATGTCGTCCCGCTCCACCACCTCGCCGTGGACCTTGCAGACATACTGCTGGCGGAGACGGGATCCACAGTCTTTGTGGAGCCAGTTGAAGGTCACCTTCGCCGTAGCCTCTGACGCCGAGTACAATTTGACTGGGACGGAGACGAGCCCGAAGGCAACGGTCGCGGTGCTGATCGGTCGAGCACTCATAGGGGCGCTACTATACGTCGTCCCGGGACACCTGGCAAGAAGGGCGAACGAGGGAAATATCTCCAAGTGATTGTCCTACAGCCACTTCAGGTTCCGGGCCCAAGGGCCCGCACCGCGCCGCTCGATGCCACACGACGAGTCGACGCCTGATCGCCTGAGTCGGTACCGGGCCAAGCGCTCCGCGGAGCGCAGCCCCGAGCCGACCGGAACTGTCCCGGGCAGCGATGGCCGCGTATTCGTGGTGCACAAGCACGCCGCTCGCCAGCTGCATTTCGATCTGCGGCTCGAGATGAACGGCGTGCTCGAGTCATGGGCCGTTCCCAAAGGCCCGTCCCGCAATCCCAAGGAAAAGCGCCTGGCGGTGAAGGTCGAAGATCACCCCATCGAGTACGCCGAGTTCGAGGATGTGATTCCCGAGGGCAACTACGGCGCCGGTGCAATGATTGTGTGGGACCGCGGGGTGTGGATCCCGCTGGCCGATGTCGCAGAGGGCTTCGAGAAAGGCAAGCTCCTGTTCGAGCTGCGCGGGTACAAGCTCAGGGGCACCTGGACGCTCGTGAAGATCAAGAAAAGTGACAAGGACTGGCTGCTCATCAAGGAGCGGGATCAGCTGGCCGCCGAGCAGGACGACTTCCCTGAAGATTCGATCCTGTCGGGCCTCACGGTGGAGGAGCTCGGCCAGGCGGTGGACCGCGGAGCCGCGATCCGCGCGGCCCTGGTGGAGGCAGGCGCTCAACCGGGAGCCGTTCCGGTCGAGGACGTCGAGCCGATGCTCGCCGAAAATCGGGAACGGCCGTTCTCGAAGCCGGAATGGCTCTTCGAGCTGAAGTATGACGGCTATCGACTGCTCGCCAATCTCGAGGGATCGGAGCCTCACCTGCGTTCACGGAACGGGCGGGATATCACGCGCGTGTTTCCAGAGATCGCCCGCGCGCTCCGCCACCTTCCCTTCACGCGCCTGCTGCTGGACGGTGAGGTGGTGGTGCATGACGATGCGGGGAAACCCAGCTTCCAGCGCCTGCAGCAGCGCGGGCGGCTGAGTCGACCGCTGGACGTCCAGCGCGCGGCAGCCGAGCGGCCAGCCACGCTGTACACCTTCGACTTGCTGGCGTTCGACGATCTCGACGTCCGACCCGTGCCGTTGGCTGCACGCAAGGCAGGGCTCCGCGCTGTGCTCCCCACGGTTGGGCCGCTGCGGTTTGCCGATCATATCGCCGAGCACGGTGACGCCTTTTTCGATGAGGTGCGCAAGTTGGGACTGGAAGGAATTGTCGGGAAGCGGGCGGATTCGCCGTATCGTGCGGGGCGATCGCGGCAGTGGGTCAAGATCCGAGCGGACCGGACCGATGATTTCGTGGTGGTGGGGTACACGCGTCCCAAAGGTTCTCGGACCGGGTTCGGCGCGCTGCACTTGGGGGCGTACGTCGACGGGCATCTCACCTACATGGGGCGCGTCGGCACCGGGTTCGCTGCCCAGCAGCTGGACGACGTGCAGGAAATGCTCCAGACCATCCACCGGACGGAGGCGCCGTGCAGCCCGGCCCCGACGGGTCGCGACCATCAGTGGGTCGAACCGGAGTTGGTGTGCGAGGTCAGGTACAAGGAGTTCACTGACGAGGGTGTCCTGCGTCAGCCGGCATTCGTCCGGTTCCGGGACGACAAGCCTCCCACGGAGTGCGTCAAGCGGGAGGACGTGTCGGACGAGGGGGAGATTCCTGAAGCGGCGGGGATCGTGGCGGGCGCGCAGGTCCGTGATCTCCAGTTCACCAATCTCGACAAGGTGTTCTGGCCGGAGGATGGGTACACCAAGGGCGATCTGATCGAGTACTATCGGGCGATCGCTCCGTGGATGCTCCCGTATTTGCGCGACCGCCCACTGGTGATGACGCGGTTCCCGGACGGCATCGACGGCAAGTCGTTCTTCCAGAAGGATGCGCCCGATTTCGCACCGGACTGGCTGCGGACGGTCCGGGTGCGAGGCGACGAATCCGAACGCGAGCTCCGGTACTTCGTCTGTGACGACGAGGCGTCGTTGCTCTATATCGCGAATCTGGCAACCATCCCGGTGCACGTGTGGGCGAGCCGAGTGAGTGATCTTGGCCGACCAGACTGGTGCATCCTCGATCTCGATCCGAAGGAAGCTCCGTTCGAGCATGTCGTTGAGGTTGCCCAGGCGTTGCACCGTCTCACCGACGAGATCGCGCTCCCGGCATTCGTGAAAACCAGCGGCTCGTCGGGACTCCACGTGCTCGTTCCGCTGGGGCGTCAGTGCACGCATGAGGAATCGCGAGCCCTGGCCGAGTTGCTGGCCCGTCTAGTCGCGGTGCAGTTGCCCGAGATCGCGACCGTCGCACGGCTACCGGCGCAGCGGGAGGGGAAGGTGTACGTGGACTTCCTACAAAACGGGCACGGCAAGCTGTTGGTCGCGCCGTTCTGCGTCCGTCCCATTCCCGGCGCGTCCGTGTCGATGCCACTCACGTGGGACGAGGTCGATGCGGCGCTGCGCCTTGACCAGCACACCATCCGCACCGCTCTGGCCCGCATGAAGGGGTTGAGCGAGGATCCGCTGCGACCCGTCTTGGATCTCGCGCCGGACCTGGCCGGCGCGTTACATCGCCTGCAGGGCAGGCTGGCAGCCCCGGAATGACCTGGCATCTCGAGATGACACGATGACCGTACCGACCCCTCGCACGATCGCCACGCCATCGGGAGAGGTTTCGGGTCTGTTCTCCCGTCCGAGCCAGGCCGAGGCTCTCTTGGTGCTGGCGCACGGTGCCGGTGCGGGCATGACACACCCGTTTATGGCGGCGGTGGCGGACGCGCTCGCCGCCGAGGCCGTTGCGACCCTCCGGTATCAATTCCCCTCTATGGAAGCGGGCCGCCGCCGGCCGGATACCCCAAGCATCGCCATGGCCACCGTGCGTGCCGCGGTTCAAAGCACTGCGGCGGATGGCCCGCTGCTCGTGGTGGCCGGCGGCAAGTCGTTCGGTGGGCGGATGAGTTCCGAGGCGGCTGCCAAGAGCATGCTCCCGCATGTCCGCGGACTCGTGTTCTTTGGGTTCCCGCTCCACCCGCCAGGCAAGCCCGGTCGGTCCAGGGCCGCGCACCTCGCCAAGGTGAGGGTGCCGATGCTGTTCGTGCAGGGCACCCGCGACGCGTTGGCCCAACTGCCGCTCGTGGAAACGGTGGTTCGCGAGCTCGGCGCGCGCGCCACGCTCCACGTCGTCGACGGGGGGGACCATTCGTTCAAGCTCCCCAAACGGCTGGGCCGTGATCCGGCCGACGTGATCAATGAGATCGGTCGGGTGACGGCCGATTGGATCAGGAATCTGTGAGGATGCGATGCCGAACTACTGGATTCTGAAGACTGAGCCTTCCACCTACAGCTTCGACGATCTCGAGCGGGAGAAATCCACCCGCTGGGACGGGGTCCGGAACAACCTCGCGCTCAAGCATATCCGCACCATGCGGTCCAAGGACCCGGTGCTCATCTACCACACGGGAAAAGACAAGGCCGTCGTGGGCGAGGCCGAGGTCACGACGGATCCATATCCTGATCCCGAGGCCGACGACGAGCGTATCGTGGTGATCGATCTCCGGGCCGCCGGGCGGCTCCCGAATCCGGTCACGCTCAGCGCCATCAAGTCGGATCCCGCCTTCAAGGATCTGGCGCTCGTCCGGATGGGCGGCTCTCGGTGGTTCCAGCCACCAAGAGCCAGTGGCAACGCCTCAGGAAACTCGCGGGACGCTGAGGGGCGCGGCGGGCTCAGCCGCCGACCACCTCCAGAAACCGCTTCGCCAAGGCGGGGCCGGCCCCAGCGTCTTCGTGCTTGAAGAACACGAACGCGGTATCCCAGGACTGCGCGCGCACCCAGTCCCCCCATGCCTCGAGTTCCGCCGGCCCGTAGTGCTCGCGCCGCAACCGCAGGTAACCGAACGCCGCCGTTGACTCCTTGGCTGGCGTGTCTTCATCGGTGTCGGCGATGCACAACGCCGCTCCGCGCTCGCGTAGCGCGTCGTAAACATCGTCCGCGAACCAGGACGGGTGCCTGAATTCGAAGGCCGCCCGGGTCTCGGCGGGGAGCACGGCGAGGAAGTCGCGGAGGCGCGCCAGATCCAGTCTCAGGTTCGGTGGGAGCTGGAACAGAATCGGCCCGAGGCGGCTTTCTAGAAGGGAAGCGTTTTGTAGCAGGTAGGACAGCGGCTCTTCTGCATCCTTGAGGCGCTTGCGGTGGGTGATGCGCTGCGACGCCTTGAGAATGAACGTGAAGTCGGGTGGAACCTGCTCCGCCCACTGAAGCAGGACCTTCGACGAAGGCAGTCGGTAGAACGTGTTGTTGATCTCGACGGTCCCGAATTGGCGGGCGTAGAAGCTCAGCATCTGGTCGTTGGGGAGGTCGTCCGGGTAGAAACTCCCCTTCCACGCTTTGTACGCATAGCCGCTGGTTCCGGCGAGGATACGCATCGAAGGCCTCGGCGTTTCTCGAGTGGGGCCAAGGTCACTCTACGAAGCAGCGCTCGCAAGGGTGTCGGTGCTCGCCTCGATCTTGCCATATGGCTATCGTTCCCCTCCGGGGGCTGGTCACAACGGTGATGGGGTGTGGAATGCATGCGAATGCGATGGCTCGGGTCACGGTGCGGGCACTGCTGGTGCTGGTGATGGTGGCGTCGGCAACGATGCCGGCCGCGGCATCGCAGCAGGCGACAGACAAGACCGCCGGCGAGATCTTCAACACGGTCATGAGCCCGTTCTGCCCGGGGTTGCTGCTGGCGAATTGCCCGTCGTCTCAGGCGGCGGATCTCCGTGAGCGGATTCGTGCACGGCTCGCCGCCGGGGCAACGAAGGCCGAGGTCCTGGACGAGCTGTACGCCGAGTTCGGTGACGAGGTTCTCGGCGCGCCGGTGGCGCGCGGCTTGGGACTCCTGGCGTGGCTCGTCCCGGGCGCGATTATCCTGTTGGGCGCCGGCGGGATCGTCGTGTGGCTCCGACGCTCCAGCCGGCGGGCCCAGCCCACCGGTCCTGTTGACGTGACGCTGGACGCAGCGTCGCAGGCGCGTCTGGACGTCGAGCTGTCTCGGCTCTAAGCACGCTATCTGCTGGATGCGGGGTCGCTGAACACGCCGGCATGCTCCGGCGGCATCGGTGGTCTCGTCAGTTCGATCTCCCGCACTCCACCGCAACCGCAGGGGGGCTCGTGTCATCGCATTCGAAGAGATCGCTGACTCTCGCCGTGGCTTGCACGGCCACACTGGCGTGCGTCGCCGCGCCGGGAGACGTGTCTGCCCAGCGGCTCGTCGTCGTGAACAAGTCTGCCAGTACGATATCCGTCGTCGATCCGGTGGGGCGCACCGAACTCGCCACCGTTCCGACCGGGTTTGCACCGCACGAAGTGGCGGTGTCCCGGGACGGCCAATTCGCCTACGTCAGCGATTACGGAACGGGTCCCCAGCCGGGGAACACCGTCACCGTCATCGATCTCGAATCCGCCACCGTCGTTGGCACGATCGATCTGGGCACCCACACGAGGCCCCACGGCATCACCGTTGCGGCGGACGGGAGCGTCTGGGTCACGACGGAGGGTTCGCAGCACGTGCTCCAGCTGGATCCGGTTCGCCGTGCGATTGTCAGGGCGATCCGCACGGGGCAGCAGGGGACCCACATGGTGGCGATCGCCGAAGCGGCTCGCCGAGTGTTTACGGCAAACATCGGCAGCGGCACGGCCACCGCGATCGATGCGGTTGAGGGTACGGTCATCGCCCAGCTCGAGACCGGAGCGGGAGCCGAAGGGATCGACGTCTCGCCGGACGGCTCCACCGTCTACGTGACGAATCGGTCGGCCGGCACGCTGTCGGCAGTCGATGTGGCGACTGCCCGCGTGGTGCGGAGTCTCGAAGTCGGCGCGTTCCCGATTCGCGTGAAGGTGAGACCCGATGGTCGGGAGGCGCTCGTGTCCAATGCGCAGGGCAACGAGGTGGCCGCCGTCGACCTGTCGCGCTGGGAGGTCGTGCGGCGTCTCGCCGTGGGTGCCGTCCCTGTGGGTATCCTCATCACCCCGGACAACCGAACGGCCTTCGTTGCCAACACGAGCGACGACAAGATCTCGGTGATCGATCTCGTCGAGTGGCGCCTCGATGGGGAGATCGTCGCCGGGGACGAGCCGGACGGCATGGCGTGGGTGGGCGGCTGAGGATCTCGCTCGCCACACACGGGCGTCCGCAGGGATGCACCCCCAGGGGGGCCGTCCTAGCCGAGGCCTTTCCTCCGGGATACTGTTACTCAGTCCCGCCTGATGGACGTGTCTGCCGGGATGTACCGGGACTCCAGTTGCCGGCTCTCGGTGGCACGTCACACAGTTGGTTCACCCAAGCCTCCGCTGTATGGCACTACTTGACTTCACACGACTGAAGAAGGAACTCGGCCTGTTCGACGTCTACGTCATCGGGACGGGGGCGATGATCAGTGCTGGGTTCTTCCTGCTGCCCGGCATTGCGGCAGGCTATGCCGGCCCGGGTGTTCTCCTGGCGTACCTTCTCTCCGGCATTCTGGTCATCCCCGCTCTCCTCAGCATGGCGGAGCTCGCGACGGCGATGCCGCGGGCTGGGGGCAACTACTACTTCCTCGACCGAACACTGGGTCCGCTGGTCGGCACGATCGGTGGATTCGGCACCTGGATCGCGCTCGTGTTGAAGAGCGCCTTCGCATTGATTGGCATGGGGTACTACCTCGGTCTCGTCACCGACCTCCCGGTCGTGGCCACAGCGCTCGCGCTCACCGTGGTCTTCATCGCCGTCAACGTGAGGGGTGCTCGGCAGTCGAGCGGACTCCTGCGCATTCTCGTGATCGGTCTTCTCGTCGTGCTGTTCCTCTTCATCCTCGTCGGGATGACCGAAATCTTCTCGACAGGTGGGCCGTCCAGGGCGCGGTTCACGCCGCTCCTGCCTCACGGATTCGACGGACTCCTCACCGCGGTCGGTTTGGTCTTCATTTCCTACGTCGGGCTCACCAAGGTGGCGAGCTTGGCGGAGGAGGTGGAGCACCCCGACCGCAACCTCCCGTTGGGGATGATCCTCGCTCTCTTGACCGTGACGACGATTTACATCGCCGGCGTGTTCGTCATGGTGTCGGTCCTTGGCATCGACGGACTGCAGCTGAGTCGGACCCCAGCAGCGGAGGCGGCGGAAGGACTTGCACGATGGCTGCCGCGACGGGTTGCGATATGGATGATGGTCCTGGCCGCCGTCGCCGCCTTTGCGTCGGCCGCGAACGCCGGGATCATGGCGGCATCCCGGTATCCGCTGGCCATGGCCAGGGACCGCGTCGTCCCTGGGTGGCTCGCTACCACCGGCGCGGGAGGATCACCGGTACGCGCCCTGCTCCTCACGGGGATCGTGTTGGCCTTGGTCCTCGTGGTGCTGGATGTGGAGCAGGTGGCCAAGCTCGCGAGTGCGGTGCAGCTACTGCTCTTTGCGCTGATCAGCGTGGCGGTGATCGTGATGCGGGAGAGCGGCATCGAGTCGTACGATCCGGGCTTTCGCTCGCCGTTCTACCCGTGGATGCAGCTCGTGGGCCTGTTCGTGCCGGTCATGCTCGTGGCCGAGTTGGGGTGGGTGCCGGTCCTGTTCACCATCGGCGTGACCGTGGTGTGCGTCGGCTGGTACACGTACTACGCCAAGGCACACATCGCGCGGGACGGCGCTATCTACCACGTGTTCGCGCGTCTCGGACGACGGCGCTACGCCGGACTCGACCGGGAACTCAGGGACCTGATGAAAGAGAAGGGGCTCCGGGCGGAGGATCCGTTCGACGAGGTGGTGGCCCGCGCCTCGGTGATCGACTGTGAGTCGCCCACCAGCCTCAAGGCGATCATCCGGCAGGCATCCGAATTGCTCGAACGCCGGCTGCCGATCGGAACGGAAGAGATCTTCGGCGGCTTCGGTCGGGGCGTGCAGATGGGCGGGACGCCGGTCGCGCACGGGGCGGCGTTGCTCCACATGCGGCTTCCGGATCTCGAGACGTCGGAGATGGTGCTGGTCCGATGCATCGGTGGGGTGCGGGTAGACGTCGAAGACGTAGACGTGGCCCGGCAAGCGGCACTTGTGCCGATTCAGGCGGTGTTCTTCCTCGTGAGCGGAGAGGCGGATCCCGGACGCCATCTCCGCATTCTGGCGCAGCTCGCCGGCCGCGTGGAGGAGGAGAGTTTCATGCCGGCGTGGCTGAGCGGCCGGCACGAGCAGGAGCTGAAAGAGACCCTGATCCGGGACGAGCGGTTCCTCTCGCTCAAGCTCGTGACCGGCAGCAAGGCAGAGGCCCTGGTGGGACATCCGCTGCACGAAGTGGAGCTGCCGCCCGGCTGTCTGATCGCGCTCATTCGACGCTACGGCGATATGCTGGTGCCACGGGGCCGCACCATCCTGCGCGAGGGCGACCGCCTCACGATCATCGGGTCGCCGGCAGGGCTCCGCGTCCTGGCCGAGCGGTACGGGGGCGGACGGTCCATCCCCGCGGGCTAAGCGGTCGCGGCCGCCCGCCCAGCGTGGGCGACGATCTCGAGAATCCGAGCAGGCCATTCCTGATTCGGTCGACAACTTGCCAATCCCCGTTTGCGCGGCAGGATTATGTGTAGACCGTCGCGAGGGGGATCCCATGCCCGACATCAAACTCAGGGAGTTCCTGGATGGAGAGCGGGTGCGCTACGAGACCATTCGGCACGCGCCCACCTACACGTCGCAGAAGACGGCGGCGTCGGCCCACGTTCCCGGGAAGGAACTGGCCAAAACCGTCATGATCCGGGTGGCCGGCCAGTTTGCGATGGCCGTCCTGCCGGCACCCTGCCAAGTGGACCTGCGCCGGCTCAGCGCGGCGCTCGGCGACGCCAAGGTGGAGCTCGCGGACGAGAGCGATTTCCGGTCGACGTTCCCGGGATGCGAGGTTGGCGCGATGCCGCCGTTCGGCAACCTGTACGGGATGCCGGTATTCGTGGATCGGCAGCTCACCAAGGACCTGTCGATCGCGTTCAACGCGTGCACGCATACCGAGTTGATTCGGCTCTCGTACGAGGACTATGCGAAGTTGGTGAAGCCGACGGTGCTGGAGTTCGCGGCCGGCGGCGCGTAGGCGACGCAGCGACCCGAATGTCCTGTGCAGAGAACCGCTTCGACGGCGGCGGTTCTCTGTGCTCCCGTTTCCGCGGTACTGTCCGCAATGTCGGCAGTGCGGCGCGGTCACGACCATCCCGTTACATTCGTTCGACTCCGATAGTCCGCCCCCGACCCGGAATCCCATGATGCTGCCACACCGGCATGCGCTCGCGATATGGATGCTGATCGGCTTGTCGGTCGCTGGTTGGTCGCCGCTGGCCGCGCAAACGGCACCGAGGACCGATCCGCCGACGCGTCCCGAACGCACCGACTTTCGTGAAACCAGCAGCTACGCCGATGTGATGGCATTCGTTGGTCTGGCGGCGGAGCGTTCCCCGAAGATTCACCTCACCACCTTCGGCTACTCGTTCGAGGGGCGGCCGCTTCCGCTGGTGGTGATCGGTGATGTAGCGGGACCCGATCCCAGAGCAGTCCGCGAATCCGGAAAGACGCGCGTGTTCGTGCTCGCGAACATCCATGCCGGAGAGGTCAGCGGCAAAGAGGCCACGTTGATGCTGATCCGGGCACTGGCGGCTGGGGCGCACGACGATTGGCTCGACTCGCTCGTGCTGCTCATTGCCCCGATCTACAATGCGGACGGCAACGAACGGGTGCGGCTCACCAACCGGCCCGGGCAGTACGGGCCGATCGGTGGGATGGGCCAGCGGGCGAACGCGCAGGATCTCGACCTCAATCGGGACAATATGAAGCTCGAGTCGCCGGAAGCGCGGTCGCTCGTGTCGGCCCTGCGGCGCTGGGACCCGCACGTCCTCCTGGATCTCCACACCACCAACGGGACCCGCCGATCCTATCACTTGCTCTACGCGCCGCCGCTCCACCCGAACACCGACTCGGCTATCGTGCAGCAGTTGCGCTCCGATTGGCTGCCCGCGGTCACGCGTCGGATCAAGGAGACGAGCGGCTGGGACTTCTACTACTACGGCAACGTGCCCTTTCGGGCCGGATCGGCGGAACGCGGGTGGTACACCTTCGATCATCGGCCGCGGTTCACCACCAACTACGTGGGGCTCAGAAACCGCTTCGCCATCCTGAGTGAGGCCTACGCCTACGCGAGCTTCCCTGAGCGTGTGGCGAGCACCCTTCGGTTCGTGGAGGAAGTGGTCGAGTATGCCCATCGGAACGCCTCGCTCATCGGAGCGATCGTGGCTGCGGCCGACAGCACCGATCTCACGGGGAGTGAGCTGGCACTCCGCGCGACCGTTCAACGGGGCGACTCGGTGGAGATTCTCCTGGGAGAGGTGGCCGAGGAACGCCACCCATACACCGGTCGCACCATGTACCGGCGGGTCGACGTGGTGCATCGGGAACGGATGCCGGACTTCGGTTCATTCCGGGGTACGGAGGTCGTGCGGGTCCCGACGGCATACGTCGTTCCCGGCGATCTCACCAGTGTCCTCGCGCTGCTCGATGCTCACGGTGTGAAAAGACGACCTCTCGCTCGGTCGATGCAGGCGACTGTGGACCGCTTCGTCATCGATTCCACGTCTGTCGCCGGCCGCGAGTATCAGGGCCACGCCGAGCGGACGTTGTACGGTCGATACGAACACGTCGAGCTCGACGTGCCCGCGAGCGCCGTACTGGTGCCGGTCGCGCAACCGTTGGCCCGGCTGATCGTGGCGCTCCTCGAGCCCCGGTCGGACGATGGGCTGGTGAACTGGAACGTGCTGGATGAGGTGCTCGATGGGGCGCAACACTACCCAATCCTGCGAGTACCGACACGCTGAGCGGCCCGGCGGGGCGACGGACCACGTAGACCTCATGAAAGCGAAAGGAATTGCCGTGACTGGCAGGCTGATACGATGAGGGGAGTTCGCCACCTCTGGGCAGTTGCGCTCGCGGTTGCCGCGTGCGGTGCTTCGGCGACCACGGCATGGTCGCAGTCGCCGATCGATGCCCAGTACCGCGGCGTCGCCGATCGGATCATCGATGCGGCGTTGGCCGACAGTTCGGCGTATGCCCGCCTGTCGAAGCTCGTGGATCGGTTTGGCCACCGGCTGAGCGGGAGTGCGAATCTGGAGCGCGCGCTGGACTGGATCGTGGATGAGATGGAGCGCGACGGCCTGGAGAACGTGCGGGGCGAGCCCGTGATGGTGCCGCACTGGGTACGGGGAGCGGAGTCGGCCGAGCTGATCGAGCCCCGCCGCCGCGCCCTCCCGATGTCGGGTCTCGGCGGGAGCGTCGGGACACCGCCCGGCGGGATCGAAGCCGAAGTGGTGGTGGTCGGGAGCTGGGACGAGCTCGAAGCGCGCGCCGAGGAAGCTCGCGGGAAGATCGTGCTCTTCAACGTGCCGTTCACCGGGTACGGGCGGACGGTGCAGTACCGATTGCTCGGGGCCATCGCTGCCGCCAGAGCCGGCGCCGCGGCGGCCCTCCTCAGGTCGGTCACGCCGTACTCCCTGCAGACGCCGCATACCGGCGCGATGAGCTACGCCGCCGACGTCCCGCAGATCCCCTTTGCCGCCATCACCGTCGAAGACGCGATGTTGCTGCAACGTATGGCGGATCGGGGCGAGCGGATCGTGGTCCGGCTGATCATGGGGGCGGAGACGCTCCCCGACGCCCCCTCCCGTAACGTCGTGGCGGAGCTCACGGGAACCGAACACCCCGAGGAGATCGTTGTCTTGGGTGGGCACATCGACTCGTGGGATGTGGGGCAGGGTGCCATGGATGACGGCGGTGGGAGTGTGGCGGCCTGGGAGGCTGTCCGACTGCTCCACCGTCTCGGGTTGCGTCCCCGGCGTACCGTCCGCGTCGTGCTCTGGACCAACGAGGAGAACGGGCTACGCGGCGGCGAGGCCTATCGGGAGGCCCACAGCGACGAGGTCGACCGGCATGTGCTGGCGATCGAGTCCGACGCAGGGGTGTTCAAGCCACTGGGGTTCGGCTTTGGCGGGTCGGACGCGGCCTATGCGATCGTGGCGGAGATTGGCGGCCTGCTGGCGCGCATCGATGCGGGGCGGGTGACCCGTCCCGGTGGGGGAGCCGACATCGGGCCGCTCATGCGGGCCGGTGTGCCCGGCATGGGGTTGTCTGTGGAGGGGTCTCGATACTTCTGGTACCATCACAGCGACGCGGACACGATCGACAAGTTGGATCCGCGCGAGATGGCCGAGTGTGTGGCGGCGATGGCGGTTATGGTCTATGTGGTCGCCGACCTGCCGGTGCCGCTCCCTCGCGCGCGGAATTGAACGAGTGCTTGCACTTCATCCATCAGCGAAGGGAATTGCATGTCCAGATTCATCACCGCAGTGGCAGCCATTGGCGTGCTCGGACTTGGCGCGTGCGCCCAGGACGAGCGGGCTGAGCCGCAGGAGGGGACCCCGCCGCCGGCACAGGTGCAGGTGGCGAGCCCCGATACCACGGCGAGTGCGCTGTGGGCCCACGTCGAGCAGGCGGGCTATCGCACCACCTGGCCGCTGTGGCCCGGAAAGGCCAAGCTGTACAAGGGCACCGAGCCGCATGGCATGCTCTTGACGACCTATCTCAATTCCGTGGCCCTGGATGCCGTCACCAACAAGGCGGGACGGATGCCGGCGGGCGCGGTGGTCGTGAAGGAGAACTACATGCCTGACAGCACGCTGGCGGCGATCACCATCATGTACAAGTCGCCTGGGTACAATCCGGATTTCGGCAACTGGTTCTTCGTCAAACGTCTCGCAAGCGGTACGGTCGAAGCGT
>Ga0224496_10001653_pt1 | contig 13658 bp, 9 predicted proteins | sample SF_Jul11_sed_USG_2_FD_168127 | JGI IMG/M metagenome (GOLD analysis project Ga0224496, IMG submission 168127) | Sediment microbial communities from San Francisco Bay, California, United States - SF_Jul11_sed_USGS_8_1 | ecosystem: Environmental > Aquatic > Marine > Sediment | place: USA... | reverse complement strand
ATCGTGCCCACCGTGGTGCTGGGCGTGAAGGTGTTGTCGTCGTTGTCGACGTCGCTGCTGGTCAGCGTGCCTCCGGTGCTCAGCGCCAGGTCGGTCTCGTCCAGCGCCACCACCGCGCTGCTCACCGTGGCCGCGTCGTTGGTGCCGTTGATCGTGATCTTGACCGTGCTGGGCGTGCCGTCCACGCTGGCCACGTTGTAGGTCTCGCTGACCGAGTCGCCCACGTTCAGGCTGTCGTACGCACCGTTGGCGGTGAAGGTCCAGACGCCGTCGGCGTCGATCGCGAAGGTGCCGATCGTGCCCACCGTGGTGCTGGGCGTGAAGGTGTTGTCGTCGTTGTCGACGTCGCTGCTGGTCAGCGTGCCTCCGGTGCTCAGCGCCAGGTCGGTCTCGTCCAGCGCCACCACCGCGCTGCTCACCGCGGCCGCGTCGTTGGTGCCCAGCATGCTGACCGTGATCACCTTCTCGGCACCGTCGGCGCTCTTGACCGTGATGCTGTCGGTGTAGGTCACCCCGCCCAAGAACTCGTTGTGCGCCCCGTTCATGGCGTAGGTCCACACGCCGTCGGTGCCGATCGTGAACTTGCCGTAACCGTTGCTGCCGGTCACGTCGGTCTGCGCCTGGAACGTCTCGGGACTGTCAACGTCGGTGACCGTCAGCGTGCCGCCGGTGCTCTGCGCCGCGTTGGTCTCGGTCAGCTGGGCCGTGCTCGTGCCGCCGATCACGGCCGCGTCGTTGGTGCCGGTCACCTTGACCTGTATGGTGTAGCTGGCCGTGCCGTCCGCCGACCTGACTATCAGAGTCTCGAACTTCTCGACACCTTGACTCAGCGCCTGCGTGGCCGGCTTGTTGTTGTCCAGCATGTAGCTCCACATGCCGGTCGCTTCATTGAAACTGAAACTCCCGTAGGTGCCCACCAGGCTGCTCGGAGCCTGAAACACGTTCTCGCCGTGGTCCACGTCGTTCACCTTCAACGTGCCGCCGGCATACGCGTCGCCCGGCGTCCCGATGCCACCGGCTTCGATGACGTTCGTGTCCTGGGTGCCGACGTCGGTGATCGTGGCCGTGTCGTTGCTGCCGGTGATGTTGATTCGAACCGTGGCCCAACTCAGGGTGCCGTTGCCGAGCCGGATGGCATAGACGAAGGTGTCGACGATGGTGTCGTTCGCACCGAGCGCATCGATGCTGCTCGCGCCAATCTGGCCCAATCGATGCGAGACGTCGACCTCGACCTTGCCGTTGTTGATGCGGACCATGTTTCCGTTCGCGGTACGCTCCCAACAGGAAACACCGTCGACCAGTCCATCGGCCTGCAGCAGGTCGGTCGGATTCAGCGAACCGCCACTGCCATCGTCGACCGAGAACAGCGTCTTGGCCTTGCCGCCCAGGTCGTTGGCCATCACGTCCAGGCTGAGGATGTTGTTTGGCTTGACCAGGCCCATTGCGTAAAGCTGATCTTCCGTCAGGTTGTAGAAGTCCTCTCCCGCTTGCGGGGTGTTGGTGAACGACGTGCTGTTGATGGCCATGACCTGTCCTTGATCCCTGATGAAGTTGCTGCGCGTTGGGTGCCTTGAAGGTGCCGGTGATGTGGTGCGTTAGGCGCCGCAAATGGGGTCCGTCAAGTTGAGCGCGATCGTAGGTGGCGGCCGGCAGCGCACAGCCCCCTTGAACCGGGGATGAAACGGGCGAACCGGGGTTCGCGGATTGACCCGTCGTGAACAGCATCACGGCGCGCATCGGCAACCGTCTGGCAACCGTCTGGCAACCCCCTCGGGTCTTGCATCGAAGCGTTGCGTCGCAGCCAAGAAACCGCTTGTGCCCCTGCGCTGGCCGGACTGGTGTTACCGAATAGCCTCGCGCCGTGAATTAGTTCACGAAGTGCTCGCAGCCGCGCCACGTCGGCCACCCTCCTTCCGTCAATGTCCCGCGCATTGCGGACACACCGAATCAATACCTTGACTTGAGGGGATGGAAGCGCTGCACGGACGCGTAACACTCACCACGCACTTGTGCCCCGGTCGCCCCGTGCGTCGGCCCCGAGTAAGAAGAGTTCGAGAGCCCCGTTCACCTCAGGGATATCATCCCCGGCTCATCCAATTGCTGCGGGGCGAGTGGGCCTCGCACCCGAAACATCAACAAGCCCGCCATGCCCTGTGGGCACGGCAACATGACGCCCAGGAACAAGCCATGCAAACAGTAGCAGTCATCGGTCTGGGTTATGTGGGCCTGCCATTGGTCGTCGAGTTCGGCAAGCACACCCGGACGATCGGCTTCGACATCCTTGCGGACAAGGTGGCGAAGTGCCGGGCCGGCACCGACCCATCGAAGGAGATTCCAGACGCCGAGATGCGCTTGGCGACGCACGCCGAATACTCGAGCGACGCCGCCTCATTGGGCGAGGCCGACTTCGTGCTGATCGCCGTGCCAACACCGGTGGATGCTGCCCACATCCCCGACTTCGGCCCGCTGATCGGCGCCAGCAAGAGCGTGGGCCCTTACCTGAAAAAGGGCGCCACGGTGATCTACGAGTCGACCGTCTACCCTGGCGCGACCGAGGAGGTGTGCATCCCCGTGCTGGAGCAAACCTCCGGGCTGAAGTGGAAGCGCGACTTCTTCGTCGGCTACAGCCCCGAGCGCATCAACCCGGGCGACCGCGAGCACATGCTCACCAACGTCATCAAGGTCGTCGCGGGCGACACCCCCGAAACGCTGGAGAAGGTGGCGCAGCTGTATGAAATGGTGGTCAAGCCCGGTGTCTACCGATGCACCAGCATCAAGGCCGCCGAAGCCTGCAAGGTGATCGAGAACACCCAGCGTGACCTGAATATCGCGCTGATGAATGAACTGGCCATCATCTTCGACCGCATCGGCATCGACACCACCGAGGTGCTCGAAGCTGCCGGCACCAAATGGAACTTCCTCAAGTACAAGCCCGGCCTGGTGGGCGGCCACTGCATCGGCGTGGACCCGTACTACCTGACGCACAAGGCCGAAATGCTCGGCTACCACCCGCAGGTGATCACCGCGGGCCGACGCATCAACGACGGCATGGGCAAGTACATTGCCGAGCAGACCGTCAAGCAGATGATCGCAAGTGGCAGCTACGTCAAGGGCGCCAAGGTGAATATCCTGGGCCTGACGTTCAAAGAGGACTGCGCCGACCTGCGCAACAGCAAGGTGGTCGACATCATCCACGAGCTGCAGAGCTTCGGCGCCGAGGTCCACGTGCACGACCCCGACGCCGATCCCGCGGAGGCGCTCCATGAATACGGCGTCAAGCTGCTGCCTTGGGACGAGCTGCCGCGCGCCGACGCCATCGTCGCCGCCGTCGCGCACCAAAAGTACCGTCAGCTGACCACCGAAGAAATCTGCCGCAAGGTCGTCAAGGGAGGCTGTTTTGTCGACGTGAAGTCGAGGTTCTCACAGGTCGAGTTGCAGGCCGCAGGTTTGAAAGTCTGGCGACTTTAGGGCTTTCCCGGCGCAGGCGCCGTCGCGTTTGGCGACACCGATAGCGCCGCGCACATCAGCGCAGGGCGACAATTTCCGCACGCTGCGCGTGATCTTGTGCAAACTCCCTGAATTAGGGGGATGGAAGCGCTGCACGATGGCAGCCTGCAGACCGAGGCCGATTGGAAGGTCGAGGTCGCCCGCGTGAAGCGGGCCGCGTCGATCGGCTCCAACGCAACGATCATGTGCGACCTGACGATCGGCGAAGGTGCGCTGGTCGGGGCCGGCGCCGTGGTCACCAGGGACGTTCCCGACCATGCAGTCGTGGCGGGCGTGCCCGCATGGCAGGTCGGCGATGCAAGGGCGCGCCACGCGTTGGCCGCCGGGCGTGAATGACGGCAAACGTCGGTAATCAAAGGGAGAAACAAATCATGGTCAACATCGGCATCGTCGGTTACGGTTATTGGGGCCCGAACCTGGTGCGCAACTTCGCCGAGACGCCGGGTGCCAAGGTGGCTGCCGTGGCCGACCTCGACACGAACAAGCTGGCGGCGGTGCAGCGGCGCTTTCCCGCCGTCAAGACCACGATCGACTTTCGCGAATTGCTCACCGACCAGGGTGTCGACGCCATCGCGATCGTGACGCCGGTCAACACGCACTTCGAGCTGGCGCTGGCCGCGCTGCGCGCGGGCAAGCATGTCTGGGTCGAGAAGCCCATGACCGAAACTTCGGATCAGGCGAAGCAGCTCATCGACGAGGCGCAGCAGCGTGGCCTGGTGCTGCTGGTCGACCACACCTTCATCTACACCGGCGCCGTGATGAAGATGGCCGAGCTGATCCGCAGCGGCGAACTGGGCCGCATCTACTACTACGACTCGATCCGCGTCAACCTGGGCTTGTTCCAGCGCGACGTGAGCGTGATCTCCGACCTGGCGGTGCACGACTTTTCGATCCTCGACCACGGCGTGGCGGTGAAACCGAAGTGGGATTCGAACATCGGTCACTCAAAATCGAGGAAACGTAGAGATCACACGAAATGGTCCGCTCGGCGACCGGAGCATCTTGCCAGCTGGCGCTCACCTGCATTGCCGAGGCTGCCAAAGCTGCATTTTCAATGAGAACACGGTCGGCGACAACTCGCCGCCCAGCCGCAGCCGCACGCATCCTCAGCCCAACCGTGCCGTTTTCGGCTGATCTGGCCGCCGCAAGGGCGGTGGCAGCCGGGCGATCCAACCCTCGGGGGGAAAGCTTTGGATCAACTCCTCGGGTCGCTCAGCACTTGATCCCCACATGCAGCGCCACCACCCCGGCGCTCATGTTGTGCACGTCGACATGGCCGAAACCGGCCGTCTTCATCATCACCTTGAGTGCCGCCTGGTCGGGGTGCACGCGGATCGATTCGGCCAGGTAGCGGTAGCTCTCGCCGTCGCCGGCGACCAGTTGGCCGATGCGCGGCAGGACGTTGAACGAGTACCAGTCGTAGGCCTTGGCCAGCGGCGCGGCGACCTTGGAGAATTCCAGTACCAGCAGGCGGCCGCCGGGCTTGAGAACGCGGTTCATCTCGGCCAGCGCCTTGTCCTTGTGCGTCATGTTGCGCAGGCCGAACGCGACGCTGACGAGGTCGAAGCGGTTGCTCGCGAAGGGCAAGGCCTCGGCATCGCAGATCAGCGTGGGCAGGATCAGCCCCTCGTCGATCAGCCGGTCGCGGCCCTGGCGCAGCATGGCTTCGTTGATGTCGGTGTGCAGCACCAGACCCTTGGGGCCGACGTGCTTTGCAAACGCGCGCGCCAGGTCACCGGTGCCGGCGGCGATGTCGAGCACCTGGTCGCCTTCGCGCAGGTCGGCCACCGCGACGGCATAAGCCTTCCACACCCGGTGCAGGCCCATCGACATCAGGTCGTTCATCAGGTCGTACTTGGGCGCGACGGAGTCGAACACGCCGCGCACGCGCTGCGCCTTCTGCGTCTCGTCGACGGACTTGTAGCCGAAGTGGGTGTCGCTCAATTTCTCTTGCCCCTTCTGAATAAGGTCAATGTGCGGCGGCCACTCTGGGCAATCGATCACTGCCTGAAAACATGGCGAACGATCGTGTCCTCTACGACAAGGTCAGCGAGCTTGGCAGTGTCCCAGCCGGAACCCGCCGCAATGTCCATGAGTGCCTTCTTGCCTTGGCCGACACGGGGTATCGACTGGACAATAGCAGGAACGCCCTTGCGCACAGTCTTGGCTAGGTTCGCTGGGAAGACCAAGACCGAAATGGTCAGCCCGGCGAGATTCTGCTGATGATGCATATTCTTGTCAGCAGTCAAGAGGACTTCGAATCCTTCATTCGCGGCGCGGAGCAGCATACCGTTCTTCATGGAGGCCCACCCTGCCTCCTGCACAGTCCGCACGAACCAGTCGGGTTCCACCGCAACCAGCCACTGCTTGAGTTGCCTTGGCAGGCACTCGTCAATCAAGACCCGCATCAGGCAGCAGACTGCTCACGCTCCAGGGATGCCTCGGCCTCCTGAAGCGCCAACTGGGCGGCCTCCCGGGTAAGGGTCGGATAGGCGTCCAGGATTTCATCGAGCGACATCCCGTCAGCCAGGTTTTCGAACAAAACGGCGACGGGCACCCGAGTTCCCGCAAAGACGGGAGTGCCGCCAAGGACTTCAGGGTCCGATGAGACGATCTTCGATGCCATTGGGTTCTAGATATTGTGCTCCCCTAGTTTGCGTGGGCAGAGTGCGAACGTCAACCGATATGCGGAATGCGGCTTCAGGGCTTGCGGCCGCAGGGCTAGCCCTTCGCTGCGCTTGCGCGGAAACGTACGCCGCCTTGGCCACAGCTAAACCAGCACCCGCTCGATGCCACCCGCATTGGCCCGCTTCACATACTCGGGCAGCCAGTCGGCGCCGAGCAGTTGGCGGGCCATTTCGACGACGATGTAGTCGGCCTCGAGCAGGCCGTTGTTCAGGTCGCCGGTGTAGCGGCTCAGGCCCTGCAGGCAACTCGGGCACGAGGTGAGGATCTTGACGTTGCCCTTCTCACCCACCGCGCCGAGCGCGGCATCGGCGCCGTCGGGCGCTTTCATCATCGCGCGCAGCGCGGCTTCGTCCTTGCGCAGCTCTTCCTCCTTGCGGAAGCGGACCTGCGTGGCGATGTCGGGCCGGGTGATGCCCAGCGTGCCGCTCTCGCCGCAGCAGCGCTTGGCGTCGACGACGTTGGGGCCGACCAGGGCCTTGACGGTCTTGATCGGCTCCTGCAGCTTCATCGGGCTGTGGCAGGGGTCGTGATAAAGGTAGCCGCCGGGGCCATCGAGCCGGATGTCTTTTTCGAGCAGGTATTCGTGGATGTCGATGATGCGGCAGCCGGGAAAGATGTCTTCGAACTTGTAGCCCTGCAACTGGTCGTAGCAGGTGCCGCAGCTGACCACGACGGTCTTGATGTCGAGGTAGTTCAGCGTGTTGGCCACCCGATGGAACAGCACGCGGTTGTCGGTGATGATCTTGTCGGCCTTGTCGAACTGGCCCGAGCCGCGCTGCGGGTAGCCGCAGCACAGGTAGCCCGGCGGCAGCACGGTCTGCACGCCGGCATGCCACAGCATCGCCTGGGTGGCCAGGCCGACCTGCGAAAACAATCGCTCCGAGCCGCAGCCGGGAAAGTAAAACACCGCCTCGGTCTCGGCCGTGGTCGCCTTCGGGTCGCGGATGATCGGCACGTAGTGCTTGTCTTCGATATCGAGCAGCGCGCGGGCGGTTCGCTTGGGCAGGTTGCCCGGCATCTTCTTGTTGATGAAGTGGACGACCTGCTCTTTCAGCGGCGCATGGCCCACCGTCGGCCGCGGCGCCGCGGTCTGTTTGTTGGCCAGGCCGCGCAGCAGGTCGTTGGCAATGCGCTGCACCTTGAAGCCGACGTCGACCATGCCGCGGCGCAACAGGCGGATGGTCTCGGGGTTGGTGGCGTTGAGGAACATCATCGCCATCGTGTGGGCGGGCCTGAAGCTCTTCTTGCCCATCTTGCGCAGCAGGTTGCGCATGTTCATCGAGACGTCGCCGAAATCGATGTCGACCGGGCAGGGGCTGAGGCACTTGTGGCACACCGTGCAGTGGTCGGCCACGTCCTCGAACTCGTGCCAGTGGCGGATGCTGATGCCGCGGCGCGTCTGCTCTTCGTACAGGAAGGCCTCGACCAGCAAAGAGGTGGCCAGGATCTTGTTGCGCGGGCTGTACAGCAGGTTGGCCCGCGGTACATGGGTGGCGCAGACCGGCTTGCACTTGCCGCAGCGCAGGCAGTCCTTCATGCTGTCGGTGATCGCGCCGATGTCGCTCTGCTGCATGATCAGCGACTCGTGGCCCATCAGGCCGAAGCTGGGCGTGTAGGCGTTGCTCAGGTCGGCCCTGGGCGCGCCGGGCCCGCCGTCGCGAAGCAGCTTGCCCTTGTTGAAGCGGCCCTCGGGGTCGATGCGCTGCTTGTAGGCGGAAAAATCGGCCGTCTCGGCCTCGGTCAGGAATTCGAGCTTGGTGATGCCGATGCCGTGCTCGCCCGAGATCACGCCGCCGAGGTCGCGCGCCAGCTTCATGATGCGCGCCACCGCCTCGTGCGCGGTCTGCAGCATCTGGTAGTTGTCGGAGTTGACCGGGATGTTGGTGTGCACGTTGCCGTCGCCAGCATGCATGTGCAGCGCCACCCAGACGCGGCCGCGCAGCACCTCCTTGTGGATCTTGCGGCATTCGTCGACGATCGGCTGCAGCGCGGCACCGGCGAACAGGCCCTGCAGCGGAGCGCGGATCTGCGTCTTCCACGACGCGCGCAGCGTGTGGTCCTGCAGGTCGTGGAAAACCGTGCGCGCGTTGACGCCGGCCCCGGCGCCCCCCAGCGGCTGGGCATGCAGGTCGACATGCCGAACGTGCAGATCGTGCAGGTCGTCATTCAGTTGGCTCAGCCAGCCCTGCCACTGCGTGCGCACCGTGGCCAGCAGCGCCAGCGCCTGCTGCACGCGGTCTTCGAGCAGCTCGGCCGAGGCGATCTCGCCGGCGTCGTCGCTGCGGCCCAGCGGCAGCTTTCCCTCGACAAAAAAGCGCTCCAGCGCGCCGACCAGCGCCAGCTTGTTGCGCAGGCTCAGCTCGATATTGATGCGCTCGATGCCTTCGGTGTACTCGCCCATGCGCGGCAGCGGGATGACCACGTCTTCGTTGATCTTGAAGGCATTGGTGTGCTTGCTGATCGCGGCGGTGCGCTTGCGGTCGAGCCAGAACTTCTTGCGCGCGTCGGCGCTGACGGCGACGAAGCCTTCGCCGCCGCGGCTGTTGGCCATCCGCACCACTTCGCTGGCGGCGCGCGCCACCGCGTCGGCGTCGTCGCCGGCGATGTCGCCCAACAGCACCATCTTGGGCAGCAGGCCGGCCGCGCCGGCCTCGGCGGCGCGCTTGCTCTTGGTGGCGTAGCCGACCGCCTTCAGGTAGCGGTCGTCGAGGTGCTCCAGCCCGGCGAGAACGGCGCCGCCGGCCCGGGCCTGGGCGAACATGTAGTCCTTGATGTCGACGATCGACGGCACCGCGTCCTTGGCGTTGCCGAAGAATTCGAGGCAGACGGTGCGGGTGTGCGCCGGCATTTTGTGCACGATCCAGCGCGCGCTGGTGATCAGGCCGTCGCAGCCCTCTTTCTGGATGCCGGGCAGGCCGGCGAGGAACTTGTCGGTCACGTCCTTGCCCAGGCCTTCCTTGCGGAAGGTGCGGCCCGGCACGTCGAGGCGCTCGGTGCGCTCGAGCTTCTTGCCGCTGGCGTCGAAGTAGCGCAGTTCGAAGCGAGCCGTCTCGACGTCGTGGATCTTGCCTAGGTTGTGTTCGAGCCGCGTCACTTCGAGCCATTTGGCGTCGGGCGTGACCATGCGCCACGAGGCCAGGTTGTCGAGCGCGGTGCCCCACAGCACGGCCTTCTTGCCGCCGGCGTTCATCGCGACGTTGCCGCCGACGCACGAGGCCTCGGCCGAGGTCGGGTCGACGGCGAAGACGAAGCCGGCGCGCTCGGCCGCGTCGGCCACGCGCTGCGTGACGACGCCGGCCTCGGACCAGACGGTGGCGACCGCGCGCGACACGCCGGGCAGATGCACCAGCTCGACCTCGCTCATGCCCTCGAGCTTTTCGGTGTTGATGACGGCGCTGTTCCACGTCAGCGGCACCGCGCCGCCGGTGTAGCCGGTGCCGCCGCCGCGCGGGATGATGGTCAGGCCGAGCTCGATGCAGCCCTTGACCAGCGCGGCCATCTCGGCCTCGCTGTCGGGCGTCAGCACGACGAAGGGGTATTCGACGCGCCAATCGGTCGCGTCGGTGACGTGCGAGACGCGGCTCAGTCCGTCGAAGCGGATGTTGTCCTTGTGCGTGGCGCGGCCCAGCACCTTGTGGGTGCGCCGGCGCAGCGCGGCGACGCTGTCGAACTGCACGGCGAATGCTTCAACGGCAGCATTTGCGGCTTCGAGCAGTTCGCCGACAAAGGCGTCGCGCTCGCCGCCGTCGATGGCCCGGCGTGTCTCGATGTCGCCGAGCCGGTGGTGCAGCGCCTCGATCAGCGCGCGGCGGCGCTTGGGGTTGTCGAGCAGATCGTCCTGCAGATACGGGTTGCGCTGCACGACCCAGATGTCGCCCAGCACCTCGTAGAGCATGCGCGCCGAACGGCCGGTGCGGCGCTCCTGGCGCAGCAGATCGAGCAACTCCCAGGCGCGGGCGCCGAGCAGGCGGATGACGATCTCGCGGTCGGAGAACGAGGTGTAGTTGTAGGGAATCTCGCGCAGCCGCGGCATGGCATCCGGCCCTTGCGTGGCGGCAGAAACGCGGTTCAGGGGCAGCGGTGCATACATGGCGGCGGGGCTGGCGGCGCGCCCGTGGCGGCACTCGAAAGCGAAGTTTACTGCAGTGCAGCAAAAAGCCTGAGTTCGCGATCACGCTTCGGCGGGTAATCCCCGTTGCCCGCGGCGCGCATCCACGGGATAAACGCAGCTTGTCGCTGACGGCTGCTAGAGTGGCCTTGACTTGTCATCCGTTCAATCCCGCGCCTGCACGGCGTGGCGATTGGCCCCTTTTTGTCATCCACGGAGTTCTCATGAGAATCAAATTCCTCCCCACCTCGATTGCGTTGGCGGCCCTGCTGGCGGCGCCGATGGCCCAAGCGCAAGTCGAAGTCCAATGGTGGCACTCGATGGGCGGCGCCCTCGGCGAATGGGTCAACGACCTGGCCAAGGGCTTCAACGAGTCGCAGAAGGACTACAAGGTCACCGCGGTCTACAAGGGCACGTACGACGAATCGATGACCGCGGGCATCGCGGCGTTTCGCGCCGGCAATGCACCGCACATCCTGCAGGTGTTCGAGGTCGGCACCGCCACCATGATGGCCAGCAAGGGCGCGATCAAGCCGGTCGGCCAGGTGATGAAGGAGGCCGGCGCAAAGTTCGACCCGAGCGCTTACGTGCAGGCCGTTGCCGGCTACTACACGGCATCGAATGGCGTGATGATGAGCATGCCGTTCAACAGCTCGACGACGGTGCTGCACTACAACAAGGACGCCTTCAAGGCCGCCGGCCTCGACCCCGAGAAGCCGCCGGCCACCTGGCCTGAACTGGTGCTCGCCGCCGCCAAGCTCAAGGCCAGTGGCCACGCCTGCCCCTTCACCGCCAGCTGGCAGGGTTGGACCCAGCTCGAGAACTTCTCGGCCTGGCACAACGTCGAATTTGCGACCAAGAACAACGGCTTCACCGGCATGGACGCTCGGCTGAATACCAGCTCCCCCCTGCACGTGCGCCACATCGAGAATCTGGCCAACATGGCGCAGCAGGGCCTGTTCGTCTACAAGGGCCGCGGCAACAAGGCCGACGCGCCCTTCGTCTCGGGCGAATGCGCGATGAACACAGCGTCGTCGTCGCTGCTCGCCGGGGTCAAGCGCAACGCCAAGTTCGCCGCCGGCGTCGGCACCCTGCCCTACTACCCCGACGTGACCGGCGCACCGCAGAACACCGTCATCGGTGGCGCCAGCCTGTGGGTGATGGCAGGCAAGAAGCCGGCCGAGTACAAGGGCGTGGCCGCGTTCTTCAACTACCTCTCGGATCCTGAGGTGCAGGCCGCCAGCCACCAACGCACCGGCTACCTCCCGATCACGACCGCCGCGTTCACGCTCACGGAGAAGTCGGGCTTCTACAAGCAGAACCCGGGCTACGACATCCCGGTGACGCAGATGATCCGCAAGGTGACCGACAAGTCGCGCGGCATTCGCCTGGGCAACTTCGTGCAGATCCGCGCGATCTACGACGAGGAACTCGAGCAGATCTGGGCTGGCAAGAAGTCGGCCAAGGAAGGTCTGGACTCGGCGAAGAAGCGCGGCGACGAACTGCTCGAGCGCTTCCAGCAGGCGAACAAGGGCTGAACGCCCTCGTTCGCCTTCGGGCCGACGCACAGCGCCGGCCCGGGCGCCGAATGAAGCACCCCTCCCCGTCCCCTCCCCACCAAGCGGGGAGGGGTCTGTCATGTGTTTGGATGGATACGGTGAGCTGAACCTTGGCCGTCGAAAAGCGCGTCCGTTTCAAGTCTTCGTGGTTGCCCTGGGTGCTGGTGGCGCCGCAGATGGCGATCGTGCTGGTGTTTTTCTTCCTGCCGGCGGGGCAGGCGCTGTACCAGAGTGTGCTGACCGAAGACGCTTTTGGCACCAGCACGCAATTCGTCGGCGCGCTGAACTTCGTGCGCCTGTGGGGTGACGACACCTACCTCGCCTCGTTCAAGACGACGGCGCTGTTCTCGGCCCTGGTGGCCAGTTTCGGCCTGGCGATCGCGCTGATGCTGGCCGTGATGGCCGACCGGGTGGTGCGCGCTGCGGCCACCTACAAGACCATGCTGATCTGGCCCTATGCGGTGGCACCGGCGGTCGCCGGCGTGGTGTGGCTGTTCATGTTCGCACCGTCGATCGGCATCGTCAGCTTCTGGCTGCGCGCCGGTGGCTTCGACTGGAACCACCTGCTCAATGGCGACCACGCGATGACGCTGATCGTGATGGCCGCGGTGTGGAAGCAGATCTCGTACAACTTCCTGTTCTTCCTCGCCGGCCTGCAGTCGATCCCGAAAAGCCTGATCGAGGCCGCGGCGATCGACGGCGCCGGGCCGTGGCGGCGTTTCTGGACCGTGCAGTTCCCGCTGCTGACGCCGACCACCTTCTTCCTGCTCGTCATCAACATCGTCTACGCCTTCTTCGACACCTTCGCCATCGTCGACGCGGCGACCGAGGGCGGCCCGGGCAAGGAAACGGCGATCCTGGTCTACAAGGTGTATTTCGACGGCTTCAAGGCGCTCGACCTGGGTGGCTCGGCGGCGCAATCCGTGGTGCTGATGGTGATCGTGATCGCGCTGACCGTCGTGCAGTTCCGCTATGTCGAGCGGCGCGTGAATTACTGAGGCCGAACGCACATGGTCGAGAACCGCCCCGTCGCCACCCTGCTGTCGCACCTCGTGCTGTTGCTCGGGGTGCTGATCGTCGCCTTCCCGGTCTACGTCACCTTCATCGCTTCAACGCAGACGGCGACGCAGATCGTGCAGGACGTGCCGATGTCGCTGCTGCCGGGCGACAACATCGTGCGGAGCTACGACGTGGCGCTGTTCGGCGGCGTGACCGAATACGGCAGCCGCATCGCACCGGTGTCTTCGATGCTGGTCGTCAGCCTCGTCACCGCCCTGGTCATCTCGATCGGCAAGATCGCGATCTCGCTGCTGTCGGCGTTCGCCGTCGTGTACTTCCGCTTCCCGTTCCGCAACCTGGTGTTCTGGATGATCTTCGTCACCTTGATGCTGCCGGTCGAGGTGCGCATCCTGCCGACCTACAAGGTGGTGGCCGACCTGGGCATGCTGAACAGCTATGCCGGCCTGACGGTGCCGCTGATCGCCTCGGCCACCGCGACCTTCCTGTTCCGCCAGTTCTTCCTGACCGTGCCCGACGAACTGGTCGAGGCCGCGCGCATCGACGGCGCGGGCCCGATGCGTTTCTTCAAGGACGTGCTGCTGCCGCTGTCGACGACGAGCATCGCGGCGCTGTTCGTGATCCAGTTCATCTACGGCTGGAACCAGTATCTGTGGCCGCTGCTCGTCACCACCGACGAGTCGATGTACCCGATCGTGATGGGCATCAACCGCATGTTCACCGGCGGCGATGCGGGCAACGAATGGAACGTGATCATGGCCACTGCGATCCTGGCGATG
>Ga0224496_10001651_pt1 | contig 13674 bp, 13 predicted proteins | sample SF_Jul11_sed_USG_2_FD_168127 | JGI IMG/M metagenome (GOLD analysis project Ga0224496, IMG submission 168127) | Sediment microbial communities from San Francisco Bay, California, United States - SF_Jul11_sed_USGS_8_1 | ecosystem: Environmental > Aquatic > Marine > Sediment | place: USA... | reverse complement strand
CGTAACTTTATTAAGCCATTCGTAACTTTATTACGGAGAACCAGAACCACCCAGCTGTTTGCCGCCCCTTACTCCACGGTAACCGACTTCGCCAGGTTCCTCGGCTGATCGACGTCCGTGCCTCGCAGCACAGCAACGTGATACGCCAGCAGTTGCAAGGGTATCGTGTACACGATCGGTGCGATGAGTCGATCTGCGTGCGGCATCGGAATCACTTTCATGCCCGGTTCGCTCTTGATGCCGGTGTCCTTGTCTGCGAATACGTAGAGCTGCCCACCGCGCGCGCGCACGACCTGCATATTGGATTTCAGTTTTTCCAGCAACTCATTGTTCGGTGCCACAACCACTACGGGCATCTCGTCATCGATGAGCGCCAGCGGCCCGTGCTTGAGCTCGCCAGCGGCGTACGCTTCCGCATGAATGTAGGATATTTCCTTGAGCTTCAGCGCGCCTTCCATTGCGATCGGCCACATCGGGCCACGACCGAGAAACAGGGTGTGCTGCTTGTCGGCAAAGTCTTTCGCAAGCTCCTTCAGCTGATCGTTCATCTTCAGCGCCAGGTCCGATGCGGCGGCCGCATGCGTGAGATTGGCGACGAACTCTTTTTCACGTTCTTCTGACAGGCCGCGGTGCTTTGCCATCATCAGCGTCACGAGAAGCACGGACAGCAGCTGCGTCGTGAATGCTTTCGTACTTGCAACACCAATTTCCGGGCCTGCCTGCGTCAACATGACGAGATCGGATTCACGCACCATCGAGCTGTGCGCGCTGTTGCAGATGGTCAGCGTACCGAGGTAGCCCAGCTTCTTCGCCATGCGCAGCGCTTCCAGTGTGTCTGCAGTCTCACCGGATTGCGAAAGCGTCACAAACAATGTCTTTGGTGTCACCACGACTTTGCGGTAGCGATACTCGCTCGCGATTTCGACATGTGTCGGCACTCCTGCGATCGACTCGATCCAGTATTTGCCTACGCAACCCGCGTGATAACTGGTGCCGCATGCAACGATATGTATCTGCTCGACCTGGTCGAGCATCTCGGCTGCTCGTGCGCCCAGCGACTCGGGCATGACGCGCTGATTTGCGACGCGGCCGTAAAGCGTATCGGCGAGCGCGCTTGGCTGATCGAAAATTTCTTTGAGCATGAAGTGGTCGTAAGGCGCTTTTTCGGCGGAGGCGCTGTCCCACTCGGTCTCGTGCACTTCCCGATTGACCGGCTTGCCGTCGGTGTCGACGATGCGAACGCTGTCACGCTTGATTTCAGCGAGGTCGCCCTGTTCGAGATAGATGAATCGCTGGGTTACGGGCAGAAGTGCGGGAACGCCACTCGCGACAAAGTTCTCCCCGTCTCCCAGGCCGATGACGAGCGGACTAGCAACTCGACTCACAACAATTCGCGTCGGGTCTTCTGCATCAATAACCAGCAAGGCGTACGCACCTTCAAATCGTTGCACGGCCTTGCCGACAGCCTCGACGAGATCCAGTCCCTGCTTCAGGTAGTCATATATAAGGTGTGCCGCAACCTCCGTGTCGGTTTCCGAATCGAATACATACCCTTTCGCGAGCATTTCATCTTTGATGGGTTGAAAGTTTTCGATGATGCCGTTGTGTATGACGGCGACGCGACCACCTGATACGTGCGGGTGCGCGTTCGCTTCGGTGACGCCGCCGTGAGTCGCCCATCGAGTATGGGCAACACCTATAAGGCCCTGCAGCGGATCTTTCGCCAGCTTTTCTTCGAGTTCGGCGACCTTGCCGACCGTGCGGCTCAGGCTGATCTTGTTCTTGCCATTGACGACCGCCACGCCCGCCGAGTCATAGCCCCGATACTCGAGTCGCCGCAGTCCGTCTACCAGAAGGGGCACAATGTCGCGCTCGGAAACAGCGCCAACTATTCCACACATTCAATCGCTTCCTTTCTTTGTGGGTTTGGTCCAGCCTTCAATGCTTTTCTGTTTGGATCGCTCGAGTGTCAATGCACCATCCGGCGCATTGCGTGTTATTGTCGATCCCGCGCCGATGGTTGCGCCGGCGCCGATTTCCACTGGCGCAACCAGCTCGACGCCCGAACCGATGAACGCGCCATCGCCAATTTTGGTTTTGTGTTTGTTCGCGCCATCGTAATTGCAGGTGATCGTGCCCGCGCCAACGTTCACGCCCTTGCCGATCTCCGTGTCGCCGATGTAAGTCAGGTGATTTACCTTGCTGCCGTCCGCGACCGTGCTTTTCTTGATTTCGACAAAGTTGCCGACCTTCACGTTATTCGCAAGCTCGGCGCCCGGTCGCAAACGCGCAAAGGGTCCAATTTCGCAGGCTCTGCCTGTTGTCGCGCCCTCGATGTGGCAATTCGAATGCACAATCGTGCCGGCGCCGACCTTGCTGTTGCGAATCAGGTTGTTCGACTCGATCCTGCTGCCGTCACCCAGCTCGACATCGCCCTCGAAAACGGCGTTGACGTCGATGAATACGTCCTTGCCGCACTTGAGCGTGCCGCGAATATCGACTCTTGCCGGGTCCGCGAATCCGACGCCCTGCGTCATGAGTTCATCGACGAGTCGAGCCTGGAGTGCCCGCTCCGCTTCTGCGAGTTGTTTCTTGTCGTTGATACCCATTACCTCCTCGCTGCTGTCAGCCTTGATGCCGTGTACTTCGATACCATCCGCGACCGCCATCGCAATCACGTCGGTCAGATAATACTCGCCCTGCGAATTGTTGTTGCCGAGCTTCGCCAGCCAGCCTTTCAACTTGTCGCCCGGCGCCAGGATCACGCCTGTGTTGATTTCCGTCAGTGTCTGCTGTTCAACACTGGCGTCTTTTTGCTCGACGATGCTGTGCACGCTGCCGTGTTCGCGAACGATGCGGCCGTAGCCCGTCGGGTCATCCATATCTACAGTCAGCACCGCCATCTGCTTCGGCGGTGTTTCGGCGAGCAGGCGCTTGAGCGTGGCTGATGTCAAAAGCGGCACATCGCCGGCCAGGATCAAAACCTGATTGGCCACCGGCGTTTCCGGCATGGCCTGCTGCACGGCGTGACCTGTACCGAGCCGCCTGGCCTGCAGTGCCCAGCGCAGGTTGGCGGCCGGAAAGGCGGCCTTGACGGCCTCGCCACCGTGACCGTAAACCACACACACATCGTCCGCCGCCAGCTCGTCTGCGGTAGCCAGCACATGCGCCAGCAGGGGTTTCCCCGCCAGCGGCTGCAATACTTTCGGCAGGTTGGAGCGCATGCGCGTCCCCTGTCCGGCCGCCAGGATAATGATGCTCAGGCCCAAGCCGATCGCTCCCTAATCAATAGCCTGCGGATAATACAGGAACTTAAAGACTGCGAACTTGCTTCAGCTCTCGTTAATGACTGTGACGTATGCTGTCGACATGCGAATTTTTGTCGTTTTGCTGTTACTGCCACTCTTTGCCAGCGCCGGCGAGGTTTACACGCGCGACGGCGTGACGGACGGCGATACCTTCTACCTCGTGCCGAGCGCGGTGACCAATGACGACCCGGTATTCCAGAGCTGGGTTACCTACAGCCTGATGCGAAGCACCTGCCAGCTGGCTATCGGAGGCGATAATCCGGCCCGTGCCAGCAGCTTCGACTGCGAGTTCACGGCTCGGCAGGCGCTGGTCAATGCATGGGAAGAAAAATACGCAATAAATCAAGATATTACAAATGATTACCTGGACACACTGAGTATCGTCAATCAGGCCGGCTTCCTTGCAGAGTACACGGCACACTATTTTGGGCGCAAGAACTGGCAGCTGCCGCCCGGGCTTCGGGTCGATGCGTTTCGGGAATGGCGGCGAGAACATCTTCGGCGTCACCGCCCCAGGACGCAGATTACAGGGTCCTGGAACTACGCGGCCGCGGTTGACGGCCACTAGATGCCTGTTGCCACTAAATTCCTGTATGTTTCGCTGCTGGTATTCGACCACCCTCGCGAAGATCGAACACGCTATGCAACTGAGACAACTGGTCAGCGAACCTCTGCTGCACTTCTTTGTGATCGGCGCGGGTTTGTTCGCTTTGTTTGCCTGGAACAACGACGACGTGCTGCAGTCGCCCGACGACATCGTCGTCGACTCGATGCGCATCGATGCCCTCAAGGCGCAGTTCGAACGCGGCTGGCAGCGCCCACCCACGCCAAGCGAGTTGTCAAACCTCATCGACACCTGGGTGAACGAGGAGGTTCTCTACCGCGAAGGTTTGGCCCTGGGCCTGGATCGCGACGATCCGGTTACGCGGCAGCGGGTTGCGCAGAAGATGGAGTTTATTTCTGAGGAACTCGTAGAGTTTTCGCCCGATACGGCCGAACTTGAGGCATGGTTCAATGCAAACGCCGATCGCTATCGCGAGGATCCGCGTTTCAGCTTCCGGCAGCTGTACTTCAACCCTTCAGTGCAGGGCGATTCGTTTGATGCGCGAGTCGACGAGGCCATCCAGGCGCTGGCTAACGGCGTGGTACCCGACGGCGATTCCACAATGTTGCCCGCGGCGCTCGACGACGCGCCACTGGCAGAAGTGCGTCGCACCTTCGGTCAACAGTTTGCCGAATCGCTGCAGGATCTTGCCGTCGGGGAATGGTCGGGCCCGGTCGCCTCCGGGTACGGCCTGCATTTCGTCCTGATCCATTCTGCGCAGGCCTCGCGACTGCCCGCTTTCGATGAGGTTCGTGCGGCGGTCGAGCGGGATTACGTTGCGGAGCGCACGCGCGAGCTCAAGGATGCATTTTTCGACAGGCTGCGCCAGCGCTATAACGTAGTCTACGACGACAGCATAGAACTTGCCGACGAACGGCGCGCTGGCGAAGACATGAAATGACACGTCGCGTCGTCCTTACTGCCTTCCTCCTGCTGCTTGCAACAGCAGCGAGCGCCGATGTGTTCCGGCCGGCCTACCTCGAAATCAGCGAACTGGGTAACGACGAGTATGCCGTGCTCTGGAAGGTGCCGACGTCGGGTTACGACAGGCGCCTCGCGGCGTACGTGCGACTGCCGGACGGCGCGGAGATTGTTGATGAGGCGCGTGTCGTCGCGTCCGCCGGCAGCGTGGTCGAGCGAACCACTATTCGTTTCGCAGGCGGGCTTGCCGGACAAACCATCGCCATCGAAGGCAACGCGGTCGGTGCTACTGAAGTCATTGCGCGCGTCGAGCGTCTCGATGGCAGCAGCCAGGTCGAGCGCCTGCCAGTGGAGCGACCGCAGTTCGTCGTGCAGCCGCCGCAAGGAACGGGTGCTGTTGCCTGGTCCTACTTCGCACTTGGTGTCGAACACATCCTGGGCGGCATCGATCACCTGTTGTTCGTGCTGGCATTGTTGCTCATCGTCCACGGCAGTAAACGCATCGTCGCAACCGTAACGGCATTTACCGTGGCGCACAGCATGACTCTCGCCGCGGCCACGCTGGGTTGGGTACACGTGCCCGGTCCGCCCGTCGAGGCGATCATCGCCCTCAGCATCGTGTTCGTTGCCAGTGAGGTCGTGCACGCACACCAGGGCCGTTCGGGCCTTACGGAAAGAGCGCCCTGGATCGTCGCCTTCAGTTTCGGGTTGCTGCACGGCTTCGGCTTCGCCGGCGCGCTCGCCGAGGTCGGACTGCCGCAAACGGCGATACCGCTCGCCCTGCTGACATTCAATGTCGGCGTCGAAGTCGGGCAGCTGATGTTCGTGGCAGCAGTACTGGCCCTTCGTTTCGTCGGCGCCCGGTTCCTGCGCGGCGATTTCAGCTGGTTGCCCGTTGCGACGGCCTATGGTGTTGGTTCGGTGGCAGCGTACTGGACCATCGAGAGGATTGCTGGTTTCTGAAGTTAGCCATGGTGCAACCGGCAAGCTCGCCGAATTTATCATCCTGTCGGACGGCATGACGGCGAGCGATGTGGTTGTCTATAGATCGTTGAAACGAGCTGCAACGCTTGCATGGCAGGTGTCGTTCAATGGCAGGACATCAGCTTGCCAGGCTGAGATAACGTTCTCCGCGGTCCGGCAGCACCGTCACGATGACATTACCGGGGCCCATTTGCTCGGCAACCTGGGTGGCGGCGAGGATATTCGCTCCGGACGATATGCCGACCAACAGCCCTTCCTCACGGCTTAGTCTCTGCGCCTTCCTGATCGCGTCGTCAGTTTTGATGCGGATGACCTGGTCGAGTTCGCTCGTTTTGACGAGATCCGGAATGAAGCCGTCGGCGAGACCCTGGATGCCATGTTTGCCGCGCTTGTCGCCGGACAGTACGGCCGACTCGTCCGGTTCGACGGCGACGATTCTTGCTTTGCTACCATGCTCGCGCAGTGCGCGGGCGACACCCATGACAGTTCCGCCAGTGCCGACGCCCATGACGAACGCGTGGATAGGCTTTTGGACCTGGCGAAGAATTTCAACGCCCGTGGTCAGGCGATGGGCCTCGATGTTGTCCGGGTTCGCGAACTGGCGCGGCAGGAATATTTCTGGCCGGCCTGCAGCGGATCTTTCGAGATCGGCAATAGCACCCTGGATATCGTTGATTTCATCGAGCAGCCGGAGTTCGGCACCAAAGGACTCGATCATCTGGCGGCGTTCTTTACTGACGGTTTTCGGCAGGACGATGACGACCTTGTAGCCACGCATGGCGCCGACCATCGCGAGTGCGATGCCAGTGTTGCCGGATGTCACCTCCATGATGACGGAGTCGGGTCTTAGCTCGCCTCGCTTTTCAGCCTCGCGAATGATGTGGCAGGCGATACGATCCTTGATGCTGCCGCCTGGATTCAGGAATTCCGCTTTCGCATAAATATCGCAGCCAGTCTCGGCGCTGGCATGACGCAGCCGGATAAGCGGTGTATTGCCTATCGAGTCGAGTACGTCGGAGGTGACGAGGCAGGTCGGCGTCTTGCGTGGGCACGCCACAATATTTGAGTAGTGTAACTCCATCAGAACTATCTTCGTCGGCATCACGCGCGAACCCCATACGTAGATGCCGCGATTGGTGATAACATTCCGGCGAAGCCGACAGAAAAAGAAGAAGTATCATCGACTCTCAAACCATTATCCTTATCGGCGTCGTCATTTACGTAGCCGTGATGCTTGCCGTCGGCGTGTTTGTTGCCCGGAAGTCCGATTCCATGTCCGACTTCGCGGTGTCCGGACGCAACATGTCGCTCACCGTATGTTCCATATCCATCATCGCCACCTGGTTTGGCAGCGGGCCAATGATGGGCTCGGCCGCGGCTGCCTACCGCGGCAGCATGCTGGAAGTCCTTCGCGATCCGTTTGTGTCCGGCATTTCTTTGCTGATATTCGGGTTCTTTTTTGCCCGGCTTTACCGGCGCTCGAAACGGCTGACCCATATCGAGTTGCTGGAGCGCCGCTACGGAAATGTCGCCGGTGTAATTTCGGTGATGATTAACCTGATTGCAGGCTCGATCTGGCTCGGCGCTGTGCTGTTTGCTTTTGGCGTTGTATTCGAGTCGCTGGCGGGACAGCCGATGGCTTACGGCATCCTCGGCGGCACGCTCGTGATTGTTGTCTACACGATGTTCGGCGGCTTGAAGGCGGTTGCCGCGACGGACGTTTTGCAGATGGTGTTTATTATTGTTGGCGTGGTCGCGTTGTTCTACCTGGTTGTTGGTGACTCGGGTGGCTTCGCCGCCATCCCCGGGAATCTTCCGGAGCACGCGTTTCGCCTGCTGCCCGAGGACAACACTTTCGGCGACTGGTTTGAGTACCTGCAGGTCTGGTTCAGTTCCGGCCTTGTGTCGATCGGTGTCGTATCGATAGTGCAGCGATCGATGGCGGCACGTAATGAACAGGTCGCGCAGAACGCTTTTTACATCGCCGGTGTGGGTTATCTGCTGCTGGGCATGGTGCCGGTTACATTGGGTTACATTGCCGCGACGACGATGCCTGGCGTCGAAGATCCCAACGCGATTATTCCCTTGCTGGCCGTTGAGCACATGCACCCGATCGTGGTTGCCATTTTCGTCGGCGCGGTTATTTCGGCGATCATGAGCACGTCGGACAGCATATTACTGGGCTGTGGCACCATCATTTCCGTTAACCTCTTGCCACGCTTCATCAAGGATCCTTCAGACAGCCTGCGTTTGTCGGTGGCTCGCTGGTCGGTTCCGGTAATGGCGGCGATCGCGCTGTATACCGCTTTCAATACGAGCACGGTAATTTCGGCTATTGCATTGTCTATTTCCTTCGGCTTTTCCGCCATGAGTTTCCCTTACATCCTGAGTCTCTGGTGGCTGAAGGCAAACCAGACAGGCGGCCTGTCGGGAATTGCGTTTGGCATAGTCACGTTCCTGGTTTTGCACTTTACGACCGAAGGATTTTCGGCAAATTTTGTTGCCTTCTGGGTTTCGGGTCTCGTGACGATCGTCGTTTCACTTGCGACGCAGAAGACGGATCCGCCGCGCACGCTGACGGATGCGGACGGTAACACGCTCGGGCTTGCGCGACGGTTGGGTACCCTGCCGCTGTTTCGTCGCGTGGAATAGCATCGCGTGACGACCGAGACCGTCATCTTTATCGGCGTCGCGATTTACATGGTGTTGATGCTGGTCATCGGCGCGCAGGCATCCAGGAAGGCAAAAACGTCGGCCGAGTTTATCGTCGCAGGTCGCAAGCTGCCGATCTTCATTTGCACAGCGACGATTATCGCCACCTGGTTCGGCGGCGGCACGATGATGGGCGCGTCGGGTGCGGCGTATGACGACGGCCTGCTGGGTGTCATCGCCGACCCTTTTGGCGCGGCGCTGGCGCTATTCATTGTCGGAATGTTTTTCGCGCGCTTGTTTCGCCGCCTGCGGCTGCTGACTTATGTCGACCTGGTTGAGCAGCGCTACGGCAAGACCGCGGCATTTATCACGACGATCACGAACCTTATATCGAACATAGGCTGGATCGGGGCAATGCTGGTTGCTTTCGGGCTCGTCTTCGAGCGATTGACCGGAACACCTCTTGAGGTTGGGATCATCGCCGGTGCTTTCGTTATTATTCTTTACACGATGATCGGTGGCATGTGGGCGGTTGCGCTGACGGATGCCTGGCAGATGGGCATCATAATGATCGGGCTCGTCGTCCTGCTGGTCGTGGTACTGATTGACGTTGGTGGCTGGTCGGCGATTGCACCGCAGCTGCCTGAGAACACCTTCCGCCTGCTTCCGTCGCAACACAATTGGGAACACTGGCTGAACTATTTTCGTTTATGGTTTATTTTCGGCCTCACCGATGTCGCCGGACAAAACCTGATCGGGCGCGCGATGGCCGCAAAGTCTGAGCGCGTGGCGCAAAACGCATTTTATCTCGGGAGTTTCGGTTACCTCGCCTTCGGCATGATACCGGTGTTAATCGGCATCATAGCCAGCGTAACTATGCCGGGCCTTGCATCATCGGAATCTGTTATACCCGCGATGGCCATCGAACACCTCCACCCTGTTGGTGTCGCCGTTTTCGTCGGCGCCATACTCGCCGCAATCATGAGTTCCTGCGACAGTGCTTTGCTGGCATGTGCGAGCATCACCAGCCGGAACCTGCTGCCGCTCGTCGTTCCCGATCCGACCGACAAACAGTCTCTGTCCGTCGCGCGTTTCGCAATTCCTCTTTATGGCGCCATTGCGATTTTTGTTGCCTTGAAAGCCCAGGTGGTTTTCGACGTTATGATTGATGCGAACATCGTGAGTCTGTGTAGCGTCGTGATGCCGTTCTTTTTGGCTGTATGGTGGAAGAAGGCCAATCGCACTGGCGCATTGTCCGCGATGGTTGCCGGGTTTGGCGCCTGGCTAATTTCGCGTGTCGTGGCGCCGGAGCTGCCCGGCGACCTGATCGGGCTGGGCGTGTCCCTGATTACTATGCTGGCAGTGTCGAGCCTGACGCAGAAATTCGATCCGCCGCGAGGGCTCATCGACCTCGATGGCAACCCGGTGGAGCTGACGGACCGCTTGGGCGTGCTGCCGATCTTCCGCCGCAGCTGACCCCCAAAGGGGTCAGAGCCCTTTTGCGCCGATTGCCCCTAAAGGGGTCAGAGCCCTTTTTTGCGTGATCGCCAAGAATTGTCGCTGCGCTGCCGACCTTCATTGCGGCACGATTACGTCATGCCGAGGCCACCGAGATCCATTACAGCGAACTGTCCTGTTCACATCATGCAGCGAGGCATCAATAGGCGATCGAGCTTTCGGTGTGAGCAGGATTTTCGCTCTTACCTGGCCGCACTGCGTGAGACGTCCGCGCATTACCGGGTATCGATCTACGCGTTTGTGCTCATGACGAATCACGTTCATATACTTGCGGTACCGGCTCGGGAGGATGCGGTATCGAGAATGATGCAGCAGCTTGGGCGAAAGTATGTATGCTATTTCAATAAGCTACACGTCCGGACCGGAACTCTGTGGGAGGGTCGTTTTCGATCGTCGGTGATCGGTTCCGAGCACTACCTGTTTGCCTGCTATCGATACATCGAACTTAACCCTGTGCGGGCCGGCCTGGCTCGTTCGGCCCGCGAATACAAATGGTCGAGCTACCGGGCGAATGCGATGAATCTTCCCGACGGCCTCGTTACGGCAAGTCCGGAATGGCTTGCGCTGGGACAATCCAGCGAGGAGCGCGCGAGGCGTTATCGACACCTTTTCGTCAGCGGCATCGAGGATCATGACGAACGAATCCGTGTCGCACTGCGGAAAGGGCGGTCGCTGGTGTGATCGCAAAAAGGGCTCTGACCCCTTTGGGGAGAAAAGAACGAAAAGGGCTCTGACCCCTTTGGGGGGTTAGGCGCCTTTGCGTTTGCCTTTCAGTTTTTGTGCCGCGGTGTAACGGGCACGGGCTTCGGCGAGTTCGGCCTGGGCGCGGGCGATGTCGGTTTGTTCCGAGGCGCCCTTCAATGCTTCTTCCGCATCGTGTTGTGCGGCAAGCGCGGCCGCTTCGTCCAGCTGGTCGCCGCGCAGCGCGGTGTCGGCAAGTATCGTTACGAGATGCGGCTGCACTTCGAGAAGACCACCCGTGATGTAAAAGGCGACCTCGTTGCCACTCTCATCCTGCACGCGTACCTCGCCCGGCGACAGCGGTGACAGCATCGGCGCGTGACGCGGTGCAATGCCCACTTCGCCCATCTTCGCCGGCGCGAAAACCATCGTGGCTACGCCCGAATGGATTTCGCCTTCCGCGGATACGATGTCGACTTTGATCGTGGCCATAGTCGTTTCCTACTGGAACTTCTTCGCGTTCTCGACAGCTTCGTCGATCGTGCCGACCATGTAAAACGCCTGCTCGGGTATGTGATCGTAATCGCCAGCGACAATACCGTTGAAGCCACGGATCGTTTCCGCGAGAGAAACGTATTTACCCGGTGAGTTCGTGAATACTTCGGCAACGAAGAACGGCTGCGACAGGAATTTCTGAATCTTGCGAGCTCGGTAAACCGTTTGCTTGTCGTCTTCAGAGAGCTCATCCATACCAAGGATGGCGATGATGTCCTGCAGTTCCTTGTAACGCTGCAGTACAGCCTGCACGCCACGCGCGCAGTCGTAATGTTCCTGGCCGATGACAAGCGGATCGAGAATTCGTGAACTGGAGTCGAGCGGATCAACCGCGGGGTAAATACCCAGCTCGGCAATGTTACGTGACAATACGAGCGTCGCATCAAGGTGAGCGAAGGTCGTTGCCGGCGACGGGTCGGTGAGGTCGTCGGCAGGTACGTAAACGGCCTGGAACGATGTAATCGATCCGGTCTTCGTCGAAGCGATACGCTCCTGCAGAATACCCATTTCCTCAGCAAGTGTCGGCTGGTAACCCACGGCTGACGGCATGCGGCCGAGCAGCGCGGATACTTCGGTTCCGGCCAGTGTGTAACGGTAAATGTTGTCGATAAACATCAGTACGTCGCGGCCTTCGTCGCGGAACGCTTCAGCCATCGTCAAACCGGTCAGCGCAACGCGCAGGCGGTTGCCCGGCGGCTCGTTCATCTGTCCGTAAACCAGGGACACCTTGTCGATAACGCCCGACTCCGTCATTTCGTGGAAGAAGTCATTACCTTCACGAGTACGTTCACCCACACCCGCAAACACAGAATATCCACCGTGCTCTTTCGCGATGTTGTTGATGAGTTCCATCAGCGTTACAGTCTTGCCCACGCCGGCGCCGCCGAACAGGCCCACCTTACCGCCCTTGGAAATAGGCATGATCAGGTCGACGACCTTGATGCCCGTTTCCAGCAGTTCGGTCGTAGCTGCCTGCTCTTCATAAGACGGAGGTGCGCGGTGGATCGGCATCTTCTTTTCCGCGCCGATGTCGCCCGCGTTGTCGATCGGACGGCCAAGCACGTCCATGATGCGACCCAGCGTCTTTGCGCCAACCGGCACCATAATCGGACTGCCCGTATCTGTCACGGACATGCCGCGCTTCAGACCCTCGGAAGAGCCCATCGCGATCGTGCGGACTACGCCGTCGCCCAGCTGTTGCTGAACTTCAAGCGTGATTGCCGCATCGTCGATGATCAACGCGTCATAAATTTTAGGGATTTGGCCCGCGGGGAACTGAACGTCCACAACAGCGCCAATTACCTGCACAGTAGTTCCAGTGCTCATACTCTTTCCTTAGCCTGATACGGCGGCTGCGCCACCGACAATTTCTGAAATTTCTTGTGTGATTGCTGCCTGTCGAGCCTTGTTGTACTTCAGCTGCAATCCCTCGATGATGTCGCCGGCGTTATCCGTTGCCGACTTCATCGCCATCATCTTCGCTGCCATTTCGCAGGCGAAGTTTTCAACCGCGCCACGATAAACCTGCGACTCGATGTAACGCATCAACACGTCATCGAGTAATTCGCCGGCATCGGGTTCGTAAATGTAGTCCCAGTGCGCCTGCAGATCTTCGTCGTCGTGACCGATACCGCTGGCCGGCAGCAACTGCTTGACTTCCGGCTTCTGCGTCATCGAGTTGACGAACTCGTTGTGCACCAGGAACAGGCGGTCGATTTTTCCTTCACTGTAGGCATCGAGCATGATCTTGATCGAACCAATCAACTCGTTGACGCTGGGCTTGTCACCCAGGTGCGTTGCCGTACCGAGGACCTTGCCGCCCAGGCGACGGAAGAACGCAACAGCCTTCGCGCCCACGAGCGACAGATCGACTTCAATGTTCTTCGACTGCCAGTCGGATATTTCGCCGATCATGGTCTTGAACAGGTTGGCGTTTAGGCCACCGCAAAGGCCACGATCGGTCGAGATCACGATGTAGCCAACGCGCGTGACTTCACGTTCCGTCAAATACGGATGCTTGTAGTCCGGATTAGCGTGCGCGAGATGGCCAACGACTCGGCGAATACGCTCGGCGTACGGACGCGATGCTTCCATCTGCTTTTGCGCTTTTCGAATCTTACTCGCGGCGACTTTTTCCATCGCGCTCGTAATCTTCTGCATGTTCTTTACAGAAGCGATCTTCGAACGTATTTCCTTTTCACCGGCCATGCGTCAAGTCCTTCGACCTTAATTCGGTGCCGCTGGACACGGAACGAATATAGTCGGGAAAGTTGATCGGAAATGCCATCTCTAGTACGCGCCTTTCTTAGCAAATGCTTCGCAAATACCCTTGAGGCTCGCCGCAACGGTGTCGTTGTAATCACCGGACTTGTTGATCGAGTCCAGCACGTCACCGTGATTTGCACGTGCGAAATCATGTAGCGCCGCTTCGTAGGTGACCACTTTGTCCAC
>Ga0224496_10001650_pt1 | contig 13675 bp, 15 predicted proteins | sample SF_Jul11_sed_USG_2_FD_168127 | JGI IMG/M metagenome (GOLD analysis project Ga0224496, IMG submission 168127) | Sediment microbial communities from San Francisco Bay, California, United States - SF_Jul11_sed_USGS_8_1 | ecosystem: Environmental > Aquatic > Marine > Sediment | place: USA... | reverse complement strand
ATTGACGTGCGGGTCTATACGGCACAGGGTAATCAATTATTGCTGGGTTTCCCCTGTGATGAAGGCAAGAGTCGAGCGGAAGAAAAAACAGCTGCGTCATTAGCCGAAGATGGTATAGAGGTCTGGATGCCTGATTTGTTGTCAGCATATATGTTGCCGAATGTGCGTAGCAGTCGTGCTGAAATTCCGGATGAAGCTTTGCTGGTTCTGATTGATGCGGCATTTAAGACAGGCAAAAAAGTTTATCTTATAGCCAGTGGTCCAGATACTGAACTGATACTGCGAGCAGCTAATAAATGGGAATCAGCACAGCGGAAACGATTATCCGGTGCAGTGCTGTTGTTTCCAAGATTGTTTAAATCAGAGCCAGTGCCGGGTGTTATTCCAGAATATGTCGATGTAGTCGGCAAAACGAAATTACCTTTGGTGTTGCTGGAAGGCGAACGTACTCCCAATCGATGGGGTATTAAAAGTTTGACCAGTCAACTGGAGCGGGGTGGAAGCCAGGTGTTTTCCAAACTAATTCCATCGGTACGTGGTTATTTTTTTAAACGTGATGATGCTAATCGATCTGAAGAAGTAGTGACCTCACAACTGGCAGGACTTATCAAAGTAAGCCTGTTTTATCTGGAACGTATGCAATATGAAAATTAAGTATTTTTTACGGGCAATTCTTTTATTGAGTTTAACCAATGCCGTGTATGCAGGAAATCTCGAACTCTATAAAGGTAAGGCAATAACGCCGGAATTACACCTGGAGGATATGCAGGGGAAGATTCATGACCTGAAAGATTATCGGGGCCATGTGGTTCTGGTTCAGTTCTGGGCAACTTATTGTCCTCCGTGTCGAAAAGAAATGCCTTCGATGAATAATCTTATACAGAAAATGGCCGGCGTGCCTTTTAAGATTCTTGCCATAGATATGGGTGAGACTCGAGAAGAAGTTATAAAATTTGTCAATGAAGTGAAACCTGAATTTACCATTTTAATGGATCCCGATGGAACGGCTATTTCAGCATGGAATGTGTTCGCAGCACCTTCAAATTTTATTATTGATCCTCAGGGTAATATTCATTACACCTTGTTTGGTGGAGTTGAATGGGACTCCAGTGAAATGGTGATGAAATTAAAAGCACTGGCGACTCAATAGTCCGAATTAATAATTGTTCTAGCCTATGTTCTGGCGGATGCTAGAATGTAATAACATAAATATTAAATGTAATGTTTTTGGAATGTTGTTAATGAAAAGTACAGGTTTGCTTACAGAAAAACAGACAGTTAATAATAAATTGGTGTTTAAACTACCGATAATAATGTGACCATATGAAAATTAAAGTAAGCGAATTAATTGTTAGGTATTTAGAGCGACTGGGTGTTGAGTATATTTTTGGAATGCCAGGTGCTCATATTTTACCTGTTTATGATAGCCTGTATAATTCCAGTGTAAAAAGTATTCTTGCCAAGCATGAACAGGGCGCTGCTTTTATGGCGGGTGGTTACGCGAGGGCATCAGGAAAAATCGGTGCCTGTATTACAACAGCGGGTCCTGGCGCAACTAATCTGGTTACCGGTATTGCTAATGCTTATGCGGATAAACAGCCTATTCTGATTATTACCGGTGAGACGTCTACTCACATTTTTGGCAAAGGCGGTTTGCAGGAAAGCTCAGGTGAGGGTGGCGCCATTGATCAGGAATCCCTGTTTAAAGGTATTACAAAATATAACAAAATTGTAGAGCGCACTGATTATCTGGGTAATGTTTTAAATCGGGCATCAAAAGAATTATTTTCAGATAACCCCGGCCCTGTGTTGCTTAGTTTCCCTTTCAATATTCAGAAAGAGCTGGTTGATGACGATATTCTGGATAATATCAGAACAGAAAAAATACCCTTTTCAATTCATCAGGATTCACCATCAATTAATGCCTTTGCCGACCTGATTATAGCGGCTGCAAACCCGGTTATTGTCGCCGGTTATGGGTGTATCAAGTCGGACGGGCAACAGCTTGTCTCGCAATTAAGTGAGTCTATTGGTATACCGGTGACCAGCAGTTTAAAAGGCAAAGGTGTTATTAGTGAACAGTCAGAATTGTCTCTTGGTAGCCTGGGTGTTACATCCTACAGCCATGCCTACAGTTATATTGTTGAAAAATCGGATTTAATTATTTTTCTTGGTGCAGGTTTTAATGAGCGAACCAGTTATCTCTGGGATGCTAAATTGCTGGCAGGTAAAAAGATTGTTCAGGTAGATAATAATTATGAGCAGCTAGAAAAGGTGTTCAAGGCTGATGTGGCTATCAATGGAGATATAAAGGCTGTGCTCAGTGCCGTACTTGGTAATCTTCAGGCTAAAGGTGTTGAGAGAAAAACAATTGAGTCGGTACAGAATCAGCTTGATAATTTAGAGGATAGATCATCTGAAACTGACAGCCAGGAATTTCGCTCAAGATTTCCGTTGATTGAAAAACTTTTTGTTAAACTCGCCCAGTGCTTTCCAAAAGGCATTCAGGTATTTGATGATAATATTATTTTTGCACAAAATTTTTTTAATGTTTCTTCTGAAAATCGATATTACCCAAATTCTGGTGTTTCATCGCTGGGGCATGCGATACCGGCAGCCATAGGAGCAAGATTTACTGTTGATAAACCTACCTTTGCCATATTGGGTGATGGTGGATTTCAGATGTGCTGCATGGAAATTATGACAGCTGTTAATTATAAATTGCCATTGACGATTATTATGTTTAACAATTCTACTATGGGATTGATCAGGAAAAATCAGTTTCAGCAGTACGAAAAGAGATTTATTAATTGTGATTTCGAAAATCCTGATTATGCATATCTTGCCCGATCATTTGGTATTAATTATAAAAGAGTAACAGATGAAAGTGGTCTTGATGATTTGTTCACGAATGTCGATTGTGCAGGCGCCATCAATCTAATTGAAATTATGATTGATAAAGACCTGTTTCCCAGTTATACCTCAAGAAGATAAATTCGCATTATCTGATATGACTCAAATGAAATGTGAGGTGCTAACCAGGTTGCTTACAGAATTTAGTCATCTGACCTCTGTTCAATCGTTAAATGACAGATTTCAGGCGTTATTGGCTAATAATACATTTAATTCCGAAACAGATGAGATAAATGAGATTTATCATGATCTAATTCCCGTTATCGAACAACAGATATGGTCAGGTTATATTAATGAGAAGTTGCTGGATCTGTATCAGCAATTGTTCCGTGAACTGGAACAGCAGTTATCCAGTAAAAGCCAGGAAGAACGATTCGATATTGTCATTATAATTCCAGTTGCTGACAGGCCTCAGCATCTGATGGATTGTTTGAATAGTTTGTTGCACCTCTGTCATGTTTACGCTTATGGAGGTAAACAATCTGGTCGTTATTCCAGGATTACTGTTCTAATTGCAGATGACAGCAGGGAAGAAGAGAGTGTTGTCAGAAACAGGAAAATTGCCGGGCATTTTAATCAGCAGGGAATCAATACATTATATTTTGGTCAGGATGAGCAATTAACACTTATCAATGATCTGAATGTCAGCACACGGCAACAATTAGTTTCGGTCATTGGAAATGCTGATGCCAGTCATTTCTATCACAAGGGCGCATCTATAACGCGTAATATAAGCTATCTTAAACTTAAACAGCTATATCCCGACAAAGCTAACGTTCTTTTCTATTTTGTTGATAGTGATCAGGAGTTCAAGGTTCGTGTCAATACCGGTCATGATGAAAAATATATTTATGCCATTAATTATTTTTACTATCTTGATCGGATATTTTCCAGCACTGAAACAAAAGTTCTAACTGGTAAGGTGGTTGGTGACCCGCCAGTATCACCCTCTGTTATGGCGGGGCGTTTTCTTGATGATGTTATGCTGTTTTTCAGGCAAATGGAAAATCATCAGGCTGACCATGACTGTCAGTTTCATGATGATGTCTCTGCTAATCTCGATGATGCTGCATATCACGATATGGCAGACCTTTTTGGGTTTGTTAAAGAATCTAGATCATTTAGTTATCATTGTCAGATCATTGGTCGGCACAGTAACGCGGATTGCCTGATCGATTTTGCACATAAAATAAACCGGTTTTTTGATGGTGAGCATCCAACTCGTAAAACACATTATGATTATCAATCTGCCTTTTCCAGTATAAAACCGGCAAGAACCGTTTATACCGGTAACTATGTAATTAAATCTGAATTAGTTGATTATTTTATTCCCTTTGCCAGCTTAAAGTTAAGAATGGCTGGCCCTACTTTAGGGCGAATTATTCAATCTCAACTGGGTGATGGTTTCGTATCAGCTAATTTGCCAATGTTGCATAAACGTACGGTCGAGGAAACAGGGCAATCTGAATTCAGGCCGGGCATTAACAGAGAGGATGAAAAAGTTGATCTTTCCGATGAGTTTGAGCGACAGTTCTTTGGTGACATCATGTTATTCTCAATGGAGGCTTTAACTGAGCAGGGATACCCTCATAAGTTATTGCCTGAGCATAATGTCAGGCAGATAGTTATTGCCACAGAACAACGGATATTTAAGAAATATATGGCTAAACACCATCAGATTCAGGAAAAGCTAATATCCTTGAAGGCAGTGTTATTCAGTAGTGACTGTTGGTGGAAAACGCACTCTGAATTGCAGGCACCATTTACTGAATTTGAGAATTTTATTGCTAATTTAGAGGGTAATTTTGGTGATGACTCAGTGGCCTATCAATTAATTCTTTCCACTGAGCATCGAAATAAACGTTGCCATCAAATTATTCAGTCGCTTATGGCTTATGCAGATGATCTGCAGGTATGGCAACAGGCATTAGTTGAAGTAACAGAAAAGCGATGAATATATTTATACTTAATACAGGACGATGTGGTTCTACCACCTTTATTAAAGCCTGTGAACATATTAGTAATTATTCTGCAGGTCATGAATCACGTGCAACCTTAACGGGAGAGCAACGTCTTGCCTATCCTGTCAATCATATTGAAGCTGATAATCGCCTTTCATGGTTTCTGGGACGTCTTGACTGTCAGTATGGTGATGATGCCTTTTATGTTCATTTACGCAGAGATCTGAAAAAAACGGTAGACAGTTTTGCCAGACGTGAGAACTTTGGCATTATAAAGGCATATAAAGAAGGTATTTTACTGGGTGGTCAGCCGGATCAAATGCCCTGTGATATTGCTTTAGATTATATCAATACGGTTGAAATGAATATTCAGCATTTTCTTGGAAATAAGACGCATAAAATGGAGTTTAACCTTGAGTCTGCCAGAGATGATTTTAAATTATTCTGGCAGTTGATAAATGCGGAGGGTGATTTTAACAAGGCTCTAAAAGAATGGGATGTTAGTTATAATGCATCCCGATAAAAGTTAATTTTCTTTTGACAGTAAGATGAGTAGCCTTATAAAGGCATCAACCGATTCCCAGGATGCGGATTCTTCCATTGTATGATAACCACTGGTCGGTATCTGTAATGTGGTGCCATCAACCAGCCCATTTGAAGCCGCTATAATTCTACCCATTTCGGTGCTGCCCAGTGAATGGGGTTTGTCGCCTGCGCTAATCAGTTTTTTATTGTCTTCTTCAACGTATCTATCTTTATATATGAAGCTTATGTTTTCTTGTCGACATAGATCTTCAATAAGCTTTGTTGCTTCCTTGTTGAAGGATGCATTGGCATCTTTTTCGCGTAGAACCAGTAATTGCTGGTTAGTGGCTTCGATGCTGGGAAAAGGACTGGTATCAACCACAAATAATCGATTGGTCGATCTGCCAAAACGGCGAAACCATTCCAGTAGATAACGCCAGCTTTTTCCAGCTTCTTCCTGGGCAGTAAAAAATGCTGTGCCTTCAAAGCCGAGGCTGAATAAATGTACAATGGCTGCCGCGGTTAAAACATTATCCAGCTGACCTTCGAGTCGGCCATTATTAATTTTTAGTTTATCTTCAAAGGCTACGGGCGTGCCTGCGACGACATTATCCAGGCCTTCAATTTCAAAAATAAGATTGTTTCTGAATTCGCAGACATAGGATTTTTTAATCAGACCATTACCTCTATAGGCGCCTGACCAGGGTTCATAGGCAAAAACCGGTACTGACTGAAAGCGTTCCGTGATTTTTGTCATCAGTTCTTCAGAAACTGAATTATTCAAAAGGTCAGTTCTATTGGCAGAAATAAAGGCTGCATACTGAAATTCATTTGGCCCGGTGCAAATAAGACCATGACGATCTATATGGGCAGACAGCATGGTGCTATAGGGTTTGCTCCCCTGAGCGACTAGAAGTCCCTCATACCATGTTACTTTGGCACCCCTTTCTTCAAGTTCACGCTGTAAAACTCTAAAAAAGGAATGTTCTGCGCCAACGACACTGGGCTGACGTATGATGGCTTTTAGCAGATCTGTGTATTCGTTAGTTAACATCTGAAGGCTAGTTGGTTAAAAGGGGTGGCCAATATTGGATGCGGTTATGCTGACGTTATCATTTACCATAAAAACTGACAAGGATAATTCAGCCGAGGACGAGAGTTATTATTTAGTTATTGCGAGGCTATACACAGTGTCTGGTGTATGGTTTGATTTGTTATTTCCTAATCAGAACATTCACTTCATGTTTTCCGCGTTTGATAACGTCTACAACTTCAAGATTATTGGCTTCACAGTAATCACAGATGCTGGATTCAAACATAGGGTCATCGCCAGTAACGCTAAGAATATCGCCCTTTGCTATATCATTGAAGGCTTGCGTTATTCTGATTAAGGGAATCGGGCAGCTGTCACCAATAACGCTGATATGTTTGCTGGCTTTCATCATTCTGTTTACCCGGTTGTTAACTGTTGATAACAACATTAGACTAATTTTGACTTTTTTTGGTAATCAGATGACATTTTTTTTGTTATTGACGGGTATCTATTGTTATTAGAAATAGATTCATAATATCCTGTCTTTTATAGGGTTGATTCCACTGCCGGATTTTAAGTTCCTGCTGTCAGGATGGAACATCCTCTTTCCGCTGAAATATATTGATGCGTGAGTTGTGGATAGTCTTTCAGCCACTGTCTGATGATGTTCTGTTCGTCATCTCTCGCGGCATCATCAAGAAACACCACACAGTGCCGGGATAGTCTTTTAGTCAGCAAAGGTAGAGCAGGATAGCGAGAGTTTTTCTGCATGAAGCCGGGTGGTCCATCAATCACTAACATGTCAATTGTCTCATCCGGCAGTTCATGGGTGGAATACCACAAATAGTCAGTTTTATGGAGTGTTATTTTTTCCAGGGGAGCATCAATCACGCTAGCATATTGAGTCAGATTAAACTGTTCGAGCTGCTGCCGTGTTCTGGCAGCATAGTCAGGGCCGTTTTCCAGGCTATAAACATGTCCGATCCCATTGAGCTGGCAGCATCTGGCCAGAATCAGCGTAGATAAACCACAGCTACACTCGACAATGATTTCTGGCTTTAGTGTAAGACAGTGATCGCTGATTATATTTAGGAAATCGGCAGCAGCTGACCAGTCCGGTGTGAAAGGTAGATCCTTATTGAAATTTAGTTTTTCACTTAATGTCTGGTAGGTGATCAATGTTTACATCGCTTATGAAATAATTTTATTATTTTAACCGGCCATGAATAAATGTGAAAATAAATTATTAAATTCATTGAGCGAGTTCAGGATTTAAGCGGCAGTTTTATATCTGCTCTGAAACCGCCTAAAGTTTCCGATCGACAGAATGAGAGTGTGCCATCGTAATCTCTAACGATATCGGCTGCGATGGCCAGGCCAAATCCATATCCAGTTACAGTTTCATCCAGTCGTGAGCCCCGGGTTGCCAGTTGTTTGAGTGATTCATCTTCTATACCGGGGCCATCATCTTCGATGCTGATATCCAGCGTTCGGGATTGTATGATAGTAATAATGATTCTGTCACTCGCCCATTTCCAGGCGTTGTCAATCAAATTGCCCATTAACTCCAGCATGTCTTCACGATCAATATAAATATTTAGATGGTCAGGGCCGTCCAGGGTTACATCAATCTGTTTATCCGGGTACATGGTATTAATGGTTTTAATTAATATATTAAGATCATCAATAATATTAAATGCCTTATTTTTATTTGATCTGCCGGCAACTCGTGCTGTTTTAAGGATTCGATCTGTAATTTTCTGAAGGCTTTCTATTTGATTATTTGCTATCTCAAGTGATTCGCTACTCAGTGATTCATGGTTTTTATCAGTTAACTGTTGTAAAACAGTCAGCGGTTTCTTGATGGCATGTGATAAGTCATTGAGCGCATCACGGGATCGTTTCAGACGCTTGTGTAATGCATCTGAAAGCTGATTTATTTCATTTACAACAGATGCCAGTTCGCCAGGAACATCTGTTGTTAGCTGGCTTATTTCTCCCTTTTCCAGTTGACTCAGTTCATCGCCTATTTTTCGAAGTGGTTTTAATCCATTCTTGAGTATGGCGATCTGTATTATTAATAAACTGATCAGGACCAGTGATGCCAGAATGGAAAAATAATTTTTGAATATTTTTATATCTTCCTGTACAGGGCTCAGGTCTTCGGCAATACTGATGATAATGTCCTCATCCTGTTTATTAAAATGGGCTGTAATTACTATCAGTAACTGATTCTCAGGCCCCTGTTGATAGCTTTGTTGATAATTTTTCTGAATGTTCTCAGGTATTCTTAATGATTGATCCCACAGGGATCTTGATCTGATTACGGTATTCTGATGCTGGATACTGTAATAGTGACCTGAGAAGGGTCTGTTATAAATGGTGTCTATTTTTTCGTGATTAATGCTGAGTTTGTTTTGGCTATCAAATGTAATAGAGGTAAGCAGTGTTTCCACATCATGCTGAAGTCGTGTGCTGATGTAGTTTTCAGCCAGCTTTTGTATATTAGTGCTGACCGCTAGCCAGAGTATAATAAATATGGTTATTAGACTGAGTAATAAGCCTGTGACTAATTTTGACTGGATAGATTTCATCTGTCAGTATTCTTTGAAAACATAACCCTGGCCACGATGGGTTTCAATTCTGTCTTTACCCAGTATTTTTCGTAGTCGTTTTATATAAGCCTCAATGACATTGCTGTCTTTGTCTGAATCAAAATTATAAATATGATCAGTCAGTTTTGATTTGGATAATATGAGACCCGGATTGAGAAGAAAATAACGTAATAATCGAAATTCGGTACCTGTGAGTGAATGTGTTTGACCGTCTTCTGTTTCAACGGTCTGGCGTTCTTCATCAAGTACCAGTCCACAGGTACTGAGGGTGCCGCCAGGTGATTGTTTGCTGCGGTGTAATAATGCAGTCAATCGTGCCAGTAATTCTTCAATATGAAAAGGTTTGCCAATATAATCATCGGCACCGACTTTGAAACCATCGACGCGTTCCTGCCAGGTGTCCCTTGCTGTAAGTATAATGACCGGTAATTTATTATTTTTTTTGCGCCAGTTAGCCAGTACCTCCAGACCATTACGTCGGGGTAAGCCAAGATCCAGTATGGCAATATCATAAATGTTTTCATTTCCCAGATATTCACCGTCGATGCCATTGTCTGCCACATCGACGGCATAACCGGCTGCCTCTAGCGGTTTTGTTAAAGACTTTACCAGTTCACTGTCATCTTCAACCAGTAACAGGCGCAAGATTAATCCTCGTTTTTTGTTGATATATGTTCACCAGAGCGGGCATCAAATACCAGTTCAAGTACCTTTCCGTCCCGGGCCAATATTTCGATTTCGTATACTTTCCTGTCTTTATCGGTTTCCAGTTCAACTTCCAGTATTTTACCAGGCTGAATGTTATGTGCTTTTTGCAGAATGACTTCAAGTGCCAGTATGTCGCCTGACTCTAACAGGCGTCTGGCTTTTTCATGGTCATCATCTGCAAATGATGGCAAGGAGACAGACATTAAGCAGCACAGTGATAGCAATTTGAATAGTCGATTCATCATAGATACCCAGTATATAGCATAGCCAGTTAAGGGTTAATCATCCCAGCGTCCAAATCCGGGTATACGGATGTTGTGTTCATCAAACAGTCCCTGTTCGGCCTGACTATGACAGGCATTGCAGTTGCTTAAGCTGTTAACCTGCGGATTGCCTTTTACCAGTCGATCGGGAATTTCACGATGTTCATGTTTGAAATAGGGCGTTTCTGTAATTCTCAGTGGTATGTCCTCATTATCCAGTGATGAGACAATCTTTTTTGAACGGCGATAACGGGAATCATCGGCACTGTTGCTGAGTAGAAATTCTGAAATTACTTTATGGTTGTCGTCACTGATTTCAGCATTGTCACCAAAATGGTCATCCAGACGGCCCATCATTTTTTGCCATGATCTGGCCGGTAATAAGCCGGGTGGGAATGCCATGTGACAACTACCGCATTCTTCTTTATAGAGAGGATTGCTGACGGCAGCGACCCCCAGTGACTGTTGCCGGTATTCACGACGGTCATCATCGCTGAACACTACCGGAATGGTAGCTATGCTGGCGGTGATTAAAATAGATGTAATGATGTAAGTGGGTTTCATGTTCATGGCCTCATTAACTATTGTTGACTGATGAAGGTCAGCAGGTCGGATTTTTCCTGTGCATCGCATTCTCTGCCCAGGGTCCATTTGCAATTGCGCTTAAACCATTTTTCTATCTTGTTACGATCCGTTAAGCTTTCAGCATTGACTGACGGTGCCAGTGGTTTAATGGCCTTGCCGGTGCTGGCATGTTTGCCTGTGTTGCCAAGATTATCCGTATGACAGTTGGTGCAACTGCGTTGTGTGTTCGGCGCTTCTGCGGCATAAGTTTTGTTCCACAACTGTTTGCCGGTGTCGGCATTGCCTGTGGTCGCTCCCTGTGATTGATAGCTTTGTAATAGATCCGTGACGGCGGGGCTTGCAGCCAGGGCTGTTGTGCCCTGAGCTGCCAGAAGACCTGTTAAAAGTAATATACTTTTCATATTTATATTCCTGATTAATGTGTATCGGTGTCTGATGATTTCATGCCGGTGATCATGGCTTTCACCAGATTTTCTTTATGAATCATGCTTTCAATAATCACCCCGGCGACATGAATGAGCACCAGTAGCAAGGTGAAGTTGGCAAAGAACTCATGAACTTCTTCAAACGCTTCGCCCCAGAATTCATGGTTCTGGCTAAACCAGCCTGCCATAGGGCCGGCATGTTCTTCAGCGCCATACACGGCTATGCCGGTAAATGAGGTGATTAATAAACTGATGATCATTAGCAGAATCATGGCACCACCTGCCGGATTATGACCAAGATAACGTTTGGCCTTGAATGACAGTGTGTCTTTTATAAACTGTTTAATGGTCTCGGTTGAATAAATGAAATCACTAAAGCGAGCGTGGCGTGTACCAATCAATCCCCAGATAATGCGTAACAGAATCAGCACCAGCACGGTATAACCTGCAAAGGTATGGATGGCGAGATAATCTTCTTCGACAATAAAGGCGATCATAAAAGACAGCACCAGTGTCCAGTGAAAGACACGTACAAAGGGGTCCCAGACTTTTACCAGATTTGGATGATTTAACATGGGGGCTTCTCCAGTCAGTTTGTTTCTATGGAGAAAAGATATCAACTGAAACTGAATTAAAGCTGAAAATCTCAGTGAATCAGTAAAAATTATTTAGTGTATTAGAGAGATCTTCTCTCTAGTGATTCTCTCTTTCGCGGGGCGTCATTTCTTTCAGGGGTCGGAGTCATGACTCCGACCCCTAAGGCTAGAGTCAGCCATCGATAGAAGGAGCCTGCTGCAATTAGAATACTAAAAGTTGATTAGACGCAAGACAGGGTGATATCGAATGGTGCTTTTATATTAATAGAGCCATTATTTTGTGCAAACAGGTTCTACTATGAAATATCCAGTTTTAATTCTGTTGTTAATCAGTCAGTGTTTATTTCTGCCTGTTGTTATGGCGGCAGATGAAACTGATGCAGCGCGTTCGGAAGCGTCTTTTCCACAACCGCATCAGACCTATTTTTTTCTCGGTGATCATGCGGCTATAAATACCCCTGGTGAGCTGGAAAATCCAGTCGCTGATTTTGCGCTTGGTCTCGGGCTGGCTTATTCACCACAGGATTATCTTGATCTGCGTTTCGATATACTCATTGTGGGAACGGAATACGATACACCGGCCAGTGTCAGTGGTGGACCCTTTACCCTGGTTAGTGATGACATGACATTGACCACGTTCGGCTTCTCATTGATGCCATTGCTCAAACAGTCAGTAGCAGATATGGAGTTTTATGCTGGTGCCGGACTGGGGCTGTTTCTGTCAAAATTAATCTTGAGAGCCAGTACCTTTGGACTGTACGGAACCCATGAAGAAAGATCGCAGGATATCGGTTTTCAACTCGTTGCCGGTGCAGGTGTTCAACTTTCCACAGCATTCATTGCTGTTGAATTTCGACGCCTGAATTTGAAAGCAAACCTGGCACCCGTCACCAGCAGTGGCAATTATGACATTGGTGGTGATATGTTGCTGTTTATCTACCGACTTGGGTTCTGATACTGATGAACAAGTGGTTTGCTTGTATTGTGCGGACTCTGATCACATGGGTTATCTAAACTGTTTGCTAACACCCAGAAACAGACATTCACATATAAGTTATTTAATTTCTAATTTCGACCACAAGCGGACATAAAACTCCAACCCCGCCTATCGGTAGGTTGCATGTATTTTCAATGTGCAGAAACTGCTTTCATCATTATGGAAATATCTATTGATGCATTACCCATAACATCTGCGATTGTTCCGCCAAACATCATACCCATGAGGCCTACATTCATTTCGGACATATAAACAATGCCATCTTTTGTTTCATATACGCCGATACCTAATGGCATCATAGTAGTAACTATCTTATCCTTGTCATCATTAAGAATGCGTTTAGCGTAATGTGGATTGCACAAGCTGACAATCTTTACCCTGGTCATATCCTGGTAGCCGGCATCAATGATGTTTTTTTGAATATCGAAGACTTTAGAGACTTTCCAGCCTTTTTGGGCAGTTACGGCCTTTTCCACAGCAGCAACAGTTTCATCAAATCCGTATGGACTTCTGTGCACATTGATCATCATAGGTGGCATCGCTATCCATACTATTATGCCCATGATAAGAAAGCCGAGAACGATACCTAGAATGATAGAATTTGATTTCATAACCACTCTCCTTATGAACAGGTTGATATAAATTCTCTCGAGAGGGATACAATAGTTAGCTTTATAAAATCAATTGTAGGTAAAGCCATGATTTTACTGTTGAGGTAAATCAACTGTAATAGTTCTTATATTTACACAATGGACAGGTCAAGCATTTGCATAGAACTGAAGCCAAACGTATTAAAAAGTATATGGCGAATGTCTGCTTGTGGTCGGAAGTGGTCATTCATTAGAAAAGTCCAAATACCAGCTTATGGCTAATAACAGATAAACTATTGCATCAATACGCGGTCGATCTATGTTCGTATGGCAATTGAGCAGAACAAACGGAATGTTATATTAATTGATTTTTGAGATTAAATAATCGGGCTTTCCAGTGTCGGTGATGTCATCAGTTCCGGTGAGTGTTCTTCGTGGAATTCATCGACGATTGCTTCTGCTTC
>Ga0224496_10001648_pt1 | contig 13681 bp, 13 predicted proteins | sample SF_Jul11_sed_USG_2_FD_168127 | JGI IMG/M metagenome (GOLD analysis project Ga0224496, IMG submission 168127) | Sediment microbial communities from San Francisco Bay, California, United States - SF_Jul11_sed_USGS_8_1 | ecosystem: Environmental > Aquatic > Marine > Sediment | place: USA... | reverse complement strand
AGAGGGTTCTATAGACGGTTCACTAAATCCGGGGCCGATATACCCATTGTGGTCCAGAGGACCAACAGGCCCCCGTTTATGATTGTACACCACATAAAGAATGGTTTTAGTGTCTGAATATCCATGATGTTCCTCCTTTATCTCTCTGCGTCCAACCAGAGATAGCTTATCCAACGGTCGTGATATCTTCCAATTCAACCATTTACTAGTAACAACATGATGAAGGATCGTAACAGTTTCGGTAATCCAGATATTTCAAAAACTCAGCCCACTTGATGTTGTTTTTTTCTAATTGCTGATCTGTTTCTTTCATGTTCTCCTTCATTAGGGCTCAAGTGTCCCCACAGGATGTTCCAGCACCTCCGGATTCCGAGTTCGTGTGCTCACCAAGGATACTTTTCGCTTCCTCATCCCACTTTCCGGCAGCCCCTTTTCGTACCATGCGGCCCACGCGGACGGCCCCTCTCATCTCGTCTTTTGACGCACCTGCCTCTTGCGCCTTTGCGAAATGGAACTTCAAACAGGGAACACAGTTTGCGGTCACGGATGCTCCGATAGCAATCAGCTCCCTCATTTTGGTGTCCATGATGCATCCTCCTTCCAGGTTACATGCCTAATGTTGGAAATCAGCGGCGCGATTAATCGCGTAGGCTGGAGGTGTCTTGTTCTACATTCTCCAGATATTTTGATGCCTATTGATGCACCAAGTAGTCATCAATCAAGCGGACGGCGTTTTCGATCCCGTTTTCGGAACGTATTTTCTCTCCGAGGGCAGCCGACCGGCGCTTGATGTCTGCCTGGTTGACTACGATATCAATGGCCCGTGAAAGATTGTCGACATTTAGTTCCCCCTGTGGGATCGCCTTCGGCGCAACGCCGAGATCAAAGAGTCGTTTTGCCCAGAATGGTTGATCCTCAAAATGGGGCACTGGGATTGTAGGTACGCCTGCGCGCAGGCCGGCGGCTGTCGTGCCGGCACCGCAGTGATGAACCACGGCTGCGACCTGCGGGAAAAGCCAGTCGTGAGGTGCCGACTCAATAATACACACGTTCTCAGGAAGGTCAGCCTTGCTGACACCGCCCCAACCCTTGGCCAGGAGCCCTCGCTGTCCCGTGCGTGACAAGGCTTGCAGGATAGCATCTGTCGTTTTGTCCGATGAGCGGGTGCTCATGCTGCCGAAGCCCACGTAGACGGGAGGAGGACCTGCAGCGAGAAACGCTGACAATTCCCGGGGAGGAGCCCAATTCTTGTGTGTATCCAAAAACCAGTACCCGGTGACATGGATGTTGTCGCCCCAGTCAGCAGGCTTCGGAACAACGGACGGACTGAATCCATACAGGGAGAGTGTTGTCCGGTCCTTAGTGCGGCCGCTGTGGAATTGCATCCGCGGCAGGCGCGCAAGACCCAACCGCTTTTGGCGGTAGTCATTGATCCATACTTTTAGAGGCAGCCAATGAAGAGCGTCATACATGGGCCAAGAGAGCCGGTTGATAAATGATGGTCGCTTGGGCCATGGCGACATCATGTAGGATGAAAAGGAGGCCGTGGAATGCTGTGGTTGAAAATAGGCAGCAACAGTGGGGAGATTCAGCTTCTCGTTGATGTGGGGGACAACAAATATACCGAAGGTTGGAGAGATGACAGCTTCGATTCCCTGGCAGGCCTCCCAGCATGATTGCGACATCTGCATCATGTGGGGGTACATCATGTTGACAAAGGCCCTGATCGATTTCAGCGGGTTACCGCCCTGCTCAACGGCGGCACGCCCCTCCTCGCTTTCCAGCACCTCGACAGGATTGATGGGAATCAGGAAGAACTCCAGTCCCGCTTCAAGAACCATGCTCTCAAAATTCGGATGGGAGGCGAACCGGATATGGTGTCCAGCCTGCTGGAGACCTATGGCCAAGCCAACAAGAGGTTGAACATCGCCTCTAGATCCCATTGCAAGTATCGCAATTCTCACCCTTGTCCCTTCATTGAATGTGGAACGACCACGCTTACCGATGACGACCCCGTATGGTCAAAAAACTCATGCGGCTTCGCGGGAGTAGAATTTCAGCAACCCCCCAAGCCCTTCCCGCGTATGATCCACCCTTTTTTTACCAACCTGAACGCGAGTGTCTGGCATCATGGACCCTCAGGGGATAGCAGGCAAGTTACCGCAATGGCTCCTGTTCGTTCCAATAAAAAACCCCTGCCGGATTAACCGGCAAGGGCTTGAGATTTAAGGCAATGTTGTTGGTTGCGGGGGAGGGATTTGAACCCTCGACCTTTGGGTTATGAGCCCAACGAGCTACCAGGCTGCTCCACCCCGCGGATCGATAGTAGTAGAGGCACTGCGTGGAAGTCAATGAAAGTGCATGAATTTCTGGCGTGTGATGGCGAGTCGCACTGTGATATCTTTTGCACCGTATGTTGCTGCCAAGTATTTTTGCCATGGTGATGGGTTTGGCCCTGATTATCGGTGATTGGTTTCAATTCACCACGCTGAAACCCTGGGCCTGTCGTTATGGTTGCCTACTGGCCAGACGAAAAGATTCACTCCCCAAACCACAAGATTCCTTTCCTCGGTTGTTTAAAACACAAAGTACAATTCCTCTTCCCCATGGTGTGGCTCGCTGGGTGCCTGATCGCCAAGCTATCGTGATTCGGCCCTATTACAAAATGTTTTCCTTGCGGTTTCGGACGGCTTGGCCCTTAAAAGGGACGCTGGACTATCACTTTCAGGACGATCAGCTTGAACTCCATTTGTCCAAACGCATTCCTTGGTCTTCCGCTATTTTGACGTCATTGTGGCTGCTGTTTGTTATTGGAGGGACACTGGCATTTGTAACGATGTATGCGATGGATGGCGGATTTGGGACGGTAGGCGGGATTTTCTGGGCGGTGGGAATGATCGCGTTGGGCCTGTTGGTGTTAGCTGGGGGAGTGATTCTCCTGGCCTTCGCCTATCGGTTGGAAGATTCGCGGTTGATGCAGGTGTATGAGGAATTGACTGCTGCTTTAGAAGCTACCTCTAAACAGAACGCCTAAATGACCTTGCAGTTGTTTTATCGTGTCTTCAATCTCCATTGGGTTTTCACCCTCACCCCGACCGTTCGTTCCTCTTCGTACCAAACCCCTGATAGGGCGAGGGAGGCTGAATTTTTTCTGCTGCCCCTACTTTTCTTTTTCGATGAAGTCTTTTTTCAGCTTGGAGAAGTTTTCGACGCGGAAGGATGGTAAGGCGTATGCCCAGCCGTTCACCCTTTGATTCAATGCTTCGACTTCTTTTTGTACCTCTTCCGGTTTGTTGAGGAGCGATTCTTTCTCTGGCGTTTTCACATCGGTATTTTTTCCCTCTTTCTCCGCCTCTGCTCCATCGGCCTTTTGGGTGTCCTCTGGTTTAGTTTCTGGTTCGGGCGTTTGGATAAGATTGGTATTGAATTCAGCCGAGAATTTGGCCAACACTGTTTCGTTTTGTTTGGTCGTATAAACGTGCAGTCGCAGGCCATCAAAGGTTTCCAAGACTGCTGAAACTCCGGGCTTCGCAACAAAATCTATTTCGGCTTGTGGTTTCACATCTTCCAATGACAATTGGACTAACGTCCCCACCACATTATTCACATTAAATTGCGAGGAGACTTTAAACCCAGCCGGAATCGAGTCCATGCGAAAATCCAAATCCTCTGGCTTCGCCTTTGACAGATGCAATGTGTCTCCATTGGGATGTGTGACGGTGACTTGTCGAACACGTTTGGTGGTGAGTGCCGTCACTTCCTTATCCAACCATTCCCCCGGCACGGTTTCTAGCGGCATATTCCCCATTACCAACCAGGTCTGCGGATCACCAGGCTTTCGCACATAGATATCACTCATCCGAGGATTGCCTTTAGCCGGTTTCTGATTGCCTACCACAAGTTTGGCGACTTCAGGATTGTCAGCAGTTTTCACCGTCACCGTTTTGGATAACGAGCCTTCTTGATTGGAGTCCTGCAGCCCGAGGCGTTCATACAATTCCGGATTCTTCGTTTTGGGTTCATGAATCCGTAGGTCCGCCAACCCTACAAGGGCTTGCTTCACCTTTTCCACATCAGCGCGATAACCCGCCTTCTCTTTCACGCCCCAAGCTTGTTCTCCACGTACCAATGTGACCGTCTGCTCCTTGGTCTCAACGACGACTTCATTCACGTCATTGACAACTTTCATGAAGTCTGGGAACAACAACTGCCCACTTTGGGGAATAGTGGCAGAAGGTTCACGGTTAACAAACACAGCTAACATAATTCCCACGATGGTGATACCGGCTAACAAGCCTATCGTTTTCGATTTCATAATGTTCCTTTGAATATCTGCTTAATTTTGGAAATGTTGAAAAAAGCCGCCAGCGGCGTTCTCGTCATTTTGACGTGCTCACGTACTGGAAGTACGCTCCGCGCGCCAAAATGGCTGCGGCCTTGCTGGTCGATCATTTTTGACCATTCCCCTCGGATGCTTATTGCGACCTCGGTCAAGAAATTAAAGGACCAAAAGAAAAATTATTCAATAGACCTATAATTTCGGTTGGTCTCAAATGGGAAATGATGTTCATATAACTTATGTAGAATTTTTCCTAAAGCGCGAAGAACTCATCCATACCCCGACAATGCCGATCAGAATCGGCACGAGACCGATATTGATGAACTTCACCCAACTTTCGACATTTTCAATATTTTTGCCCAGTTCATGCTGCACAGCGCGTAACTCCTTCCGCACTTGCACCAAGTCTTGCCGGAACGTGGTCATCGCTTGTTGCTGTTCGATACTCATGATCATGGTATTGCCTTCTGACTTTTGACTTTGCATGTTCTGAAGTTTGCTTTCGGTAGCTTTCAGCCGTTCTTGCAGAGCTTGTTCTTTTTGTCGAAATTGTTGCTCGGCGTCTTGTTGTAAGGCACGTAACAATGTGAACGGCCGAGAATAGCCCGCCCGGCTTCTGACACTAATGAGATCATTACTCCCGGTCAGGTTATCCAGGGCGTTAGTCACGAATGTCCCGTTTCCCGATGTGGGAATGCCAATACGTTGACCAAAGAAATTTTGGACCTGGGCCCAAAACTTATCCTGCAAAATATCGGTGTCCGCCACGACAATGACGTTGATGGGGTCTTTCGACTCTGCCACATGTGGTTTGGAAGGTTGGTTTTCGGAATCGTTTGAGGGCCCGGAATTCGTATCTCCTTCTTTCGCAGGCTCCTTGGGTTTGCCATCGGGAAAGGCGGTCTTGACGTTTCCCGTCACCCGTGCCGCGACCATCATTTTTTCGCCTTCGGGTTTGTAGCTGCTCAGAATGCTCCCGAGATCTGGCATAAAGGATAGAAGAGAGGCGTCAATTTTCATGGCCGCTTCATCGGATTGAATTAAAGGGGTCAGCTCCGTCCCCACGTCACCCTTTTTTTGAAGAATGCCGGCAGAGGCCATAGTAATGGCTGGCACTTGCGCGGTGACAATATCATCACTGCTGAAATGTTCCTGACGAAAATCCACCCACACTGGATAATCCACCACTTGCATCCTGGCCTGTTGCTGAATTTGCACCTTCTTGGCCAAGGGCAAATCGCCTAATACTTTCCCCTTCACCATTTCCAAGCCCCACGCGTCGAACAACTTCGGTAAATCCGAATTCCGAGGACCTCCTCCACCCATGGGATTCATGGGGTTGCCTCCTCCACTGTCGGACTCCGCCAGCGGATCCACAAAAATCATGGCATGCCCACCTTGTAAGACAAACTGATCAATGGCATACAGGATCGGATCACCTAATGTTTTGGGATGGACGACCATTAAGACACTCACGTCTTCCGGTATGGTTGTCGCTGTCGATTCAATCTTTTTGATCTCAAACATTTGTTGAATATGGGTCACTATCAACCAAGGTTGACTGCCCCCGCCCTGCTGCATAAAGGGCATGGCCCCCGCCCCATCAATCGGGAGTGAGCTGATCAAACCCAGAACTTTTTTCTTAGGATTCGCGAGAGTATGAATCATCTTCGTCAAATCATATTCTAAAAACTCTTCCCGCTCGGGCTGGAAGAAGGGAATCACTTCTAGCTCGTCTGTTGAACTGGTTCCTGCCAACCCAAAATAAAATTGCGTGCTGCCGTTATCTAACGGCACACCTTGCAATCCATACGCAACGGCCCGATCTTCTTCTTCAGAAAACGGTTCAGGATCCATCACTTGCAGTACAAGTTGGGTTCCTGCGACTTGCGCATATTCTTCCAACATTTCTTGAACCCGCGTGGCATACCCTTTGATTCCCGGCAGTCCAGTGGCAAGCTTTTTCGACAGGTAAAAACGCAACGTGATTGGCTCGGCCAAATTGCCTAAAACGCTTTTCGTCCCATCTGACAGCGTGTACAGCTTATGGTCCGTCAAATCGAAACGGGCAGAACGTAAGGCCGCGCTACTTATCATATTGAACGCCCCGAACAAGACAGCCGCCAGAGCAATACCAGTTCCGGTCAATAATCGTTTATTCATAGATTCCTCTTGAATTGATCCATACTTTTCCTACTATCAAAACGTTTCTTCCTTACTCGGCTTTTTTCATATCGATGACGGTGGCCGTCGCAAATAGCCAGAAGGCAATAAGTGACAGGAAATACAGGATGTCTCGTAAGTCCAACACGCCTTTGCTAATCGATTGAAAATGCGTCAAAAAGCTAAACGAGCTGATGGCACTCAGGAGAAATTGCGGCGCCCATCCGCTAAAAAGTTCCAAGACCAGCGGAAATCCACTTAAGATGAATCCCAAACAAATCACCACGCTCACGACAAAGGCGATGACTTGATTCTTCGTCAACGCAGAAATGCAGGAACCGATGGCTAAAAATCCACCCGCCATTAAAAGACTGCCGATATAGCTAGCCAGGATCACACCATTATCGGGTTCCCCCAGTACATTCACGGTAATCCACATCGGAAAAGTCAACGCCAGTGCGATCCCGGTGAAACACCACGCCGCCAAAAACTTTCCCGCGACCGCCTCCCACATCGTCACCGGCAAGGTGAGTAACAGCTCGATGGTGCCTGAACGCCGTTCTTCAGCCCATAGGCGCATGGCCAGCGCGGGAATGAGCACCAGATAGAGCCACGGATGAAAATCAAAAAACGGCGCTAGGTCAGCTTGCCCTCGAACAAAAAAGTTGCCTAAGTAAAAGGTAAAGGCTCCACTGAGCATGAGGAAGATGACGATAAACACCGCCGCAATGGGGGTGGCAAAATATCCTGCCAGCTCCCGTTTGAATATGACTCGTATGCGTTCCACAAAGCCTCCTTGCTGACTTTTTCCAGTCTGATCCGGTTTTACGAGAGCGCTTGTTTTGGAGTTGTTAACAAACGAAAGACATCATCCAACTGCCCGCGATCCGTATAAAGTTCCCGAACCTCCCACCCCTGTTCCCGGGCATAATGCCCGATGTCGGGAAGAATCCATTGTCCCTCGTCCGGATAAATTCTAAACTGCACAAGATCTCCATCCTTGCCCTGGTCTTCAACTTTTTTAACCCCCTTCACCGCCATGAACCGTTCATGAGCGATAGCTGGTTCCACACCACTGACGGTGACCATGACCGTATTATGCATGGGTGCTTGCCCCTCTAATTCAGCGGGCGTGCCATCTGAGACGACTTTGCCTTTGGCAATGATCATGGCACGAGAACAGACCGCATGCACTTCTTCCAAAATATGTGTGGACAAGATAATGGCCTTTTCTTGGGCCATGGCTCGAATGAGTGTGCGGACTTCGTGTTTTTGGTTAGGGTCTAATCCATCGGTTGGTTCATCCAAAATCAACACTTCAGGATCATGTAAAATGGCTTGGGCCAAACCCACGCGTCGTTTAAAGCCCTTCGAAAGCGTTTCAATCGGTTGGTCCAACACTGATTGCAGATTCACTTTTTCCACCGTCTCAGATACGGTCCGCTTGAGTGTCTCTGCACCAAGGCCACGCATTTGACCAATAAACGTCAAGAAGGAAGCAGGCGTCATATCTTGATAGGCCGGAGCTCCTTCCGGGAGATAGCCAATCCGTGTTTTGGCAGCAAGGGCATCGTCCTGCACATCATGGCCACAGACACGCACGGTCCCACTTGTTGGAGTGAGAAACCCGGTGATCATTTTCATCGTCGTGGATTTTCCCGCCCCATTTGGTCCCAAAAATCCCAGCACCTCCCCCTTGCCAACGGTGAACGATACGCCATCCACCGCGACAATCGACCCAAATGTTTTGCGCAAATTCTTGATCTCAACCATAGTTGTCATTGATGCCCTCTTTCCCAGATGGTTTGTGCTCTCAATGCAGATATAACTCCGGCAGTAAATCGTTTTTGTTTTTTATTTTTGGGGTTTTCGCGGTCATGGCCGGCTGGATGGTTTCCCAGAAACGTTGGCCATCCCAAGTCTGTGGCTCGTTCGTAGTATACAGTGTCCGATCCAAGTTCCAAATGGCTTCTTCCAGACCTATATTATTTGGGACGGGCTCAGCCAACATTCGAGCCGCCGTGCCCAAGCTTAAACACGGTTTCCCCCGTTGCTTGATTAAAGCCCAATTCAATAAGGCCTCTCGGGTTTTTGGAGCTGATTGTTCAAGACATGCTGCCTTCACAGCCTGTATGGCTTTCCGTTCAGACGCCATAGCCGGCTCGTCTTTTGAACTAATTCCTTCATTTTTTGAAAACCTTCTTCTACTCCGATCCCACCACCAACCGGCTAGCGTGAGAATCCACACGCCCATCAATCCGCCCGCGATCCATGACCACTGGTTGGCCTCTTGAATAAAAGTTTGTTGATCTGATGTCTCAAGGGGAACATGAACAGAACCATCTTCAACCAATTTGGCCTTATCAAATACCTGATCCGGGTTTTTACTGAGCAGGCTTGCTGATGGCATCGGAAGATCCCCTACCACGTTCAATGTTCTTGATGGCAATTCCGCGGTTTCCCATCGAGCGCGTTCGATATTCCACCAAGGAATGCGAATACCAGGAACAGTGAACGATCCAGGTTGCGTGGGAACCAGGGCATATTTTTCTTCCCGAGATCCAACGACCCACGATCCATCAAATCCCGTGGTGGCTTGCGCCTTGTCTGGATAGGTTTTGACGGATCCATAATCCGGCACGGGCAATTCCGGCAATTGTTCTCCGCGTAAACCCTTCGCCACCATGACCACCGTTCTCGTGAGAGGCTCACTCATCTGAATGTTCATAGTATCTCCAGACCAGCTTTCCTTGATCGTAAATTCTTTGGCGGGCAACCACACGTTTCCTTTGACCTCTGCAGGCATATCTTTCACCGTGAGTGCAACTTTGGGACTGCGAAGATGAATCGGGCGTGTCGTTTGAAACAAGGATGTAAAAGGACCACCCCCTTGGTTACGCCGTCGATTGTTAAAGAACTGATCAAGCGTCGAACCTCCAGAGCGTTCATCGGGAATAGATCCAGAAAGCAACACAGGCGGGATGATCTGACCTCCAGCCTTCTGAGGAGTGATCGCATAGCGACGCTCCGTCACCTGATATCGCCGGCCATCTCGAATGGTTTCAAACGACGCGTCTTTGCCCACTCGTTCGACCATCCCCCATTCAATTTCAGGATCATCTAACTTCCCCTCTTGAAGGGAAACCGCCGACACCAAGCGAAGCGTGAACAGCACTTGGCCTTGGATATACGGAACATGTGAATCAACTTCCGCTTCCAGAAAAATATCCCGCTGTGAGTCAGCCCCCGTCACTTGGCTAGCCTCCTTCACCGTGACCGATAAAGGAAGACTTGAGTGACTCCCAACCTGAATAGCTGGGATCGTCAACATCCCAGTCTGTTTGGGCGCCAAGGTGGTTACCCATCTCGTCACAGACGAAGTTCGACCATTAACAATACTCATCTGTTGACTATGGCTGGTCCCCAACAACGCAAAATCCTCTTCCAGTTTTTTCAAATTAGGTGCATCACTCGATGACACGCCCTCCGCTTCAACCACCAACCGAAAGGTTTCATCAACCATCACCGGATTCCGGTCCACATACGCCTTCACCGACTGCGCCCACACCGAAGAGGTACCACCCAATGCGCTCAACACGAAAACCAGTATGGAAATATTAAAAATCCCCACCATCAGCGCTCTCCCCCTTATGCCCCGCACACGTACCATAGCCATTCAAAATCCTTTCACCCTCGTCATTCCGGCAAGCTGTTAGCCGGAATCTCTTACTGCTCTATCCCACACTCATGCACCGTTGGTCGTCTCCCCCCCCCCTCACCCTTCCCTCTCCCCCAAGTGGGCGAGGGTGGTAAGAGAATCTGGCCTTGTGGCGGGGCCGAGCAGTGCAGCCGACACCGGGAAAAAGGTGCGCACTGTTTGAGCCCTTCGAGAAGACTCAGGACAAGCTCCGGGAGTTTGCGCGCCGCCGGTGTCGGCGAACCGCGCAAGGCACACGAAGAGCTTGCCCCTGCGGAGGCAGGGGGCCACGTCACGGCCAACATGGTTTTGTCTACTTTTCCCGAAAGAAAAGTAGATCGGCAGCCGGGCCGAAACCCGGCTTCTCCATTTTCCTCACCACGGCCTCCCAGACGAATCCACCGCCATTCCCGCCTCAAGACGCCGCCGATGTTCCAAAAGAAATTTACGCCGCAGTAACCCGCCGGGATCATCAGGAATTCGGCGAAGCCATTGCTGAAGCGCCTGTTCGGATTTCTGATCGTTGCGCGCTTCTTTTGATTCGGAAGCCGATGCCAGTTGTTTCTGGGAATCTGCATTCTTCCTGTTTTTCCCCGGAGATGATTGAGCAATGTCCGATGAATCCGTCTTGTCCGGTGGGTCTTGAGAAGGACTCTCCGAATTTTGTTTTTCTGATTGCTTGGCTTCCTCCGAAGAATCTTGGGGTGACCTGGATGAACCGTCCTCATTTTCCTGTTCATCTTTGTTGGAAGCGGCTTGGCTTCGATTCTTCTCTTGGTCGCTCTTCTCGGATTTCTGTTCCTGACTCTGTTGATCTGATTTTTTCCCATCACCCTGCTGTGATTTGGAATCTGAGGAAGAATCTGATTTCTTGGATTCGCTTCCTTGAGAGGATTGTGGCTGTTGATCCTCTAGCAATTTCTTGAGGACCTCCAAGTTATGTTGGGCATCCCCATGATCAGGTTGTTGCCTGAGTGCCGCTTGATAGGAGGCCATCGCTTCCGGATACTTCCCTAGTTTGGCTAACGCATTGCCGCGATTGTAATGCCCTTCCGGGGAATCAATTGCGGAAAAGGCTTGCTCGGCCTGTTCATAGTCACCCGCCCGATATTGAGCGATGCCCTTCCAATCGGGCTGTACAAATAAGGTCGCCGCTTTCTTGGGATCGTTGTGTTCTAAGGCCTTCATTGCCTGTTGATCTGAACGTTCCCACACATTCTCCCAAGAAAATGCCTGACTGACTTGAGGAAGCAACAGGCCGAGCAGCACCACACCCACCCATCCGCGACGAAAGGCCGGAAGGGCCACCGCTAATAGAGCTACAACCAACCAGGGCCCTTCTTCTCTCCACATATTCGTCGTGCGTTTATTGGACACTGTGGTTGTCGAAATCGATGAGGTTTCCACTAAGGGCAACACATAATCCAGATCGTGATCATCGAGCGCGACCGTTGCATACCGGCCACCAGCCGCCCGCGCTGCGGCTTGCAAAGAGCCTGGATCTAATTTCGTGATCACAATGGCTCCCGAATCATCTTTCACGAAACCTCCTGTTTCGGGAATTGGCGCCCCCTCTTCTGTGCCCACACCCAAGATTGAAATGTGTCTTCCTTTGTTCGCAATCTGTTGCATCGTTTCTACTGTCGCAGGCTCCGCCTCCCCATCCGTGATGAGCAAGAGATCACCGCCAGGAATTCCGGCCTGTTCCAATAATTCATGTCCCATTTTCAGGGCCACATCTGGACGACTCCCTTGTACCGGCATGAGGCTGGTTTCTAAGGTTTGCACCAAGGTCTTCATGGTGCGAGCATCATCCGTCAGCGGGGACACGACAAATGATTCTCCGGCAAAAATGACCAACGCGGTTTGACCTTCTTGGCGGGCTTGAAGAATATCCAGAATTTTGTGTTTGGCACGCGTCAGCCGGGAGGGAGCCACATCCTGCGCATCCATCGAGCGCGAGACATCCAAGACAATGACTAACGCCGATTCAGCACGAAACACCGGCTGCGGCAATTGAGACCACACGGGGCCGGCTAACGCCACCAGGGCCAAGGCCCAAGCCAACCCGACAAGAATGATTGGGCTACTCGATTTGGTACCGGTGGTTCCGACCAACACATGCGGGAGTAAATGCGCATCACAGACCGACTCCCACAGCTGGGCCGTGGCTTCACGCTTGGCGAGAAACACAAGTAGACCCACCAAGGGCAAGAACCCCCACAACCATTCGGGTCGAAGAAAATGAAAGGTACGCATCTTATTGTCCTACCACAGTCTCTGAGATCACTGAAGCCAGACCTTTGGCCGACCCCCCTACGCCGGCGAACAATCCATTCGGAATGAATAGGGAACCAGCCATGAGAACCGAAAGGCTCAGAGCCAACCCTAACGGCCAGATGAAGAGTTCCGTCCTTGGACGAAAGAGTTCAGTGTCGGTGGACGCTGGCTCCAGACGATCTAACTCCGTATACACATTCGCCAACGCCTCGGTATTTTTTGCACGGAGGTAGAGACCGCCCGTTGATTGGGCCAGATGACGCAGCGTGTCTTCATCCAAATCACGCGAAGGATTTACGGTCCGAGAGCCGAATAACGAATCCACTTCCATAGAATCCGCGCCGACTCCGATCGTATAGATTCGAAGGCCTTGTTCTTTCGCCAAGTCTCCCGCTTGTTTAGGGGAGACTTCACCGGCCGTGTTGGCTCCATCCGTGAGCAGGACCAAGACACGACTGCCTGCGGGTTGTTCTTTGAGCCGCTTGACGGCCAGACCAATCGCATCTCCAATGGCCGTTTCTTTTCCGGCCAGACCAATTTCTGTTTCCTGTAACATCGTGCTGACGGTTTCTCGATCAAACGTGAGGGGTGTTTGCACATAGGCTTGAGACCCGAACACAATGAGGCCCACTCGATCTCCCGTGCGCCGCGCAATAAACTCTCTTGCGGCACGTTTGACGACGGCCAGACGCGTCACCTCTTGCCCGTTGATCGAGAAGTCGGGAATCGCCATGCTGCCGGAAATGTCCACGGCTAACATCAAATCTCGTCCACTGGTTGGGAGGCCCACGGGTTCGCCAATCCACTGAGGCCGTGCGGCAGCGGCCACCAGCAGCAGCCAGATCACCATGCTGAACCACAACCAGGGCGAAGAACTACGTCGAACATTGATAACCGAACGACCTGACTGCAACTGAACCAGATCTTGAAAGTGGGGGACACGCAGAGCAGCCGTGTCTTGTTCAGGAGCCGGGGGAGCCCACTGTCTGACAAGCCAGGGCACTACCACCAACGCCAACATCCACGGCCAAAGCAGAGAGATCATGCTACGGGTTTCCTTGCTGAAACGTGAACGTGCCGAATCCATCGTTCAACCAACGGAAGCAGGTCGGATGCCGACATGGGCCCGTGTGACTGATAGGGGCCGGACCGTAACGCTTGCCCTGGCCCATCTGAAAATTGGTTGGTGCTGCCAGTAGTAT
>Ga0224496_10001647_pt1 | contig 13695 bp, 9 predicted proteins | sample SF_Jul11_sed_USG_2_FD_168127 | JGI IMG/M metagenome (GOLD analysis project Ga0224496, IMG submission 168127) | Sediment microbial communities from San Francisco Bay, California, United States - SF_Jul11_sed_USGS_8_1 | ecosystem: Environmental > Aquatic > Marine > Sediment | place: USA... | reverse complement strand
GGTGGTGTTTTTGGTGCTGCGTGTTTTGCCGGGTGATCCGGCATTAGCCATCCTGCGGGAGGGGGCCTCGGAAGAGCAGTTGGCTTCTTTCCGGGCCGCGCTGGGATTGGACCAGCCGCTGCACATTCAATATTTTGAATTCATGAAAGGGCTGCTGCGCTTTGATTTTGGGCAGTCAATGACGCGTTCACGCCCGGTAATCGATGAAATTAAAACATTTTTGCCGGCAACGATCGAATTGGCGATATACGGTATGTTGGTGATCGCCGTTGTGGGGATCTTCTCGGGGGTATTTGCTGCCCAGCACCGCAAGTCTGCGGCGGATTATGTCATCCGGGTGGTGAGCATTGTGCTGTATTCGCTGCCGATATTCTGGCTGGGGATCATCTTCCAGATGTTCTTTGCGGCCAAGTTGGGCTGGCTGCCAGTATCCGGCCGGTTGGACCCGGGGATGACCCCTGAGACCACGATCACCGGGATGTATACGATTGACGCTATTTTGATGGGGGATTGGGTGCTGTTCAAGGATGCAGCCCGGCATTTGGTTTTGCCCTCGCTGACTTTGGGGCTTGTGCTGGCGGGTATCTTCACCAGACTGACGCGCGCCAATATGCTGGAAGTGCTGGAGGAGGACTATATCACGGCTGGACGGGCGCGCGGCCTGCGGGAGCGGGTATTGGTGTATAAGCATGGTTTACGCAATGCGTTTATCCCCATCGTGACATTATTGGGGCTGCAATTTGCCCTGCTGCTGGCGGGAGCGATCTTGACGGAGACGACCTTTTCGTGGCCTGGCTTGGGACGGTTGGTGGTGGACCGCATCTTTGACCGTGATTTCACCACGGTGCAAGCCAGCATCTTGCTGTTTGCGGTGCTGGTAGCAGGGGCCAGCTTGATCGTTGATATTATTTATGGGTTTCTTGACCCAAGGATCCGGTATTAGTGATGACCAAAATGGAGAAAGTCATGCTGAAACCCGGCATAGAAGAGAATATCGGGCTGCTGCGGCGCATTTGGCGGGGGCGGCTGTGGTATGGAGTGGAATGGTACATCACCGTGATTGGCGGGCTTATCCTCGTCATGGTGATCTTGATGACGGTGCTGGCGCCGTGGATCTCACCCTATGACCCGAATGACTTTGTGGCGGCACCCTTCATCCCGCCGGGTCAGGGGGCGCAGGTCTTGCTGGCGCGGCAGGGCGAAGCCCCGATTTCAAGCGGGGAAGAATTGGCCGGGCAGATTGTGGGTGCACAGCGCGGTAAGAACGGCGAAAAAATTGCCGACCAGTATGGCGCTGAGCGGGTGCGATTCCAAAACCAGAGTGATTTGATAAAGGGTTTGGCTGCTGGTGAGGTGGCTTTAATCCTGGTGGATGAAGCCAAAGCGGACGAAATCTTGAGCGGAACGCCGGGTTTGGTTTTGGTGGCCGAAGGGCTGGGGGTGAACTTTTTCTTTGGCACAGATAACCTGGGGCGTGATATCGTCAGCCGCATCTTCTGGGGGGCGCGCACAGTTATGGGAGTGGCATTGGCTTCATCGCTGCTTTCCTCGACGATTGGGGTTAGTTTAGGCTTGGTGTCAGGCTTTGCCAGCGGTAAACTGGACCGATTTTTATCCTTGGTCATGGACAGCATCTATTCATTTCCGGGGCTGCTGCTGGCGATCGCCATGGTGGCCGTTATGGGTCCGGGCTTGATGAATGTGGCGGTTGCTGTGTCGGTGGTATATATCCCGACATTCTTCCGTATGGTGCGCGGCCAGGTACTCTCGATAAAAGAAGAGTTGTATGTCGAGGCGGCCCGCAGCCTGGGCGCTAAGTCGTTTGAAATCCTGACGCGTTATATCTTCCCAAATGTAATTCCTTCGATTGTGGTGGTCTTCTCATTGAATGTTGCCGATGCGATCTTGACGGAAGCTGGATTGAGCTTTGTGGGCTTGGGCCTGCCGCCGGATATCCCGGATTGGGGTTATGATGTCAGCAAGGGACACTCCTTTTTAGTGGCCGGGCATTGGTGGATGATCACATTCCCGGGGATGATGATCACCCTGGTAGCAACCGGGTTCAGTTTACTTGGCGAGGGCTTGAGCGAGATCCTCAACCCACGTTTGTAGGTGATTAGGAATTAATATGCGTAGTGAAGAAAATCTATACAGCATTCGAAAATTAACTGTGGATTATTATACGCGCTCGGGGAAATTGGAGGCGGTAGGACAGGTATCTTTGGATATCAAGCGCGGTGAAATATTGGGGCTGGTGGGGGAATCGGGCTGCGGCAAGTCCACGTTGGGCAAAGCGGCCATGCGCATGATCCAAAAGCCGGGCAAGATCGCCGGGGGTGAGCTGTGGTTTGATGGGGTGGACTTGATGACCTTACCAGAGGACGAGATGCGGCAGCTGCGCGGTGATAAGATCAGCATGATTTTCCAGGACCCGATGACCTCGTTGAACCCGGTGCAGCGTATCAGCGAGCATTTGGTCGAGACGATCAAAACCCATGAAAAGAAGACCAAGACAAAAAGCGCGCTGCAGCGGGCGCGTAAGTTGATTGAACGTTTGGGCATTCAGAGCCGCCGACTGCAAGATTACCCGCACCAATTATCCGGCGGCATGCGCCAGCGGGTGATGATCGGTCTGGGATTGGTGCTGAATTCCAACTTGATCATCGCTGACGAGGCGACGACTTCATTGGATGTGATTGTGGAAGCCAAGCTGGTGGACCAGTTAAAGGCTATCCGGGATGAATTCGGATTATCCATACTGATGATCACCCACAATATCGCGTTGGTGGCGGAGATCGCAGACCGGGTGGCGGTGATGTATGCCGGGCGGATCGTGGAGGTGGGCACGGTCTATGATATTTTTGACGACCCCAAGCACCCCTATACGCAGGGCTTGTTGAACTCGGTCCCAACCATCCAGCTGGATGAGCGCCAAGAGCTGTATAAAATGCCGGGTGAACCGCCGGACTTGACCAACCCGCCGAGCGGCTGCCGCTTTCATCCGCGCTGCCCGCAGGCGATGGCGGTGTGTTCCCAATGGCAGCCGGCGCTGGAGGAAGTTTCTGCGGGGCGGCTGGTACATTGTTGGCTGTACCAAGATCAAGCGGTGGTGTCTGGCGAGGTGGCGGCATGAGTGACAGGACACAGCAGGTAGAGGCCAAATCCGGGGAAGATTACTTGGTAGAAGTGCGCGATTTGAAAAAATGGTTTCCACTGCAAGGTGGTTTTATCGACACCTTGTTGGGGAAGAACCAGACATTTGTGCGCGCAGTTGAGGGGGTCTCGTTCAATATCCACCGCGGCGAGGTATTTGGCTTGGCCGGGGAGAGCGGCAGCGGCAAAACCACGATCGGCCGCTTGGTGGTGGGCCTAGAAACACCCACTGAGGGCAGTGTGCTGCTGGATGGGGTGGACCTTGCAGCCTTGAGCAAAGAGCAAGTGCGAAAGCTGCGCAAACGCATGCAGGTGATGTTTCAGGACCCGACAGCTTCTTTGAACCCCAGGATGACGGTGGGGGAGGCAGTTGGGCATGGGTTGAAAATCCATTTCCCAGAAAAGGCTGCCGCGCACCGTGATATGGTGGCAGAAATGCTGGAACGGGTTGGCCTGACACCGGCTGGATTATATATGGATAAATATCCGCACCAGATCTCCGGCGGGCAGCGCCAACGGGTGGTGATCGCCAGGGCATTGGTGACCATGCCGGCGTTGATCCTGGCGGATGAGCCGATCGCGATGGCGGATGTCAGCGTACGGTCCTTGCTGCTGGATTTGATGCTGCGCTTGAAGCAAGAGCTCAATCTAACCTATTTGTTCATCACCCATGATCTGGCAACGGCCAAGTATATCTGCGACCGTATCGGCATTTTGTATTTGGGCAGGATGGTGGAGATGGGCGACCTGCGGGAAGTGTATGCCAACCCGCTGCATCCGTATACGCAGGCGCTGCTGGCGGCAGTGCCGGTGCCCGATCCGCATAAGCGGCGCACCGAGCAAATGCCTAAGGGCGAAATCCCCAACCCAATCAACCCGCCGTCTGGCTGCCGATTCCACCCGCGCTGTCCGATCGCTGAGGCGCGCTGCTCCGAAGAGCAGCCCGAGCTGCGCCAACTGCGCCCTGGACACCAGGTCGCCTGCCATTTAGCCGAGCAGTTCTTGGATTGAATTGACTAGAAGAATGTTTGCTGCCGGATGGGGAGACGGGAATGGATTGGTCGCTGGTGGCAGCGATGGATCATGCTGGGCGGATCTTTATATCGGCGACGAAGGAATTGACCTCCAGGCGCAGCTTGCTGGCTGCCGCGGCGAAGTTTGGACTGACGTAATTGAGGCCGGTGAGGATATACTGCTGCGGTTCGCCGGAGATGTTCGCCTCGGTCACGAAGGCTGATGCGTGAACCGAAAGCCCGAGGTCTGCGGGGACCCGCAAAATGACTTCGTTGACAAAAGCAAGCAGGCGCAGATTGGTCTCCCCGGCGGGGATGGCAGCCTGGGTGAGGTCTAGGTCCAGTTCGTTGACAAACCCCAGGATTTGCTCATCGGCGAGCTGCCAGGCGCCATAGCGCGAAATCTCTCCGACAAACTTAAGCGTGGTGGGGCCGGCTGTAGAGAGCGATTGGGGCGGAAGATAAACACCAAGCCGAGAGAAATCAGCAGCAGCGGCCAGAATAGGGAATGGGGATCTATGTGGATTAACCGGGCGGCCAGCAGGATAAATCCGATCGCGATCAGGAAAATTGCCAAGACCTTTTGCTCTTGCTTGCCCATGCTAACTCCTTTGGGGTGGAGGATCAGATTGTATAAGGGTAGTATATAGGAAAAATGAACGCGCTACAACCTGGAAAAGCGGGACATTGCCGGGGGGGGAGGATACCTGAGCGCATTATTCGGCCCGCTGGAAGATAACCGTGCCGTAGCTGCCAACCCTCAAGGTGAGCGTATTGGCGCTGCAGGTGTATTGGCTTGCTTTGGGCGACTGCGCGGATTGGGGCAACCCCCATTCGGATGGGGCTGTGGCCGGGTTGGTGAAGAAGTGGTTGGGGGTAAGGATGATCGGCCCGCTGGAAATAGCATTCGCTGAAATTTGGTAATCGATCTCGGCCTGCGAATTGGCGTCGTAATCGGGATCATAGACCACCAGGCTGTTTGCGCTGCTGAGAAACCGGGCCGCGCCGGATGCCTGGACGGTTGTGAGGATGTTGACCGAATTTTGAGCGCGGTCGTCCAATTGAATGGTCATGTCGAGTAGATAGTTGACGGCATGCAGTGACAAGCGCTCGTCACCTACCTGTAAAAAGAATTCTCCGCTGACCCTGTTGAGGGAGAAGCGAACTTGGCTGGCGGTGGCCATGGCGTCAACCAGGTAGGCGGCCAGCGAATGCGGGTCTGCCAGCCATTTGCCGGGCAGGCAAGTGTCGCTGGCGGCAAGGGCAGGCAGTGGTGGGCTGGCCGTTGGCAAGATGGTGGGGTAAGCCGGGCGTGTTGGAACGGCGGTGGTTTGCGGCGTGGTGGCCGCAGCAGAGGCGCGGGTGCAGGCGGCCAGGGTGAGCAAGGCGAGGCAGAGCAGGGAGGTTGGCGGCTTGGGGCTGTTGGCTGAGCTCGCGAATGCTTTCATGGCATAGATTATAGGAATCGCGCAGGGATCAAGATATTGAAGGAATGTGGTGGGGATGATGAACGCATGGGGAAAAAGCACCTTAATGTTTGGTGGGGTTTACCGAAATTGGTGGATAAAGTATAATCGAAAATCGGGTTGCATAAATGTGCAAACTAACTATGGAATAAAAAATCCCAGATGTAATGGGACAGAAATTCGAGTGTCCAACGATCGGATGAAAGAATTTCAATGCTTCTGAAGTTAGAGAGATCACTGGTCGAGGGAGAGGTTCATGAGAGTACTGAAAAATAAGAGCAAAGAAGAAATTGCGATTGGTGTTATCGCGGGGTTGTTTGTTGTTTGGGCGATCATATTTATTTTGCAGACTTCCAACATTGGGATAGATGGAAAGCGGTATTTTGCATTATTCGATGACGCCATGATCTCCATGCGCTATGGCTGGAATTTGTCTCACGGGCATGGCTTGGTGTGGAACCCAGGTGAATATGTGGAAGGGTACTCCAATTTCTTACAAGTATTGGTGATGGCATTGGCCACGTTGGTGTTTGATAAAAGCATGGCGGTATTGGCAATGCAGATCTTTGGGATGGTCTTGATCCTGGTGAATGCGGGGCTAATCCTAAAGGTCGCCGATTATGTGTTCTCGGACATCCCTCCTCAGAATAAAGCCTTTCTAAAGGTTTTGGCCTTTGCCTGTGCTTTGGGTTATTATCCGATATTATATTTTGGCCTGATGGGTATGGAGACCAGCCTAAGCACACTATGGGTGCTGCTAGCCGTTTTGAAGGCGTTTGAATATGAAAAAACAGAATCCAAAGCTGAATTGATCCAGGCCTCTATATATCTTGGATTGGGTTTTCTGACGCGGCCGGATGCTGGCATCTTCGCAGCATTAATTTATGGATATGTGTTCTTGGGGATATTGGGAGCAGGAGGCAAGAGATCTGGGTATGCAGCATTGGGTCTGGGTATGGCCGTGTTTGGCTTGTTCGCTGGCGGGCATACCGCATTCCGATGGTACTATTATGGCGAATTGGTGCCGAACACCTATTTGTTGAAGATGGTGGGGATGCCGGTGGGACGGCGGATAGAAAACGGGTGGAGCTTTACGGATTTATTCCGGGAGCAGGCGGCATTGGTTTTCGGGATCGCATTGATTGATACATTATTCCGTTATGAACGCAAGAAACTACTGCTGCTCTCATTTTTTGTGGCAATGTTGAGTTATCAAATTTGGATTGGCGGGGATGTTTGGAGGTATTGGCGGATCATGACGCCGGCGATGCCATTTTTGTTTTTGCTATTTATTCAGGGTGTGTTTACGCCGTGGCGCCTGTTTGCGGAGACGAAATTTTTCCGGGAATACTTTTTGAAAAAGCCGCTTTTTCCTTGGGTAGGTAAATTGGAAATGCTGGTGACTGCGGTGGTACTGGTCGGGTTTACCATTATGAACACACCATTTCGAACAGAAATCATATTTTGGGAGCGCCCCTATTTGGCTACATGGAATGAGAAAAATATAAATTTGGCTTTAGCCTTGAACCGCGTATTGGAGGAAGATGCCAGTATTGGGGTGATGGCCGCAGGGACTGTGCCATACTATACAGACAGGTACGCGATTGATCTCTTGGGCAAGAATGACAAATATATCGCTGGTTTGCCACCGGATATTTCCGGGACGATAAGCTGGCTGGGGATGAACAGCGTGCCGGGACATAATAAGTATGATCTGGAGTATTCTATAAAAGTGTTAAAGCCCACCTGGCTGTCAACTTCTAAATATGGCTCACAGGATTTAGAAGCATGGGTCAAGGAATATTATGAGCCGGTTTTATTTGGACCGTATAATCAGGGTTCTTGGGTGTTGAAGGGATCGGACCAGGTGTGCTGGGAGTGCGGGAACCCGTAAGGGCGGGCGAGGCTTGCCGCGTTTATCCCCCGGTTTTGTAATAAGCGGCGTGCTTGGCTTCGCTGAGGGTTTTCTTGTACCCAGGGACGAGCAGTTTCTTAAAGGGGTGTTTGAGCCAAACAGGTGTGTTTTGGCTAAGCCAAGTCTTAGATCTTCCAATCAGGGCACCCAATCGGATCAATCGAGCCAGGTCTTGGCGGCCATGGGCGGCTGCATATAGGACGGTTTCTTTGTCATCGTAGCGGTCAGGGTTGATCGAATACGCCCAGCGAAAAATCTTGGCTTTGGTCATTGGGGCATGGAAACAGGTGAAATGATCGTAGGCGGATAAGATTTCTAACATGCTCATGGTACGCAGGCATTTCTCGCAGTGCGAACAATTGTTGAGCATCGGAGAAGCCGGTGTTTGCAGGCAAACGCGCAAGTGCTGCTGGACCGGCGGCCAGTGGGCCAGCGCGGCAAGTTTCTCGATGCGTGTGGCGGCGGCGCCGTGATGGACGATTTCCAGCGTTTCGGTGGAAAAATGGTGGTCTATCACCGGAGATGTGCTCCAGCGCGTTAGGGCGTGATAGTTGTTGGTGGCCGGCAGGTAAAAGCGGCCAAAGAAATTCCCCAACGCCAGGGCAGGGGCCAGCGTGCCGGCACCATGAAGATATCGCCAAAGGATACGGCGGTAGGTTAGGCTGCGCAGGTTGGTGAAAGCGCTGAACAATTCCAGCCCCAGGCTTTTGAATATTGCCGAATAGGTCTGGTAATTTGCCGGGTAATTCAGGTTGTTCTCGGGAAGAAAATCCAGCCCATCTACGAAAAGGCCGTGGGTGATCCGCGCGCTGGGAATGAGCTGCTGATCGGGCAAATGTTCCCACAGGGTGAAAAAGGAGTCGAGCCCGCCAGAAAAGGCGGTTGCCACGGCGGATGGCGGGGTGACCGCCGGGAGCGTTGCAAAATTTTGGTAGGTGATCTCAATCGGGGTTAATAGCTGCGGTTCCCAGATATTAAAAATACGGATGATCTCTTGCAGGCCGTAGGCCAGTTTTGGCGAGGTGCTGCCGTGTACGTGGAGGTCTTCGCCGAGCACCATGGCGTACAAGGCCATGCAGGCCGCAAAAGCATTGGACTGTGTGGAGACATGGGCAGCGAGTTGTTCGGGGAATTCGAAGCGTAGGTTTTCGGGGAAGCGGTTGCTGGGCGACTGGGTTTCGATGTGGGCGGAGAGAATGACCTTGCCGTCTTTTTGGTTAATTTCAGGTTGATGTATGATCATAGGTCAATTAGAGCGCTCCTCAAATATTGGATGGCGATATTTGCTCAAGCTGCCGTTTGGTGCAGAGTTGAGTATGGTTTTCGATCCACAATGGATTGGCGGAATCGGGGCGGTGAAGTTAGGCCAAGCGGGCAGCCGCGGCTGCCGTGGAGAGTTATAGCACAATGTGGCCATTAAGCAAGACCTTTACCCAGCGGTAAAGGTCTTGCTGATAAGTGAGATGAAATTACCCGAGGATATTGCCCGCAGTGTTGTCGTCTCCTTGCACTTGCAGGCGGATCTGTTCGACGATCTCGGGGTTGGCCAGGGTGGTGACATCGCCAATGTCACGTCCATTGGAGATGGAGGAGAGCACACGCCGCATGATCTTGCCGGAGCGTGTCTTGGGCATATCGGGGACGATGTGTACGTTCTTGGGGCGGGCGATCTTGCCGATGGTGGTCTCGATGGCGTTGACTACGGCATCTTCGATCTTTTTGCTGGCTTTCTTGCCGGGCTTGAGGGCGATGTAGATGTCGGGCACACGGCCTTTGATCTCGTCGGCGACGGGCACGACGGCGGCCTCGGCGATTTCGTCCACGACCATGCAGGCCGATTCGAGTTCTTTGGTGCCCAGGCGGTGGCCGGCAACGTTGATCACGTCATCGACGCGGCCGAGGATGCGGTAGTAGCCATCGGCGGCCTGCACGGCGGCGTCGCCGGTGAAGTAGGGCCAATCGCGCCAATCTTTGCTTTTGGGGTTTTTGTTGTATTTGGCATAATAGGTATCTACAAAGCGCTGGCGGTTGCCCCAAATGGTTTGGAAGCCGCCCGGCCACGGGTTTTGGATGCAAATGTTGCCGGCCTTGCCAGAGCCGGCGGGCATGACTTGGCCATCCTCGTCGTAGATGACGGGGTGGATGCCGGGTACGCTGGGCCCGGCGCTGCCGGGTTTCATCGGGTGGATGGCGGGCATGGTGCTGCACAGGAAGCCGCCGGTCTCGGTCTGCCACCAGGTATCTACAATGACGGCCTCCCCTTTGCCAACGACTTGGTGATACCAACGCCAGATCTCGGGTTCGATGGGCTCGCCGACGGTGGTCATGTGCTTGAACTTGTAGTTGTATTTGGCGGGTTCATCCGGCCCGGCTTTGCGCAGCATGCGCACGGTTGTGGGGGCGGTGTGGAAGATATTGACGTTGAGGCGCTCGGCGATGCGCCAAGCGCGCCCGGCGTCTGGGAAGGTGGGTACGCCTTCGTACATCACACTGGTGGCGGCCAGGGCCAGCGGGCCGTAGACGATGTAAGAGTGGCCGGTGATCCAGCCGATATCGGCCATGCACCAGTAGACGTCTTCGGGGTGGATGTCTTGGATATATTTGGAGGTGCCGGCAGCGTATGCCAGATAGCCGCCGGTGCTGTGCTGGCAGCCTTTGGGGCGCCCGGTGGTGCCGCTGGTGTACATCAGGAAGAGCGGCTCTTCGGCGTTCATTGGTACCGGGGCAACCCGCACGCCGCGGTACTGCGGCAGCAGGTCGTTGACGAAATGATCGCGGTCGCTGACCATTTTGGTCTCAGAGACAACCTTGCCGGGATAGCGCTGCCAGACGAGCACGGTATCCACTTTTTGGCCTTCGGCTTTGGCGGTGGCAACGGCTTCGTCGGCCTTGGGTTTATGGTCGATCAGTTTGCCGCTGCGGTAGTAGCCGTCCATGGTGATGAGCACGCGGCTGCCAGAATCGGCGATGCGCTCACCGCAGGCTTTGCCGCTGAAGCCGCCGAAGACCACCGAGTGGATGATGCCCAGGCGGGCGCAGGCCAGCATGGTGATGGGCAGCTCTGGCACCATGGGCATGTGGATGGTGACGCGGTCGCCGGCCTTGAGCTTGGCGAAGTCGCGCAGCAGGGCGGCGGCCTCGTTGACGCGCACGTAGAGTTCTTGGTAGGTGATGGCGGCGTGGGCTTCGTCTTCCGGTTCGGGGACGTAGAGGATGGCGGCTTTGTTCTGGTGGTGGGGCAGGTGGCGGTCGACACAGTTGTAGGAGGCGTTGATCTTGCCGCCGACGAACCACTTCCAACAAGGGGCGTCGCTGGTATCCAGGGTGGTGTGCCAGTATTGGTCCCAGGTGAGCAGGTCGGCATATTCTTTGAAGCATTCGGGGAAGTTGTCGAGGTCAAAGCGGTTGTAGATCGCCGGGTCGGTCAGGTTGGCTTGGGCGATGAACGCGGCTGATGGATGGAAGTTGGCTTCTTCTTGCCAGTGCACGGCGATCTGGGATTCACTGACTTCGACGAAATCTTTTTCGCTCATGGTGCTGTGCCTCCTTGCGGGTGAGGTGGGGTGGGCTTATGCGGTTTTGGGCGTAAATATGACGGAATAGGGCTATATTTTACCGTAAGTTTGAGCGGGGAGGGAGTGGAAAGCGGATAAGGGCTGCTACCCTAATCCGGAACTCCCATCTTGAATCACAACCTCCCGCAGGCCTGAAACCTGCGGGAGGTTGGTTATTGATAAAACAATCTTTTGCTGCCTAGACCCAGTAAACTGTGCGTTTCATGGCCGCGGCAGCCGAATCAGCGCTGCTTTGGCTAACCAAAGCAGCCTTTGCTTTTCACGGTTGCGGCTGAGGATTCTCCTGCGTTGTTATAGGCCTTTACACTGTAGTTATATCCTAGTCCAGCCGGGGCATCGGGGTCAGTGAATTTGGTCGTGTTAGCGCCCACTGTTCCGATTAGCTTCCCGTCCCGGTAAATCCGGAAACCGCTCTCGTTGCTGGCATTGTCCTTCCAGGTCAGCGTGACCGTGCAAGTCGAGGTTCCCCAGGTTGTTACCTCGCCCAAGCTGCTGGGCGCAGCCGGCGCGCTGTCGCCAGTTCCGCCACCGCCCCCAGAATCTACGCCATTGTCATCTGTGTCATCTTCCGGCAGGGCAGGCACTTCAAACTCGGGCAGCCGGCTGGGGTCAAAGCCCGGCGGCAGTTCCACATCCTCCTGCGCCACCCAGCAAGCCACCCCGGCAAAGCGCGGGTTGTCGATCACCAGCCAGCCGGGTTCAGCGCCGATGCCGATGATGCGCACCTGGGTGCCGGCGTCTACAGAGCTGACGGTGCCATATTCAGCGCCGGGGCCGACAAAGCATAAAATGTTCTCGGGCACTTCGCCGGTGTATGTGGTTTCGGGGGCGGGGGTATCAGCGGCGGCGGGTTCGGTAGGCATCTCTCCCGAGGTCAACTGGGCCCCTTCCAATGCTGCATCCGCGGGGTTGCACACGATCGGTGGGCAAATATCAACGTTTTCCAGGTTGGCGGAGGCCACCAAGGCCGTGCGGCCATGAAGCACCTCCATGACGGTACTTGGCTCGCAGTCTCCATTGGTATCCCGTTGCTCCATAGGACCGCAGCCGTCATCGCTCCCGGATGGATCCAGGGCGGCGGCTAGGTCTGCGGCGCTGGCGATATCGAAGATGAAGCAGTCTCCATTGCCCTCCCTTACTTGGGCGATGTCGTCACAGCCCAGTTGGAAAGCGCCTAGGTTGGTTTCGGCGACTTGTTCCACCGTGCCGCGGTAAGATTCGCGTGCCTCGCAAAATTCCTCCAGGGAGAGGTCGCTGCCTTCAGGGCCTGGGTTTGACCCAGATGGCGTATCTGGTGGAGGTGGCGGCTGTGCTGGAGGGCTGGTGGTCTCTGAATCGTAGATGCCTTCCTCGTTAATCTCGGTTTCAAATTCCTCAGCCCTTGTTGAAGTGCTGCCATCGGAATTGTGTTTTATGATGACCCTAACCCCGTGCCCATCAGCATCTACGATCTCGATTGTTTCTTGGGTTAGATTGTCATCTGCATCTCGATAGGTTAGCTCGGTCCTGATAAAAGCTAGGTTGCCTTCTTCATCCCGGTAGACTTGCCAATCGACAGTTACAGAGCCTCCCTGCCCATCAGATTGAACAAAGAATTCACTGTCCGACAACACAAAGTTGTTCTCTTCTCCCGAGTTCCCATGGGTCTGGGTACTGAAACCGGGGCCGGAGTTCACCTGGCTGCACATTGCATCAATGGGATCATAATAGCTGCTGCCTGGCGCGGTGGCAACTGCGCCGCCGCCCCCGCCTTCTCCCATGCCGCCGCAGCCAAAATCTGGCAGCCCAAGATCACGCGCCAAGGAGCTGTTGCACAGTGGGTTGTCACCCAAGACGATACCTTCAAAGATCTCCATACCCAATCCCTCGGTGACAATCGCAAAGCGCCGCCCATCTGCCAGACGAATATCGACGATATCGGCGGCATTGTCTCCATCCAGATCAATGGCGGAGCTGATAGCGCCATCCAGGCCGGTGGTGATCAAGTTGACCCCCATGAGAGAGGGATCGGCGGTCATGCGCCATATCAATCCGTCTTGTATTACCGGGGCACCGACCTTGTTGCCCTGGCTGTCCTCGGGGAGGGAATCGGCGGGGCCAAAGATGGATTGGTAATCGGCCAGTCGCAAATTACCAACGAATTGGCGGATTTGGACGCCATCTCCAGACTCATCGTTGAAATACATGCGGTAAAGCTGCGCATCTGGATCGACCGGTTTGCTCTCCTCTTCCTTCCCACCGGGCATATTGCAGGCTGCCGTTGAAACCAGCAGCAATATAGGTAACCATACGCCCAATCGGGTTTTTGTTAGCATCGAACCTAATAGACCAAATTTTTTTAACATCGCACGCTCCTTTTCAAAATGGGTTAATTGGTATCCGAACTGAAGTTTTAGACCAAGCAAACTGTGCGCTTCACTGCCCCGGCCGCCGCAGTCGTAAGTTTTCCCGAGAGTGTGTCTTGCTGTGGGCGGCGGCATTCATCGGGAACTCCTGTGGGGCGATGGTTGGATAGGGTAATGTCCAACTTCTCTAGAGATGCTGTGCTGAACGAACTTGCTGCTGGCAGTGCG
>Ga0224496_10001645_pt1 | contig 13697 bp, 13 predicted proteins | sample SF_Jul11_sed_USG_2_FD_168127 | JGI IMG/M metagenome (GOLD analysis project Ga0224496, IMG submission 168127) | Sediment microbial communities from San Francisco Bay, California, United States - SF_Jul11_sed_USGS_8_1 | ecosystem: Environmental > Aquatic > Marine > Sediment | place: USA... | reverse complement strand
CAGGGCCATCGGTATGCGAAAGAGGAGGTATCTGAAGATCACATCCAGCGTGGCGCCGAATTTGAAAAAATACCCGGCCATGTCGATAAAGGAGACCATCTCATAGAACACCACCATCACCGCCATGGCCCCGCCGAAGATGGTCAGGAATTCCTTCAGGATATATCGGTCCAGGACTTTTATCACCGAGTTAAGGCTCCCTTTGACGAAGGTATCAATTTGTCGACAACAACCCCGTCATCCGGTGGCGTCATCGCCGCGCTCATAGTCCGCAGCCGGACCAGGGCCTTGGCTGGGGAAATGGCGGCGTGGACCAGATGCCCTGCGCAGCGGCAGTCCGAGGCGCCGAACCGTGGATAAGCCACGACCCCTTCCATTATGGCCGCCACATTCCTGGCCAGCAGGCATTCGCCTCCATCTGAAGGAAAGGCCGCCGCCCCTTCCCATCGGGACTTGCGGCGCAGATAGTCGATATGCCAGCGAAGCGTTTTGCTGCGAAGGGCTTTGTGGCGGGCAAGCCTTCTCTCCAGCCCCCGGGCTGCGGAGCCGATATAGAAATATGACCCATGAAAAAACTCGATCCTCCCCAAAGCGCCCACCTGGATCACTGCCGGAGCGGGCAGCCAAAGGGCCACCACGTAGAGTCCTCCAGGCTGTTCCATTTCATCTGTCCGGTTAATGGGCCAGGTACTTGATCGCCACAAACCCGCCCACCAGCAGGATACCAAAAATCCAGCTGAGCCAGGTCATGTACTTGTCTATGAAATCGCGGATCTTCTCGCCGTAGTAATACAGAAGCGCACCTTCCAGAAAGAAACGAAAACCCCGGCCCACTATTGAGGCGAGCACAAATGTGATAAAGGAGACATGGAACGCCCCACCCGCTATAGTGAAGACTTTGTACGGTATCGGAGTGATAGCGGCCGACAGCACAACTATGGCGTTGTACTCCTCATATAGTTTCTGGATATCGCCGTATCTCTCCGTCAGGCCATACAGCTCTATGATTCTCATCCCGACGGTTTCCATGAAAAAGTAGCCGATTCCATATCCGATCACTCCACCGATCACCGACCCGGCGGTGCACAACGCGGCGTAATAGAGCGATCGCGCGGGCTTGCCCACGGCCAGAGCCACCAGCAGGGGATCGGGTGGAATGGGAAAAAAGGAGGACTCCGCCATCGCCAGGATGAACAGCGCCGGAGCTCCGTATGGGGTGTCCGCCCAGCTTAATATCCACCAGTAGAGGCGGTTTAAAACACCCTTTTCTGGCGCCGCTTTGGGGGCCGTATCATGGCCAACCGCCTGGGCGGGTTCATCCTGCCGGCCAGGCGCAAAATCTTCACTCATAAGTAATCAATCCCGGGTAATGTTTTAATGATTCAACAAAAGGCGGGGCGATGGCCTCGCCAGAGCGGTCAACCCCTACGGAAAAGCCTTCCCAGCCGGTCCCAGCCGCCCAGGCTGGGCTGCTCGGGAATTGGATAACCTTTGGTCCGCGCGAAATCCTCCAGTATCTTTTTCTCCTTGGCGGTCAGTTGGGTGGGCACCTCCAGCGCCAGACGGAGAAACTGGCTCCCCTTGCCGTTGACACCTCTGCCATTCAATCGCAGCAGGGTGTTTGCCCGAAGCCCTGGAGGAATGGTGACCAGCACGTCGCCGTCAAGGGTGGGGACGACTATCTTTCCCCCGAACACCGCCATCGTGAAAGGCGCCTGGGTTTCGTGGAAAATATCGTTTCCTTTGCGCAGGAACATTTTGCTCTCTCCCACCCGCACGTTGATATGAAGGTCTCCCGGTCGCCCCCCCATGGCGCCGGCATGCCCCTCGCCCGGGATAGTGATAGTATTGCCGTCATCTACTCCCGCGGGGATATGGGCCATGAAGCGTTTTTCCCCTTCACTGCGTCCCTCGCCACCGCAACCCCCGCATTTTTTCAGCACGCGGCCTTCCCCCAGGCACTTGGGGCACACGGCCCGGCTCAAAAAGCTGCCATCCCCTTCCAGGATGCTTCCGCTCCCCTGGCACTTTGGGCAGCCGAAAAAGTCGTCAGGCTTTTCAGATCCCTGACCAAAACATTTGGGGCATGGCATAAGCGCCTGGATTTTCAGCTCAACGCTGACACCCCGGATGGCCTCCTCAAAAGTGAGGGGCACGTCAGCTTCCACTTTTTTCCCATGTGTGGCAAGAGGATGGAAGCATTTGTCCGCCCCTGGGCGGAACAGCCCGCTAAAACTGAAACCTGCCGCCGCCGCGTTCTTCTCCAGTTTCTGGCGGGTCATTTCCTTGTGGGCGGTCATCGCTTCCCGGTATGCGATGGACAGGTCCTTGAACTTCTCCGCGGATTGGGATGTGTGGTTGTTCCTGTCCGGGTGGTATTTCTTGGCCAAAACGCGGAAAGCCTGCCGTATCTGCTGAGTGGTGGCGCCTGCGTCCAGTCCCAGCTTGCGAAAGGCTGTGTTCTTAACCGGGGCTTTCTTCATCGCCGGGATCTTTTTCCTTTCCGGATACGTTTCGCGCCACAATCACCCTGGCCGTGCGGACCAAGGCGCCTCTCATCATGTAGCCGGCGGAGAACTCGCGGATAACCACGCCATCCTCGGATTCGGAAGAGTCCTCCACCGCCAGGGCCTCGCTGGTCTCCGGGTTGAACTGTTGTCCCACCGTGACGAATCTTTCCAGCCCCTTCCTGGCTAGGATATCACGAAATTGTTGTCTTGTGAGTTCGATTCCTTCACGAAACTTTTCCGCTCCCGGCCAGTCCCCTGCGGCTTGTTCCAGAGCCTTGTCCAGGGTGTCCAGCACCGGAATGAAGGAAACCACCAGGTTCGCCTCATCCCTGCGCAGCCGCTCCTCACGTTCGCGTTCCAGCCTCTTTTTGTAATTATCCGCTTCCGCCACCGCGCGAAGGGACATATCCCTGGCTTCCACCAGCTCCTTTTCGCGCTCTTGCAGCTCCTCTGTCAGCAGTCTGATTCGATCCTCCAGGTTGGCCAACTCCTCGTCACGCCTGCGGGGAAGCTCTTTTTCCTCCAGTGGCGCCTGGTATGAGGCGGTGAATTCACGACCGGTGAATCCCATGTCTTCCGCGCCACCGCCTGCGTGATGCTCGTCCAGGAAGCCTGCCGGACCGGGTTTTTTCTCATCCGCTCCCCCTGGCGGATTATTACGGATCAACTCCACTTCCCCGCCCCGCCCAGGCTGACTGTAAGGCTCCTCGCGGCCAGCGACACAAGGGCTATGGCGAATCCATAGTCCATCCTTTTCTTTCCGATGACGCCAATGGCGCCTTCCAGCCCATGGGGCCCGGCAAAGCTGTGGGCCACCACGGAACATTCTGAAAAGCCATCGATCATCGACTGCGATCCGACCATCACTGTTTCTCCTTCTCCTTTGGCAAGGCCATCTATGAGGGCCGTAAGGTTTCCGCTTTCGCCCATGGCGGCGCCCAAAGCCATGATGGCCCTGATATCATCCTCCCCATCCACATGTTGGTACAGGTTTGCCACACCTTCTATATATATCTTTTTGGAATGCCCGACCGCCAGACCTTCCTCCAGCGCCAGCGCCAGATGGTAGGCCTCCTGCGCAAAAACCGCATCCGCGCCCGTGGTTGTTTTTGTCTGTCGGTCCAGCAGCCTCCTGGCCTGGGGAACTGTCATATAACTGAACCGGTCGTTGAAAAAGGCGGACATTCTCTCCGGCTTGCCGCCAGAGACATCCCACCCCGGCTTCACGGCGCCCCGCAGCAGTTCTCCGCTCATGGTGGCCATCACCGCTCCCAGGCGGTCATCGCCCAGCCGCATGAAGCTATACTCCCGGATGGGCGCCGAGCCCGTGGAGTTTAAGCCAGCAAGCCCCACTTGCCGCGAAATCGTGGAAAGAGCCCGGGAGAGAGCGTCGAGCCTGGTGGCGGTCTCCGGCTGGGCCGGGTCGTCCACCACCTCGTTGATCAACTTGACACACTGGCGTGGAAGCCTGGGAGTCCGCGCCAGGCGCCGGGCGTAATAGCCGTAGCCTTTGTCGGTAGGCTCCCTGCCAGCCGAAGCGTGGGGTTGCACCAGATAGCCCTCCCGCTCCAGGCTGGCCATAGTGTTTCGGATGGAAGCGGGGCACAAGTCCAGCCCCTTGCCGCCGGCCAGGGTTCCGGCGCCCACCGGCTCCGCCTTTTTTATGCTGATCTCCGCCACGGCGGCCAGCACTCTTGCCTCCCTTTCGGTAAGCTCCTCCCGCCTGGAGTTTGGTTTGTTATTCTTCTTCTTCATAGGTAGTTGATTCAATTATTAAAGAGGCGCAAGCACATGTCAAGGTGAGGAATGGGATCCTGGCTTTTTCGGGATAATTATCCACAGGTGGAATCCCCTCGGGGGCGTCCGGCATCTAATGGACAATCCCCATTTGCGCCGGAGCGGTGGCTCGTTCAGGATGGGGGGCGATCCTCTGGCCGGATGTGGTATATTTTATCCGTGGGAACTTGATTCTGATCTTTTGAGTGTTTGACAGCCCGTGGATGAAAAACCGTATTCTAAAATAGAGGGCCTCGAAGATACGCTGGTGGAGGAGCGGTTGGTTCCCCTGTATTGGGTGATCATGCACAACGATCCTGTCACCACCATGGAATTCGTGGTGATGATCCTGGTCCGGGCTTTCGGGCTGGGTGTGGACAAGGCGGAAGAATTGACGATGAAGATCCACCATACCGGCCTGAGCAGGGTAGCGCTGATGCCGCTGGAGAGGGCGGAGTTCAAGGTGGAGCAGGTTCATCGCGCCGCCAGGGCACAGGGGTTTCCCCTGACATGCACCGTGGAGCCGGATTGACGCGGGCTCTTTTTCGGGCCTGAAATGGATACTTTTAACAGAGTAAATTATAAAGGAGCGAGATGATGTTGGAGTCGCTATGGCACGCCCCGGATTGCGATGGAGGGCTGTGCAGAGAGGTTTTCGTGGGTCTGCCCCGGTTCATACACACCGGTTTTTACATTGCCGCCGGGGCGATGATCGCCGTGTTCCTCCTGGCGAGCTACATGAAGATAAATGTGTGGCTCTCCGGCCGGGATGACGAGGACGCGCCGGAGCTGGTGGGAGCCACGCCTTTGAAAATCATGTATATGTCCATTATGAAGCTTCTATCACCGGAGTGCCTGTTCGCCTATCGGGTGGGGGCGCGAAGCGAGATACGTCGCTGGGCGCTCAATTTCACCATGTGGTCGTTCTACCTGCTGGTGCTGGGGACGGCCACTGTGGCGCTGGATTACGACTTCTTCTACGGCGCCATCCTGCAGGGGAACATATGGCGGGTCTTCTCATTCGCGCTGGATATCGCCGGGCTGATGCTTTTGGTTTCGGTCACATTTTTCCTGCTGAGGCGCTTTGTGTTTCCGCCGGAGCGTATCGTGGGCAACCTGGAGGACGCCATCATCATGATATTGCTTCTGCTGGTGACCATCTCCGCCTTCGCGGTGGAGGGAACCCGGCTTGCCATGCAGGATTTTCCCAGCCACTGGTCGCCGGTGGGGCATGTGGCAGGAGTGATAGTCAACGCCGTGTTCTTCGGGAGCAAAACCTTGATGGCGCTTTTCTATATCGCGGCCTGGTCTGCTCATGTGCTGCTCTCGTTCGGGTTCATACTTTACATTCCGTTCTCCAAGCAGTTCCACATGTTCGCCACCCAGCTGACCACGGCAAATGTAAAGGTACGAGAGAAGTACCGCAAAGGGCTGATGTACCAGGATTAGGGTGGATAGCCTTTTGGCAACTTAAGTTAATCCCCGGCCGGGGCCGGCTGGCCGGGGCTGGCTTGCGACTTTTTGCGCAACTCGGTTTACCCAGGAGCTTCACCCTCCATATGATACAAAAAACCTCTCTTCCGTCAGGCCCCGGATAGCTCCGGAGGGTTTCCGCTTTGACTCCCACTGAAAAATTGGCTAACCTTTTATTTGTCAATATCGGATAATATCTATCAATTACATTAATTTTCCGCTGACGCAGTTTCATAATCAAACTTGAATATTCCGCGTCCAGCGGGAGCTTTTTCCGGCGCTAACCAATGATTAAGATTTTCGCAAACTACAACTACAAATTTTCTTTCACCACCGCGTATTCTCTTCTCCTGGCTGTATTAATATCCGCGGGCTCATCCAGTGCCGCAGGGATGGACGCCATCAACATTTACGGATACTTCGACCTGGGCTACAACATCACCACGGGTGACAGGTACTCCAAAAGCGGCCCGAGCGACCCGAACCTGAAAAACGGCGCCTTCGACCAGCGCCACCTGAACATCCTCACGGACATCATGGTCTCCCCCAACATCGCCTTGCGAACTCATGTGGAATTCGAGCACGGCATCCACCCCAGCGCCGACAGCGCCAGCGTGGTTATGGAATATGGATTTGGCGAATATGCCTTCAGCGACACGTTGAAAATAAGGGGAGGAAAGATGCTTTCCCCATATGGCATATATAGCGAGATACACGACGCCACCCCCGCATATCTGGCCGTGTCCCCGCCGGAGACCTTTTACCGGGCCGAGTTCAAGGGAGGGCATATGATTGCGCCCAAGTGGACCACGGGCCTGGCTATTTTAGGCGAGCTTTCACTATTCTCCAGCCGACACGACGTGGAATACGTGTTGTACGTCGGCAACGGCGAATCCCGGTTCACCACCAACGAAAGCGAACAGGACGACAATCCCAACAAGTCTGTGGGGGCCAGGCTGCAGTTCATCTCCGCCGGCGAGGTGTTGGTGGCCGGAGTATCCGGCTTCATGGGGGACAGGGCCCTTTCCCAGGAGGAGTTGCGGGTGCCTCATATCGCCGTGGCCAGCCACTTGAGCCTCACCTGGAAAGGAGCCAACCTGACGGGTGAATTCGGTCGGTCGCAGATGGGGAGCGTTACTGAAATCACCTGGTACGCCCAGGCCTCGGTCCGGGTCGGCAGATTCACTCCATACGCCCGTGTCCAGGTCATAGATCCGAATGACACCACACCAGATGATTTCTGGACTGTCACGCTGGGAGGGCTGAACATAATGGTGACCGACGCCATGTTTTTGAAGGTGGAGTGGAACGAAAATCAGCGCGGCAAAAGAAACACCGACATTATCTCAGGTGAATCGAGAAACTTCGGTGAATTCCGCGCGGCAGTCACCTTGATGTTTTAGGTTATGAGAATAATCAGGGCGCTGGCCCTTCTTCTTGCCGTAATAATCGCCCCCATGGCGCCAGAACAGTCGGCCCTTGCCGAGGAACCGCAGCCAAACAGCGCGCTGGTGGTGATAGTGAACATCGCAAATCCGGTCAAACAGCTATCCGCCGGGGAGTTGGAAAAGATATATCTGGGCAAGCGAGGGTTCTGGGAATGGGGCAAACCGATCAAGATGATAGACCTGATCGAGGAAAACATCAATGAAGACAAATCCGCCAGGGCGATCTTCAGCGTGGAGTACCTGGACAAGAGCCTCCCTTCCCTGAAAAGCTACTGGATCAGGGCCATCTTCTCCGGCCGGGGTCAGCCGCCACTGGTCTTCGGTAAAAGCGGTGATGTCCTTAACTATGTATCGGATAATGTGGAAGCTATAGGCTATATCCGCAAAAAAGACTTCACCCCGGGGAAGATCAAAAGAATGGAAATCATAACCGAACACGGCCCATAAACGCCGCGCCAGACAGGTATTCCCGCCATGAAGACAATATCAATAAAAACAAAGCTATATGGGGTCCTGGCGCTCTATTTAATCTCTTTTGTGGCCATCTGGGCCACCACCTTTAGCGCTTCGAGGCAGGTGGGCGAGTACCTGGACCCGTCCAAGGTGGAGCTGGTGCGTCAGGCGGACGCTTTGCGCCAGGCCATGGTCGCCATCGAGACCGATTTCAACGCCGCCGTCCAGGAGCAGGATATGGAGCTTTTGGACCAGTGCGACGCCAGATCGGAGGTTTTCAGGTCCGCGTTGACCAGGCTTTCCGCCCTGGATTCGGTCCACAGAGGGGAGTATGTCAATGTCCGCGACAGATTTGACAGATATTTCCGCAGCGCCAGGGCCGCCGCCGTTATCCTGATCCGCGGCGACGTTTACAACAGGGAGATAAATACCCACGCCGAATTCGTGAAGCAGACTCTCCCCGGCCTGAAATACAGCGTGGACAATATCGCAAACCGCAGCTATGGCGAGTTCGCAAAGTTGCTGGAGCGATCCGTCACTCTCACCTCCATGCTGGTAAAGGAGAATTCCCTGGTCCTGTTTGCGTTGCTGGTCTCCTCCGCCATCCTGTTGCCACTGATCATCAGGACCATCACCGTGCCTCTGTCGAGACTGATCGGCGCCACCAGGCGGATTGCGGACGGGAACCTGGATGTGGCCGCGGAGGTGCGCGCTCATGACGAAATGGGCGAACTGGCGATAGCCTTCAACGAAATGATGACTGCCCTCAAGGAGAAGAGTGAAGCCCTGGGGCGGACCACGGAAGAGCTGAAAGTGGCCAACTCCGAGCTACGGGAGGCGGACCGGCTGAAGTCCGACTTTCTGGCGTCGGTCTCCCACGAGCTTCGCACGCCGCTGAACTCTATCATCAATTTTGCCGAGATGATCCTGGAGGATTGGGGCCAGTTGGGCGTGGACGAAAAATGGTCCGGCCACGCCAGGGACATGCTCAACAGGTCTCTGCTCAACTCCCGCAGGTTGCTGGTGATGATCAACGACCTGCTGGACCTGGCAAAAATAGAGGCGGGTCACATGGATCTTTTCCTGGAGAAGAGCGACCTGAGAGAAGTGGTGGCCGACGCCGTGGCCACGGTTTCATCGCTGGCCAGACACAAGAACCTGGAGATAGGCTACAAGGTACTTGACGAGCCGCCGGAATTCCTGATGGACGAGCATAAAGTGCTCCAGATAACCATCAACCTCTTGTCCAACGCCATAAAATTCACAGACAAGGGAAGTGTGATCGTGGAGATACTCCGCTCCGGTGACGGTGGTGGCGCCATGGTCAGAGTCGTCGACACAGGCATAGGCATGTCGCCGGCGGATCAGGCGATAATATTCGACAGGTTCCGCCAGGCCGAGGGAGCAAATACCCGCAGTTATTCCGGCACCGGCCTGGGGCTGAACCTGGCCAGACGCCTGGCCGAGCTGCATGGAGGATGGATAAAAGTGGAAAGCGAAAAAGGGAAAGGCTCTACATTCACACTGTTTCTTCCCTTCGAACCCACCCGGCCCGTCAGACCGATCCTTGTGGCTGGCTAACGACCCAGGTCGTACGCTTCCAGCTTCTTGTACAGCCGGGAGCGATGCATTCCCAACAGCCGGGCCGCCTTGGCCTTGTTGTTGTCGGAGAGGGAAAGAGCCCTTTCGATATGCGCCTTTTCCATCTCCTCCAGAGTCTTAAATTCGCCATCGTCCCCCTGCGCCACGGCGCCAGGCCCCTCCTCCTCCGCCTTCCTGCGGGAGGGCTTGCGCAAGGTGATGTGCCGCTCCGACACCCATTCCATGTCACCATACACAAAGCACCCCTCGATGACGTTCTGCAGTTCCCGCACGTTGCCGGGCCAGTCATATTCGGTCAGCGCTTGCATGGCCGCTTCCTCCACTCCCTTCACCGAGCGGTTAAACTTTTCGTTCATCTGGCCAATGAAGTATTTCACCAGCAGGGGGATATCCGGCTTTCGGCGGCGCAACGGGGGCGCCTCTATGGAGAGCACAGTTATCCTATAGTAAAGATCCTCGCGGAAAAGGCCATCCTCCACTCTTTCCTCCAGGTCCACGTTGGTGGCCGCCAGCAGTCGCACATTCACCTTCAGTTCCTCGGTACCGCCCACGGGGCGCACGGAGCCCTCCTGCAAAACCCTCAGAAGCTTGGCCTGGGCGTCCTTGGGCAGGTCCCCGATTTCGTCCAGAAATATGGAGCCGCCATGAGCCTTGCGGAACAGCCCCGGTGAATCTGACACGGCGCCGGTAAACGCGCCCCTCTTGTGGCCGAACAATTCGCTTTCGATCAGCTCCGCCGGCAGGGCGGCGCAATTCACGGGGACGAAGGGCTTTTCCGCCAGGGCGCTGGAGTAATGGATACCCCGGGCGATAAGCTCCTTGCCGGTGCCAGATTCGCCGGTGATCACCACCGGGCTTGTGATGGTGGCGGCGCCCCGCATTTTTTCGAATACCTCCCGCATCGCCTCTGTGGAGCCGATGATGTTGGCGAATTTATACTGGCCCTTCAGCTCCGTGGTCAGCCGCCGCACCTCCCATTCCGTGTCCTCCAGCGCCCGGGAAAGAGTCTTGATCCGGAGCATGGCGTTTATCCGGGCGTTCAGCTCGTCGATATCAAAAGGCTTGCCGATATAATCATCCGCGCCGGCCTCCAGCCCGGCTATCCGGGATTCCTTATCATCCTTGGCGGTGAGAAGTATTACAGGGAAAAACTGGCCAGAATGGATACCCTTCATTCGTTTCAGGGCCTCTATGCCGTCCATTCCGGGCATCATCATATCCAGCAGCACAAGATCCGGAGTGAAGCTCTCCAGAAGCTTGATCGCCTCCGGGCCGCTTTGGGCGCACTTCACCTCAAAGCCCCGGCGGCCCAGCCGCCCCTTGAGGACCATCAGGTTGTCCTCCTCGTCGTCCACCACCAGAATCTGGGGATTGTTGTCAGCCATCATACTCTTGTGTCGATCGGGTTGACGGAGGCGCATGCCCCCTGGTTAGACGATATCATTATATCAGTTGGGGGAGACTATTTCTTTGAGCGGAAGCTGAACGAAAAACTCGGAACCCTCGCCCGACCTGCTCTCTACCCACACCCGACCATTGTGCATATCCACAATGTTTTTCACTATGGCAAGCCCCAGGCCGAACCCGCTTTCACCGGCGGTGGCTTTGATCCGGGTTTGCTCAAACCTGCTGAAAAGCTTCATCCGCTCCTCCTCTGGGATGCCAGGGCCCGTGTCCCGGATGCAGAGCACGCCACCCTTCGGCTCCCGGAACACATCCACCTCCACCCGTCCGCCCCTGGGTGTGAACTTCAGCGCATTGGAGATCAGGTTATTGGCCACCTGGCAGATGCGTTGGTCATCCACCATCACCGGCACTATCCCGTCCCTGGCGGTGAAGATAAAGTCTATATTCTTTTTCCTGGCTGTGGGCGCGGTCCCGTCATAGCATTCCTGGGCGATGCCCGCCAGGTCCGCAGGGCGCAGTCTGAGCACCACCCTGCCCGAATTCAGCCGCGCCACTTCCAGAAGATTTTCCACCAGCGAAAGCTGCGCTTTGGCTGACTTTTTGATCACGTCCACCATCCGAGCCTGCTTTTCGTTCAGATCCCCCATCTTTGCCTCCAGCAGAAAATCGGCGAATCCAACAATAGAGTTTAAAGGTGTGCGGATATCGTGAGAGACCATGGATAAAAATTCGTCCTTCATCTGGCAAAGACGCAAAAGCTCGCTGTTGGAGTTTTCCAGCCTGTTCCGCAGCTTTTTCTCGCGAAGTGTGGCGTTGATCCTGGCCAAAAGCTCGATATTGCTGAAAGGCTTCCTTATATAATCCTCTGCGCCTTCGGCCAGACCCAGCTCCACATCCTCGGCGCTCTCCCTGGCGGTGGCGATAATCACCGGGATGGAGCGCCACGCAGGATTGCTTTTTAATCTTTTCAAAAAGTCGATCCCAGACATGCCAGGCAGAATCAAGTCCAGGATTATCATATCTATCGGCGCCTCCGCCACAGCGCTTAACGCCTCCTCGGCGGACCCGGCCGTGAGCACTTCAAACCCATGGGTTAATAGGGAATGCCCGAGAATGAGAACCATCTCCGGATCGTCGTCGATGACAAGGGCTGTTGTCCGGACCCCCTCTTTTTCGTTCATACAATCAGCTGACTATAACCATAAAAAGTAAATGTTAACATACAATCCGGGATTGGATTCCCAAATTAAGTCCGCATCGTTTCAGGTCATGCTTTTTCATGTGGCCATTGGATAGAAATTTATCGGGCGCCTGGGATATTACGAATAGAATAAATGTTTTTTCGCCAGGTATTTTGGTATATCATACGCCCCAAAAGAAGGAGCGGCATGAAACTATATTTGGCAAGGCATGGCGAGGCTGTACCGAAACATATCAACCCCGACTCGCCTCTAAGCGAGGAAGGACGCAAGGAAGTGGAGGCAGTGGCAATGTTCCTGGCCAGGGGCGTGATCCGGTTCGGCCAGATTCGTCACAGTAACAAGGCAAGAGCCAGGCAGACCTCGGAGATCTTTGCTAAAGCCATGGGTGGAGGAGCCAATATTGAAGCCATGAAAGGGCTGAACCCGATGGACGATCCCGAGCCCGCACTGGAACAGATAATGCGGTTTAGCGAGGATATCCTTCTGGTGGGGCACCTTCCCTTCATGGGGAGGCTGGTAGACCTAATCCTCGCAGGCTCCAGCGCCTCCGGCCTGGTCGAGTTCCATACTTGCACGGTGGTGTGTCTCCAGAAGAGGAATCGGAGCGATTGGACCTTGAGATGGATGCTCAGCCCCGAGCTTTTCACTCAAGATTTATAAACCTGGTCTGTTTCACTCGTGGATAATCCGTGGCCCTCTTTTCGCCGATACGCTAATCATGTTTGAATATGGCCCATCAAGTGTTACCATTGATTGTTTAAGTTTTTGTGGCCGCATCCGGCCTTACGCCTAGGGAGAATGAATTGTCAGGAATTCGAGTATATGAGCTGAGCAGGGAACTCTTTGTGAAAAACAAGGTCTTGATCGACATGCTAGCCGGCATGGGGTACCCTGTCAAAAGCCACTCCAGCTCAATTGAGTTTCATTTGGCCGATAGGCTTCGCCGTCAGGTGAAGCTGCAGAATCTTGGCAAGCCGCCAAAAAAGAAGCCCGTCAAGCCAGAGGCGAAAGCGCCGGAAGTTAAAGCCAAGACTCCACAACCAACCGCCGAAGAAGCGCCTCCAAAAGCTCCCAAGGCTGCAGAGCCCCACCCTGAACCAGCAAGCGTGGTGGAGAGCCCGGAGGTGGAGAAAGCTCCATTGGAGGAGCCGAAGATAAAGCAGTCTGCCGAGCCACCGGCCCGAGGCGCCTTAACCATCAAGCGCTTACCGGTAATTCCACCAGGGCCCTCCGGCGAATATATCAAACTCCCCCCACGGACGGGGCCCACACCTGGCCGTTCAGGGCGGCCCACGGGCGCCAAACCCTCCACCTCTGCGCCGGGTGATAGAACAGATCGACCGGTTGCTGATAGAAAACCTTTTCCACCCAGAACTTTTTCTGGCGACAGGCCATCGCCTTACAAGCCGGACCGGGGAAGCCCCGCGGCGGCTCCAGACGCTCCCGGAAAGAAAATGGAGAAGCGCGGTGGCGCTGGTGGAGCCCCCAAATGGAAAAAGGACATCGATAAGAAGAGATGGCCCGGGGATCAACAAAAAGGGAAGGGCAGGATCAAGTCCAAACGGGAGAGGGAGCCTAAGCTCAGCCGTGAGGAGATGGAACGCAAAAGAGCCGCCGAGGCCGAAGAGAGGGAGCTGAAAAGGCTTATCGAGGAGGAGGCGCGGGAAATCGCCGCAGTCGAGGCAAAGAAAATAATCATAGACGAGGCCACCACCGTGAAAGAATTCGCGGAGAAGACCAGGCAGAGCGTCAACGTGATTATCAGCAAGCTGATCGGCAAAGGGATCATGGCGACGCTGAATCAGACCATCGAAGTGGAAATGGCG
>Ga0224496_10001644_pt1 | contig 13703 bp, 8 predicted proteins | sample SF_Jul11_sed_USG_2_FD_168127 | JGI IMG/M metagenome (GOLD analysis project Ga0224496, IMG submission 168127) | Sediment microbial communities from San Francisco Bay, California, United States - SF_Jul11_sed_USGS_8_1 | ecosystem: Environmental > Aquatic > Marine > Sediment | place: USA... | reverse complement strand
CGTGGATGAGTTCTGAGGCTTCTGGCCCTACGATATGCCCACCCAGAATCTCACCGGTTTGAGGGTGGCAGAGTATTTTGACATGCCCATGTATTTCGCCTAGACAAAGGGATTTCCCATGGTCGTTAAACGGATACGTAGCCACAAGAAAAGGAATGTGCCGCGAATGGGATTCTCGCTCTGATAAGCCGACATTCGCGATCTGGGGGTCGGTAAACACGACCTGGGCCTTAAGCCTGTCATCATATCGTTTGGCTGGTTGATCGGGATGCACCGCATTCCATCCCGCAATTTCACCCTGTTCAATGGCAATGTGGACGATCTCATGCCGGCCATTCACATCGCCTACCGCATAAATATGTGGTTGAGATGTTTGCATAGTTTCATTGACAACAATCGTGCGATTCTTGACATCCACGTGAGCGGCGTCTAGCTGTAACCCATCAATATTTGCGCGACGTCCCAGAGCTTGGAGGATAGTTGTTGCGGTGAGGTGTTTGGCTTGCCCATGATGCAAAAAATGAAGGGTCTTTTGTCCATCAGAGGATTGCGTCACACGCTCCAGAGAAGTGTTGGTCAGGATGGTCATGCCTTCTTCGCGAAGTTTCCCTTCGACTGGGCGGGCTAAGTCTTCGTCGGTTTGCGACATGATATGCCCGCTTCGTTGAATTAAGCTGACGGTGACGCCGATTCGAGAGAAGAATTGAGCCAATTCTAAAGCCACGGCTCCGCCGCCCAAGACGATCATTGATTCAGGCGGGGTGCGGAGTTCTAGGGCTTCGTCACTCGTAAGATAGCCGGCTTCTTCCAGCCCGGGAATTGGCATGCGGGAGACGACCGACCCCGTGGCAATGATAAATGCGTTTGCCGACAGGTGATGCGGCCCAGCCTGAACGAGTGTCGGAGAGATGAAATGGGCCTGTTCTTGGTAGAGGGTAAATCGTGGATGGTGCAGCGCCTGAATCCGGTAGTCGGCAAATTCCTTGATGAGACGATTTTTTCGGTCAATAATGGCGTTGAGATTGGCGTGAACCTTTGAGGAATGTAACCCAAATTCCGGTGCTCGACGGATGAGCGCGGCGATATCGGAAGAACGGAGCATGGCTTTCGTAGGCATACACCCGCGTAAAATACAGAGCCCACCCAGCGGGCCATGGTCGATGATGCCAACATCGGCTCCTTCCGCTTCCGCCGTGCGTGCTGCAGCGTAACCGGCAGAGCCTCCACCGATGATGATGACATCATGGTGAATGCTTTGGGTGGGAGCGTGTAAGGATTGCATCATGAGACAATGGATAAAGGTGAAAGGTGGAATATGATGGGAATAGATGAATCAAAAAAAATGCGTGAATGGTTCGTGTTTGGTCTGGCGGTCGGTGTGCTGGCCTTGAGCGGGTGTTTCCCCCAGTCTGTGCCTTTGGCCGTTTTGCCTATGGATGCATCGGAAGCGGCGGCGCGTAATTGAAAGGCATTGATCAGTTTCATGTGGGTGAATGGGAGTCGCTTCTTGAATGGTTTCAATCTGTCTTAGAGGGGAACCCCTTGTTCGTTGAAGCTCATTTTAATGTTGCCCTGATGATGCTTTCATAAAACCGGCGCAAAGAGGCCACTCAACATTTCTAGCGGGCTGGAGAACTGGCCCCGCGCAACGAATCAATTATTCATTCCCCTCTGTATCGCAATCATGTGGGTTTGTCGTCAACCCTTGAGCGGGTGTTGAGTGGAGGTTTCCGTTATCAATGGGAACCGTGACATGTGAAAATAAGAAAATCGGATGTTAGATGAGTTGGGTATTAAGGGTTTTCACTTCGTACTTTCTACTTCGATTCCTGTCAGTTCTTGGACTTTGGTGATGAGCATCTCCACCTGGAACGGCTTTTGGATAAAGGCATTGGCGGAAGATTGCGGGAAATGTTTCATAGCGTCTTCTTCAGCATATCCGCTGGATACGAGAATGGGGACACGGGGATTCAGTTGACGAATTTTCTCGGCAAGTTGGCCTCCATCCAAATTGGGCATGGTGAGGTCGAGAAATATGAGTGCTATCTGATTTTGGTATTGTTCGAAAATACGCAAGCCTGCCTTCCCATCCTGAGCCACCAGAGCCTCGAAGCCCATTTCTTGTAAGATCAGTGAACAGGCTGTTCGGACATCTTCTTCGTCATCGACGATAAGTATTTTGGTGAGCGTGGGGCTGTTGGCTGGGGTCAGTGGTAATGTCACCGAGGGGGTCTGTTGAGGCAAGGGTTGTTGGCGTGTGGGAAAGATGAAGCAGAATTCTGTTCCCTGTCCAAGTTGACTGTGGACAGCAATGGCCGCTCCATGACCACGGACAAGGCCTAAAAGCGTGGCCAAGCCAAGGCCTCGACCCGGGAATTTTGTCGAAAAAAATGGGTCGAAAATTTTTGGAATTAATTCAGGCTCCATGCCAATTCCGGTATCGTGAATTTTCAATGACACACATGAGCCTGAAGGGAGATCTCCCATAATATGATACTGACGGAAATCATGCGTCGCGGTATCGATCGTGCTGGTGCTGATATGGATCTTGCCGTCTTGATCTCCGATGGCTTCGGCTGCATTGGTGACAATGTTCATGAGTAGTTGCCGAAGTTGGGACCGATCTCCATGAATGGAGGGGAGGGTCGTTGCCATATCGAATGTGATGGTGATTCGTTTGGACACGGTGGATCGTAGAAAGGGCTTGCTTTCTTTGAGGAATTGCTGAAGGTCGATGGGGTGAAACGCTAATTTCGTTTGGCCGGCAAAGGTGAGCATTTGGTTGGCGAGCTCTCCTCCCCGGAGACCGGACTTCTCAATGATACGTAAATGCTCACGAGCTGGCGCGTCTGATGGGAGGGATCGTAAGGCTAGACCCGCGCGTGCCACAATCGACATGAGTAAATTGTTGAAGTCGTGCGCAATCCCTCCTGCCAAGACCCCCAAACTTTCTAGTTTTTGCGCATATTGGCGTTCGGCTTCATGCCGCCGCCGCTCCTCTTCCGCTTTGTGACGTTCCGTGAGATCCCGCAACGAGATGAGATAAGCGGGCTCATTCTTCCATTCAATGGGCACGACCCTCATCTCCACCGGAGTCGTAGGTGTCTGAGGTTGTCCAATGGATATTTCGCTGGTTTGACCTGGGACGATGGGATATTCAAACGGCGAGTCTAAGAGTGCTTCTGCCGGTCTACGAAACAAGTGTTCTGCAGCAGGGTTGGTGAAGCGGATGAACCCGTCGGTGCCAATCACCATTAATCCATCCATGGACGATTGCAAAATGGTATTGGCTTGATGCTGAAGGGCGTGGATGCGACGTACGGAGGTCAACTGGTCGATGGCTTGCTGAATATGGCGCCACAAAAAATCTTCCGATAACGTGTTGGTGATGAAATAATCTTGAACTCCCTCCTTAATCGCTTGCGTGGCGATTTCCTGTTCTGCGGGCCCAGTGAAAAAAATGATGGGCATGGCTGAGCGCATAGCTCTTAGACTGGAGAGAAGTGCTAATCCTGTCATATCGGGGAGCTGGGCATCTAACAGAATGCAGTGCGGAGGTGTGCTCATACAGGCTTTTAATGCCTGCTCTCCTGTTCCTATTTCTTGAATGTCTAGGCGGATGGGGGCGGTGCGCTGAATCCATCGCATATACATGGAGCAGTCATAGGGATGTGCATTGATGATAAAGAGGACAATGCTGTTTAGCGGAAGTTGTGAGCTAGTGTGTGACATCGTTAAAGGGGATCCTTGAAACAAAAGCCGGGGGGAGCCTTGGCCGATTAGTCTTTGATTCAGTTTAATTCTACATGAATGTGCTTGATCCCTTCTACTCTGAACGCCGAGAAGAAAAGGAAGGTCTATTGAATGGAACTCTCTAGGGGAGAAGGTGAGTCGGATGAAAGAAGGGCGAGGAATGGGTGGGTGGTTGTGAAAAGTGAGGTTTGCCGATGCGAGAATTTGGACGTGAGGATGGAGGTTAAGCGTTGGAGTGGTTCAGCGTAAAATCTTAAATTTATTCTTTTCCCTTCTCACTTTTTCCTTTTCCGGACTTAGGTCTGCACCAGATGCTGGACACTTTCGTGGGCTGGGAGGGGAGGGGCGATCCAATAGCCTTGCATGGCGTCGCAGTCAAGTTCTTCGAGGAAGTCGGCTTGCTCCTGTCTTTCTACGCCTTCGGCAATGACTTGCAGCCCCAAGGCTTTTCCTAGGGAGATAATCGCCTGGACAATCGCGGCGTCATTGGTGTTGTGGGGAAGGTGTTGAATCAGGCTTTGATCCAATTTGATGCCATCCACCGGAAAGGATTTGAGGTAGCGGAGTGAGGCATATCCGGCTCCAAAATCATCAATGTACAGATGGATGCCCATGGCTTTGATCTCGCGCAGTGTTTGGAGGGTTTCTTCTGTTTCGTGAATCAGAAACGTTTCCGTTAATTCCAGCTTGAGATTTTCAGGATCTAAGTGGGAGCGTTTAAGGATATCTTGGATGAGCGCTGGTAAATTGCCTTGGTGGATTTGTCGGGCTGAAAGGTTGACGGCCACTTGTGGCGAGGAGAATCCCTGTTTTTCCCAGTATTTGGCTTGTTTGCTTGCAGCGCGCAGAACCCATTCCCCGATTGGAATGATCATGCCGTTTTCCTCGGCTTGTGGAATGAAATGATTGGGGCCGATGAGGCCTTGGTACGGGTGGTGCCACCGCAACAACGCTTCCATTCCGATAATTTGCTTGGTACGGAGATTCATTTGGGGTTGGTAGTGTAGCAAGAATTCTTTTTTCGCTAACGCACGGGTGAGTTCGACTTCCAGTGTTGAGCCATCCAGGCCTGCCGTTTTCATTCCAGCTGTATAGAACTGATACTTATTCCCACCTTGGGCTTTGGCTCTATACATGGCCGCATCAGCGTGAGAGAGAAGTTCTTGCGGGTTGGCGCTATCCCAAGGGTAGATGGTGATGCCAAGGCTTCCCGTCACCTGGAGTTGGTGGTGATTCACGATAATGGGTTGCGCTAACAGTTGAAGAATCCGTTGTGCCACAGCTGCCACGTCTTCGACGGAAATAATTTGTTCGAGTAAGACGGCAAATTCGTCTCCGCCTAACCGCACGCCTGTGTCGATTTCCCTGATACATTTTTTGATGCGCGTGGCCACTGTTTTGAGTAACGAATCCCCGCATTCATGACCGAGCGTGTCATTGATGGCTTTGAAATGATCGAGATCTAAAAACATGAGTGCCATGGCCATATCATTGCGATTGCAACGAGCCACAGCACAGTTGAGCCGTTCGTAGAAGAGGCCGCGGTTGGCTAATCCTGTGAGGTGATCGTAATGGGCGAGTTGGGTGATGCGCTGAGTGGCCCGATGTCGTTCTATGGCATAGCGGATCGCCCTGCACAATGTGGAGCTGCTGGTTTGTCCTTTGATGAGGTAATCTTGAGCTCCACTTTTCACTGCACGAATGGCTTGCTCTTCATCTTCAACCCCACTCAGAATCAAAATTGGTGCTCCTGGGCAATATTGAATGAACTGGGGAATGGCTTCAAAGCTTTGTCCTTCAGGTAAATGGAGATCTAAAATGATGGCTTGAAATGTATGTTGTTGGACCAGATCCAGGGCTTCACTGACGGAGAGTCGTTGCTCCAACGTAAATTGGTTTTGGAGTCCTTCCTTCAGCATATTGTTAATCCTCAAAGCTTCTTGGTGATTATCTTCTACCAAAAGGAGCTTAATCATGAGTCTGCCTTTCTTGTATTCGCCCGTTCGGTAAGGTCAGTGGTCAATATGTGGCAAATCTTTTCATCTTCTTATCTTTTCGGAAATTACAGGGTATTCTTAACGATTGATGAAAGGGTTTGTGGAGTGAATGTTCTAGGCTGGGGAGGGCCCGTTTTTTTTTAATGCAATAATAGTGAATTGATCTTGCTTGAAAGTTTTCTAATCCCCTGTAGGATTTATTGCTTGGAATTAAGTATTAATATTTATTTTATTAAGAAAGATAAATTTTTTAGAATGCAGTAAAATCCCTTTACTTTGCTGTACTAATTTACGTATAGTGCATTTAACTTACGCCTTTTCACTATTCCTTTAATTTTCTTTAACAATAGTTCTAATTCCTGGTATCGCCTCTGCCGCGAATCACGTAATATTTTTACGGAATGGGAGGGGGTGCGGGGGTATGGTTTGGACCATAGCCTTTAAAACAATTCTTCATATATCAGGATGGCTAGTTGATAAAGAAGAGTCTTGAAGGAATGAAGCCCCGATTTGTTGGTCAGGGGGTCTTTGGAAAAAGTGGTATGATGGGGGACGCTACTAATTTTTAAGGAGTCAAGTATGGGAAAAACGACGGCATTGGTAGAGGTGATTCAGCAATTGATTAAGATTGGTCGTCCCAAAGGCCATGTCACCTTAAAAGATTTGACGCATATACTTCCTGCTGATCAAATTACGTCTGAGCAATTACATGCAATCTTGGGGGCGTTACATGAGGCAAGCATCCAAGTTATTGATCCTGCCAAGCGGACGGCGATTCAGCTGGCTTCTCTAAAAAAGACTGCGGCCGTTGAAGATGGGGATGAGACAGAGGAAGAAGCTGACTCATCTTTAGATATTGATTTAACTCCAGGGGAGCCCACTCGGATTGATGATCCGGTGCGGCTATATCTGAAGGAAATGGGTCGAGTCCCACTTCTCACTCGTGAAGGGGAAATTGAGCTTGCCAAGCATATCGAAGAAGGCAAGCGGGATTTGGCTTGTTCGGTCTATGGCATGCCTGTGAACATTCAGTACCTGGAGTTGCTGCATGATCAACTCAAGGAAGAGGAAATTCGTGTAAGGGATATCGTGCTGTTACAGGAAACATTGGAGGAGGAGGAAGTAGAAGAAGATCCTTTGGCGAGCGAGCAAGAAGATGAAGAGTTGAGGCTTCGAACGCTTGAAAGTTTTACCACAGTTCGAAAACTTGGCCGAAATCTCCTTTCTCTTTATATACAGAATCGGCAGGACGAAACGCCAAAAGCGAAGCAAGCCCAAATTGATAAACGTTTGCAGGGGTTAACCGATCAGTATGTTGAGCAGGTTGAATCCTTAAATCTTCATCAACGTGTAAAAGATTACATGTTGATGCGAGTTAAAGATTTAGGCGCGGATATCCGTTCGGCTGAACAGGTCATTGCCAGAAATATGAAGAAATTGGGTTTTGCAGGACAAGAAGGGATACAAGTTATTGGGAAAAAGCCGAAGGCTGTCTCGAAGGGAGCCAGTAGTAGACGAAAGCCGCAACTAACTCCCGAAGAAATTGAAGGGCTTAAGAAAGATATTGAAGTGGCGAAAGAATCCTTGCGGCGCATTCAGGATGACATCCTGGCTATGCCGCTAGACGAATTTAGCGCTGCATTGACAATCTTAGGCGATGCTGAAGAGAAGGTGAAGCGCGGCAAAGCGAAATTGATTGAAGCCAATTTGCGCTTAGTTGTCAGTATTGCTCGGAAATATACGAATCGAGGCTTGCAATTTATCGATTTAATCCAAGAGGGCAATATCGGATTGATGCGGGCCGTGGATAAGTTTGAATATCAACGAGGGTATAAATTTAGTACTTATGCCACGTGGTGGATTCGGCAGGGTGTGACTCGAGCAATTGCGGATCAGGCCAGAACGATTCGAATTCCTGTCCATATGATTGAGGCCAACACAAAACTCGCACGGACGGCAAGGCAACTCGTTCAGCAATTGGGACGTGAACCGACTCCAGAAGAAATTGCCGAACGGATGGGGTTGACGCCCGAAAAAGTTCGTATGATGTTGGATATTTCCAAAGGGACTATTTCGTTGGAAACGCCGATTGGGGAAAAAGAGGACAGTCAATTAGGCGACTTGATTGAAGATAAAAATGCGGTTTCTCCTATGGATGCGGCAAATCGATACGACTTGCAACGGCAAATTGCGAATGCATTAGGTGTGCTCACTCCACGGGAAGAGACGGTCATTCGGAAACGATTTGGGATTGGCGATAGCACGGATCATACCTTGGAAGAAATTGGCCAAGATTTTGATGTGACGCGTGAACGAATCCGTCAAATTGAAGCCAAAGCTTTGAAAAAGCTACGGCACCCAAGCTGCAGTCATAAGCTTCGGAGTTTAGTGGATCATCTCTAGGAAGCTTGCTTCCTCCGAGACTGGAGAGGCCTCGTCATTCAAAATGACGAGGCCTTTTTTTGTCCTGAAATGGGAATAATGAAGTGTGCTCGTCTTCTTTACTGTCACCTAGCTTATCCATGTACCTCCCACTTAATCCGCTCTCTCCTCTTCTCCCTGCGAGCTGTGGAATGGTAACATTTTACTGATATGCGTATTCTCGTTGTCGAAGATGAACCGAAAGTGGCGTCATTTATTCGAAGGGCGCTAGAGGAAGAAAGCTATGCCGTCGATGTTTGTACGGATGGGATTGCTGGGTTAGATTGGGCGCAAGCCGTTGATTATGACTTGATCATCTTAGATCTCATGCTGCCCGGTTTGCCAGGCGTGGAAGTGTTGAAACGTGCTCGGGCCGCCGGCGTAAAAGCCCCAGTGATGATTTTGACCGCGCGTTCAGAGGTGGATCAACGCGTGAAAGGACTCGATGCCGGTGCCGATGATTATTTGACCAAGCCTTTTGCCATTGAAGAATTGTTAGCCAGAGCTCGGGCCTTGCTTCGACGTGCCGGAGGCGCTCCGACGGGTATCTTACGAGTGGATGATGTCGTTCTTAATCCGGTTACCCGAGAGGTAACGCGTGATGGTCAACGGTTGGAATTTACGACCAAAGAATATGCGCTCATGGAATATTTGATGCGCAATGCCGGTCGAGTTCTCACACGCTCTATGATTGCCGAGCATGTGTGGGATTTAGATTTTGATACGTTCACGAATGTGATTGATGTGTATATTAGTTATTTGCGGAATAAAATCGATAAAGGGCGTGAACGAGGCTTAATCCAAACGATTCGTGGGAGCGGGTATATGATGAGGTCCGATGGGTGAATAGTGCATCGATCCGAGTGCGGCTTACGCTATGGTATGGGTCGGCCTTAGCGCTTATCCTCCTTTTGTTTGCGGTAGCCTTGTATTTGGTGATGTCGCGTGCTCTTCGGGAACAAGTGGATGCGTCGTTAGATGAAGCCGCTGCTGTAGCCATTCGAACGTTAGGTGAGCATCGATTCGGTCCCTTTCTCATCTTTGAAGATCTATCACAAGATTTTCCTGAAATTGCCCTGCTGGATAAGTTTTTTCAGATATTTGGGCCGGCGGGGCAAGTAACGATTCAATCATCGAATATCCAAAGTCGAGAAATTCCCTTGAGCCAATCTGCGTTTCGGGCTTCGCTGGAAGGGCAATCGACGTTTGAGTCGGTTCAGTTTAAAAAGGGTGTTCCGCTACGATTGCTCTCTGTTCCTATTCGCCAGGGTGAGCAACTTGTCAACATTTTGCGGGTGGGCACGTCATTGCAGCCAACGGATCGAATGTTACGCCGTTTACTCGTTGGCTTATATATCGCTTCTCCGGTAGCCTTATTAGTGTCGCTGCTGGGTGGATGGTTTTTGGCTGGGCGGGCGTTGCGTCCGGTTCACGCCATTACGCAAGCAGCGAGGCGCATTGCCGCAGGGGATTGGAGCCAAAGGATTCTGACGCCGCATTCCAATGATGAAATTGGCCAACTTGCCTCAACTTTCAATGATATGATCGGACGCTTGGAAGTGTCGTTTAAGCAAATTCGGCAATTTAGTGCCGATGCGTCGCATGAATTGCGAACGCCATTGACCATTACGAAGGGAGAGACGGAGTTGGCCTTACGCCGTCCTCGCCAGGCTGAAGATTATCGGGCTGTGTTAGAAAGTAATCTGGAAGAGATTGATCGGATGAGTCGAATTGTGGATGAATTGTTGTTTTTGTCGCGGGCCGATCTTGGCGAAATTAAATTAAAAATGGTTCCTGTGCAATTAGACGACTTGGTTCGAGAGATTCAACAACAGGCGATGGTCTTAGGTATGGATCGTCATGTTCAGGCGGTCTTGAATGCGGTGGAACCGGTGCTCATCCAAGGCGATGATCTACGATTGCGTGAATTACTGCTTAATTTGGTTGATAATGCGGTGAAGTATTCTTATGAAGGGCAAACCGTTGAGTTGGCGTTGGTTGTAGAGGGAAGCCATGCGAAAATCATGGTCCGAGATCACGGCATTGGCATTGCTCCGGAGAATCAGGCGAGAGTTTTTGATCGTTTTTACCGCACAGATGAAGCCAGGGCTCATGGAGCAAAAGGGACGGGGCTGGGATTGGCCATTTGCAAGTGGATTGTTGAAGTTCATCATGGAACGATTGAATTGGATAGTACCGTTCATGGGGGTTCGTGTTTTACGGTTTTCCTGCCGTTGATTCCTGCACGAGCTTAAGACATCCGTTCATCCGAGCGGCCTCTATTAAAAAAAATTAATCTTCTCTTAATTCCCCTTTCATGTCGGGGTGGTACACCTATACCTATACAAGCAACTGGGTGCAGAACCACATGCCATTCTTTGAAAAGGGGGTTCGTATGACCACACTTCAAGCTATTCCGGCCTTGACCCGAACGCAGAGCAATTATGCACCCTATTTAAAGAAGCGGCGCGTGACAAAGCGTGACTCTGCGGTCTCCCGAAAATCTTCAAAGAGAACCGATGCGCATTGGGATCCGGTTGAAAAAGAGAAGCCCGAATCTGAGCCTGGTTCAGTCAATTTGGAATCCATGTATTTTCGTGGGTTTCGTTCCCGTCCGCTTTTGCATGCTGATGAAGAGTTGATGCTAGGGACGCGACTCCTGAAAGGGACCATCCATCTGCGAACCCTGTTGCAACAGGCGTTGGATATATCCGGAAAGCTGCCGCAAGAAGCGATGGGCCCCGTTCGGGAGCAATTGCAAAACTTTCTAGAACTGAAGGGCTACTCCGCTCCGGTCATTGAAGAAATTGTGCAATGTGTCTCAACGGTGCAAGATTGGGCAGCCTCTCAAGGAAAGATCGGGAAAAAACTCAGCCAACAGGCTTCATCCCTATGCCAATCAATTCAGACGGTTCGTGATGAAATTGAAGAACCCAAAGATGAACTGGTCCAACGCAATCTTCGTCTCGTGGTGGATGTGGCTAAACGGTATCTTGGGCGTGGTCTGAATTTTTTAGACTTGGTGCAGGAAGGCAATATTGGCTTAATGAAAGCTGCGGAGCGGTTTGATTACACCCGTGGATTTAAATTTAGCACCTATGCCACGTGGTGGATTCGTCAAGGCATCACTCGAGCCGTGGCGGATCAAAGTCGAACCATTCGTGTCCCGGTCCATACGAATGAGGCTTCCACAAAAATTGCCAAAACAGCACAGCGGCTGGCGCAGCAATATGATCGTGAGCCGACATTTGAGGAAATTGGACAGGCGTTGGAGATCACCAGTGATCGAGTGCGAGAAACGATTGAGGCGTTCCAAGAGCCTATTTCCTTAGATGCTCCGTCCGTCGATGGAGAAACGGACCTAGGGGAGTTGATCCCAGATCTAGAGGGGGCTGCTCCGGACGAGGAGATTTCCCGTAAATCCGATGCCCAGTGGCTCGCCAAAATTTTTGAAGTCTTGAGTCCACGAGAGCAACAAGTCGTTCGGCTGAGATTTGGGATTGGAATGGATGAGGCATGGACGCTCGAACAGGTTGGGCGTTCAATGTCAGTTACCCGTGAACGAATTCGCCAAATCGAAGTGGTGGCGTTGAGTAAACTGAAGGAATCCCACGTCAAGGCGATGCTCGCAGAAATTAAGTAAGTAGGTGAAAACGCTTAATTTATGGGAGGAGATGAAGGTAGGTTCCCCATAATAGCTTGTTCAAAATAGGGGGTTGTTGCTACAAAAGCAGGAGTGTCTTCGCTCCTGCTTTTGTCGTTTATAGGTATTTACCCTTTGATCGGATGTGTCGCAGTGTTAATGGGGTCTTTTGTCAAAAGAGGCTACCGCCGATGAGAAGGTCGATGATGGGGAGAGTGGTTGTATGCCGATTGTGATAAATGCTTCCACCGTCATTCCAGATTCTGAGGTTCAATTTTCTGCGGCCCGGAGCGCTGGACCTGGTGGCCAGAATGTGAATAAGGTGAACAGCCGTGTGATTTTAGAGTTTGATCTCTATGTTTCATCCACCTTAACCCCGTATCAAAAACGACGGATCACGGGGAGTTTGGGCCATAGAATAAATAAGCAGGGCATTCTACGTATGCAGGCCCAACGGCACCGATCGCAGGCTGCAAATCGCGCAGAATTACTTGAGCGATTTGTGGACTTGTTGCAGAAGGCGTTGCAACCGACAAAGTATCGTGTGCCCACTCGTGTTCCTGTTCGGGCTCGTGAGCAACGCTTAGAGGTCAAAAAACAACGCACTCAGACCAAGCGTACTCGTCAAGCCCCTCGTAACCTCGATGAGGCGTAACCCAACAATGATGATGATGACCATATGATAAGGAAAATATTATGACCATGCCTTCATCCCGTGCTGCGTTGTTTGGCCCTGTACCTCCGCAAGCGAAGTGCATTCCCCATCAATTAGAAAAGCATGATCAGGTTCGCGTGGATCCGTACTATTGGCTCAATGATCGAAGCAACCCGGACGTTCTTGCGTATTTGCAAGCAGAAAATGATTACGCGAAGGCCATGCGGGAAAAGACTGCTGATTTGGAGCAGGTGCTGTTCAAAGAAATTAAAGGGCGTATTAAGCAGACGGATTTGTCCGTACCGTTTCAACAAGACGATTATATTTATTATATTCGCTATGAGGAGGGAAAAGAATATGCCCTCTATTGTCGAAAAAAAGGCTCGCTAACGAGCCCGGAAGAAATCATGATTGATGGCAACGCACTGGCTCAAGGCCATGAGTATTTTTCCCTTGGACATTGGATGATCAGTTCTGGGCAGAATATTCTGGCGTATGCGATGGATACGCAAGGACGACGGATCTATTCCATTCACTTTAAAAATCTTGCGACGGGTGAAACGTTGATCGATGTGATTCCTTCCGTCACAGGAAACATGGAATGGGGTAATGATAATCGAACCCTCTTCTATGCGAGGCAAGATCTCGACACGTTACGGGCATTTCAAATCTACCGGCATGTGTTGGGCACGGATTCCGGACAGGATGAATTGGTGTATGAAGAAGCCGATGAAACCTTTTCGGCCTTTGTGGCCAAATCAAAATCCAAACGATTTCTTTTGATTGGTTTACATCAAACCGTGACTAGTGAATATCGGTATTTAAATGCGGATACGCCTGGAGGCACGTTTCAGGTATTTCTCCCCCGTAAACGGGGGCATGAATACGACGTGGATCATCTTGGGGAACATTTCTTTATTCGCACCAATGACCAGGCGAAAAATTTTCGATTAATGAAGGTCGGGGTGAAGGCAATCGACAAGGCGCAATGGCAGGAAGTGATTCCCCATCGTCCAGATGTGTTCTTTGAGGGGTTTGAATTATTTCGTGAACACTTGGTTGTTGAGGAACGCAGGCAGGGTCTTATCCATCTGCGAATCCTTTCGAATTCTGGAGCGCAAGAACATGAGTTGGATTTTGGGGAGCCAGCGTATCTTGCGGCATTAGGCGATAATTTTATGATCGACACACCCTATCTCCGGTTTGGGTATACCTCGATGACCACACCGATGAC
>Ga0224496_10001643_pt1 | contig 13703 bp, 18 predicted proteins | sample SF_Jul11_sed_USG_2_FD_168127 | JGI IMG/M metagenome (GOLD analysis project Ga0224496, IMG submission 168127) | Sediment microbial communities from San Francisco Bay, California, United States - SF_Jul11_sed_USGS_8_1 | ecosystem: Environmental > Aquatic > Marine > Sediment | place: USA... | reverse complement strand
CGATCTGAACAACTGGCGCCTCACCACGGCGCATGCGGCGGCGAGGGAAGCAGGATCAGGAGTGTGGCTGCCGAATCCCCAGGTATCTGGGAACCTGCCTCCAGTAGCGCGCATACTCGTTGCCGCATCGTTCGCGCAGATGCTCTTCCTCCGTCAAGACCAACACGTGCGCGATCGCCGCATACAGGACCACCGAGACCACGGCGTGCCATGACGGCCAGAGCACCGTGGAGGCAACGACCAGTAGGCCAAGCCCCACGATCTGGGGGTTTTTGGTCACCCCGTACAGGCCGGACTGTCTGAGCACGTTTGCCTCGAGGCCATGCGCGCGGCGGACCCCGAGCCGTGCGAACGCAATGAGCACGATCGCCGCGCCGCCCGCAAAGCTGATCCACGCGATGACCCGCACGATCGGGCTGACACGGGACGCTGGCCACCCCGCCGGGAGGCCGAGATACATGAAGGAGGCCCAGAGCGTGAAGATCACCCGCTCAAGGAAGCTGGAAAACGGCGTCAGTCGGCCTTTCCCGCGGTAGTCCCGCCGGACGACGACACGAAAGATGACCATCGCGGCAATGAGTAACAGCGCGGCTGTGCCTAGAGAGATGCCAGGTCCCATTGGAGCCCCCGTCACACGATCCGTACCTGTCGGTCTCCGCTCTCTTGCCCCAACACGGGTGCCGGTTGGTGCAGATCCCACCAGGCACCCGCGCGCTGTGGCGTCCAACCTTTGTCGGGGTCACAGGCAGCCAGCGACGCGTCGAGATGGTCGGCAGACTGCGGGCGCCGATCGGGGTCCTTTTCCAGGCAGGCCAGGATGATTTCCTCGAACTCCCCGGGCAGCGGCAACTCGGAGCACTGCGACGGTGGAACGGGTGGGCTTTGCAGATGGTGCGCCATGATCTCGAGCGGTGCCCTCCCCTGGAAGACGAGGCGTCCCGTGACGAGCCAGTACGCCACGCACCCCAGCGCGTAGATGTCGGTCCGGGGGTCGACCGCATCGCCGCTTATCTGCTCCGGAGACATGTAGGCCGGTGTCCCGCTGGTATCGTGCTCGGCGGTGAGCTTCAGGCTGGTCTGCCCCGGACTGCGTCTCGGCTTGACCAGCCCGAAGTCGAGCACCTTCACGAAGTCCACCGCGCGCCCTTGACGGCACAGGTAGATGTTGGCGGGCTTGATGTCGCGGTGAATGAGGCGATGCTCGTGCGCTTCGGAAAGTGAATCGCACACCTGGCGCAGCAGGAACACCGCGCGCTCCGGCGGCATCGGCCCGAACCGTTCCACGAGTGTCTCGAGGTCGAAGCCGCTCAGGAGCTCCATCACATAATAGAAGGTGCCGTCGGCGGTCACCCCGAAGTCGTAAACCTCGATCGTGTGCGGTGAGCGCATGAGCGCCGTTGCCTGCGCCTCCCGCTCGAATCGGTGTTGCAGGGTCGAGTGGCTCTCACGGTCATTTCCTCCGAGCCGGTCGGGTCGGATGAGCTTGATCGCCGCCGGGCGGGCGAGCATGCGGTGCTTGGCTTGCCACACCTCCCCCATCCCGCCATGGCCGAGTGGCTTGGTGAGTCGGTAGCTGCCCAACTCGCGGGCACGGGTCACCGCTGTGCCGAGCTTGTAGACGACACGCGCACCGACGTACGCCGTCACGACAATGAGGAAATACGGGACGAGCAGCCCTCTGACGATCAGGCTCGGCGTCAGGACAATCGAGGTTCCGCCAAACTCGGTCGTCAGCACGATCGTCACCGGCACCGAACTACCCGCAGCGATGGCGGCCGCCAGCGCCTTCCGAGGCTCGTTGGGCGAGACGATCGTGAAGAACATGATCCAGGCGGCAACGAACGACAACCCGAAGATCTCGAGGTGTTCGGGCTCGTACGCGAGGCCCTGGTACACGCCCCAATAGGTGGCGAAGGCGATGCCGTATGCGGCCACCACCTCGAACACCAGCCCGACGTTCATGAGCGTCAGCACCGGGATTCGTCTGCTGCCAGCGAGCGCAGCGACGACGAGCGCCACCGTGATCGACACGGCAGCCGGCCCCCACTGGTAGAAGTGGGAGTACTCGGCACGGATCAACGGGTCGGACAGCACTGCGCCCACCTCGGCCACCACGAATCCCGCGGCGTAGATGAGGGCGATCACGCGGAGCCGCCGCGCGGAGTCGCGCAGGAGATCCTCGGGTAGCTCCACCCGCCGGGCACGCTGACTGGTCGTTAGGGAACGCTCCATCCTCGTCACCAGCGGCGTGTCCCCGTCCTGCTCAACGCTCGGTGAGGATTCGACCATGAGAGGCCTCCATCGTCAAGCCGTGGGGAGGACCTGAACTATGATGGCGCGAGATGCGGCTCGGTCAACCTCCGGCGATGCGGAGGCTCTCTGCGGGGCAAGTGTATCGTTCAATGCCGACCCTTGTTATCGGCTCATCGTTCCTCTGCCGGGGTGGCTCACAGAGGCACTCGTCCCTATCGTGTTGGCCGTGATCGGAGCTCCCCGTCACGCTACTCGGAGCCGGACGAGGTGCACTCATGACGCTCTCCGCGACCGTCGAGAAACATCATCAGGTGATCATCGCCGGGCTGTTGGCCGTCATCCTGTTCTTCTTAGCGGCCTGCACGTTCCACGACGTCCTGCCGATCTGCCATTACCTGTTCGGATGTGACCACGCGATGCATTAGCGGCTGAGCTTGCGTGCGACGCCTCGGATGGTGGGCCGCACCAGCGGCCACGCCTTCCGCATGCTCTCGCATTTGATGTCGACCATCTCGAAGCCGGCGGCCACGATGGCGTCGGCGGTGCGGCGGGTGAGGTGGCAACCGCCGGACATGATCTTCCAGAACGGCTCCACTCGGCGCTGCCATCGCAGACGGCGCGGACGGTTCTCGGCCGCCACGTGCTCGAGGAACACGAAGTGGCCTCCCGGTTTGAGGACGCGGTAGATCTCCGCGAGGGCGGTGCCGAGCCGAGGAACGGAGCAGAGTACCAGCGTCGCAACCGTCGCGTCGAAACTGTAGGTGGGGAAGGGGAGTCCATCGAGTGACGCATCGAGCACTTCGGCGCTGTCCCATTCGAGCGCGACGACGCGCTCGCCGAGCTTGCGACGCATGTGGGGATCGGGTTCGGACAGGACAAGTCGGCCCACGGTGCGCGGGTAGAAAGGGACGTTGACTCCCGTACCCGCACCGACCTCGAGCACGGCGCCCGTCAGGTCACGCAGCAGGTCGGCCCGCCACTGCCGGAGGCATGCGGCCTCGGATGGCTCGGTGAATCGATCGTAGAGTGCGGCGCCGAGTCGACCCATGGAATCGCCTCAACCCCCTCCAGCGGCGGTGTCACGGGGCGGTCGCGGCAGCCAGCGGTGCACCCGGCGGGTGTACGCCTCGTACGTGGTGCCGAACAGGCGGCGCAGCGTGGGCTCCTCATAGAACAACACGAACAGGTGCACCAGGACGCCCGCGGCCGCCGCGAGCAACAGCATCGCGGGTGAGCGGAGCCAGAGGGCGGCGCCTGCGAGGAGGGCGAGACCACCCACGTACATCGGATTCCGCACCCATCGGTACGGCCCCGTCGCCACGAACTCGCGCGGCGCGTCGAACGGGGCGGGGGTGCCGCGACCACGGGCCACGAAGTAGCCACCGCACACCAAGGCGAGCGCGGCGCCACCCACTGCCACGACGGCTCCCGCAACTTGCGGCCACGCTGGGAGCGGACCACCCAGTGCTGGGTCCCAGGGGCGCAGGGTCACGGCGAGCCAGCCCCACAGAAACACGAATCCGCTCATGTAGAGGGCGGCGCGCAAAGCGAGAAGCAGAGTGGTCACGGCAGCACCATGGTTGTTCGCGGTCGTGCGATCTGCCCCAAAGTGGGTCACTCGGCGCGGGTCGGCAAGGCGAGGGCGTCCTGTAAGCGAGTGCTCCGGACGTGGACTCGATTGTCGTGATGGTTAGGGCGACGGGACGCGGATCGTGCGCACGATGGCGAGGAGCAGGGCCTGGGTCTGTCGGTCGGATCCACCGCCCGTGAGAAGAACGGTTCGACCCGGCTCCATCGGTGTCAGAGCGAACACCTCGTACTTGTCCAAGCGTCTGCCACGCCGAAACGCGCCACCCTCCATCCGCCACGCCTGTACCAGGACCTGCCGCCCGGGAATCGAGTCGATGCACTCGCTCATCTCGTGCATCCCCGGCGACGGCGCTCGCCGGAGCGAGATCCAATAGTCTGGCGATTCGATGACGCCGATCTCCACCGACTGCTGGAAATCTCCCGCGAGGTCCCAGCGGCGCCACGACGGGCTGCTGGATGGTCGCTCGACGAACTCGGCAGGAAGGCGATAGCGAACACCAGTGGAATCGACGACGATCTGCCAGCCCCGCGTGTCGATCGATGGAGCGGGGCAGGCGGCTACCGCCTCCAAGATCTCTGGACTTGGGGCGGGTACTGAGGCCCGGTGACAGCCCGCGAACAGGACGGGGAGAATGATCAGACGAGCGAACTGTGGCAACGAAATCCTCTGACGAATCTGCATCAGTTGCGACCGTGTGTCCGCAAGGTTTCGCTACTGCTCACCGTCCTGCCAGCGCTTCGCGCCGACCACCCACAGCGGCAACATGAGGGGCAACAGCAGAAACGCGGACCACCAGCCCGTGATGCCCATCTGTCGAGCACTCCCGAGCGCCCAAACACCCCACGCCACCGCCCCGAAGAACAGGAGGTAGATCGGGATCAAGAGGCTGCGATAGCTCGCCTGCGGGTGGCGCCACGGCGCGAAGCCGACGATCGAGGCCACGGCGGCGGCGGCGATCGCGAGTCCCACCGCCGCATGCAGGGTCTTGCCCTGCACCCAGGCGACGATCGCGAGGATCACCACCCACACGAACCCTCCGCACCATCCCAGCGTCCAGCCGAGCTTTTCACCGCGTCGTGAATTCATCGGTCACCTGGGGATTGTCGTGGTGCCACACGTAAGGTCTCGGTGCCGCCTGGGTCATGTAGGCCCCTGGTTCCTACGCGTGGTAAACGCCAATGGCCCGACGGATGACCTCCACCGGGAATGGCTTGCCATGGGCAGGATAGATCGTGGTAGCGCCCTCCGCCAGCAACACCTTCCAGCTTTCGACGACGGTCGACAAATCCTCGGCGAAAATGGGAAGGCCGGGAGACAGCCGCAGCGGGAACTTGTTCATGGCGAGATCGCCGACGAATGCCTCACCACCATCCAGCAGAACGCTGACCGAGCCCGCGGAATGACCCGGCGTGTGAAGCACTCGACCCGGAATGCCAAATGCCGTGAGCGACAGGCCGTCGTTCCCGAGAACGTGCTCGACGTTGGTGGACGGAACCCGGATCAGCGGCATGAACAACTTGTGAATGGCGATGAAGACTTGTCCCCATCGGGTGACGCCGGGTGGAAGTGGCGTGAGAGACTGCTCCACACACGGGACGTCCAGTTCATGCATTGCGAGTTCGGCACCCGTCAGGGATTTGAGATCGCGCGCTGAGCCGATGTGATCCCAGTGGCCATGGGTGAGCACGATCAACTTCACTTCCTCGGGTTGGATCCCGGCCCGCTCGAGGCCGCGGACGAAGCTCTTTCCTTTGTGAGGCGCACCGGCATCGATGGCGATCACGCCGCCGGCTTTGAGGACGTAGCACGTGTCGAATCCGAGGGCGATGGGAATAATCTCTACTGTCGTCATATGGTCAGCCCTCCCCTGCAAGCTGCGCGGGCTTCAGTTGTGGGCGACGTGGCCCGCGACTCCATATGGGGGTCCTGTCCCCTCCCGCGCCAGCCCCGAGCTGAGAAGACCCGACCCGATTTGCCCCGGAACACGCCTCAGCCGCTGCCGTTCAGGCCACCGGCGTCCGGCCGAGGTATTCACCGCCGCTTGCCGTGCCATCCTTGGCACCGTTTTATATTCATACGAGTAGTGCCGGGCGGATCCGACGTGACCCTCCCCCGCTCACGAGAGGCGCCACAACATGCACACAGCGTCCACTCACCCGCAGATCATCCAGGGTGGCATGGGTGTCGCCGTTTCCGGCTGGCGACTCGCACGTGCCGTCGCCAAGTGCGGTCAGTTGGGCGTCGTCTCCGGCACGGGCATCGAGACTCTTTTCGTGCGGCGGCTTCAGGACGGGGATCCGGGTGGCCACGTGCGGCGGGCGATGGAGCACTTCCCGCTCCGACGCACGGTGGACACCGCGCTGCGACGCTTCTTCGTGCCCGGAGGGAAGGCACCCGACGAGCCGTACCGGCTGGTGCCGCTCCCCAGGCAAGTCGTGAGCGCCGTGCGGCACGAGCTCACGATGCTCGCCTCCTTCGTCGAGGTGTGGCTCGCCCGGGAGGGTCATGACGGCGCCGTCGGCATCAACCTGCTTACCAAGATCTTGATTCCCACGCTTCCCACGCTCTACGGCGCGATGCTGGCGGGCGTGAGCTGCGTGCTGATGGGAGCCGGGATCCCGCGAGAGATTCCCGGGGCGCTCGATCTCCTCGCCGACCACGAGCTGGCCAGCCTGCGCCTCGAGGTCGAGGGCGGCGCCGACGTCCCGGTCACGTTCGACCCCCGCGCGTACTGGGACGACGGGGCGGCGCCGACGCTCACCCGCCCGCAGTTCCTGCCGATCGTGTCGAGCAACTCGCTTGCAAAGCTCCTCGTGCGCAAGGCGACGGGGAGGGTAGATGGCCTCGTGATCGAGGGTCCGACCGCCGGTGGGCACAACGCGCCGCCGCGCGGTCCGCCGCAGTTCAACACCGAAGGCGAGCCGGCGTACGGCGACCGGGACAAGGTGGACCTCGCCACGATTGGCGAGCTGAACGTACCGTTCTGGATCGCCGGCGGTGCGGGACATCCCGAACGGCTGCGTGAGGCACGGGCGGCGGGCGCGGCGGGCGTGCAGGTCGGCACGCTCTTCGCCTACTGCGACGAATCCGGGTTCCCCGAGGACGTCAAGCGCTCGGTGTTGGCACACGCAGCGCGCGGAGAGGTGCAGGTGCGGACTGACCCGCGCGCATCTCCAACGGGCTATCCCTTCAAGGTGGTGGAGTGGCCAGCGCATCCTGCGCACGGCGTGCAGCGGCACCGCGTCTGTGACATCGGGCACCTGCGCATGGCGTATCGGACGAGCGACGGGCGAATCGGTTACCGGTGCGCCGCCGAGCCGGAGGAGCTGTACGTCAAGAAGGGTGGCCAGTTGGAGGACACCGTGGGACGGCAATGCCTCTGCAACGCACTGCTCGCCGCCACCGGGCATCCGCAGGCCCGCGCCGACGGCGCGGTCGAGCCACTGATCCTCACGAGCGGCGACGATCTAACCCAGATCGCTGAGTTCCTCGGCGGTCGCTCCCGGTACACTGCCGCCGAGGTCATCGATTATCTGCTGACCGGCACGAAGCCGGCAAGCGCGCCTGAGGATGACTCGGCACCCCTCGATCCAGGCGGTGCGCCGCACACCCGGCATGTCTGAGCCGGCTTGAGGGGAACGGCTCGGAAAGCCCCGACCTCAATTGCCTTCGCTTACAAGCCCCGGTCCCTCCGAGCGTGCATGGTACCACCTTCTCTCGGGTCTTCTCGGCGCGATCATCCACCAGCCGTCGGACATGGCGGCGGAAAGAGACCGAGCTGGCTGAGCATCGCCAGGTTGTCCCACTCGACCCACAGCTCGGCGATCTTCCCGTTTTCGAAGCGGAAAATGCTGAGGAACGTGCTTTCCGCGGCCTTCCCGGTTATGGGGAACTCGCCCATGGGGCCCGTCTGCGTGCCGGAATACGTCGCGAGGCCGGCCACCTTGTCTCCCTCGGCAATCATCATCTGGATCGTCACGCGCTGATCCGGCATGCCCGTCAAGAAGGATCGCTGCAATTCCTTGAACTCCTCGCGAGAGTTCACCTGAACTTCGCCGGTGGCTTGGCTGTGCCGGCGGAAATCCTCTGTCACCAGCTCATCGAGGGCGTCGAAATCCGCAGCATTGAGGACCTCGGTGAATTGCTCTACGATCGCTTTGTTCTCCTCGAGTTGCCGTTCGCTCGAGGGAGCACAGCCGGCGAAGGCGGCAGCCAGGGCGAGCGCGAGCACTCGGGTGGTTTGGCTGGTGGCGTTCTCCTAGTGGCGGAGAGTCATACTCGGGATCTGCTCAGACCGAGGCGCTGGACGGCGGAGACTTCATGTCCATGAACACGACCAGAATGAAGGTGGCGATCGGTCCCAGAAGCAGGGAAAGCAAGAACCAGATCAGCCGGCTGTGCCCCTTCGCCTGGGCGAGACCGGCATTGAGCAGGGCAAGGGTGCCCCACCCGACGGCATAACCACGATCGATGTCGAACATGTCGGACTCCGTGCGAGAGGCTCAATCACTCCGGTTGCCAGGACGCTACGGATCACTCGGCAGCTCCCGGCATTGGACCGTCATACTCAGCGTGTCACTCTGCACGAACTCCCCGTCGTCGTCGATATACGCCGGTTGCTCCCAGCGCACGACGCACTGCACCGAGTTCCGCTCGATACCGAAGATGCCCGAGCCCGGACCGTCGGCCCCGATGCCGTCGGTCATCCGCCACCCGAGCCGGTACATCTCGGAGCCTTCGAGGGCATCGAAGTCCGGAACCTGGTGTCCCGCCGTGAGGGAATCGTGCGCCACGAATCGGATCTCGCAGCCACGGTACGTCTTGCGGTCCCAGAGCGACTCGAACTCGCCCGCACGGCGCACCAACGAGTCGTGTGGCACGGCCTCCAGGGCTACGTAGAAGGACTCGCACGGATCCGAGGCACGGCCGTCTGCGCCGGCTCGCATGCATCCAAGCAGCCCGCCGAGCAGCGTGAGCGTGAGTACTCTCATTCGTTCACCTCCCACACCCGACCACCGCCTGGCCAGGCGCACCACCGGATTCCGCGCCGAGCGCTAGCTCTTGTTCAGGAACTTCCCGGCATGATCCAGCCGAGGGTGCGTCCCGGCGGAAGCCGGCGCCACGGCCACCAACTGCCGGTAGTAGTCAGTCGCGGTTTGCTTGTCCGCTGCAAGCTCCGCGGCGCGGCCGGCGCCGTAGAGACTGTTGAGTCGGTTGGGTGATCGCTCGAGCGCCGAACGGTACGCGGCGAGGGCTTCGTCGTATCGCTTCAGGTCGATCAGCATGTCGCCGAGCAGCTCGCCGGCCGGCAGCACCTCACCTGGGGTGACTGGGTTCTTCTGGGTCGTGGCCTCGAGGGCGGCGGCGTCCTTCATCAACTTGACCGCCTCGTCGGTGCGACCCTCGCCGTACGCGATCCAGGCCCGCGCCGCCACTTCCTGGATCTTCACCTGGATGCCCCAGTCGTAGGCGCCCGGCAGTGCGGCGGCCTGTGTCTGCAGCACGCCGAGCCGGGCGACGGACTTCCGGGCGGCCACCATGTTGCCAGAGTGGGCGTGGCCGAGGGCGCGCGCGAACTCCGTGATGGCCTCGAGGTGCGGGTAGTTGTCCCACGAGAGCGCGGCCGGCCGGCGCGACTCGAGGCGCGCGGCGTCGGCCCAGCGCTGCCGCTCAAGCGCGATCCGGGCCGGCACGGCGGCATACGCGTATGCGGTGACCGAGTTGTCCATCATGGGCCCGTCCAGCGACGCCAGGTGACGGAGCACTTCCTGCGCCTTCGCATCGTCCCCACGCTGCAGGTGCGCATAGGCCAGGTAGTCCATCGCGTGCAGGTGGTGATGTGACGTCGCCCCGTTTATGGGATGGTGCAGGGCGGCGTCGGCGGCGCGCGCGTTGTACTCGATTGATTCTTCCCACAGACCTACCCGCGTGAAGATGTGAGAGGTCATATGCAGGGCGTGGGAGTTGTCGGGCGCCACTTTGCCGTAGCTTCGGGCCACGGGCAGCGCCCGCTCCGCCAGCGGCGGGAAGTCGTAGGCATGGATGGTGTAGTGATGCGCTCCCGGGTGGTCCGGAATCCGCGTGAGGACCTGCTCGGCGATCGCGCCGGCTTCCCGTTGCGTCGCAAACGTCTGGTCCGATCCCGGGGCGGTGGCCATGAGCGACAGGGCCCGGAACAGGGAGGCCTCGGGGTCGTCGGGATGGTCGGCGGCAACCTGTGCCCAGGCGGCAGCGTAACTCGCGAGCCGCGCCGGTTCGTCACGGGTCTCCGCGTCCCGGTAGTAGGCCTCCAGCGCGGCGACGTACGCCTCCTCACGCGGCGTTCTGGTGCCGCGCGTCCGCGCCTGCTCGAGCAAGGCCCGGCCGCTTTCGAACAGTGCGGCGGATGGGACGTCGGGCCACAACGGATGCACGTACGTCATCGCCACGCCCCAGTACGCCAGCGCGCAATCGGGGTCCTGCTCCGACGCCGAGCGAAAAGCGGCTTCCGCCTCGGTGTACGTCATGTTGTGAAGCAAGGCCAGGCCCAGCCGCATTCGGGTGCTCGCGTCTTCGGTGCATGACACCGGGAACGCGACGCTCCCCATGGAAGCACCGTCGGCGTCGACCACTTCGGTGGCCATCGAATCAATGGACTGCTCACCCGCGCTGCAGGCGGAGAGTGCTGTCACGATTGCGATCAGCGGGATCCAGCGCGAAAGACTGTCAAAAGGGAGGGACACTTGACGCATGCTCTACTCCTTGATGGGTCTCGCGGCTCCGGCAAAGACCGCGGGGGAGGTGCCGGTGGCGAGGTGCGGGATTGGGTTGTGACTGCTGCGTAACCTGTCACAATGGGCACCCGTTAGCAACCAAACGGCCTGGTCAGCGCGCTGGCAGCATCCGGAGCTTCCTGCGTAGGAGGACTAGGCCGAGCGATCATCACGAAACCCTGTGCCATCGGGCACGCCACCCTTCGGTGTACAGGGAACCAGCGTTCCTTCGTAGGTCACGAGCGCGCTCGCGCCTCCCGTGCCAAAGACGTGACCACTCGCCCTGAATCGACCGTCGTGAACGACGCCGAACAGCCACGTATGCCACCGCCCCTGTCCCCAATCGACTTGGACGGAGTCCGCGCTCAGTGCGTCCCAACGGCCACGCATGGATGTGCCCGGAACGACGACGACGCCCGCGGTGGTGACACCTAGGGCGAAGCTGGACGGCACGACGGCCGTGTCCGCGGGCAGGTTGGCCGAGTCGCGGAAGCTGCGTTGCAGCGACCAACACGTTGTCGGCGCCTCGCCGGTGGGCGGCGAGAGCTGCGCAGCACGGGGGCTGCACGCGGATCCGCACAGCGAGGTCAGCACGGCAATGCAAATCCCCGCCCGAGAGAGACGCACGGATGTTGTTGGCCGCCGGACACGGCGCCGTTTCGCCATCGCTAGCGGTCCGGGACTGCTGGCAACACCATCGCAGCGGCCCACGTCACGAGCGCGAGGGCAATGAGGATAGCCGTTGGTGGAATGAAGCCCAGGTAGGCGATCTGAAGGCCAGCCGCGATGGCCGGAATGAATCCCGCGATTGTCAGAACGAGACTCGACGCCGTACTTCGGCGCCACACGACCACCAGCACGATCAGGCCCGTCACCACGAGATCCGTTGAGAACGAAACCCACAGCGCCGGAACCAGTGTGCGCAGATCCTCGGGTCCCTGGCGAGCCAGGTCCGTTACGCTTCGATATCCGGTCGCATGCAGCCCGGCGGTGAGGACGAAGCCAAGGGCACTGCAGGCGCCAAGGATGGATCCAAGCCGTTTACGATTTGCCACGACGGGAACCTCCGTTGCGACGGCCTGACGACATCCCAGGGGTCACGGCGTACGCGCCCTCGCCCAGTACTCCGGCCCGGCGTCCGCTCCCCTGGCCACTCCTTCCACGATCCTGCGCGTGCTCTTCTCGACCCAGTAGGTGATGCGATAGCCGGGGAACAACTCGCCACCGTCGACCCGCCAGCAATCGCGCAATCGTCCATCGTGCTCGACGACATCCGAGCCGACCACGGTGATGGTCGTCCACTCCTCCCCCCCCTGCCACATGGAGAAGTGAGGAACGGCTGCCGAGTACCCCTCGGCCAACGGCAGGAGCGGAAACAGCCACGGCATCTGCCCTTCGATCGGGAAGGCCGGCCGGGGCAGTGGTTGGTTGATCAGATGGATGGGCTCGTCCGGCAGGGCCACCCACCCCGTGAGATGCCCGGCGTTGACTGTGACGGCGGCCGAGTCGCGCGCGGCCTTCACGCGGTGGCGGAGCAGGGCATAGTCGGTGGCACGCATCACGATGGACCCCACGGTGGTGTCCCCGTCGGCCGGCATGTGCGTGGTGTGGATGACGTAGAGCTCGACCCCGCTTTGATAGGCGTGAGTGATCTGCTGGGTCGTAGTGCTGATCGGTGTGTCGACGCCGTCGGTCCCTTGGAAGCTCTCGATCGCGAACGTCCCGATCTCGAGCCGAGCACCCTGCAGCGCGGCGCTGCCCACCCGGATGGTATCGACGCGTTGAGCGTCGAGAGGCGTCACGACGCTGGTCAAACAGAGCATGCCGAGTACTGCACAGCGAGCGGTGGTCACGTTACAGGTCCTTTCGAAAACACCGGACGAGACCCACGTCGGTGAATCCTGCGGCCCGATGGGCGGCCGCGCTCACCTCGTTGTCCCAATCAGCGTCAGACGCAAACTCGTCACACCCCTGCGCCCGGCCCCACTCCTCGGCTGCCGCGATCAAGGCTCGGCCGACCCCGCGGCGACGCGCCTCCGGTTCGACGAACCATCCCTCGAGGTAGGCCACCCGGGTGCTGCGACAACCCTCTGCGTACCCCCGAATGGAAAGCTCCGCAAAGCCGACCAGTCGTCCCTGCCTGTCCTCGGCCACGAGAACGGCCAGCGGCTCCGGAGCGTCGCCGGTGAGGAAGCGCTCGATGTCCTCGCGATGCTCCGCTTCCGACCCGCTAGGCCAGAGCGCAAGGCGCATGCGCAGCCAGGCGCCGGAATCAGCGGGCGTCACGACCCGTACGCTCGCCGCCGACATGCCGCTCAAGAAAGTCCTGCGGCGCCTACGGCTCGCACTCCGATCCCGGGCCCGACACGCGATTGCAGTGGCACAGGTAGCTCAGGCGCGAGAACTGGAACACGTCCCAGGCATCGCGGTGATCGCCGCGCTGGTTCACGAACGCAAACGCAATGGGACACTCGGCTTCGGCGATGGCGGCATAGACCGCTCTCACCGCGCTCAAGTTGCCGGGATCGGGTATCCGGAACAACATCAGCTCCAGGTTCCCCGCCTTCCCATGCCAGCGAATTGCATCCCCGCTGACTTCTTGCCGACAGTCGTACTGCTGAGCCTTGTCTGCCAAGCATGCCACGTAGTCCACCTGGGAGAGCTGGACGATCTCTGCCCATTCGTTCTGCGCGGGCCGGTCCAAGGGGTAGAACATCCGGTAGAGGTCAGGTCGCATCGGTCTCCATCCTCCACGTTACACCACAATCATTCCATCCATTCGCCGATGACGCCAGCCTTCGCCCGGTTCCCGACCCCCGGGGGGGGTAGGTGGAACTCGGCCCCGGCCGGCGGTGTTCTTCATCCAGGATCTCTACCCGTCTGTTGGAGCAACCATGTCGATCCGACCAGTCAAGCGCATCATCGAGGCGACGCCGACCATCGAGGGCGCCGGCGTCAAGCTGCGGCGCGCATTCGGATTCGGCGACACCGGAGAGTACGATCCGTTTCTCCTGTTCGACGACTTCCGCAACGATCGGCCGGACGACTATCGCGCCGGCTTCCCGTGGCATCCCCACCGTGGTATCGAGACCATCACCTACGTGCTC
>Ga0224496_10001642_pt1 | contig 13708 bp, 12 predicted proteins | sample SF_Jul11_sed_USG_2_FD_168127 | JGI IMG/M metagenome (GOLD analysis project Ga0224496, IMG submission 168127) | Sediment microbial communities from San Francisco Bay, California, United States - SF_Jul11_sed_USGS_8_1 | ecosystem: Environmental > Aquatic > Marine > Sediment | place: USA... | reverse complement strand
CTGGCGCCGGACAGATCGGTTCCGGACAGGTTGGTGCGCACCATGCGCGCCTTGTCCAGCACCGCGTCCGAGAGGTCCATCTGGGACAGGTCGCGCCCGGACAGGTCGGCCCGCTCGCCACGGCTGCCTTCCGAATAGACCCAGTCCCGGTGGGCCGAAAGCACGGCCTTGAGGGCAGCCCAGTCCGGACGCTTGTCCGCCGGGGTGCCGGTGTTCGATTCGGTCGCCAGTGTCCCGCCTCCTTGCGAAAAGTCCCTTCCCTTGTCGGCATCCGGCGGCTCCGGATGCAGGGAAATCGTCAGTTCCCCTTCAGGGCACGCCGGGTGGCCTGATACCCCTCGTCAATGGCCTCCGCCGCATCACTGAAATCCCACAGGTTCATGTGCCCCAGCGTGGGCCGCACCAGCACCTCCGGACGGGTCACCTCCAGGGTGACGCGGGTGACGATGGTGGACACCACGTTGATGCTGGTGCCGATCACGTCGAACACGTTGGGACGCGCGGCGCGCATGATCCAGTCGAAGGCCCGCGTCTTCACCGTCTCCTCCAGTTTCCGGTAACTCCGCTCCAGGGCCCCCAGGTTCAGGTCGCTCGCGCCGCGCACCGCGGCCAGGGCCATGGCGTGGGCCGCCTCGGTGGCGCCGGGAGCGGGACGGTTGGTCACCTCGTTCGGCGCGCACCAGTTGCATTCGACAATGTCGTGGTTCAGGTCCACCGCCACCACCCGGTGGGCCCCCATGTCGCGCACCAGCGCCACCGGCACCGGGTCCACCAGACCGCCGTCCACCAGGTATTTCCCCTCGCGCACCACCGGGTTGAACACGCCGGGAATGGCCACCGATGCGCGCACGGCGTTCACCATGGAGCCGGTGTACATGCGCACCGCCCGCCCGGTGGCCAGATCGGTGGCCACCGCGCAGAACGGGATCAAGGTGTCGTCCACCCTCATCTCCCCGAAAAACTGCTTCAGCAGGTCGGTAATGTCGTCTCCCCCCAGCAGGCCGCGCACCGGCACCACCAGATCCACATAGGAGAGCACCTTGCGCGGGGTGAGGCCGCGCGCAAACTCCTCCAGTTCGTCCAGCTTGCCCGCCGCGTACATGGCGCCCACCAGCGCCCCCATGCTGGTGCCCGCCACCCAGGCGGGGGCATACCCCTCGTGCTCCAGGGCGCGGATCACCCCGATATGGGCCCACCCCCGCGCGGCGCCGCTGCCCAATGCCAGACCGATTCGCTTGTCGTTCGCCAACTCGCCCTCGTAAAAAAAGCGTTTCCCCCTCATCCGGCCCCATGGGAGCCGAACGGTTTTGCCTATTATGGATCGGCGGAGCCAAAAATGCGGCATCCGGTTTTGCCGGTTGCCCACCCCGGGTGCCGATGCTACCCTGCCCGGCCATGAAACCGTTTACCGCCAAAAGCGACTGGGACCGGCTGGCGGCGGAGTTTTCCGCCTGGCTGCCGCTGATCGCCCCCTACGGGGAACGCCTGCTGGACAAGGCGGCCATCGAGGACGGCATGCAGGTGCTGGACATGGCCTGCGGCACCGGCGAGCCGGGCCTGACCCTGGCCCGCCAGCGGCCCGCCGTGCGGGTGACCGGCGCCGACGCCTCCCCCGGCATGGCGCGCCTGGCCGAGCACGTGCGCCAGCGCGAGGGGCTGACCAACATCCGCTTTGCGGTGGCCGCCGGGGAACGCCTGCCGTTTGCCGATGCCGCCTTCGAGCGGGCCATCTGCCGCTTTGGGGTGATGTTGTTCGACGACCCGGCGGCGGGGCTGTCCGAGTTGCACCGGGTCATCCGTCCCGGCGGGCGGGTGGCCTTTTCCGTGTGGTCGGTGCCGGAGCGGGTGCTGTGCCCGGCCCTCACCCTGTGGACCATGGAGCGCTTTTGCGATGCCATCGAATGGCCGCGCACCTTCGCCCTGTCCGACCCGGAACGGCTGGAGGCGCTCGCGCGCGCGGCGGGATTTTCGGATCTGGCGCTGGAGCCGTTCGACGCGGCGTTCACCTTCCGCGATCTGGATCACTTCATGGAGCGCAACCTGACCGGCCGCTTCATCGAAAAGCCGCTGGCGCGCATGACCGAAGCCGGACAGGCCACCTTCCGCGCCGCCCTGCGCGAGGCCGCATCCGCGTACCAGCAGGCCGACGGCAGCGTGCGGCTGGCGCAGGAGGCGATTGTGGTCACGGGCACAAAGGCCGGTTAGCGGCGCCGCTTAAAAATTCACCCGCAGGGCCAGGCGCATGCTGGTGTAGTTGTCCGAGCCCGCCACTCCGGCCACAAAGCCCAGCCGGTCGCCCAGCGGCACATAGGCCTCGCCGAACAGGCCGCTTTCGTTGCCCAGGTCCAGCCCCGACCAGTAGGCGCCGCCGGTCAGGTCCACCCCGCTCACCCAGCCGCGCAGGGCGGCCTCCAGGTGCAGGCCGTTGTTGCCCATCACATCCACCCAGGCCAGGCGGCCCAGAATGCCCACCCGCTTGCCGAGCATGTCGTGCAGTCCCAGCCCCAGGGCAAAGCTGTCGTTGCCGCCAATGGCGCCGTAGCGGGCGAACATGTGCACGTTTTTGCGGATCTGCGCCGACATCTGCGCCGCCACGCCGCCGCCATCCCGGCCGCCGTTGTGTACGTCGGTGTAGCCGTAGCCCGCCTCCATGTAGGTATAGCTGAGGGCGTTCGCCTCCCCGCGGGGCAACAGCAATCCGGCCAGAACCAGCAGACCGGCCAAGACAATGCGTGACATGAAACCTCCCTGTCGTCCAATCCAAAAACGGTGAATACGCTCCCCGGCGCGCCTGATTCATTATCGACCGATCGGCCCGGTTCCTCCACCCCCAAACCGGCGCCACCGCCCCCCGCCTGCACGTTTTTGCACGTTTGGTGAACAGCATTGAACGCCCCTGGGTGGCTCCCCCCGCACCCGATAGCGGCATGGTCCCTGCCTTATCAGACAGTTGGAGTGTCCACAAGGCGCTTGGCACGGCATTCGCAATTTGGCACCCCGCCGACGGTTTGAACAAGGATGTTCCATGGGGGCGCCCCGGGTTCCGGCCTGGGGCGTAACGTCGGCAAATTTGGGCGGAATGGGCTCCAACCGCGCCCCGGAGCCTGTTCCGCCCCTGTTTTTTATTCCCCGCCCGCCGGAGGCATGCACGGGCACCCTTCGGTCTGGTGGAAGCGCCACGCCTCGATGACCTCGCCCCCGATCAGATGGCGGCGGATCAGCTCCGGCACACGCGCCTCGGTAACGCCGTAATACCACACCCCTTCCGGGTAGATCACCACCAGCGGGCCGTGCTGGCAGCCGCCCACGGACCCGGAGCGGTTCACCCACACCCCCTCCAGTCCGGCGTGCTGCTTGACCTGTTTTTTCAGCGCCCGGTAGGTAGCCTCCGACCCGCGCCCGGCGCACAACTCCGCCGTGCACACGAACACGTGGCGGCTAACCTGCGGCATCTTTCCCGGATCGTACGGCATGCTTCCACTCAGCTCGGGCCCCCGGCCCGCACCGTGCAAGCCCGCGTCCGCACCGCGTCAGCGGCACGTTGAACCCATTGTTTCAATTGAAATTACCGGCTAAAGCTGCGAATAGGCCGCGAGCGGTATCAGGGCCAATATGGTCAGCAGCAGGCCGAAAAGCAGTTTGATCATCCGCGCCTCCGTGCGCAACGCCTTGGAATCAAAGCGAATCGTCAAAATACTCCAACCGGAGGCCCAAAGCAAACCCCCAATAACAAAGAAATTTTTATATTTTTAAATAACGGGGGTGCAACGCCGTGGCGAACAGGACATCAACGGGCGACAGGACGCCCGTTTCCCGCAGGGATTTATCCCGCCGCCAGCATCCTCTCCAGGGCGGTGCGGGCCCACTCGCGGTCGTGCTCGGGGACCTGGATGCGGTTGACCACGTTGCCCGCCACCAGATTCTCCAGCGACCACAGCAGGTGCGGCGGGTCGATGCGGCCCATGGTGGAGCACACGCAATAGGTGGGCGACAGGAAGTGCACCTCGTGGTCCGGGCTCTCGTGGTTGAGGCGCTGCACCAGGTTCAGCTCGGTGCCCACCACCCAGCGGGTGCCCTTGGGCGATTCGCGGATGGTGCGGATGATGTACTCGGTGGACCCGGCGCAGTCGGCCTTCTCCACCACCTCGCGGGTGCATTCCGGGTGCACGATCACGCGGGTGTCCGGGTATTTTTCGCGGAACATGTCCACGTGCTCCGGCAGGAACATCTGGTGCACCGAGCAGTGCCCCGCCCACAGGATCACGCGGGCGTTCTGGAGGGCCTCGGCGGTGTTGCCACCCAACTCCAGAGCCGGATCCCACACCACCACCTGATCGGGGGAGATGCCCATATCCAGCGCGGTGTTGCGGCCCAGGTGCTGGTCGGGGAAAAACAGCACCTTTTCGGTGCGCGCAAAGGCCCACTCCAGAATGCGCCGGGCGTTGGAACTGGTGCACACGATGCCCCCGTTCTCGCCGCAGAACGCCTTCAGGTCGGCACCGGAATTGATATAGGTGATGGGCGTGATGGCGGCGGTGCCCACCACCTCGTCCAGTTCCTCCCAGCAGGTGGTGACCGCGGGCAGATCGGCCATGTCGGCCATGGAGCACCCGGCGGCCAGATCCGGCAGGGTGACGCTCACCTGGTCGCTGCTCAGAATATCGGCGGTTTCGGCCATGAAGTGGACGCCGCAGAACACGATGTGACGGGCATCGCCCATGGCCACGCCCTGCTGCGCCAGCTTGAGGGAGTCGCCCCGAAAATCGGCATGGCGGATGACTTCGTCGCGCTGATAGTGGTGGCCCAGGATCACCAGCCGCTTGCCCAGCGCCTTTTTGGCGGCGGCAATACGCACGTGGATATCGTCCTCGGGCAGGGTGGCGAATTGTTCAAAAGGCAGCGCCGCAGACGCGCGCACCGCCTCCAGGGCGATCATTGAGCTCATGCTTCCTGTTCCTGTTGCCCGATCTCAGGCCCCGAAGGGGCCCTGTGGGGAAACGGCTCGCTTCCGGCGGCCGGTCGTCCGCCGCCCGGAAAGAAACCTCCCAAAACAAACCTGCTCCGTCGAAAAACGACCCTGCATTATACGGCTTCGCGCCTGACAGTTCCCTTGGCGGCATCGCTGCCGGCGTTATGGCCCTGCGCCTGACAGTTGCCTCTCACAGTGTGAAGGTCTTATGGTAATGGTCTGAGGAAAAGCGTGTCAAATTGCCGTCCCCCCCCGGCGGCCCCCTATCAAACAGGAACGTGTATGCCGACGACCATCGTCACCCTGATCAACGATCTGCTGTTCCAGCCGAGGGTGGATCACGCCCTGCGCCAGGCGGGACACCACGCGGTGCGCTACCGGGGCGACATTCCGGTGGCCGAACTGATTCACACCGACGGCCCCGCCGCCGGGGTGGTGGACCTGGACGCGGCCGAAAGCATTCCCGCGGCCCAGCGGCTGCTGGCGGCGGGCGTGCCGGTGGTGGCCTTTGGCGGCCACACCAACGAGGCCCAGCGCACCGCCGCCCGCGCCACCGGGGTCACCGTGCTGGCCACCCGCGGCGAGGTGCACCGGGACCTGGGCGCCCTGATCGCCCAGGCCCTGGCCCATGTGCCCGACCCGGACTGCGACCACTGCTGATCCGGCGGCCAGCGCCGCCGCCATCCGTGCCCACGGGCTGAAACTCGGCCTGCAAAAAGTCGGCTTTGCGCCCGCTTCCGCCGCCGCCGAGGCCGCCCCGCGCCACGCCCAATGGATTGCCGCCGGGCATCACGGCGGGATGGACTGGCTGGCCCGCCGCGCCGACGACCGGGCCGACCCGTCCCGCCTGCTGCCGGGGCTGGCCACCTGCATCGTGGTTTTGGAAACCACCTCGCCGCCGGGGGACGTTTTCGGCGAGTTGGCCGACCCCACCCGCGCCTATTTCGCCCGCTACGCCCGCGGCGCCGATTACCACGACCGCCTGAAAGAACGCCTGACCGACCTGGCGGCCTTTGTGGAATCCCGCCACCCCGGCTGTCACACGCGGGTGTATGTGGATACCGGCCCGCTGCCGGAAAAGGCGCTGGCCCAGGCCGCGGGCATCGGCTGGCAGGGGCGGCACACCAATCTGGTGGATCCCACCGGCGGCAACTGGACCGCGCTGGGGGTGATCCTCACCGACCTGCCCCTGCCCCCGGACGCCCCCCACCCGGACCGGTGCGGCACCTGCACCGACTGCGTCGACATCTGCCCCACCAGCGCCTTTGTGGCCCCCCGTGTGCTGGACGCCAGGCGCTGCGTCAGCTATCTGACAATTGAGCTGAAGGGGCCGATTCCAGAGGCATTTCGCCCGCTGATCGGCAACCGGGTGTTCGGCTGTGACGACTGCCTCGCCGTGTGCCCGTGGAACCGGTTTTCCCAAGCCGCCCACGACACCGCCTACGCGGCGCGGGAACTGACCGCCGGGACCCCGCTGGTGGACCTGCTGACGCTCACCCCGCAGGCGTTCAACCGCCACTTCAAAGGCACGCCGATCCAGCGCACCAAGCGGCGCGGATTGTTGCGCAACGTGGCGGTGGCGCTGGGCAACAGTGGCGACCAGAGCGCGGTGCCCCATCTGGTTCGCGCCCTTGCGGACGCGGAACCGCTGGTGCGCGGCCATGCGGCGTGGGCGCTGGGGCGGCTGGGCGGAGCGCATGAGGCCCTCACCGCGCGCCTTGCGATCGAGGACGATCTCATGGTGCGCCAGGAACTGCACGCCACCCTTCCAACCCCAGGGTGACCCGGACCCGCCCGGTGGCGCTAGGGGGCCTCCCCCCGGTGGTCCCCCTTCCGCAGGAAGTAGGCCCGCAGTTCAGGAGGGCGATAGCCCGCGTCGTTATCCCACCGCTCGAGGACACTGGGGTGCAACGACTGGGTGGGATCCAGCACGACCTGACCACCCTCTTTCATCACGCCGATCGGGCGGCGGTAGCGCTTCATCAACCGGTACATGCCGGTCCGGGACTTGTGCAACATGCCCAACGGGTTCGAGGTGTACGGGTGAGACGCCATCACTTTGGAGTCAAAGGCCAACCCTGCGCGACCGGCCCGTTCGATCAACCACTCCAGGGCAATGTCGGAGAGTTGGTGAACCTTGTACCCTCCGCCCACGTCGGAATGCACCCCGCAAAACCACACCTGTTCCAGAATCTGCCCCGGCTTTGGACGTCCATGCCACAGGGTGGGCTCGAACTTGCCACGCTCCTCGTCAATTGCCACCGCATGATAGGCGTGCTTCACAATGCCACTCAGGGTCACATCGAAAAAGTTCATCTTTTTCGCATCGAACCCACCGAACCACACGTCCGGAACACCCAATGCGCCCACCGTGTCCCACACGGCAACCATCTGGATGGGTGTGGGTTGGGAGCCGTCCACGGCGTTTTCGATCCGGAACGTCACCGCAGTCGAATCATCGGGATGAATGGCCCGATGGCGGTACAGTGCAATGGCTTCGAGGTATTTCTCCACCACCTCGCGCTTCAGGATTCCGCATTTCCGGATCATCCCGGCCACGGAACGCGCCGTATAGGCCCCACGGCTAAAACCGATCAGAAAGATCTGATCCCCCGACTCATAGTTTGAAACAAGAAAACGATAGGCCTGAAACACGTTTTCCTTCAGGCCCTCCCCCACGGCGCCACCGACCAGCTTGTCCAGCTTGTTTCCAGTGCCTACCCCCTGATCGTAGTAAACAATCTGGGGCACGTCTCCATTCCGGTTGGCCACCCGGTATCCCATCCGCACCACATTGGTGGGACACAACACGCCGTCTACCGCCTGATCCGCCTTGTTCCAGGTACCGTCACAGAAAATTACCAGGTTTTTCATGATTTCCCCCTCTGCCAAAAGTGCTCCGCACCGGCCTTCTATCCGGCACGGCAACCGTAACCACAGACTGCTTTCAAAGCTATGCCGGACCTATAATGCTCCTTACATAAAACACCACGCAATCCCTTACCCCCCCTCCAATCCGCCCCATCCACGGCAAGCGGCCAACCCCGAACGGGGCGGGATGGACCCGGTCGGTAACCCATCCGTAATAATCACCACTGCGAACCGTTAACGCACCGGTAACTTAGCCTCGTGCGAGTGCTACGCGCACAGGTGCTACGCGCACGGCGATATTGGCTGGCGCGGTAGTCCGGCCCTGCGTCGGGCAGTTCCTGGTGAGGGGGGTGCGTCACCCCGGAGCTTGCGCAACGAGTTGATACCGCTGGCATTTTTCATCCAATCCCCCTTCCCGATCCAGCCGCCGGGGGGCCAGAACATCCTCTCCCCGGCCCCCCCCAGCCACGGCAGGAAGTCTTCCCGCCAGCCCATACCGCCCTGGGCGCGGCACCTCCACAAGGGCCATTTTTTTTCACGGTTTCAATGGGTTCTGAGTTTTCGCGGAAAATTCCGCGTTTAAAAAATCCGGATCGTGCTACCGGCCTTCAGAACCCCTTGATATTCCGTTCCAAGGTCACCGTGAACATGCGAAACCCACGGTGCGAAACGCCCCCACAAAGCGGTTTTTATTCCACAAAAACAAACGGTTCTGCGAGCGAAAACCGTTAATTTTCACCGTGTTTTATTTCGCAACCACAAACGCGTTTTTTAATTTAAAAACAATCTGTTATGAGCTTTCATCCGATTTTTTGCGAAATAAATCGGTCGGGTCCACAAACGGCCAAAAATCTCACGTTGTCAGGGGGTTATGCCCGGTGGTTTACCGGGACTCACGGGTTAGCTTTGCCGTTTGCGAAGCGGAGTAGCACGATTTTTCCCCGTCCGCGCCCCCAGGGTGCCCCACGGACCATGGGCGTCACGATGGATAACGTGTTGTTTTTTCGAAGCGGGTTATTCCCACAAGCGCATCGTGCGCCAGATGCGCCGGATGCGCGTCACCGGCCGCACGGCAGTCGGTCACCATGTCGCGGGAATCGCCGTGCCGCCCGCAGGAGGTTTTGGCCCGCGCCGTCCCGGCGGGCGGATGGACGGCCAATCGGTCTTTGAAATATCCCCCACGGCCACCGCCGGAATTTGAGAACGCGGAGTGCGGCCCGTGCCGGGTCAGGACGACTGTTTTTCCGGCTCCTCTTCCATGCGCGGGTCCATCTCAAAGGCGGCCTGGGTGGTGCGCAGCATGGGCACGAAACCGGTTTGCCCGGCCCCGCTCCGTTTGCGGGCCACCCGGCGCAGCAGGCAGAAACCGCCCACCAGCGCCAACACCACCGCCATAAAACCCATCAGTGCCCCCGGCCCCAGAGCGCCCATCAACAGGCCGCCGACAATGGGCCCGATCATGGCCCCCACCCCGTGCAACAGCATGATGCCCCGCGCCGCCTCCAAGGCGTGGTGCGGCTCCACCATGTCGTTCATGTGGGCCACGGACAGCCCGTACACGGAAAATGCCATGCCGCCGTAAAAAAACGCCGTGCCCAGCAGCCACGGCAGCGGCGCGGTTGCCGTGGCGGCCACGGCCACCGCGCATACCGCCCCGCACACCCCCACCCCGGCCAGCACCAGGCGGCGGTCCATCCGGTCGGAAAGCCACCCCACCGGCCATTGCAGCAGGGCGCCCCCCAGAATCAGCACCGCCATGAACGAGGCCACGCCCATCTCGTCGCGCCCGGCCAGATGGGCAAACAGCGGCCCCATGCCCCACAGGGTGCCGTTCAGCAGGCCGGACCCCAACGCGCCCCCCATGGCCGAGGGCGACAGGCGCACCAGATGCTTCAGCGCCACCGCACCGGACCCCGGCACCGCCGCCGGCTGCTCCACGGTGGTCAACGCCACCGGTACCAGCGACAGGGAAATCAGCAGGGAGGACAGGACGAACGGCACAAACCCGGCCACATCCCCCGCCAGCACCAGAAACTGCCCCACCGCCAGGGCCGACAGGCAGACAATCTGGTACACGGCGAACAGGCGTCCGCGATTGGTGTTGCTGGCCAGCGCATTCAGCCAGCTCTCCACGGACAGGTACAGCCCCACCATGCAGGTGCCGGTAATCACCCGCAACACGGTCCACACCACCGGCGTTACCAGCATGGAGTGGCACAAAATGGCGGTGGAGGCCACCGAGGCCATGGCGGCAAAGGCGCGGATGTGGCCCACCCGGCGGATCATGCCCGGACACCAGCGGGTGCCGATCACATACCCCACGAAGTAGGCCGACATCACCACGCCGGTGACCCCCGGCGAGAACCCCTCCACGGCGGCGCGCAGGCCCAGGGTGGTGCCCATCAGGCCCACCCCCATGAGCAGGGCCGCCATGCCCAGCAGCAGGGAGAAAATAATGGTGACGGTACCGAGCATCAATTACCGGGGTGAAAAAAACGCATCCCCTCTTTTCGGCCACGAAAAGGCGCGAATCGAGTCCCCCGCGAGGCGGGAAGGGATCAGAACAGAATCGTCAGGTGCAGGGGCAGGTCGGGATCGATCTCGTACAGCAGGTCGGTGGGCCCGCCGCGCACCCACCAGCGCCCCTCCTCGTCCAGCCAGAACTCGATGCTGGTGGCGATCTTCTTGCCCTGCCACAGGCGCACTTCCATCAGCGCCTCGCCCAGGTCCGCCGGGTCACCCACCCGCACCGATTCGGCCCTTAGCGGATTCAGCAGGTCGAACAGGTCCTGCGTCCACTGGTGGTAGATGGTGCCGCTGTCCTTGTCGGTCCACTTGTCCTTCTTGCGCACGAAGGTGCGGCGGATTTCGCCGCTTTCGGCCTCGAATCCGGTGATGTCCTCTTCCTTGTAGCGCACGATGGCCTTGTCCACCCAGTCGAAGTGGGTGGGGATCAGCCGGCCCCGCACCTTGTCGGTGTTGAACACCACGTTGCCCACGCGCACGTAGCCGTCCGTGCTCAGGCCGAAGCTGTCGGTGGCGCCATGGGCGTCGGTGAGGATGATCTGGTAAAAGACCTTGCTGGCGTCCACCTCCGGAACCGGATCGCCCTTGAGGGCCTCCAGCCGGTCCAGCCACTGGTTCACCTCCCGGTCGTCGGCAGACGAAGGGGACGGCACGCTCAAATGCCAGGTTCCGCGATTGGTCTTGGCGTGGAGCGCCCGGTTGCCGCCGCTGATGTTGATCTCCCGCGTGTCGGAAAGCCCGTCGGGGAAGATGCGGCGGTCCACCATGTCCGCGGGAATCTCGATCCGCGGGCGGCGCATGAGGTAGAACCGTCCATCCGGGGCCCGCACATACACCAGTCCGGGAATGCGGCTGCGGGCGCCGATTTCGGCCTGCTGGCTGCCCCAGGAGATGCGCAGGGGGGAGGAAAAGGCGTCGTCGATGGGGCGGCCCCGGTCGTCCAGGGGGCGCTCCACGGTCATCCCGGTGAGGGTGTCGATCACCGCGCGCACCAGATCCCGGTCCGCCAGTTGCGATTTGCCCGCCACCTGCACCCACCAGCGGCCTTCGCGGAAGGTCAGTTGCAGCGGGCGTTCCGCCCCGGTAATGGTGATCGGCGCCACCGGATCGGGCGCAAACAGACGTCCCCCTTCGCCGGCGGCGGGCGGCGCCAGCAGCAGACCGGACACCACCACGGCCACCAACGGCCCGGTCATGCCCCGCATCCAGCGGAGTGCGCGCTGAATCAACGGCCCCTCCGCCACAGACGCAGGGTCAGCCCCAGTCCGCACAGGGCCACCGGCAGGAGCAGGCCGGATACCGCCCACACCACCGCTTCCGCCCGCACCACGGCCGCGCTGCGGGTTTCCACCGGGGCCACGTCGAGGGGCAGATAGGAAGCGGGCGACACCTGACCGGTTTGCGGCCGGTACGGCGAGGTGACCAGCGCCAGCGCCCACAGCACGGTGCGCAGGTCCGCATCGCGCAGCACCAGCCACGAGTCGGACCAGGAGACCTGCACGTCACCCGCCCGGAGCCCCGCCATGCGGGCCTGGGGGTGGGTGGTAAGGATTCCCGCGTCGAGCACGGTAACCGTCATGCGCGATGTCTCCCGCCCCAGCGGGGTGAGGATGCGCTCCACCGGCGCGTCGCCCACCACCACCACATGGGTGTCGGCGGGCAGTTCGGCCATCAGCGCGCGGGCGTCCCCCAGCCCCATGCCGGAGCCGTCCCACACCAGTCCGTGGCGGCTGGCCAGATGGCTGCCCCAGGAGACCAGGGCCATCCACACCACCACCATCGCCACCGCCTGGGCGGTGAGCATCATTCTGCGTCCCCGGGGGGTCAGTTCCGCCATCGTTCCGAAGCCACCACCTGATGGGTCATTACCAAAGCCGACGCCGCGGCGGCCACCATGATGGCCACCGAACCGGCGTCCACCCAGCCCACAAACATGGGCAACAGCAAATCCTTGCCGCCCCACCCGGCGGAGGTGCCCGCGGCTGGCGCCGCCCACCCCCAACTGGCCGGGGCCAGCCCCATCAGGATGCCGGTGATGCGCACCAGGATTTCATCACCCCACACCCATACGATCATCATTCCCACCCCCCAGCAGAATGCGGTGGAAAAGTGGTTCACCAGCGCCGATGCCAGCAGGGTCACCGAGGACGCCAGCAGCACCAGCAGAAACAGGCCGAGCATGCCCGAGATCAGCCGTCCGCCCGCCAGCGGCGCGGACAGGGAAAGGTGCCACAAGGGGGGGGTCAACAGCAGCGCCGCCGCCCCCAGCAGCCACACCATGATCGCCAGCAGCTTGCCGGACATCACCTCGCCGGGGCGCACCGGGCTGAACCCCCACAGGGAGGCGGTCCCGGCGGCGCGCTCGGAGGCCAGCGCCGGGCAGGTGAGCCACACGGCCATGGTGCCCAGCACCACCGCGGCCCCGCGAAACACGCCGTCCATGGGGTCGGCGGCGCCCATGTCGGAGGTGGCGTAATACCGCTGCCAGGCCATCCACGCCATGCCCACCGGCAGGGCCAGAATCATGCCGCTGCCCGCCAGCATGCGGCCCAGTTCCCGGCGGAACAGACCAAAAATCGCCCTCATGCTCCAGCCCCCGTGGTGTGGCGGTGAAATACATCTTCCAGGCTCTCGGAAATCTGGCGGATCTCACACAGGCCCCAGCCCCGCGACACCACCTCGGCCACCAGCCGTTCCCGCACTCCGGGGGTGACCGTCATGCGCACCACCACGGTGCCGGTGTCCGGCGGTCCCGGTTCCACCTCCACCACCCCTTCCAGGGCGATCAGCGCCGCGCGCAGGTCCTCCGGGGCGCGGGTCATGCGCAGAAACAGGGTTTCCATGGCCCCGTCCAGACCGGTCAGCACGCTCACCGAATCCTGCGCCACCACCTTGCCCCCGCGCAGCAGCACCACGCGGCTGCAACACTCGGAAACCTCGTTCAGGTTGTGGCTGGAAAACAGAATGGTGTGATGCCCCGCCAGGGAGCGGATCAGCTCCCGCATGTTGATCACCTGTTCGGGGTCGAGACCGGCGGTGGGCTCGTCGAGCAACAGCAGTTCCGGGTTGTGCACCAGCGCCTGGGCCAGGGCCACGCGCATCCGCATCCCGCGCGACAACACGCCGATGCCGCGTTCGGCGATGGTGTCCAGATGGCATGCTCCCAGCACCCGGTCGATGGCGTCGCCCCGTTCCTCACGGGACAGTCCGCGCAGGCGGGCCACATAGTCCAGGTAGGGGCGCACGCGCATGCCATCGTCCAGGGGCAGTTTTTCGGGAAGGTATCCGACCTTGCGCTTGGCCGAAAGGTGGTCGGCCAGAATGTCGCTGCCGCCCACGCGC
>Ga0224496_10001641_pt1 | contig 13714 bp, 15 predicted proteins | sample SF_Jul11_sed_USG_2_FD_168127 | JGI IMG/M metagenome (GOLD analysis project Ga0224496, IMG submission 168127) | Sediment microbial communities from San Francisco Bay, California, United States - SF_Jul11_sed_USGS_8_1 | ecosystem: Environmental > Aquatic > Marine > Sediment | place: USA... | reverse complement strand
TGAGGGAGGACGTTCTCGAGGCCATGATGCCGTATTTCAGGGAAGAGTTCGGCAACCCTTTAAGCACTTATCCCCTGGGGCAGAACGCAAGGTCCGCCATTGAGTCTGCCAGGGCTGAGGTGGCTGCCCTCATAAACGCCAAGCCGCAGGGCATTATCTTCACCGCCAGCGGGGCCGAGGCAAACAACATGGCGCTGAGGGGGCTGGCTCTGGCAAAAAAGGACAAGGGACAGCACGCCATTGTGTCCAAGGTCGAGCACCACTCCGTGCTCAATACTGCACGTTTCCTGGAGAAATCCGGTTTTACCGTGACGTTTCTATCTTGCGACAGGCACGGGATGGTTGACCCGGAGGAGCTCAGGAAGGCAATGATGGATGAGACTGTTCTCGTCTCGGTCATACATGCCAGCTCCGAGGTTGGCTCTATTGAGCCCATCAGGGAGCTTGCTTCAGTGGCCCACGAAGGCGGTGCCGCCTTCCATACCGACGCTGTGGCCACGGTGGGCAATATCCCTGTGGATGTGGAGGAACTCGGCGTTGACGCCCTCAGCCTGGCCGCACACCAGTTCTATGGGCCAAAAGGCGCCGGGGCCCTTTATGTAAAGCCGGGCACACGTATAGTGCCTCTTATCTATGGAGGCATACAGGAAAGCGGACGGAGGGCGGGAACGGAGAATGTCCCGGCTATAGTTGGAATGGGCAAGGCTGCTGCAATAGCAAAGGAAAAGCTTGAGGAACGCATGGCGCATGGCCGGAAGCTTCGTGACAGGCTCATAGAGGGCGTTATGAAGACAGAGAACATGATACTGACGGGACACCCCTCCGAGAGGCTGCCCGGGCACGCCAGCTTCTGCGCTGATTACATAGAGGGAGAGGCAATGCTATTGATGCTGGCCTTCAAGGGTATCCTGGTCGCAAGCGGTTCAGCCTGTTCCTCCAAGGCGCTGAAGTCATCTCCCATACTTCTTTCCATGGGAATCCCGACCCATACGGCCCAGGGGTCCGTTGTGTTTTCATCGGGAGAGGGGACTACGCTTGAGGATGTGGATTATGTTATAAACGAGTTCCCCCAGGTCATTGAGAGACTAAGGGAAATTTCCCCCTTCGCCAAGGATGGCTGGGGTGATGAGAAAGGAGGAGAACAATGTACTCCCAGAAAGTAATGGACCACTTCATGAACCCGCGCAATGTGGGCGAGATCGAGAACGCCGACGGCATAGGCGAGGAGGGTAACCCCACGTGCGGCGACGCCATGAAAATATTCATCAAGGTGGATGACAAGGGTGTCATCACTGACGTCAAGTTCAAGACATTCGGCTGCGGAGCTGCCATCGCCGTCAGCAGCATGGTCACCGAGATGGCAATCGGAAAGACGATTGACGAGGCACTTGCAATTACCAAGGAGTCCGTGGCCCAGGAACTTGACGGACTGCCGCCCCAGAAGATGCACTGCAGCAATCTTGGAGCGGATGCCCTTCACAAGGCAATAGCGGACTACAAGGAAAAGCACTCCTAGGCCGGGCGGATAAAAGACTATATCCCCCGCAGGTTTTTTATGATAGAATTTAACCTGCGGGGGTTTTGTATTATGCTTTCTGCAGCCCCTCCGGAACTCTAACCGCCCCCGCATGAGCAGCCCCTTATGGGGTAATATTTGCTGCTTGACACAGTATCCGGTTTTAGGGTACATTGTTAGATTCAGGAGGGTCTGGATCCTTCTATCACACTATGGGGGTATGGGAAATTGAACGCTTTGGGTTCCCATCTTCTGGTCGAGTTGCGCGACTGCAACCCGGCGGCGCTACAGAGCCTGGAAAAGGTCAGAAGCGCCATGGTCTCTGCCGCTGAGGCGGCATCGGCCACAATAGTGGACGTGTCCTTTCACGAGTTCAGTCCCTTTGGCATCAGCGGCATGGTTATCATCGCCGAATCACACTTGAGCATTCACACATGGCCTGAATACGGTTATGCCGCAGTGGATATATTCACCTGCGGAGACCTTATTAAGCCCTCGGAGGCCGCAGTCTATCTGATTGAACAGTTCGAGAGCAAGACTCCCTCAGTGGTTGAGATGAAGAGGGGCATAATAGACCCTGTGAGCAATCTCAATCTTCCTCACAAGACTGCTGACGCCGATAGTGTATTCACTCTGGAAGCAGCCACCTGACTGAACCCTGCCTTTTCCTTCCTTGATCAGGGAGGGGCTCGGTTGACGCTCAATTAAAAAAGGGGCTTCGAAAGAAGCCCCTTTTTTAATTATTTGTGCGCCTGGAGAAACTACGGCCTCATGTGAAGAGCCACAAGCCCGGGCAGTTCCTTCCCCTCCAGTAGCTGAAGGGAAGCCCCTCCACCTGTGGAAATGAAGGAAATTGAGTCCGAAACGCCTGCCCTGTGGACGGCCAGGTCCGTATCTCCTCCTCCTATGATAGTCAGGGCATATGCATCCGCTACGGCCCTGGCCAGAGCGAAGGTGCCTCTGGTGAAGGCGTCCACCTCGAACATTCCCATGGGGCCGTTCCAGATGATCGTCTTAGCGTTCTCGATCACCTCCGAGAAGAGCTTGCTGCTTGCCGGCCCTATGTCAAGGGCCTTCCAGCCCCTGGGAATCTCCTGCGTTGTAACAATCTTCGTCTCGGCAGTGCTGTCGGTATGCTCCGCAATGACGCAGTCGACCGGAAGGTAGAATTTAACATTGTTTTTCTTCAAAGACGCTATTATCCGTTCTGCCAGCTCCAGCATGTCTGGTTCAACCAGGGAGTCTCCGACCTCATGCCCCATGGCCTTTATGAATGTAAAGGCCATGCCTCCGCCTACGATGACCTTGTCAACCTTGTCGGCAAGGTTCTCAAGTACACCGATCTTGCCGGAGACCTTGGCGCCTCCAAGGATTGCCACGAAGGGACGAACGGGGTTGCTGACCATGCCCTGAAGGTACTCGATCTCCTTCTTCAGCAGATAGCCGGCGCCTGCGGGGATATGATCGGCAATCCCAACAATTGAGGCGTGGGCCCTGTGGGATGCCCCGAAGGCGTCATTTACATAACAGTCCGCAAGCGAGGCAAGCTTTTTTGCAAAGGCCGGATCGTTCTTTTCTTCTCCGGGATGAAACCTGAGGTTCTCAAGAACCAGTACGTCGCCAGGCCTCATGCTGGCGACTGCGCGCTCGGCATCACCACCGATGCAGTCGTCAACAAAGCCCACCTCTTTGTTCAGCAGTCGCTGAAGCCTTTTTGCTACCATGGCCAGGCTGTACTTGGGGTTGGGCTGCCCTTTTGGGCGGCCAAGATGAGAGGCCAGTATTACTTTTGCCCCCTCGTCAATGCAATAGTTGATAGTGGGCAGTGCGCCTCTGATGCGTCTGTCGTCTGTTATCATGAGGTTGTCATCGAGGGGAACGTTAAAGTCCACGCGTATGAATACGCGCTTCCCCTTGAGGTCCATATCCTCGACCGTCATTTTCTTAAGTATGCTACCGTTGCCCATCCTTATTTACCTCTTGCCGGCTATATACAGTATGAGATCCTTGAGCCTGTTGCTGTATCCCCACTCGTTGTCATACCAGGATAGCACCTTGGCCATCTTGTTGCCGAGGACCTTGGTCACGCCTGCGTCAACTATGGATGAGTGTGGGTTGCCGTTGAAGTCTATGGATACAAGCGGCTCGTCGCAGTACTGGAGTATCCCTTTCAACGGGCCTTCGGCGGCGGTCTTGAGAACAGCGTTTATGCTTTCGGCGCTTACTTCCTTCTGGAAGGTGGCCACAAGGTCAACAACAGATACGTTGGGTGTCGGGACCCTTATGGACATGCCGTCCAGCCTTCCGTTGAGCTCAGGCAGTACGACGCCAACGGCCCTGGCTGCGCCAGTGGAGGTGGGGATCATGCTCATGGCTGCCGACCGGGCCCTTCTGAGGTCCGAATGGGGCAGGTCCAGTATCCTCTGGTCGTTTGTGTAGGAGTGTATGGTGGTCATGAGCCCCTGCTCGAGACCGAACTCCTTGTGTAGCACCTTTGCCATTGGGGCCAGGCAGTTGGTGGTGCAAGAGGCGTTGGAGATTATCTTGTGCTTGCCCGGGTCCAGAGTCTCCTCGTTGACGCCCATGCATACCATGGCGTCAGGGCCTTTTGCAGGTGCGGAGATTATGACGTATTTGGCGCCGGCGTCGATGTGCTTTTGTGCTCCCTCCCTGCTGGTGAAGAAACCGGTGGACTCAAGGACAAAATCGATGTCCATGTCCTTCCAGGGCAGGTTGGCCGGATCGCGCTCGGAGGTTATCCTGATACAGGCCTTGCCAACGTCCACGGAGTCTGCCGAGCAGCTAACTGCGTCCTTATTGATGCCGTGAACGGAGTCATACTTCAGAAGGTGAGCCAGAGTCTTTGCGTCAGTAAGGTCGTTGATGGCTATTATATCTATACCGTCAACTTCCCGGCAGGCCCTCAGGAAGTTCCTGCCGATTCTACCGAATCCGTTGATTGCTACTTTAACACCCATGCTACCTCCTTATAACGATTTTAGTGTGTTTATTACAAATCCTGTCTGTACCTTAGGGTAAAAGTAGGTGGATTTCGGGGGCATTCTCAATCCTGCTACAGCGACGCGTTCCACGTCGCTTACAGCTGTAGGGTTGAGGAAGAATGCAGCGTCATATTCCCCTTCGTCCACCATGGACAGGGTTGTCCTGTAATCCATCTCGTAGCCCCAGTTGCCCACTTCAAGAAGTTTTCCGAATATGAGCTTGTGGAGCACTACCACATCAAGGTCCTTGAGTTCGGGGCTTACATCCTCCAGCCCGCAGGTCCTGCATCTGAGTGTGTATCTCTTTCCTCCTGCATACATGCCGAAGATATGTGCCTTGTTCTCTATTGCAGCAAGAATGTGGGCATCATCGCCGATCTCCGTGATCTCGAAGTTCTCCGACAGCCTTTCTGCGATAGTCTCGGTGTCAACGGTAACCAGCCTGTGGGTCGGCAGCGCGACGAGGGAAGGGTCAGCTATATCTGCAAGGAACATCAGGACATAATCGTGCGGAGACTTGCCGGAAGATGCTCCGGCCTCTTCGTCCTTTATGCGTTTGTACTCAAGTGCGGTCTCGTACCGATGGTGTCCGTCGGCAATGAAAACATCGACCTGGCTCAGGGCCTCCTGCATTGAGGTCACATGCTCCGGGTCGTCAATTATCCAGAAACTGTGCAGGGTCCCGTCCGGATCCGTTGCCTCCATATATGGTTCGCCGGATACTGTCTTGTTCAGAATTTTCTTTATCGTGCTGCCTTTGGCAGATTTGTACAGGGAGTAGATGGAGCTTGTGTTCGCCCCGGATTCCGTCATCAGAGAGAGCCTGTCCTTCTTTGGTTTTGAATGGGTAGCTTCATGGGGGTATACTCCGGTGCCCAGTTCCACAAGCCTTGTAAGACCATAAAACCCAACCAGGTCCTTTCTGCCGTTTCTTGTATCAAAACTCATTCTGTAGGCGTAGTAAGAGGGCTTTTCACTCCTGACAAGTATGTCCTTTTCCATCCAGGTGCTGAGAAAGTCCTTTGCGCGGGTGTACCTGTTGTCTTCTTCGGAATCTCCAGGGCTCTCTATTCCAAAATCTATCCTGACTATGTTATACGGGCTTTGGGCGTAGAGTGATTCACGCATCTCTGGCGTGATGACATCGTAGGGCGGCGCCATGACCTCTCCTGAAACCTTGTCATGGTTATAGTGAATTCCTCTGAACGGAATAACCTCAGTCATTGCACGGTCCTCGGGCGTAGAAATTGAACATATAATCCAGAGCAGCACTAGAGAGCAATATCATATCACGATTATTTCAATAATTCAAACAATTTGGATGGCCAGAGCCCCCCTGGAGAGGATATAATAAAACATGATATCCAGAGTCATGTTTTGTTTTTTTACTGTTTTTCTTTTGCTCGCGGCATTGCCATCAGCGGAAGCTGCTGCTTTTCCCTCCTCGGAGGCCGAACTGTTTTCCATGCAGAAGCGAATGTCGGATCTCCGCACAGGGGAACGTATAGCCGCCTGGGCTGAGAGTTTTGTAGACACTCCTTATGATCCTGACCCCCTCGGGCTATATGTAAGCACTCGCCGTATTGTGGCTGACGAGAGTGTTGACTGCATGTACCACACTTTCCGAAGCGTTGAGCTTGCCTTCAGCAATACCCCTTCGGAGGCCTCCTCTCTGGCGCTGAATCTAAGGTTCAGGACAAAGGGAGTTATGGGCTCTGACGGGCTGGTGCTTAACTATGATGATAGGTATCAGTACGGTATGGACATGGTACGCAGTGGAAGGTGGGGGGAGGATGTCACCGCCAAACTCGCTAATACTTCTCGCATTAAGGGGGAACGAGGGCTGAGTCATGTTGATATAGTGCCCGCAAGTGGGATAAACGATGCCCTTGGCGAATTGAAGAGCGGAGACATTGTTTTTTTTATCAAGGATCCGGATAAGAGGGTAGTGGGTGAGATAGTCGGGCATATCGGGATTGTAAAGGTAGAGGAAGGTAATGTATACCTGATACACGCAAGCGGCCGGAAGAACAAGGGGGGCAGGGTGGTCAAGCTGCCGCTAGCTGATTATACAGTAAATATGCCATTTGTCGGCATTCTGGTCACGAGGTTTGAATAAAAGAGGCCCGGCGCCTAAAAGGCAACCGGACCCCGGGGGGGACTGTTTTTTACTAATTACCGATGGTATATCCTTACGTTTATCCTAGCCAACCTCGTATACGCTACCGCCGCTTATGGAGAGCTTTCTGACAGGCTGTCCGCCCTTGATAATGTATGCCTCCTGATGGCAGCCGAAGTCCTGCACCTCAACTGTGAAATCCTTCTCACCATAAGTCTCGGAATAATACTTGTAGGCAAGTTCCTCTGCTGCCTTTATTCCTGAACTCTGGGTGCCCTGTTGGCCGGGGCCCGCTGCCCTTCCGCATCCGCCGCATCCGCCTCTACCGGGGCCTGCGCCCCTGCATCCTCCGTACTGCTGTCCTGCTGCAGTCTGTGCGTTGTATGCAAAGTCCTGATATTTTGCCGCCCTGCTGTCTTTGGCCAGAAGATTATAGGCTACTGCTGTTCCTGTCAGAGTCAAAACTACACTCAGGGCCGCTGTTATTACTGTTTTTTTCAATTTGCATTCCCCTTATTATCTTATTGTGTCGGACTCTATGAGACCGTCTTTCATTCTTATTATCCTTCCAGTCCTCTGGGCAAGCTCAGTGTTATGGGTTACCAGGATGACTGTCTGTCCTGCTTTATTGAGGCGTTCAAAAAGAGAGAAGACCTCGTTGCCCGTCTTTGTGTCCAGGTTGCCGGTTGGCTCGTCAGCCAGCACAATGGGAGGCTCGTTCACAAGAGCCCTGGCAATGGCTACCCTCTGCTGCTCTCCACCGGACAGCTCTGTTGGCAGCCTGTGTCCTTTTTCAGAGAGTCCCACACGCCCCAGCGCCTCGATTGCCATCTCATTTTTCTCTGACGCCGGCATCTTGATAATGCAAAGGGGGAGCATTACGTTCTCCAGGGCTGTCAGGTAGGGAATAAGATGGAACTGCTGAAAAACAAAGCCCAGGTATTCGCGCCTGAAGTCCGCGGCCATCTCCTGTCCGAGATTGTATACGTCGATGCCGTCCACAATAAGCCTGCCCGAGTCAGGAGGGCTTATTGCCCCCAGTATGCTCAGAAGAGTGGTCTTTCCTGAACCCGATTCGCCTGTTATTGCGACAAACTGGCCCTCCTGTATTGCTATGTCTATGCCCTTGAGAGCTTCGTAGGAGTTTTCGTTGCTGGCGTATGTCTTCCTGATGCCCTCTATGCTGAGTATGGTCTCAGTGTTTGCAGGGGATTCTTCGGTCATGATGACCTCTTTCGTTTCTATGGCGGTTGTCATATTATATATACCTCAGCGCTTCCACCGGGTCAAGCCTGGAGGCCTTGATGGCCGGATATATGCTGCTGCCCATGCCTATAAGCACGGCCAGAGCTGTTGCCGCTGCCAGCATGGCAGGGTCGAGATGAAGCCCTTTAATTCCCATTAGTTGAGGGGCCAGTACGATTGTTGAAGCACTGCCGATGGCCCATCCCAGCAATCCTGACATCAGGCTTACGACAAAGGCCTCAAGCAAAATGACCTTGATGATATGGGTCTGTCTGAATCCTATGGCCCTAAGGACTCCTATCTCCTTGGTACGCTCTCCAACGGAAGACATCATGGAGACAAAGACTATGAGGGCCCCGATGGCAAGAACCACAACGGAGACAGCCACGGAGAACCTCACTATCTGTGAGATGGTCTCCATCTTGAGCGTCATGGCTTGCCTTACTGCGGATACCTTGGCGTGAGGAAGCCCGGCGCTTATCTGGGCCACGATATCTTCAATGGGGCAGTCTGCGCAGAGGGCGCTGACCTCTATCATGCTTATCTTGCCTTCCTTGCCAAGTAGCTTCTGGGCCTCCGGAAGCGCCATGAAAACGGCGTAGTCGTCCTGTGATGCGTTTTCCATGAGTACGCCCTTCACGCTGTACTCAGTCCCGCCGAGTGTAAGTTTGTCGCCTGTTTTGACCGTTAGAGTGAGGGCCGCGTTATGTCCGAGTACCACGTCTCCTGGTCCTGTAGAAGGTGATTCAGTGTACCCGGGGATTGCATTTTCTACTCCCTCCAGCCTCCACCATTTTTTGAGTTTGAACTCAGAGGTGAAGTCCACGCCTACCAAAAGCAGGGATCTCTCCCCTCTCTTGTATGCCCCCATGACCTTGGGCGCGATGGCGCTGATATTCTTGTTGTTCTCAATATTGTTTATCAGCTCAATGTCCTGCTGTCTGAGCTCCTCAACATCCAGCGAGGCGTCGCTGACGCTGACCCCGCCGTAGCTGAGCGAGAGGCTCTCGCTTCTGGGAGTGATAACGATATTGGCCCCGAACTCGTCCAGCTTGCGGTCCAGGTCGCGCTGCATCTCGGAGGTGATCCCTATCATGGCCACCACCATGGCAACTCCTATGCTCAGACCGCTGACCAGCATGAAGGTCTTGCCTAGCCTGCGGCGTATGTTCCCGAGTGATATACTGGATAGTTTCATTAGAAGTAGAACGCTCCAGTCTCTACATCCTGAGGGCTCAGGATCAGGTAGTTGCCATCAACTCTCCTGTTAAGGGGTGCTGGGTTGCAGCCGCCCTTTATCTCGTTGATCTTTACCGAGGGGAAGCGCTGGCCGCAGTTATTGCAAACCATAACGTCTCCCTCCTGTCTGTATCCCTTCTTGGCCCCGTAACAGACGTCACAGGCGTCAAAGGCTGCCCTTATCACTCCGTCAGAGCTTTTTAGCACGAAGAAATTTATCTTCTTGCTGCCGTTGTATGAGTAGAAGTGGGCGTGCCCGTCGTCGACCTCTGAAATCGGTATCTTCACGACTCCTGCCTCGGCATTTAGTGTCTTGAACCCGCTTGAGGGCCCGCCTCCAAAGAGTATAAAGGCGACAGCTGCGACTATCAGCACTCCTGCGACAATACCTATTGACAGGCCCTTGCCGGAGGAGCTTTTCTTGCTTTCCTTCTGGCTGTTGTCATTCAGTGACTCCTTGAACTGTTCCTTATTCGATTTTTTCTTTCCCATTTACTTTTCCTTCCCTAATCGAGTATGTTTTGTACTCTTGTTAATAAATTGAGCGTATTCTGCCTGTGCGCCTGTCAAATAAGACCCTGTCAACAAGAAGATCCTTTCTGTATATCTCCGCCTTTAGGAATCTCCCCTTGCCTCTGACATTCTTGACTTCAAGGCCCTTTGTCTTGAAGTAGTGATTTATAGCCGCGACAGCCTCATCTATTCCCACCGGCTTGCTGCCGGTTCCGTATTTACTGCAACGTGTGCAGAAATCACCGTATGGTGTGACTGCCCCTCTGCGCTCGGGTTTCGCCGGAGGCCTTATGTACTGTATCTTTTTGCCCTCTGATGTTACCTTCGAATTATATTCAGGAGAATTCATGTTGTATCCCATGGCCCCAGGAGGCAGTAGCAGGCCTGCCAGCAAGATAGAGGATAATATGAATGTGGTATTTTTCATTGATTAAGTTTAAAAAATAACTTTGAAGAAAAAGTGAACATTTATAATCTCCTGTTTTAAGCTACCCCGGGACAGGGCACATGTCCCTGCCCCGGGAGGGGGGAAGTAGCCTGATTCTCGTAAGGTTCGAAGCAGTAACCTGGGCCTCCGCCGTATCCAGGCCCTCTGCCGTATCCGCGGGCAAATGCTATCGACCCGAAGGACAGGACTGCAACTGCGACCGCAACCGTCAAAAGCCTCTTCATATGTGCGTCGCTCCTTTTTGATTTGGAATCCATGAGAAGTAATCTACCAGAACATTCTGAAGAGAAATTGAAGGAACTATGAAATTACTGTGAAGTTCGATTGAACTGCGATTGTGCTAGGTCTGCTAGAATCTGAGGAGCTTGTCAGCCTTTATCCCGGAGGATTTGCCCAGAAGGGAATCAAGGCTTCCGGATTTTCCAGCCAACAGGGATTTTTTGTCCTCTATCCCCTTCAGGTCATCTTTGAGCCCGGCAAGCCGCGCCTCGGTCTTTTCCCTTATGCTGTCTTTCAGGCGGGCCTCGAACCTGTCGGATTCCTCCTTCAGCAGGCTGCCGACAGCTGATTTCAGGGCATTATCTATGTCCGAGGATACGGACACATTGTAGTCTGACAGGGTCCCGACCGCCTTTACCCCAACAGAGAACCCGTCAAGAGCGGATACTGCCTTTCCCATGGCTTTTGCTATGCTGCTGCCTGAGGGTGAGGACTCTATCTCGGCAGAGTGTACTTTTACCGTGGCAGAGGAACGGAATGCCCCGCCAGCCCCTACCTGTGCCTCCACAACGGTGTCGGACTTGCCGCTTCTTATGGTGATCGGCAGATCGCTTGAGCTTGAGAGCCTCATCCCTTCAATCGTACGGTCCTTCACATTGAGGGCAAAGTTGTCCTTCGGGGCCTTCGGATCCCGGTGGTCGATAGCTCCCTTGATCTCCATCGATCTGGTCTTTTCAAGTCCCTCAGCCGCCAGTTTGAATGTGGTGGGCTTGCCGGTCACTGCCTGGTCAGAGCTGATATCGCTTATGACCCCAACGACAGGCCCGGGTTCCAGCAGTACTTCTGTTTTTACCTTCCGTGCCCAGAAGGCCGGGGCGGGGTGGAACTCCCTGAACTTTACGTTTACGCCTTTTCCGCGTTCAGGCTTTTTGGGTTTTTCATCAGATTTCTTCATTAACGGCTCAGCCAATGAGTATATGGAACGGGCCTTGCCCAGGTATTCATCGACCTTAGGGCCGAATATCAGTGAACTGAGGTTTCCTGCTCCCTTGGAGGAAAGCCTGTACTTTTCCTTCAGCCTGCTCAGGTCCCTTTCAGGCGCTTTAAGGGCCGAGTTGATGTCTGCACGCAAGTTCTTATAGTCTTTCTCAAGGTCTGATGATGCGCTTTTTACAGAGTCACTGGCTGTTTTTATGTCCTTTTGAAGCTGCTTTGCATCGTTTGCGGCCTTAAGCTTGTCCACGGTAGAGCCCTTGAACTTTTTCTCGATCTCCTTGTACCGCCTCTCGAATTCCTTGAGAGTGCCGCTGTCAGGCAGTGTCTTGAGCCGTGCGTTCCAATGGGCTTCCTTTTCTTTTATCTCAGAGCTAACCTTGTCGGCAAGTTTCAGGGTATCAAGCTCCTCACGCTTGAGAATCTCATCCACGTCAGGGATTTCGAACCCTGCGGCACCTGTTCCTGAGGACTTGTCCGCAGCGGCGGGGGTGGATTTCTTCTTGCTATCCTTCTGTTCTTTCCGGATAGCGCCTGAGTATCTCCGCTTTGTGTCAAACCGGATGCCCTCGGCGCTCATCTCGTCGATGAGTACCTTGCCGAGAAGCAGCCTCCCGCCATCCATGAGGAAAGCGAGCCTCCCTGCCTCAAAGGCATTTGTCATTGGCTCATCGGGGTTTGTGATCTCCAGTCCTGTGAGCGTAAGCCCCAGGGGTGAGAGGCTAAGGTCCGCGCCCTTGAGCTCCACCTTTGCCCCCAAAGCAGAGGTGCCAGCCTTCTCTATGCCCATTTTTATGAGCGAGTCGGCCATGAGAAGCCAAAAGGCCGCAATGCAGACTGTAATTATGACGAAGGGTATAAGCCCCTGCCAGCGTATCCACTTTGCAATCATGCTTGTATTATAGACCATAAAGGTCTTTTTGCAAATACCCTCTCTTTGTTTGTGTGAAGGGATTTGGGATATGGTTAATTTTATTAGTTATGAACATCACGTCGGAATACGTAAAAAGACCTTGGGTGCTGTGCGCGCTGGCAATGATTCTTGGGCTTGCAGTATACATCCAGGCCCTTGGATACGGTTTTGTCTATGACGATTTTCCCCTTATTGTGGATAATGAACATTTGAGGGATTTCTCTAGCTTGCCGGAACTCCTTATCCAGGAGGACGCCATAGACGGCTACAGTAGAGGTTACTACAGGCCTTTGGCAAGCCTTGCAGATTTTCTGATCTACCAGGCCTTTGGGCCCAGTTCGTTTGCATTTCACCTGATTAATATTCTTTTTCATATGGGTGCCGTGGCACTTGTCTTCATATTGGCACTCAGGCTCAATCCGGATTGTCAGGAGTGCCTGTTCAATATGGGACTTATCAGGAAGCTAAAGGGAGGTAGTCAATAAAGCCTATTTGCCCCTTAAGCTGCTTACATTCTGATAGATGCTGTAGAGCTTGGAACCAGTGATTATCTGCGCAATGCGTGTCTTCCTGACCCACGCCAGGAGATGCTCCCTGTACTTGCGAATGAGGAAGTTGAGCAGAAAGGCCATTGGGACGAAGGCGGCAAGGGAGGCAAGAAGGCTCCCCAGGACGATTGTATTATTGAATCGGGTGATCCTTAACAGAGGATTGTTGTACATTGCCGTGAACATCCCCTCCAGTGCCTGGGCCTTGAGAACACGCAGGCCTATAGTATGGAAAGCCGGATCCATCGCATATGCCAATCCCGAGAAAAATACAGTCCCCAGTATAAAAGCTGAAAGGTTAACCCGTATGAGCAGGGCCAGCAGCAGAACAAGAAGGTTGTGGACGCTCATCAGAGGCGTCAATCCCGCAATCATCCCGAGGCAGATGGCAATGCTTATCTGACCGGGCTCAGCCTCGGAATTTAGTACTTTTAACAGTTTTGCAAGAAGTTTCAGCATGATCTCCAGCACCTCATGTAATTAATGCTGATTATACCACATTACAATCTATAGGCAAATCCTGTGGATTTGCAATAGCGCAAGCAGGGCAGGAAGGCATACCTCATGTTTGGAGATTATACCCTGAAACATCTCGACCAGTTCCCTACCCATATAAAGTAATGACTTCGGGGGCCGGATAATCAATGGCTGTGCTGTCAAAAAGTACCCTCAGTGTTGATTCCATTCCCTCTTCAGTTTCGCTGTAGAGGATTACGATCCGCAGCATTGGCAGTGGATACATCATGAGAGCGTGGTATGTCGAGAAACCTTCAACATCATCCGCCCCAAAGAGACGAAGAAGATCGAAAAAACTCCATGGGAGTCTGCAATTGACCTTAAATGGATTTCGTCCCTCCCCTTGAAATATGGTTCTGTTGTGGAGGCCCACCTTAAGCTCCTTTATGGATGCGCTGTACCCTCCTCTCTGAGAAGTCTTTCGACCAGCTCGGCAACTCTTC
>Ga0224496_10001640_pt1 | contig 13721 bp, 9 predicted proteins | sample SF_Jul11_sed_USG_2_FD_168127 | JGI IMG/M metagenome (GOLD analysis project Ga0224496, IMG submission 168127) | Sediment microbial communities from San Francisco Bay, California, United States - SF_Jul11_sed_USGS_8_1 | ecosystem: Environmental > Aquatic > Marine > Sediment | place: USA... | reverse complement strand
ATTGCGATATTCACTTTCCGTTTCGGGCAGGTTGGTGGCGGAATGACTCATTACCGTAACCCGTTGCTTGCCCGGCATCATCTGTTGGATCATATCCATTAAAGATAAAACAGAAGCGCGAATGACCCCGGTGAAATTTTTCTTCAAGGACGGTGGGATGTCGGTTATCAACTCCTGGGTGGAAATAAAACAGATCGGGGATGAAATAGTCGGGATTTTCTTTAATAATATCAAGTTTGTGCCGTTGGTGAAGATGAGGTCTGTTTTGGCGGACAGCTCTTGGCCCAGTTTTTTAAGCTGGGCGGCTGAACTATCCTTGCTAATCTCATAATGGACGAGGCGGAGATTCATCTCTAAAAAATAACCTCTGTCCTCCAAGGCCTGCAGCAAGGATTTCAACAGGGGCGCAGGAAGGTTGGCGGGAACCCCGATCGTGAAATTGCCGGCAACCGGGGAGATATTATTTTTTTCTATCACCTTGTTGTGGTTTGCCATGCCGACGATTTCAGCCTGTTCGATAATCGCTTGGGGAATAATGGTTCCCAGTTGGCTTGCGGTATTGAGATTTACCACATATTTTGCACCGAAAAATTTGATCGGCAACTGGTGGGGATTTCGACCACGAAGTATTTTGGTTGCATAATCGGCAAGATTGGGACCGATTTGTTTTGAGTCCATGGCTGGGCCACCCAAAATCCCCTGTTTAATTTGTTCCTTTATCTGGCCTATTACCGGCAGGCTAAGCTTTTTCTGCCAGGCAATGATTTCAATGAGATCTTGTTCCGAGCAGAGAGCCGGGGGCAACAGCATGACCGCGGTTGCCTTTTCCTGTTTAAACTCCTGCATGACCCGGCCGATGTCGGAGCTGTCGCTAAAGCTTTTAGTGATGAGCTCGACCCCCATTTTTTCAGAAAGTTGCATGAAGTTAAACATTAATTTTTCCAATTTGCCGCCCCGGCAGTAGATCATGCCGATTCTTTTTCTTTGGTCTTCCGGCAGGATCTGCATTAATTGTTTGAAGAGTTCCGCCTTGCTCTCGCGGTAGATGCCGGTTGTGTTTTTTCGCATTGATTCAGGAATAGAGGCGGTTAAATCGGAAATTGAAAAAAACAGCAGGGGAGAGGTGATGCCCACCTCGAAAATAATATTGAGATCGTCCCCGGTAGAGAAGAAAAGATCGCACTTTTCCGCGATGTCGCGGCGGATTTTTTCTCTACCGGCCGAGTCTCGGTAGCCTTCAAGATCAATTTCAACGATGGTGAGATCTTTGGCTATGGCGGGATTTTTTCCGGCAAGTGAATTGAAAAACCACTTATAGGGGGCAGCGACATGGTTTTTCGGAACCCCGATCCGATATTGTGCCGATAATACTGTATTTGAAAAGAAGCCGATCATGGCGGATACGGTCAGGATAATGAATATATTTTTGCGGATCATTTAACCTCGGGTGATATAGTTAGATTTTTTTGCCAAGTATTGTGCCGATTATCAGGGATAGCCGAAGCTCAACGGATAATTTCCGCATGGGCCGATACTTCCGGTGGAAACTGCTGGTTGAGGATGTCGGCCGCCTTCAGGTTTATCATGTATTGAGCCGGATAATAATAGTAAGGGAGTTTCGATGGGTGTCTGCCCTCTAAAATTTTGATAAAGTATTCAGCCAGCTTGGGCGCCACCTTGTTGTTGTCGATTACCGAGCCGCCCAGCACTCCCGCTTCAATCTGATGCTGCATCTGCCCCAGTACCGGAAAAAGCAGTTTGTTCTGCCATTTTACTATCTCAGCGAGGTCTTCCTGGGTGATTCCCGGCGAGAAAAGCAGGATGAAATCGTTTTCTTGTTGCATCTCCCGCATAATTTGCCCGATTTCCTCTTTTGTCGAAAATAATCTGCTGCTCATGGTCGCGCCCTGGCTCAAGGCGATCTCTTTATAGCGTTGAATCATCTGGGGCAATTTCGATTTGGTGCGGCCCAGCATGCCGATTCTTGTCGCCCCATGCATCATCAGCCTTGAGCGCTCAATGAGGGAGGCAAATGAGGCGCGGATGATCCCGGTGCACATATTTTTTTGGTTGGCGGGAATGGTCGCCGCGGTTTCTTTGGTGGCGACAAAGCAGATCGGCCGGTTGAGATTTTTCAGACTAGTAATTGTTTGCAAGGTGTTGCCGCTTGAGAAAATAAGGTCGGTTTCCCGGTTTAGGGTTTCCGTAAGTGTTTCGATTTCCCGGGGAGTGGTGATCTTTGACAGGTCGAATGAGATGGTTTGCAGGTTTTTTCCTTCCACATATCCTGCCCTGCCCAAGTCTTGGATAGCTTCTTTATAGATGTTTTTTGCGATGTTGTTGGGGGCGCCGATAACATATGTGCCTGGAACGAGGTAGAGCTGTTCGGGTTTTTTTTCTATGGCTGCTTCGGTCAAGCCGACGATTTCCGTTTGTTCAATTATCTCTTTGGGGATGTCAATTTCTAAGGTGTTGGCTGTTTTAAGGTTAACTATATATTGGGGGCTGAAAAATTTAACCGGCAGTTGTCCGGGATTTCTGCCATGCAGAATTTTTGCCGCGTAATCGGCGAGGTTTGCTGGCAATAGTTTGGTGTCAATTGTCGGCCCCCCTAAAACGCCCTGTAAGATATGGGGCCGGGTCTGCCCTATAAGCGGGAGTTTTAGCCGCATCTGCCATTTTATTAATTCCGGTAAATCGCCGGGCTTTATAGCCGGAGGGAAAATCAGGATGCCGGTTACCCCTTCTCCTTTAAATTCTCGCATCACTCGGCTGATGTCGTTGCTGCCGTTATACTCCTTCAAGCTGAGCTCGCTGCCCATCTCCGCGCAGATTTTTTTATAGGAAGGATAGAGCTGAGTGATTTGTGCTCCGTGAAAAGAGAGCATTCCTATTTTTTTTCTTAAATGTTCAGGGAGAAGTTGGATTGATTTTTGGAGAATATCTTTTCTCGTGCCCCGGTAAAAACCAGTGGCGTTTTTTTGCATGGAGGCGGGCAATAAGGTAGATGGTTCGGCCAGGGAAAGAAAGAGAAGGGGGGAGGATACTTTTATCTCATAAACGACCTTAAGGCTGTCGCCGGTGGTGAAGAACAGATCGCAATTTTCGGCAATATTCCGGCGGATGTTTTCCTTTTCCGCTTCGGTTTGAAAACGGCTGAGGTCGATGGTGACGATTTTAAGGTTGTCGCCGATTTTGAAGTTCTTTTTTTCAAGAGCGGTGAGAAGGGTATGGTAAGTCGGGGCGCTATAGTCAGTTGGAAAGCCGAGACGGTATATTTTGGCGGATGCTTGGGGTGGGCTGGAACACCATAGCCCGGTAATTATAAAAAAAATAAGAGTCCAAGTTCTACTCATCTAATCTCCATGATATTAACGTCCTACTGGGTGCTGATCTTCATTTTGTTGACGTTAATTATAACTTATAATATATCCTGGTGAAATTGGTAAATAGTAAAGATATTTATTTTTAAAATGGTCAATTATTTACCCTTGGTTGGGTTGAAATACATTTCTGTGCCGTTTATTTTAGTGGTCAGTGTGTACCTCTAATCCGGTTGACGAAAATAAGGCGATAACACCTAGTCAATTGTTGACTTTTTGGTGAAAGTGCTGTTAATTTTTGTTATTCAATAAATTAACCAAATTGTTAATTTGAATTAAAGGGAGGTGAGTTGGTGCAAAAGCGTATCAGTACAATGCTGACAGTTGTGTCGCTATTGCTCCCCGCTGTCGTTTATTCGGCTGGTGGGGAAGCACAGTTTTTAGAAAAATGCGGCACCTGTCATAAGAAAGGGGGCCAGGCGGCGGTGGTTAATCCTGCCGATAAGGCGGGCCGGGTGTGGGAAAAATATTTTGCGCGGGGACGTCATCCAGTTGATCTGGCAATGAGCGACGCGGATCTTGAGGTGGTTGTCGACTACCTTAAAGTCCATGCGGCAGACAGCGATCAACCGGCAACAGCGGTTATTCCTAAGTAATACACTCACGAACATGAATTGTTCACTGGGAGGAGGAAAAGTGAAAAGAATTTTATTGACCGCAGGTGCATTACTGGCCTGGAGCAGCTGCGCGGCTGCCGGCCAGACAGTTACCATGCCGGTAGAAGACTATAAGGCAATACTCGAACGACTGGACACCTTGCAGAACCGTGTCGAGCAACTTGAAACCCAAAAATCAAGCCCGTCGGGCAAGGCAACTTCCGCTTCCATGCCTAACAAGCTGGCCCAGGATGTGGAAACCATTTACGACACCCTTGACGTGGTTGAAACCAAAACCCTTAAGGATCGGATCAACCTCGGCGCCGAGCTGAGGACCAGGGTTGATTTCTATACGGCCAAGAATAAAGCTGGTTTCACCGAGACTGAGCATAACGATGGCCAATGGAGCAACCGTTTCCGTTTGAACATGGACGCGGAGATTAAGAAAAACCTGTTGTTCACCGGCCGGTTGGCGGTTTACAAGAACTTCGCCGATACCGATTCCAACAGTTTTGCCAACGATTCCAATCAGGTCACCTCGCCGGGCAGCTCTTCGGTAAAACTGGAACGTGCCTATGTCGACTGGATTCCCGAGGGGCTGCCGATGCCGGTGGCGATTACCATGGGCCGTCATCCTTCCACCGGTGGTCCGCCAGCCGATCTTAAGGAAAACGGGATGCGGCAGTCCACCTATCCTTCCCTGCTCTTCGACGGTGAGACCGATGGTATGGTCGCCACCATTGGTCTTGAGCGTTACCTGGGTTGGAAAAGCTCCGGTCTCCGTTTTGCGTGGGGTAAGGCCCATCAGGATGATAACGACTATGTGAGTTATCTTGATAATAGTACCGGTGGCATGGACGACACTAATGTCTTTGCCCTCTTTTTCGAGAGCGAGATCCCCGGGGTCCGCAACAGTGTTATGGTGTTGAGCGCCCTGCGGGTTGATGACATGAACGGTAACACCGCCTATTTCTACGATACCAATACGCCGGACATCGCCAATCTCGGGGATATGGATCTGTATGGCGTCGTTGTTCAGGCCAATAATTTCATGGACTCTGGGTTTGATATCTTCCTGTCCACCGGTCTCAACCGGACCCACCCCAGCGGGGAGCTTGTTACTGTTGGTGCCGGCGCTTATGGCGGCGTGCAAGCCGGTTTGCTCAATGATGACGGCACGACCAGTCACACCGGTTGGGCGGTCCATACCGGTTTCCGTTACACCATTCCGTACAAACCGCTTAACAACCCCAAGCTCGGCTTTGAGTACAACCACGGCAGTGATTACTGGTTCAGCTTTACCAGCGGCAGTTCTGATCTTTATAATAAACTGGCCACCCGCGGTGATGCCTATGATGTTTATTACATCCAGCCGTTCAATGATAACCTGTTTGCCAGGGTTGGTTATACCTTCATTGATTATGACTACAACATGAGCGGTATGCATATGGGTGATTTCGGCGACCAGACCGAAGAGGAATTGAGCAATTACTACTTTATGCTCGATTGCCGTTTCTAGTAGTTGTTTTTTTCGTTGTCGTATTAAGGGTGGCCGGATTCGGTCACCCTTTTTTTTTGATTACCATCAAACTTCTTTCAGTTTGGCTAAAGTCCGGTGGGAGCGGCTTCAGCCGCGAACAAAGGCTGGCGAGTTACAATTCGGCAATAGGCCTCAACTAATTTTGTCTTGAATAAATCCGCTCCCCCCAAAAAAATAGTCTCAAGTAAGCTTCATTTCGCAGCCATTTTTTAGTAGGCTGAAGATCGGTGGTAATCAAATTTTTTTAGGGAATCGGGGAGATTTTTTTCATGCTTCGCCATTATCTAGCTATTTTTTTCCTGTTGTGGGCCCTTGTCGTTGTTGCCGGCTGTGCGGTTAACCCGGCAACGGGTAAATCGGAACTCGCCTTTTATCAGATGGGGGAGGCCGAGGAGCTGAAACTCGGGGAAAAGTCCTTTCCGGAAGCCGTGCAGCAGATGCACGGCGATTACGATGATCCGCAACTTGCGAGCTATCTAAACAAGGTCGGGTTGCGGTTGGCCAAGGTCAGCCACCGCCCGCAATTGCCCTATGAGTTTAAGCTGGTCAACGATTCAAGCCCCAATGCCTTTGCCTTGCCCGGCGGCAAAATCGCCATCACCCGCGGCCTGCTGGTGGCTTTGGAGAACGAGGCGCAGCTGGCCGCGGTGCTCGCCCATGAGATCGCCCATGTCACCGCCCGCCATGCCTCCCAGAACATGCAGCGCGGCATTCTTTTAGGGATCGGTTTACAGGTTCTGGCCCATGAAACCAGCGGGGGTTCCTATGGGGCGCTGGCCCGGCAGGCCGGCGAGCTCGCCGGGGCCGTTCTCAACAGCACTTACAGTCAGGAGCAGGAGCGGGAGGCGGACCGCCTGGGCATCGATTATATGGTGAAGGCCTTTTATAACCCCCAGGGGGCGGTTGAGTTGCAGCGCTATTTTTATGAAAAGAGCGGCAAGCAAGAGCCTAAATGGCTGGAGGGTCTTTTTCGGACCCATCCTTTTTCCAAGGAAAGGATGCGGATCAACCAGGATTATGTGCAGAGCCGCTACGGGCGGATTTTGATGAACCCTGCTTATGGATCAGGAGCCGAGGATTTTGCCGCGGCCACCGCATCGCTCAAAAAAAGCCGCAAGGCCTATGATGATTATGACCAGGCCCGGAAAAAGGAGCAGGCCAAGGATCTGGCCGGGGCCATCGTCCTTTATCGGCAGGCGGTGCAGGCCGCTCCCGGTCAGGCCCTGCTCAATACCGGGCTGGGAATGGCCCTTCTCAAAAACAAGAAATATGATGAGGCGCAACAATATCTTGCCGAAGCGATCCGCCTGTCCCCCGGCTATTTTGAATCCCAATTCGGGATGGGCTATGTTTATTTGGTTAACGGTTCCATGGGGCAGGCGACCACGCATCTGGAGAAAAGCATGGAGTTGATGCCCACCTTGGGGGGCGCGTTTTATCTGGCCGAGGCCTACGAAAAAAACTCGAAACCGGATAAGGCCTATCCTCTTTATCTGCAGGTCGCCAAAGCCGATCCCCAGGGATCTCTGGGCAGGGCGGCGGCGGGGCGGGCCGGCAAGATATCAAGGGAGTTTGGGGTTCGCTGAGTGGTCGGGTGGGGAGACGTCGGATTGACTGCTTTTGAGAAACGGCTCAAAAAGATAGCGGAGTTCTTCCAGGGAGTGGGTGATGACGTAGGGCATTGATTTGGCATACATGTCGAGCAGGACAATGGCATTGATGGAGGAGTCGGTGTTCGAGGCTGTCCGAAGCCGGTGGGCCAATTCCACATTGATTTTTTGTATATCCAGATAGATTTTTTTTAACCCTTCCAGGTTGAAATCGGGAAGGCCGCCCATCTTGGAAGTAAAGTACTGGAGCAGCATAAAGGTGGAAGTGGCGCGGAAAAAGGTTTCTTCTTCGTTGGCCAGGGGCAGATGAAACCTGGCCATCGGCTTGAAAAAGCTGGTGTCCGGGCAGGCGCTGGACGCAATGACCAGGCCGATAATCGAGCCGAGCGCTTTTTGGGCCGTGGTTTTTTGCACGATCACCCGTTCTTCGGTGGTTACCTGAAGATTGACGGTATCAAAGGAGATGATTTTTTCAAAGCGTTGGATAATGGGGAAAAGGTTTACCGCCGGGGGGCAATGGCTGGTCTCCGGGCTCAGCCGACATTGAGGGCAGCGGCTGAAGGCCATCTCGGTCCAGTGGGGGAGGTTGTCGGTGTTTTCCGGCTGAAGTTCAAGGGTATCGCGGTCGAGTCTGATCTTAAAATATTCTTCGCTGTCGTTTTCCAGGCGGAAAAGGTATTCAATTATAATGGGGTCGTTATTCATAATATGCGAAGATGTTCTTTAAGGTTATCGTGCGATACGGCTCGAGTAAAAAAATATTGAAAACAGCGATCAGGTTATATTCTAGGGAATGTTTTTTTTTAACGCAATCTTGTTAGTTCGTGCAAAGGGGATCTGGGATCATCATTACGTTAAATCAACAGGTTAAAGTTTCATAAGTTTTGTACTTGTTTTCCTGCTGATTTTCAACCTTGCGGTTATCCTCAATTTGCATCGTAACATAACCGTGGCCGGATCATGCTGTGCTGATATTTGGTTTTGCTGACGGAATTACTAGATTTTGCATCGTAATTCCGGTAAGAAAAGGGCTGAAAAACCCAACAACTTTGTTGGGTAATTAAATGGACTGATTAAAGGATATTATGCCACTAAGTCAGTTGCTCTCTGTTGCCATCGTTATGCCGGGGATTGCATTTTTGATTGCGGCGATATTATTGTGCGTTAAAACCCGCAAGGCCGTACCGGAGTCACTCCGGATGCGTTGGCTGGCCTTGACGGTTCTTATTGTTTTCTTTGTTCTCGGCTATGTGCTTTTCGTGGCCATTCAGGTCAAGCAGGTTCGCTTTCCCCTGGAAGTGGTAACCGGGGTGGTTTTCTTTGGTGGCGCTTTTTTCGTGTTGTTGGTTATCAGTCTCTCCCGGACGACAATTTCAAGGGTTCAGGAAACGGATCGGCGGATTGAATCGATCAACTCGTCCCTTGTTATAAAAAATCGGGAACTTGAGAAAGAGATTGCCGCGAGATTGGCCGCTGAGGAGCGGGCTAAGCTTCGTCTTCAGCATTTGACCACCCTGCATGGCATTGACATGTTTATCAACGCCAGCTTTGATCTGCGGGTTACCATGAAACTGCTACTGGAGCAGGCCATCCCGCAACTAAAGATGGATGGCGGCGGTATTTTGTTGCTCAATACCCACACCCAGATTTTGAGTTACGAGGCGGATTGGGGGTTTCAGGATGTAGCGATCCGCAAGTCAAAGGAGCGGCTGGGGCAGGGCAGCGCCGGGACCGCGGCCTTTGATCGGCGGGAGATTTTTATTCCTGACTTGGCCAAGGCCGGTGAATCCGAATTTTTGCGGCATGAGTATATTCAAGGCGAAAATTTTATAAGCTATTATGCGGTCCCCCTGGTGGCCAAGGGGCAGGTCAAAGGTGTTTTCGAGATTTTCAGCCGGAGTCGGATTGAAGAACTTGATCCGGAATGGCTTGATTTTGTGGAGGCCTTTGCCGGGCAGGCGGCTATTGCCATCGATAATGCCACCCTTTTCCGCAAGCTTCAGGAATCGAACATGGAGTTGACTCTGGCCTATGATACCACCATCGAAGGGTGGTCCAAGGCCTTGGAGTTGCGTGATTCCGAGACCGAAGGGCATACCCAGCGGGTGACGGAGCTGACCCTTAAGCTGGCCTGCGCCATGGGCTTGCGTGATGATGATATCGATCATGTCCGGCGCGGGGCTCTGTTGCATGATATCGGCAAAATGGTGGTGCCTGATACCATTTTGATGAATACCGGACCCTTGACGGAAGCTGAGCAGGAAATTATGCGCCAGCATCCGGTCAACGCCTTTCAGCTCCTTTACCCGATTCAGTATCTTCAGCCGGCCATTGATATCCCATATTGTCACCATGAGTGGTGGGACGGCACCGGTTATCCCCGGGGCTTGAAAGGGGTGCAGATTCCATTGGCGGCCCGGATCTTTGCCATTGCCGACACCTGGGATGCCCTTCTTTCCGAGCGTCGATATCGGGAGGCCTGGTCCCGGGAGAAAGTTATCGAGCATATTCGCTCACTGTCCGGGACCCAATTTGACCCTCATCTGGTCGATGTCTTTCTAACCGTTATTTAAGGGTAACCTCGGTTTGGGGGAACAGCGGCTTAAGGTTTTCGGCTGTCGGGCAAGCTTAAACCGGCCGGACTTTTCTTGGCTTAATTAGTTGGAGACCAGCGGCCGGCGTAAGTTGGCAATTTTTTATCTCCCCGTAATTCAATTCTTTTTCTTTATCTTGTTTTCCTTGTGTTCAAACCTTTTTTTATTATTTTCTTGACTCCCGCCCATGTTTTCACGCTAAAATTTTATATTCATATAATTTTTGGTGGAACTTTAGCCCAACCCATGGATGGATCTTTGGGGGCGCTGATTTATCAACAGGTAAGTTTCGTGCATGTTTTTATTCATTTAATCTACAGGAGGTAGGTATGAGAAAGCTGTCGTTGTTAGGGGTTGTTGTGACTACCGCTTTGCTTGGCGCCGGGGTGGGGCCGGCAAATGCGGCGGATAATTGCGCTTCATGCCACGAAAAGGAGAATGTTGGTCTGTACAAGCAATGGAAACATTCCAAGCATGGTCAGAACGATGTCGGCTGTATCGACTGTCACCAGGCCGACAAAAAGGATGTAGACGCCTTTGAGCATCACGGCGCCACCATCGCCACCCTGGTCACCCCCAAGGACTGCGCCAAATGCCACGAGGCGGAAGCAGAGCAGGCCATGAACTCCTACCATGCCCATGCCGGCGAGATCCTTGACTCGGCCGACGCTTATCTGGCCCATGTGGCCGGCGGTCAGCCGGTTGCCATCACCGGTTGTGAGACCTGTCACGGCGGCAAAGTGAAAATCGACAACAACGAACCGAATAAACTTTCCAAGAAAACCTGGCCCAACTCCGGTATCGGCCGGATCAACCCGGACGGTTCCAAGGGCTCATGTAACGCCTGTCACAGCCGCCATTCGTTCTCGGCCGAGCAGGCCCGCCAGCCCGAAAACTGCGGCAAGTGTCACCTTGGCCCGGATCACCCACAGAAAGAGATCTACGAAGAGTCCAAGCATGGTATCGCCTACTATGCCAATAAGGACAAGATGAACATGGACAAGGATAAGTGGGTTGTCGGCGAGGATTACTACGAGGCCCCCACCTGTGCGACCTGTCATATCTCCGCCACCAAGAATCAGAAGATCACCCATGACGTGGGCGACCGGATTTCCTGGACCCTGCGGCCGCCGATCTCCAAGCATAAGGACAGCTGGGAGGCGAAACGGGGCAACATGAAAGATGTTTGTCTTAACTGTCACCAGCAGCAATTTGTTGATGGTCATTACTATCAGTATGACGCCCTGGTCGAGCTCTACAACGAGAAATTCGCCAAGCCCGCCACCGAGATCATGAACATGGTCAAGAAAAAAGGGTTGATGGAGCGCAAGGCGGCTTTTGCCAACACGATCGAGTGGGAATACTGGGAGCTCTGGCATCATGAGGGACGGCGCGCCAGAATGGGTGCGGCCATGATGGGTCCGGACTACACCTGGTGGCACGGCATCTACGATGTGGCGCATAACTTCTACTTCAAGTTCATCCCGGAAGCGCGTCATTACAATGATCCCGAGATCAACGCCTATATCGACAACATGCTGAAAAATGATCCGATGCACAAATGGATCGACACGCCCACCGCGGACCTCAAAGCAGCCATCCGCAGCGGCGAGTTGCAGAAAACCTACGAGAAGCTGTTTGGAAAAGGCAAATAACCGTTAGTCTTGCAAGGTAGAGTAAAAAGGGGGCGCCGGCTGGTGCCCCCTTTTTTTTGTCGGCAATCTGTTCTGCGCTATCGCTGTCATTTTTTTTTCTTTTTATCCGGCCATGATTATTGGCCTGGTTCCCGTTATGAAATATGTTATGTTTTTTGATGTGGATCGGGCTTATCCATGCTCCGGATAAGATGGGGGATGCGGTTTTTCAGCAAGAGAAATTTAATGATAAAGTTTATCGTGATAAGCATATTTCTCGGACTGTGGCTGGGAATGATGATTTATGGCCGGCAGATGAGCCTGCCTGCTGGGATCTCGATGCTGGGCCATGAGTACCGGGTAAGGGATGTCGCTTTTTTTTATGACGTAACCTTTAAAAAAGGAGAGGCCATTGTCCGAGAGCAGCAGATCTTTGACCGGATCCTGACGGTTATTGACCAGGCCCAACGTTTTGTCCTGCTGGATATGTTTTTGGTCAACAGTGAATATGACCGTGGTCCCGAATACCCGCAACTTGCCGCCCGGCTGGTTGCTAAGCTCATCGACAAAAAATTAAAAAACCCGGCCCTCGATATTGTCCTGATTTCCGATGAAATCAACACCCATTACGGCTCTGCGCAATCTGTTTATTTCAATAAACTCAAAGAGCATGGCATTGCGGTGATTATTACCGATAACACCAGGCTGCGGGACTCCAATTTCATCTATTCCGCCCTATGGCGCCTGCTCGGCCAAGGATTATCTCCCCAGGGGCATGGCTGGCTGCCCAGTCCCTTTTCCAAAAACGGGGAGAAGATGACCCTGTCCGCCTATCTCCGCCTCTTGAACTTCAAGGCCAATCACCGCAAGCTTGTTGCCAGTGAAAAAACCTTGCTGGTGACCTCGGCCAACCCCCATGATGCCAGCGCTCATCATTCCAATATCGCCTTTGTGGTCGATGGTCCGATTGTCGCGGATGCGGTGGCCGGTGAACGGGCCGTGGCCCGGTTTTCCGCGACTGATTTGCCTTCGCTGCAGGTGGCCGCCGGCGAGGGCCAGGGGGAGATCGCGGTCCGCCTGATCAGCGAGGGCAAGATCAAGGCCCGGCTGCTGGCTGCTCTTGCCGGCTGCGGCCCGAAAAGTGTGGTCAAGATGGCCATGTTTTATCTTTCCGAGCAAGAGGTGGTCAAGGCGCTGATCAGTGCCGCCGAAAGAGGGGCCGAGATTCGCCTGCTGCTCGACCCCAATAAGGATGCTTTCGGCCGCCAACGAAACGGCATCCCCAATCGGCCGATTGCCAATTATCTGGTAAAAAATGGGCGGGGCAACATCCAGGTCCGCTGGTATGCCACCCATGGCGAGCAGTTTCACAGCAAGCTTACCCTGATCTCCATGCCGGAACAGGCGGTGATCATCGGCGGCTCCGCCAATCTTACCCGGCGCAACATCGCCGATCTCAACCTGGAGAGCTGTCTGGAGATCAAGGCGCGATCCAGCGCCAAGGTGGTGGCGGAGGTTGATCATTACTTTGATCGCCTCTGGCAAAACCTCGATGGCGAGTACAGCCTGCCTTTTGCCGATTTTGAAGATACCTCTCTCCTGCGTTACCGGCTGGCCCTGTTTTGTGAATGGAGCGGAATTAGTACTTTCTAAATTAAAAAATCTGCTAAGATGAGCTATGGCCGGCAAGTTGGACTTGTCGATGTAACTTATGGGGTTCTCGTATTTTTATGGATATCCGTTCTGAAAACTAATTCTATTGGGGAGGCAGGTTATGGATCTGGTACCGTTTAAGCCTTTTGGCACCGAGTTGAGCAACTTGCGCAAGGAAATGGACAGGGTGTGGAACCGTTTTTTCGAAGATTCTCCGGCCCGCTCTTTATTGGGAATGGGCAGGGGCTGGGAGCCGATGTCGGATATTTCCGAAACCAAGGACAAGCTGATCGTCAAGGCCGAGCTGCCCGGCATGGAGGCCAAGGATATCGATATCAGTCTGACCGACGATATGCTGGTGATCAAGGGTGAGAAAAAGCAGCAAAGCGAGGAAAAGGATGAAAATCATTTCTGCGTTGAGCGTTACTATGGCTCGTTCCAGCGGATGTTCCGCCTGCCGGTAGAGGTGAAAGCCGACAAGATCGAGGCCAAGTTTGAAAAGGGCATTCTCACCATCACCATGCCCAAGACCTCACCTTCCAAGCGAAAAGAAATAAAGATCAAGGTGAAGTAGCAAAGACGATCTTTGATCGCCTCTGGCAAAACCTCGATGGCGAGTACAGCCTGCCTTTTGCCGATTTTGAAGATACCTCTCTCCTGCGTTACCGGCTGGCCCTGTTTTGTGAATGGAGCGGAATTAGTACTTTCTAA
>Ga0224496_10001637_pt1 | contig 13752 bp, 16 predicted proteins | sample SF_Jul11_sed_USG_2_FD_168127 | JGI IMG/M metagenome (GOLD analysis project Ga0224496, IMG submission 168127) | Sediment microbial communities from San Francisco Bay, California, United States - SF_Jul11_sed_USGS_8_1 | ecosystem: Environmental > Aquatic > Marine > Sediment | place: USA... | reverse complement strand
GGGATCGTTCGAAGTCGCCACGCTGTCGGAGCACGCGCGCGAGTTCCAGGTGGGCCGATGCCGCAGCCCGGCTCGGGGCATCACCGACCACGTGAAGACCCGTGGTCAGGACGTCCTCGGCCTCTGTTAAGCGGAGCTCGCCCTCGAGCCACTCGGCGTACCGTTGGAGAGCAGGCCACAGCGCGTCAGCCGAATCGGACGCGAGAGCCGATCCCGCCCCACCGAGCACCGCGACCAGCATCGCGCGCTCGTCGCCAGGTGGGAGCGTGTCGACGAATTCCCGCGTGCCTCGGAGCTGGTAGCGGAGCGCCGCCGCGCCGGACGGCAGTGGGGTATCGGCGCCGAACCGGTCGGCCAGTCTCATGGTGAGAAACGCGCCCAGCGGGACCCGGTCGGGAGCACCCGGCCGATTGGCGCGTTCGAGAAACGCTGCGTGCCGCTGGGTTGGCGATGCCGATTCGGTCTCGGGCATGCTGTGCCGGCTCCCGCGAAGAACAGGGCGCGTCCGGAACGCGCTAACTGGAAAGTATGCGCTCCCCAGAATAGGGCTGCAAGTCTCGGGCCGAATCCAGCGAGTAGCCGCTGGTCATCCGGGGGTCTTTGACCGGCGAATCGGGGCTAGCTGGCCCCGGGTTTCCCACCCTTTCGGAGGCGATCGAGTTCCTTCAGTGTCTCGCCGACTGTCGACTGCAGGCGGTCGAAACCCGTGGTCTCGGGTGTGATCGACCCGTCCAGCACACCGAACAGGACGTTCTGGCACACCTGTGCGGCTCGGCGGAGCCGGAAGCGGCGTACAAAGGCCTGGTAGTCAGCAGGGCTTTCCGCCGTGAGAATGGCCATGAGCGTCGTGCGCACGCCGTCGAGACTCGCCTTGAAGTCCTCGAGCATTGCCACGGCCGGCCTGGGTTGGGCGAGGGCCGATTCAATCGCGTCCAGGGCCTGACGGAGTTCGGCGCGAACTTCGTTCAGCTCTTTCATCGCTGCCGACCCTCACACACCTCCGAGAGCTCGAGCAGGGTCGCGTGCATGACTTCGAGACCGGGTGTCCTCGTCGAGAGCGATCCTGAGTACAGATCCGACAGGATGTCCTCGCAGGTCTCAACGGCGCGACGCACCCGCGTCCGACCGAGGAGTCCCTCGTAATCGTCCTGGTTCTCCGCCTTGAGCATGATCCAGATGCTCGTTCGAAGATTGTCCACGGCCATCCCGAGATCCCGCACGCCCTCGGGTGAGCGTGCTCCCATGGAGACTTGGATGTCCACGATACCGAGCGCGCTCTTGAGCTCGTCGATACCGTTCTGAATTTCCTGCTTCTGCATCGGCCTGGCCCGGAAAGGGGGTTCAGAAGATAGCGGCCGCCCGCTGCTCGCGCCTAAAGCTGCGAGACCGGTGCTGTTGCCGCAATGCTCTCGCCCGCATGCACTTCCAGCACGAGCCTCACGCCAACCACCGGTCCCGATGCTCGGCGACAAACACATCGTCCGTCAGATCGGGATACGCAGAGCGTACCCGAGCGATATCCGCAGACTGACCCGGTGACAGGACCTCACGCGGGTCCAGCGTCCAGGTCCCTGCCAGCAGTCCCTGGCGACGCAAGATCTCGTGAATCCCCGGGATGCACGCGGCATAACCATGCCTAGCGTCGAAGATCGCACCGTTGGCATCCGTGAGCTGAGCGGCCACAGTGAGCAACCGGGGAGGGATTGGCATCCCCCGGGTGACGACCCGCCGGCACTCGGCATGCAGATCGGTGGCACGCTTCGTCCAAACGGCCCATTGTCCGAGTAGTCCGCCAACCATGTGGAGCGCCGGTCCGTCTCCGAACCGGAACGCGGTGAGGAGATCGAGCACAATGTGGTCGTCGTTCCCCGTGTACAAGGCGATCTCGTTTCCTCGCCCCGCATCGGCCACGGCCCGAACGACCTCGAGCGTTCGATAGCGGTCGAACGGAGCGATCTTGACCGCCACGAGCCGATCCAGCTCCGCGACGCGTCGCCAGAAGCGATACGGGCGATCGCACCCACCAACGGCCGGCTGCAAGTAGAACCCCATGACCGGAATGATCTCCGCCACGGCTCGAAGGTGCTCGATTGCGCGGTCGTCGGTCCCACCAGCGGAATGCCGAAGGTCCACCAGCCCGACGTGAAAGCCAAGGTCAGTCGCCAGCGCGGCTTCGGACGTTGCCTGCTGTGTGTCACCGACGATCCCGGCCACGCGAACGACGGCTGCTCCACCGGTGCGCTCATGCTCCTCGATCGTCTCGGCGGCGAGGGTCAATACGGGCCCGTACAGGCCCACCTTGGAGTCATGGATGGCGAACTGGGTCGTGGGAACCCCAATGGCGAGTCCGCCTGCGCCCACCGCGAGGTAATAGCGGGTGAGCGCCCGCTGCCGACGTTCGTCCAACCTTCGGTCGGCCGTCACCGCTAGCGGATGAGCGGGAATGACCAGGCCGCTGAGCAGGCGGGTACGAACGTCCTCGGCGGTCAGAATCGACCTCCCCGCTCTTCGAAATGCGTCGGCCTGTCGAAGGATCGGCCTCCGAGCTGCACCCAGTCTGCCACCCAGTCGAGCAGCGTGTCGACATCGAGCGTCGGTGATCCAAACAGATCCACGCACCGCGACGCATCGCTCAGAAGGGCCGAGGCTGCTTCCCGGCCCGTGAAGACCGGTTCGACCCCGAGACGTCTTGCCAGATGCTCGGCGAGATCGCGCACGGACAGGGTGGTCGGACCGGTCACGTTGAATACGGCGGGCGGCACCGCACAATGCTGCAGCGATCCGAGCGCAATGGCATTGGCATCCCGCTGCCAGATCACGTTGACATGCCCCATTGTGAGATCGATCGGCGCACTGCGCCACACCCGGTCCGCGAGATCGCGCAGAACGCCGTAGCGCAACTCGACCGCGTAATTGAGTCGGAGGATCGCCGATGGAGTCTTCTGCCGTTCCGAGATCCACGTCACGATGTGCTCTCGCGCCACGGCCGACTGGGCGTATTCGCCGATTGGTCCGACAGGGTCGGTCTCCACGGAGCCCGACCTGCCGACGGACGTGAAGGGGTAGACGTTGCCGGTGGAGAAGACGACCAGGTTGGACGTGGCGTAGCGGCGTGCCATGAGGCCGGGCAGGAAGGCGTTGAGCGCCCACGTCGCCGACGGATTCTCGCTCGTGCCAAACTTCTGGCCGGCCATGAACACCACGTGAGGTGCGTCAGGGAGGTCGTCCACCACGCCCGGATCGAGGAGGTCGCGCTCCACGGTCTCGATGCCATCGGCCGCGAGCTGCGCCGCAAGTCCCGGGGTACCGAAACGGGATACCGCGATGATCCGTCGTCGCGACCCGGCCTCGCGGGATGCGCGATGCGCCAGCCGCAGCAGGCTCGGTCCCATCTTCCCGCCCGCGCCGAGCACGAGAAGGTCACCTTCCAGCTCACCCATCGCTCGGGTGTCTCGAGCGGTGGGCCGTGACAGCCGCTCCTCGAGCTCCGCCTCGGTACGTGGCCCAGCCGACGTCAGCGGCACTTCTGCAACATCTGAGCGAAAAAGGGATTCACGTACTGCATTTGATGGCGCGAACTTCGCGCGCTACTTCATGGCATAAATCAGATTCAGGCCGAGCGAGGACAGGACCAATTCACCCTCGGTGTCTCGGCCACGTATGGTGGTTACATACGCAGCGAGGCGGATCCTGTCGTTCTCGATCGTCACCCGCATGACGGCAGGCGGAATACGGGCGTCCGCGCCCGGTTGGGCTCGGTATGCCTGTGCACTGTCGATGATCGGTCGTAAGGGAATCTCGGTGAGGAGCGCCTCGCCTGCCGAGAGTCGCAGCGTCACGGACGCGGAGTCGTAACGAAGCAGGAGGCCGTCATCGATGACGGCCGAATCCCGAAGCAATCCCTGCCCAGCCCAGGCGTAGTCGAAGCCGGCGACCGGTACCGGCATGCCCTCTTTGGCGGCATACGAGAACGCTCCCGGGCGTCGCGCTTCGCTCTCCCCGATGTAGCCCACGCCCAAGTGTGCAGCCAGAAGCTCCGCCCGCTCATCGGCCTCGCGCTGTGGTGACGGTCCCGTTCCTTCCCCGACGGTGTCGATCGTGGCCAGTGCACCGCCAAACCAGTCGGAAATCGCTCCAGTGCCGTGCGTGCCGACGAGGTAGCGCAAAATCGAGCTGATCTCTCGGCGGTCGTCGAGGGAGGGCATCAAAGATGCCTGCCGAATCGTTCCGCTTTGCAGGATTTCGCTCGCGGTCAGCAGACGCTCCAGGCGACGAACCTGGCTCGCCTCGGACATCCGGTAGGCCCCCCACGGGCCGGCGAACGTCACGAGTGCCACCACACACAGCGAAGCGGGGATGATCCGAATGTCGCGGGACCGCCGGATGGCATAGTAGACCGCGATTGCCGCGAGCCAGATAGACAGCACGGCGAGGAAGTATCGCCGTTCGGTGATCCCGTACTGATCGATGCGTTTCCAGGTGGCGAGCCACAGCATCACGACCGACGGGAGGAGCGTGATGTAGAACGCACGAGCGTAGGTTCGGATCCAGCGGTTTTCCGCGCGTTCGGCTACTGGGTGCACGAGGAGGAGAGAGAAGATCCCTACGGCAGCCACGCTCGATACCAGCCACCCGATCCAGCCGCTCGGCCACACCGTCGTCACGATGATCTTCCCGAGGTACGTAGTCAGAATGAGAAGGTAGACCACGACGATGGGGATCAGCACATACTGCGCAAACACCTTGAGCCCCATGGGATAGTCCGAACGCTGCTCCAGCGCCGGGAGGTCCTGGGGAACGCCGCCGAGAAAGAACCACGTATTGAAAAGGAAGGCGATCATGATCCAGAGGCGGAAATAGGTCTCTTCCGGCACCTCGAGGCCGAACAGGTTGTCTACGGCGGCGAGCGCGATGGCCAGGCCGGCAAAGAGCACCGCGGAATACAGGCCCGCCATGAGAAACCTGAGGAACAGCGACTTGTTGTATTCCCAAAACCCTTGGAGCTCCCGCACGCCGATGAACGGGGCCACGGAAACCAGGAGATGCAAGCCGGCGCTGAGCTGGATGTAGCGTCCCACGGCCACTGGCTCGGACCAGTCGAGCCAGAGCAGATAGAACCCGACGAGCCCGGCGGTGCCGAGTGTCCAGAGCGCACTCCGTGGGCCGATCGACCACCGGCGCCGCTCGGCGAGCAGGTCGACCGCGAGGAAGAACGGCATGCCCAGCGCGGCGGTGCCGACCACCCGACCCCAGAGCTCCTCGTCGACGGCGTCGTACGTAGCGATCACCCCTGCGACAGCCGCGACAACAGCGGCGAGTAGTACCATCGGGAATCGCCGCAGCGTAGCTCGGATGGCCGAAACGAGCGCGTCGAGCGATGGCAGTTTCATTCCGTCACCTCGAGAGAAACGGTGAAGGCCATGGTGCAAGGCCACCCGGGTGGCACAAATCAGTTCTCGCGAGCCACGAGCGGGATGCGCACGGTGATTCCCCCGCGGAGATCCCCCAGGTGGTACCCCGTTGCGGCATCCTGCGGCAAGGATCCCTGTTCGAGACTTCCTCCAAGCATGGTGTCGAGCATGCTCGTTTCAAGCTGTTGGGAAAAGGAATCCCTCGCAAGGCGAGCGTGGGACGATTTGGTGAAAAGAAGAGAGAAGGGCCGCCCCGACGAGTCGGAACAGCCCTCCCAAGTGCTTCGGTGCCCGCGAGGGCGCGTCAGCAGCTACTGAATGACGGTAACGTTCTCCGCCGCAGGACCCTTCTGGCCCTGCACAACGTCGAACTCCACCTTCTCGCCCTCGCGCAGGGACTTGAAACCGCTTCCCTGGATCGCGCTGTGATGGACGAAGCAATCCTTCTCGCCGTCGTCCCTGGTCAAGAAGCCGAAGCCCTTGCTGTCGTTGAACCACTTCACGGTTCCGGTCGTACGCATGTGCCGTACTCCTTTTGGTGATGTTGATGTTCGTCGGAGTGCGGCGCTGCCGTACTCACCGATCGCTCATCACTGTTCGCGGTCACTTGGCCCCCGCGTTGGGCTGCCGTCTTGGATGAAGGCGGTTAACCACCACCCGTACCGGCGTTATCGCTCTTTACCAACCCAAAATGGGACCTGCGCGCTTCGCCCAGGTCCCCACGTGGTGTTCACTGGTCAGTTAGCAAGCCATTTCTCGCGTACCATGTCGCACCGCAAAAGTAACGCGCCCAATCCCGGAGCGCCAGGGGCAATCTCCGCAAGCGGCCTAGGGCTCCTGGGCCAGCGAGTCCAGGAGTGCTTTTCGGGCCGCGGCGGAATCCGAGACTTCGAGGGCCCGCTGTACACCCTTGGCGCCGGGCAGGCTGGAGGCGCCGAGCACGCTGTCCCGCGCGCGTGCGGATTTCGGGTCCTGGTCTTGGCCGGCGGTGTCCGGCGAGGAGCATCCGAGGGCGAGAAACAGGAGACCGGCAACAACCACAATGCGCATCGGATCCTCCCACTGTGACGACGATACCAAAGGTGGTCGCCAAGGTGGGGAGGCCAGGCTCGAGAGGCAAGGTCCTATCTCACACGTCCTGTGCCGCGAGGCCACCCGACGGGCTCGAGATCCAGCGCAGCGGCATAGCGCTCGAGCGCCGTGCGAGCGGCCTCCCCATCCGCGGCCTGGGCCGGACGGGTGGTCCCCGTGCCCTCGAAGCGACACGTCAGGACCCGGAGCGTTCCGTCTTTCCGATGTGCCTTGAGGTCGAAACGGGCCACGAGCCGCTCGCCCGCGAGCACCGGGAGGCAGTAATAGCCGTATGTACGTCTCGCCGCGGGCTTGAAGACCTCGAGCACCTGGTCGAAGTCGAAGAGGCGCGTGACACGAGCACGGTCCCAGAGGACGGGATCGAACGGTGACAGGAGTACGCCGCGGTCGGCGCGAAGGCGCGCCCTCGCGAGCCGCGCGGCAAGCTCGCGGTCGTCGGGACGGATCCATCCGGGTGTCGGTCGCCCCTTCGGATTCTCGAGCGCGCAGGGGACGATCGCTCCTCTGTCCGCCAGCCGGCCAAGTGCAGATTCGATCTCCGCCTTTCGGTTGGCCAGTCGCCAGGTCGACGCAATCGTCCCCGCGGTTGCCCACCCATGGCCCTCGAGGGCCTTGAGCAGAAGAACCTCGAGCCCGTCCCGCTTGTGGAGTGGATGCGCGCGGATCGCCCGGGGGATCACGCGTTCGGCGAGGTCGTAGGTCCGCTGGAAGCTCCGCCGCTCCCGGATGGCCAACTCGCCACTCGACCAGAGGGCCGACGCCACCCGTTTGGCGACCTTGATATCCCACCAGCCCCGGCTTCCTCGACCTTCCATATCCACAGAGCGGAGGGGTCCTTCCTCCCGGATGCGGCGACGGAGGGTGCGCGCCACCCCGGGGTGCTCCCCAACCACGTCTCCCCACCACGGATGGTGTCGAAATTCGCGTCGCCGAAACTCGAACGCCGGGTACAGATCGAGCGGAATCCAGCTAGCCTCATGGCCCCAGTACTCGAACAGTGGTGCACCGGGTTGGAGCAATTGCTCGGCGAGTTCCGGATCGAAGCCACGGAGCCGCGAGAGGAGAACGATGGCGTGGCTGCGCGCGCCGGCAATCGAGACGGTGTCGAGTTGAAGGTAGCCGAAGCGTGCGATGACCGCGGCGGCCGCGGCGCGTGCTCGCACACGGCGACCCGCTGCGCGGTGCGGGAGTCCCGTCCACGATGGCGTGAGGAGCCCGGCGCGAGCCAGGGCGAGGCGCCGAGCCTCGCAAACCGTCAGGGTCTCCACGCCCTTCATCATTTCGCGACGACGGAATCAGGCCAGTTGTCGAAGATCGTCCGCCGTGACGGTCCGCGCTCGGGCAAACCCACCCACGTAGCGACCAGTCGCGAACCGCAGGTGATAGAGGTTGAAGTCGCCAAGCGCGAACGTCGGGGCGCTCGACGGGAATCGCTCCACGTAGCGGCGCCGTCCCTGTGCGTAGGCTTCGGTCTCGCGCTCGATTGACTCGACGGTGCCCTGGAGGGTGATCCGCTCGACTTGCAGCGGATCGGCGTCCGGTTGGTCCGGTCGGTGGATCAGCGTGCTGAACGCCGCCCCGCTCACGAGGCCCTTGGTGTGACGGGCCAGGCCCGACGCGTGCACGAGGGCGGCCGTGTAGTCCGCGGTGATGACGTATGGCAACAGGCCCACGTATGGCTCGCCGTCGACGAGCACGCCGAGCGCGAGGACACGCGTGCCGGCTAACAGGTCGCGGAGTCTCTGGGCGTCGTCGGATGTCATATGCTCCCTGCCGAGGCGGCTATCGATACATACGGTCCCCGTAGCGGATCCACCCCCCGGGGTGGTGGCCGTCGGGGTCGTCATGGGTCCAATGGATCACCCCGCCCTGCGCGTTCCACTCGTATTCGCCACGAAGCTCCACGGAATCGCCGACGGCAAGTGGAACGCGGGGGGCGAGGTCGATGTTGTGGGCGACGAGGACCGTCATCGATCCGTCCACGCGGACGATGAAGCGTTGGTGTCGGCTCCCCTCCCGGTCGTCCGAGAGGAGCCGTTCCACGCGGCCGGCAGTTTCTACGGGAACGCCGGATTGGCGGGCTTGGAAGGCCTCAACAACCTGGCCGGTTGCCCCGTCGGGTAGCCAGCCGGAGGTGGCGGAGCCCGGTGCTTCGCCCCCCGGCCGGACGAGGTACAGGTAGATGCCCGTCGACACAACGATCGCGAGAATGATGAGCTGGGCGCTGCGCGATGCCGTTCGCATAGGGCTTCCGCGGGAGCGAGGCGGTATCGACGGGAGTGCCCGTCCGGGCCTACAGGCGCCATCCCGCCGTCGGGGCGGTGGACCCCACCGACGGAAGCCGGAATGGGTCCGTGGAGTATGTCGACCTAAGATGCCGTGGCGCGGCACCGTGTCCAGGCACGGGCCTGCTCTCTGGAACGATCCGTGAATGTGCTACGGGTCAGCTTTCCCGGCTGGCCCGTAGCGTGGTGGGCTCCCGTCGCGGCGCCAATACCCGCCCAGACCTGGGCGGCCGTGTCAGATCCCTCAGCCGAAGCCGCTGGTTCCGCAGCCGGTTGAGGTGCTGGCCGCTCCACCACCGCCGCGTGATCCCGTGAGCACGTTGACCGCGCCAAAGCTCCGTTCGGCGCTGTGCGATCCGCAGCGGGTACAGGTTGGGGTCACCCCTTCAGTATACGCCGCGATCGACAGGCGAATCCCAAACCTGTGGCCGCAATCCTGGCAGATGTAGTCGTATGTCGGCACGTCTTCCCGTCCATCAATATAAGTATTGCAATATATCTATGTTTTGCCCGTTGTCCATCCCTGACGCAGGCCCATCATCCCACGATGCCTGGCCGGAGCGCACCTGCTGGTGCGATCTCCCAGGCGCGATCCGGCCGGGAGCCTTGGGAGAGATCCCAGGTACTCCCGGCCGAGGGCCTGCTGTTTGGGCGACCTGTTACGCCGGCCAGAGCCAGCCGAACGTCCCGGCCGTGAGGAGCGCGTACACGAGCCCATCAACCGTCGATTTGAGCGTCGAGCTCCAGGCGCGCTTGTACCAGATGGAGTTCTGCCACAGGGCAACGCTGTAGCCGATGAAGGCCGTGGCGCCCACGAACCGGAACACCGACAGGTAGGGTGGGTTGGGCCCGAGAGCCCGAGTGGCAATGTAGGCGGCAAAGATCGCCACGATGACGCAGTAGATGAACCACTGCACCAGCTGGCCGCCCATCTTGGGCATGCCGTTGGGCATCACCGTCATGAAGGCGACCGGCCCCTTGTTCACCTTGTCGATGAACGCCGGATCCTTCATCTCGGCGGGGCTGCTGGAGTGCGGGAAGACGTACTCACCGGGGGGAATGCTGAGCGGACCGAGCGCGTCCATCACCGTGTCCTCACTCGGCAGCTTGGCGAAATCCGACCGGTGGTACGTCAGCACCATGTGGAGGATCGAGCTCGCCACGAACACGAGCACGGCAGAGAGCACGATCGGGATCCATAGAGAGACGAGCGATACCTGCGCTACCATTTTCAACCTCCTGAAACGGGTGCCAAGTATGTTGCGACCGCTCGCGGGCCGATGCGAGCCGGGAGGGGTCCTGGAGTCAGTCAGGGATCACGAGGTACCGCTCGTAGTCGCGGACGACCATGCGGCGGCCCCGCATGTCGACACGGTGGCCTTCGGCCTCGAGCCGCCGTCTCTGGTCCTGCAATCCTCCGGGATATTTCGGGTTCACCTCGCCACCGGTTTTGAGCGTCCGCCAGTACGGGGTGACGCGCCGCTTGCCCTCTGCCTCGTCCTCGCCCGCGGCCCCGGCAGCGATCCGGGCGAGGATGCCCGTGGTGATGGGACAGCCGAGCGTGGCACCGTGCCGCCGTGCGACGATCTCACGAATCTGATTGATCGTGATGAGCTTCCCCTTTGGCACCTTCCGCATGATCCCGTCGACCTCTCGAGGGGCCGGAATGACCATCGTCCCTTCACCCCACTGCCGTGTCATTCCCTTCGGGATTCGCTCCACTCGCGGCAGGTCTTTCTGATCTGCCAGCTTCTCGCGGAAGGTCTTCCGTCGTCTCATGAGGGGCTTGGCTCGTACCGTGCCGGACGGGTGGTCGCTAAGCTGCACGAGAAGTCACGATGGTGCAAGACCGCCCGCCCGGCTGGTCGTCGTCTGGTAGACCGCGGTCATATGATCTCTGCACGGGGGCCACTAACACTATAGCGACCCCGCCCGGCAACCAACGGAGCCGCATGCACCGACCGGACCTGGAGGCCGAACTCGAGCGCCATCACCGTGCGGCCTATGGCTGGGCACTGAGCTGTTGTGGCTGGGACCGAGCCCAGGCGGATGACGTGCTCCAGACGAGCTACCTCAAGGTGCTGGAAGGCCGCGCGACCTTCGGAGGGCGATCTGCGTTCAGAACCTGGCTGTTCGGGGTCATTCGACGCACGGCGTTGGAGTACCGTCGGCGCAGCGCCATCCGGCGACTGCTCCCGCTGCAGGTGGTGAGGGGACCAATGGAGCTGCACGTCTCAACCGACCCCGCCGCGGCGTTGGAGCAGAGGGAGACAACGCGGCGGCTCACGGCCGTCCTCGCGCGATTGCCTGGGCGCCAACGCGAACTGCTGCACCTGGTCTTCTACGAGAACATGAGCATCAGCCAGGCGGCAGAGGTGCTCGGCGTCGGCGTCGGGACCGCACGAACGCACTACGAGCGTGGCAAGCGACGGCTGCGCGAGCTACTCGGCGGGAGAGGGGAACTGTGACCCAAGACATGAATGACAACGATCTGCGGGATCGGTTCCGGGTCTTGCGGTCCGACGTCGAGCGAACGGCACCGCCGTATCGACGCCCGGCCGGCCGGCCTGTACGGGTGCGACTCGCGCCGGTGTGGGTCACTGTGGCAGCGCTTGCGACGCTCGTGGCCGGCGCAGTCTGGATTGCCACACGAGATGGAGCACCTTCGGCCCAGACGCTCGTGGCGCTCGACGCGACGTGGTGGGCAGGGCCGACCGACTTCCTGCTGGCGACTCCAGGAATCGAGCTGCTGCGCTCCGTGCCGACCATCGGCGCCATCGAAGGCGCGGCTGATGAGGCCTCTGAAGAGATCAACGATACCGCAGAACGCACCGAAAGGATCAGATCATGACCCGTCTATTCGTTACCCTCGCCATCGTGCTGCTCGTCCCAGTCGTCGCAGGCGCCCAGGAGCGGATACCGGCGGACCAGGGATTCGAGCGGCACCTCTTCCCGCCGGAGCTGGTGATGCAGCACCAGCGACAGCTCAGCCTCACCGAGCAGCAGCGCACGGCGCTGACCGAGGCCATCACGAAGCTCCAGGCCGACGTGGTGCAGCTGCAGTGGCAGCTCCACGATGCCGGTGCGCGGCTCAGCGAGTTGCTCGAGCCGCCGACGGTCGACCCGCAGGCAGCGCTTCAGCAGGTGGATCGGATTCTCGAGATCGAGCGGTCGGTGAAGAAAGCCCACTTGGCGCTGCTGATCCGAATCAAGAACACGCTCACGGTGGAACAGCAGGCGATGCTCGCGGAGCTGAAGCAGGAGCAGCGGATGCGGGGTCCGGCTCGCTGAGGAGACTGCCGGAATCTGGAGCGATCGAGCGGGCCGGACAGAGTGCCGGCCCGCGGGACATCGAGTGGAGCGGCCAGCATCTGGGGAGGCCGCGCGGGCATTCCCGCGGAACTTATCGCCTCTCGATGTCCAGCACCTCAGCGATGCGGCCCACCATGCAGATGCTGGCCAGATCGTCCCGGAGCTTCAGCAGTGCGCGCACCTCCAGTCCGTCCACCCGAAACGCGGCAGGCAAGCCCAGCGGCTCGTACTGGACGGCGTCGTTCACGCGGAGCGCCCAACACCCGCCTTCCACCGGGATGAAGCGCACCGTCCCGTCCACCTGAAAGCTCCCGGGCGGAGTGCCGATCATGTATTGGCGGAGCTGTGTGGCGCACATCAGCCGGCCGGTGCCCAAGCGGAAGTCGTGATCGGTCATGCGCGCGTCCGGCTGTGCCAGCGCGACCGTTAGCCGTTCACCGCGAGGATCCTCGCACGCGTAGTCCAACGGCAACCACGCCTCGATGATCGGGAGTCCCGCGGTCCACAGCGCGGGCAGCACGGAGTCGACCCGCACCGAGCTGAAGTCATACTCGTACGTCCGCGACGGATCGACTCTCGGGGCCACGTCTGCCGAGGCCACGATCGTCGAATCCATGCGCGGGAAGATGTCCGGTGCCGTGTCGGTGCACGCGACCACGACGCTCGAGACGAGCCCAATGATGACGACTCCCCGCAGGTCCGGAATCACAGGCAGGGCAGTCGAACGGACAATACGTTCTCTCCGATACCGCATGGCCATTGCTCGCGTTGCGTCACTCTATCATACCCGCGCGTGAGTCGGCAGGTCACCTCTGGGGCGAAACCCGTCTCCCAGGGGAGGGGTTCGAGTGGCAGCATCGCTGGACGGCCGTATAGCGTTCCACTAGCTTCCGCGACCATGAGTGCCAGAATGCTGATCGTTTCGAACCCACCGCACCGGCCTGGCGACAGGTCGGCGGCGGTCTGGTGTTTCGATATTTCACCATTGGAGGTTGCGGCGAAGGCGGCGTATGCCGTTCCGGAAATCTGGTTTGCCGATTCGGACCGCGGCGTGCTCGCGGAGATTTCGAAGGTCTTGGAGGCCGTCGGCCTCAGCACCCTCTGGGTGAGGGAGGAAGAACTGGCAACCGTACCCGCGCCGACGACTGTCGATCGGGTCGAATTCGATGATCGGGGTCTGACGCTGGAGTACGGTGCCTCCCAGATGCTGGTGCGTCGTACCACTCCCGTGATCGCAGTGGTCTGCCGTCCTTCGGTATCCGTCGGACGAGAGGCGATGCCCGCGGCGGCCGAGACGGCTCACGATGCAGAAATAGCAGCGTTCGTTGACCTCTATGTCCGCGACTCGGGCGTGCTCCGACGCTTCTCGGTGATGCAGGGTCTCGTTGATCTTGCCCCGCTCGACGATCCGGAGCGGCAGGGGTCGACTACCATGGCCACGTTCGCCGAGATGTGCGAGCAGCGTTTCCCCCGCGCTCGGATTGACCAACGGCTCGTCGGCACACGCGTGAGGCGGCGCCGCCTCCCGACAGATCTGCGGTCGGCGTCAGAGCGCCGAGCCGGGTTTTCGTTCGGCACCAACAGGCTACAGAGGCTCCTCGAGTCCATTGCGCCGGATCTCGCAGACGTCACCCAGAACGATCTTGCGTCGA
>Ga0224496_10001635_pt1 | contig 13754 bp, 13 predicted proteins | sample SF_Jul11_sed_USG_2_FD_168127 | JGI IMG/M metagenome (GOLD analysis project Ga0224496, IMG submission 168127) | Sediment microbial communities from San Francisco Bay, California, United States - SF_Jul11_sed_USGS_8_1 | ecosystem: Environmental > Aquatic > Marine > Sediment | place: USA... | reverse complement strand
TGATCGAGTCCTTTCGAAACGACATGTACGACGGATACAAGACCGGTGAGGGTATCGAGCCCGAGTTGCTCGCCCAGTTCCCCATCCTTGAACGAGCGTTGAAGGCGATGGGTGTGGTTGTCTGGGAAATGGTCGAGTTTGAAGCCGATGACGCACTGGCGACCGGAGCGCTGATCTATGCCGACGACGTCGATCAGATCGTGATTGCAACGCCTGACAAGGATTGCGCCCAGTGTGTCATTGATGACTTCGTCGTCATGTTGGATCGTCGCCGTCAAGTCGTGATGGATGAGGCAGGGGTGTGGGAAAAGTTTGGTGTCGGACCTATCTCGATTCCCGACTACCTGGCTCTCGTGGGCGACGCGGCAGACGGGATCCCTGGGGTGCCCGCGTGGGGAGCGAAATCGGCCGGGGCACTACTCGCCGAGTACACCCGCTTGGACCAAATCCCGCCTGACGAGAACGATTGGGCGATCACGGTCCGGGGGGCGGCTCGTTTGGGCGCCTCGCTACGGGATAACCTTCAAGATGCGCTTCTTTTTCGTGAACTGACGACGCTCCGTCGTGATGTGCCGCTCACCGAGAGCTTTGACGAACTCAGGTGGCAGGGGGCCAGGAGGTCCGAATTCGAAGCGCTGTGTGATGAATTCGACTTCGGTGAACTGAGAACCCGGCCCCACCGCTGGCAGGACTGAGCTCCGTTAGGTTGAAGGGGGAGTTGCGCCGGCGTCCGTGACGACTTTGACGAGCGCATCCTTTTTGATGAGGCCGGTGCCCTTCCACCGTTGATGCAGGCTGACGGTTTTGGCGTTCTTGGCGGAAGCGAGCACCACAAAGGTCGGGGTGGACATCACCTTGAATCGCTGCACCAGTTCTGGCGCGTGAGCGACATTGACCTTGGCGACGGCTAATCCACCGGAGAATTCGTCAGCGATCTCCTTTACGATTCCGTCCATCGCCTGACACGGTGAGCAGCCCTTCTGAAAGAAATCAACGAGGACCGGACCATCTGCGGCCAGGTCGTTCATTTCGTCCATCGTGGTGATCTGGGTGGGTTTGGTTTTCTTGTTACGTTTCAACATATCTCTTCTCAACCCGTCTCGGTCTCGGAATCATCCCAAAAGACCAAATCGAAACGATCCCAGCAGTCGGCGCAACGGTAGGCGATGACATCGCCGGGCTCGAATGGGTCGTCGGGCGGTCGCTGGGTGAGCAGCGAAGCCACTCCGCCGCACTCGACGCAATCGATCGTTGGCGGCGGAGGTTCGGTCAAACTCTTGCGGCCTTCGTTTCAGTTGGAATGTCGTCGTCGGGAGATTTGGATGGCTTGACTTGCCGGAGCACGAGATAACCCATCACGCCGGCCACGGCCGAGCCAACGAAGATGCCCACTTTGGCGCGGTCGGCGAACTCGGGGTGGGTAGGGAACGCCAAGCCAGCAATGAACAAAGCCACGGTAAAGCCGATGCCTGCCAGCATCGCCACCCCAACAACGTGAGACCACTGGGTCTGTGAGGGAAGTTTGCCGACCCCCAAACGAACGGCCAACCAGGTAAACAGGGTAATGCCAATGGTCTTGCCGAACACCAGGCCGAAGGCGACGCCAAGGGCGATCGGATGGGTGATTGCTTCACCGATCGAGACGCCCTCAAAACGGATACCGGCATTTGCGAGGGCAAAGATGGGGACGATGGCGAACGAACTCCAAAGGTGAAGTGATTCTTCGAGTCGACTCAGCGGCGAAACCGATTCGGTGGCGACTCTGGCAAGTGATCGAGCCTCCGTGTCGACCTTTTGACGAGAATAGACGGTGCCATCATCCACCGGGTAGGTGTCGATGATCCGGCGGGCGAGTTGATCAAACTGCGCAGACCCAATCAGGGGTGTTGCCGGGGTGAGCAGACCGAGAGCGACGCCGGCCAACGTGGCGTGCACTCCGGATTCAAGGAAGAAGAACCAGGTAACAACAGCGATTGCGACATAGAACGTCATCGCACGGACTCCGGCGCGGTTGGCTCCGTAAATGACCGCCAGACCGCCGATACCAGCAGCGAGATACGGGATCGATAGATCCTCCGTGTAGAAGGTCGCGATTACCAGGATCGCTCCAATGTCGTCGGCAATGGCCAGCGCGAGGAGGAAGAGTTTGGCCCCGACCGGGACCCTCGTGCCTAGTAGCGCAACGACGCCAATCGAGAAAGCGATGTCCGTGGCCATTGGAATTCCCCAGCCGCGGGCCATGTCGCCGCTCGCCGCGAATGCCAGGTAGATCAACGCCGGGACCACCATTCCACCCAGGGCGGCAATGGCCGGAAGCGCAGCCGCTTTGGGATCTTGGAGCTCGCCACTCACCAGCTCACGTTTGATCTCCAGGCCAACGACGAAGAAGAAGATGGCCATAAACCCATCGTTGATGAGGTGGCGAAGGCTCTCTTCGAGGTGAACCGGGCCAAGCGTGAGGTCGAGGTGGATTCCCCAAAAGGCTTCGTAACTTTCGCCGAGCGGAAGGTTGGCCCAAACGAGGGCGACCACCGCCGCCAGCATGAGGACGATGCCCGAGGCAGCTTCAGCGTGGGTAAACGCCAGTGCTGGTTGCACGAAGCGACGGGGAATGAACCGATCGGAGTCGACCCAGGTGGTCAGTGAGGGATCTTGGGCCATAGTGGCTTGTAGGTTACCAACCTTGGGGCCCTGCCCAAGTCGCTCGTCACCTCATCGAGGCGAGAAACCCGTCGAATGCCTCTTCATCGAACTCGTCCACCGGAGCAACCATGATCGCCACAGCCGCATTGCCGTTCTGTGCGGGAAACACCACGATGTCCTGGCGCATATCCATCCCTTGGTCCCTGCCAATCAGCGTATCGACGCTGCGAGTCTCACCGGCGATCGTTACCTCCCGCGAACCGGCGTACTCGTAGTTGTTTCCGAATCCGGCTTGCTGCTGAAAAGCGTCTTGAGCTTCTGCCTCGGCACCTGCGAAATCGCTGTCGGGCGTTTGCACCAACATCAACACTTTGGCGTCGTCGCCGGAATCGGTGGCCATCATCATGGACAACCCGAGGATGTCCATCCCGAAGACCGGTTCGAACCCCGCGGGGAGCGTATGTGTCGAAATTTCTTGGCCGATTTCGGCTGCCTGCTCCGGGCCGGCAATGAATCGTCCCGAGAACCGAACGATCGCAAAGACGGTGACGGCACCGAGCAGGATGAACGCTCCAACGACGGACAGGACGATCTTGGTGGTTTTCGACATGAGCTTTCCTTTGGTCTTCCCTGCAGACCCGTTTGACGTTACCCGGGTTCCCTGCCAATCGAGTTCGGTCGGTGGCTCGAGCTAGCCGATGGAGCGCCCGACCGATTTGAGGTCCTGGCAGGCACGCACGACCCGGTCGGCCATCGACTGCTCGGCCTTCTTCATATACGATCGCGGGTCATATACCTTCTTGTCGCCGACATCACCGTCAACCTTGAGGACACCGGAGTAGTTGGTCATCATGTGATCGACGATTGGTCGAGTGAGAGCGTATTGGGTGTCGGTGTCAATGTTCATTTTGATGACGCCGTAGCCGAGGGTTTCATGGATTTCGTCGAGCGATGATCCAGAGCCGCCGTGGAACACGAGATCGTGGCGACCCTCGGCGCCGTACTTGGCTTCCATCGCTGCCTGGCCGTCGCGCAGAATGGTCGGGTCGAGCTTGACAGCTCCCGGCTTGTAGACACCGTGGACATTGCCGAATACCGCAGCGAGCAGGTAGCGGCCGCGCTCGCCGGTTCCGAGTTTTTCGGCGACGGCGACCATGTCCTCGGGACTCGTGTAGAGCTTCTCCCGGTCGATGTCTTCGTGGTCCATCGCGTCCTCTACGCCGCCCACGATTCCGATTTCCAGTTCAAGAATGACGTCAACGTCGGCACATTCGTCGAGTAGCGCGTCGGCTAGTTCGAGATTCTCAGCCAATGGCAAGTTCGAGGCATCAAGCATATGGGACTGAAAGATCGGCCCGAGACCGGCCGCCTTGCGCTGCCGAGAGACTTCAAGCAACGGTCGGATGTACGCGTCAACTTTGTCGGGCTGGCAGTGATCGGTATGAAGCGCGATGTTGATTGGATAGTGAGCCGCCACAACGTGAGCGAATTCGCTCAGCGCCTCGGCGCCACGCGGCATGTCCTTGAGCGTGAGGCCGGACAGAAACTCGCCACCACCGGTAGAGACCTGGACAATCCCGTCCGACTCGGCTTCGGCGAATCCTCGCAGCGCGGCATTGAGACTTTCGGAAGAGGTGACATTGATCGCCGGTAAGGCGAAGCCATTCTGCCGAGCACTGTCGAGCATGGCCCGGTACTTGTCGGGAGTCGCGATGGGCATGAGGGTCCTTCTCCTGGTTTTCGACGTGCTGTCCGAACTGTCTGGCTCTACGGTACCAAATGTGAAAGCAGCGAAAGATCAGTCGCGATTCAAAAAGACCCTCTATACCGGCCTTGGCTTGCTGTTTTCCGGGTTTGCCATCGCTGGTGTGGTGCTGCCGCTGATGCCCGTGACGATCAACGTCATCGTGGCCGGCTTTTTCTTCGCGATGGGATCGGAGCGGTTTGATTCCTGGCTTACCGGCCACAAGGTCTTTGGCCCCATCATCACCGATTACCGATCAGGTGCCGGGTTCACGGTGCGAGGCAAGACCATCGCCGTAACGGCGATGAGCACCTCAATCTTGTTGTCGACGATTTACGCACTCACGAATGGTGCCCCGACGATGGTGGCGTATGCGATGACGGCGATCTGGGCCTATGCGGCCTGGTTCATTCTCAAGCAGCCGACCAAGGGCACTCCCCGGCTCATCGCCAAGCCGTAACCGGGTTCAGGCGATTTGCGTGAGTCGGGCTTGCAGGCCGTAGATTCGCGCGGGAGGTCTCCGGGCGGCGATGGGAGCCCGATCGTTGATTCGATAGAGACGCGGACGCGGCGATAGGGTTACGTGCACTTCATGGCAAGATGAGCAGGTGATCTGGGAGAGGTGCCGGGAAGCTTGTCGGCGGTGGTGGTCGTGTCCAACCACCCGACAACGCAGGGTGCGTAAAGTGTTCATCTAGTCGCCTCTCCGTATGACCGGTCCCCGAACACGCCCCTATGGATCAATCATATTCCCGAGATTTCATCTCGTGCAAGGGATATGTGGTTTATCGTGCCGTCGTGACCGATCCTCATGACCTGGCCTGGCGTCGACTTCTTGAGAGTTATTCGCGCATCGTGCGCACGCTTGAGAAGGAGCTGGTCAACGAGTGTGACCTACCGCTCACTTGGTATGACGCCCTGGTTCAGCTCCACGAGGCGGGCGGAACGATGCGGGTTGGGGACCTGGCCGCTCGTCTTCTCATCAGTCGGAGTGCCACTACCAGGTTTGTCGATCGGCTCGAACGTGACGGTCTCATCGAGCGGCAGGTTCTCGACTCAGACCGGCGGGGCATGTTGGTGATCCTCACGGCTCGCGGTCGGGCGACTCTGCGGACTGCCGCGCCAACCCACCTGCGCGGCATCAAGGAGCATTTCTCGTCGAAACTGTCGCAAGCTCAAGCTGTCGATCTCGCCAGAATCCTGGGAGAGCTAGTCGATACTTGATGCGCTATTCGTAGGCGATTGCGTCAAGGATATTGAGGTTGGCGGCCCGCCGGGCAGGCAGGATTGCGGCAAGTACTCCGGCCACGATCGCCGAGAGAAGTCCCGTTCCGATCCAGAGCCATGGGACTACGAAGTTGAATCCTTCGCCGAAGATCGAACCCGCCAGGCTCCACCCGGCGAAGGTTCCGACCGCGGCGCCCATGAGCGCACCGAGAATTGCTACGAAAACCGCTTCCCAACGAATCATGGCTCTGATCTGCTTGCGGGTGGCCCCGATCGCACGCAACAACCCTAGTTCGCGAGTTCTTTCGAATACCGATAGCAACAAGATTAGAACGATGCCCAGTAGGGCGATGAAAATCGACATGGCCAACAGGACAAACACCACGCTCAGCAGCCCAAGGAGTTGGGTCTGCAAATCGGCCAGAAGCTCGTCCTGGGTCGTGACCTGTGCGAACGGATAATCGGCAGAGATGAGTTCCTCGATGGACGCCTTCGCCGCGTTTGGGTCCACTCCATCGACCAACTTGATGTAGGCCGCGACCACATTGGCCTGGGGAAACCGTTCAGCGAGGGTGCTGGTCGGCAGGTAAAAACCTTGAGTGTCGTCGACGGCGGCGGCGTAGTCCCACACCACAGCCACCTTCCAGGGTTCGGGGCCCGAGCCGAGATCGATCGTGACCTCATCGCCGATCGACAGCCCGAGCTCTTCGGCCTGAGCCTTCTGTACGGCGACCGTCTGACCAACGAGGTCCGACCAGCTGCCGTCGACTTCGGCGAACTTGAAGGTTTGTTCGACGGTTTCCGGTTCGAACGAGCCGAAGAACTCGTTTTCGCCGTTCAATGAACCCTGGGCGAAGCGAGTGGTCTGCACAGCCTCTACGGTGTCGAGTCCACGCACGATCGGCACGATCTCGGCGCTGAAACCGGCGGTCGGGTCGGGTCCCGACGATTGGATGATCAGCTCAGACGCGATGGCGTCTTCCAGGACGGCAGTCGCGGTGTCCTGCGTCACGACCACGATGACCGAGACGGCGACTACCAGAGCGACCCCGAACATCAGAGCTCCGGCGGTTGCTCCCGTTCGCCGGGGAGATCGGGCGGCGTTGTCCGTGGCGATCTTGCGAACCGGAGCGTTGCCCAACACCCTGGCAATGACGCGAATGAACGGGCGACCAACCACCGCTCCAAAGACGTAGGCGCTGAGCAGCAATCCCAAAGCCCCGGCCGCGCCCGCCCACAGCGGGATACGATCGAGGCCGGTCAGGACGAGCAAAACCACCCCTGGCAAGCCGAATAGGGCGCCAACGACGATCTGTTTGGTCAGCTTGCGAGGCGGCTTGTCGATGGTTACGAGCGCGGCCATCGGGCTCACTCGCGAGGCTCGAATCGCCGGCAGGATGGCAGATACGAGCGTGACGATAAGACCGACGCTGAGGGCGGTGACGAACGTGCTTGGTTGTAGCACCAGTCCACCTTCGGCGAGTCCGGATCCACCGAATAGGGAGAACCCAAACTTGGCGGCCGACGCCAGGGCCACCCCACCTGCGAGGCCGACCAGTCCCGACAACAAGCCGATAACGGTGGCCTCGACCAAAACCGAGGTCGTCACTTGCCGTTTGGTCGATCCCAGTACGCGAAACAGTGCTAGCTCCCTGGTCCGCTGTCCGAGAACGGTTCGGAAGGCGTTGTAAACGACGAAAACCCCTACGACGACTGAGATACCGGCGAACACGAGTAGAACGGTCTGGAAAAAACCAAGCGCTTCTTTCAGCACCGCCGCCTGTTCTTCAGCCGCGGCTTGCGCGTCCAGCGCGACGACCCCATCGGGTAACCGGTTGGAGATGGCGTTCAATACTGACTCGGTCTCAGCCGGGTCCGCAACTGATACGTTGATGCCGGTGAAGAGTCCCTCAAGGTTCAGGACGGTGGTGGCCGTCGCCAGATCGAACGTGAAGAACCCCGGACCTGCCCCAAGGCCGTCCACGATGCCAACCACGGTGTATTCCACAAGTGCGCCGGTGGCGGCCAGCCCCACCTGGTCGCCAATGCCGAGCTCAAAACGGTCCCGGGCAACAGTGTCGATTGCGACCTCGGTGGGACCGGCAGCTGCACGTCCCTCAAGTACCTGGAAGGTCGGGTCCTCTTCCCATGAAATGCCGATGTTGGGCGGACCTTGCACCGATACCGGTTCGCCGTCGATGGTGAGGTTGATGAGGCCAGCCACGACCGGCCATGTCTCTTTCACTCCGGGCGTTTCCTCGACGAGATCTAGTACCGAGGCATCGAACGCGGGTTGCACGGACGAGAACCCCTGGTCGACGTCGGGGGTGACCTGGATGTCGATGCCTTCAAAAGCCCCGTCAAAGATCGCCTCGAACGACCCGCCGATCGTGTCCGTGAAGATCAACGATCCGGCGACGAATGAGACCCCCGCCACGATGGAAAGCACGAGTAACAAGGTGCGCAGTTTGTGCTCCCAGATCCCCCGAATCGCGGCTCTGATCATTGCTCAGGCTTCTAGCGTTTTGATGCGGTCGAGGATCTTTTCCGCAGTGGGTTCTAGCATCTCGTCGACGATCTTTCCATCGCCCAGGAAAACGATCCGATCTGCGTAGCTAGCCGAGATGGCATCGTGGGTGACCATCACGATGGTCTGTCCGTGTTCGTCGACTGCCTGGCGCATGAAACCGAGGAGCTCGGCTCCCGACTTTGAGTCGAGGTTGCCGGAAGGTTCATCGCCGAAGATGATCTCGGGTCGGCTGGCAAGCGCCCGAGCGGCAGCAACGCGTTGCTGCTGTCCGCCGGACATTTCCGAGGGCCGGTGGCTGAGCCTGTCGCCGATACCGAGAATCTCGATGACCTGATCGAACCATTCCTTGTCGGTCGTGCGACCGGCGATCGACGCCGGTAGGACGATGTTCTCTTTGGCGGTGAGTGTCGGAATCAGGTTGAAAGACTGGAAGATGAATCCGATCTTGTCTCGCCGCAGTTCGGTCAGCTCCCGATCACCCATCCCGGTCAGCTCAATCTCTCCCAAATAGACGCTGCCTTCGGTAAGGTCGTCGAGGGCGGCCAGACAATGCATCAGGGTTGACTTGCCTGACCCCGACGGCCCCATGATGGCCGTGAACTGTCCTCTGGCGAAGTCCACCGAAACGTCGTTCAGAGCGGTGACCTTGGTGTCCCCTTGCCCGTAGATCTTTGTCGCGCCGACGGCGCGGGCTGCGGGTGATGTCACGGGGGTGCTCCTTGGCGGGTGGATACGGGAACGATGATGCTATCTCATGTGGGCGAATTAGAACGGCCCGAGCAGTTGCTCGGGCCGTTCAGACGCCTCTTTCCCCCACGGCGAGGCATCGGCCTGGTCCCCTTGGGCGTTCCCTGACCTGGCAGTGACTTTCACTGTACGTGACTGTCGCGCCGCTCGCCTCGGTCACGGGTATGAATTGATCTCATCCTTGAGGATGAGATCCCTTAGCTGGAGCCTGGAATAACCAATCCGTTCTCATACGCAAAGACGACGGCCTGGACCCGATCCCGGAGGCCGAGTTTCGCCAAAACGTGCGAAACGTGGGTCTTTACGGTCGTATCCGATACGAACAAAGCTTCGGCTATTTCGCTGTTCGCCATGCCCTTACCCATCAACAGGAACACCTCTCGTTCCCGATCGGTGAGATGATCGATCGATGGCGAGGGGGGCGGCAGTGGTCTTGCTCGGGAGTTGAAGTGTTCAATGAGGCGGCGGGTCACCTGTGGCGATAAGACCGATTCTCCGCCGGCTACCACACGAACTGCGGCCACGAGGTCGTCTGCCGGGGTGTCTTTGAGAAGGAAACCGCTCGCTCCGGCCAAGAGAGCGTCGTAGACGTATTCATCCGGATCGAAGGTTGTGACCATGATCACCCTCGCGGCGAGGTTGAGCTCAACGAGCGCAGCAGTCGCGGCAATGCCATCCATTTCCGGCATCCGAATGTCCATGAGAACGACGTCCGGGTTGTGTAGCTGAGCCAGGCGGATCGCCTCACGTCCGGTGGGCGCCTCACCGACGACTTGCAAGTCTGGTTCGGCGTCGATGATGAGGCGCAGGCCCGTGCGGATCAGCTGCTGGTCGTCGGCGAGCAGGACGGAGATCATCGGACGTTCCCAACGGGCAGCCGGACCTGAACCCGAAATCCGCCATCTGGCTTCGGCCCGGCATCGAACGTTCCGTCGAACATCGCTACTCGCTCGGCGATACCGAACAGCCCGTGGCCGCTGGTATGCCCTTTACCGGTCGCCGGCGAGTTTCGTCCATTGTCGGTAACGGTAATGCCGAGGCTGTTGCGCTGGTAGTCAAGGGACACCTGGGCGGCGACCCATGGACCGCCGTGCTGCATCGTGTTGGTCAAACACTCCTGGATGATGCGATACGCCGACAACTCGAGCGCCAGCGGCAGGTCGGAGACTTCGCCGTCGATGGTCAGAGCCACCGGAACTCCGGCCTCCTCGACCCGGCTGATGAGGGCGCCGAGCCGATTGAGGGCGGGTTGCGGCTCGAGACCCTGGCTCTTGTCGGGACGAAGAACACCAACAACCAATCGCATTTCTCCGAGTGCTTCTCGTCCAGCAACGTCGATAGCATCGAGTGCCTCCAACGCCAGCTCCGGATGTGTCCCGATCACTCGTTTGGCGGCACCGGCTTGCAGGACCATCACACTGACGTTGTGGGCGACGATGTCGTGGAGTTCGCGGGCGATGGCTGCCCGCTCATCTTCCCGGGCGAGGCGCAGCAGATCTCGTTGAGCGGCTTCCAGCTGATCGGCTCGTTCCTCCAGGGCGGTTTGGGTCGCCAGTCGAGCCTTGCTGAGTTCAGAAGCGGTGATGGTGATGGCCGTGAAGAGCGCCAGCACGATAATCAAGGTGAACTGACTCTGCGTATCCAGGATCATCGTGGTGAGGATGGTCACGAGGAACGGCAGCACCGCCAGTAGCTGCAGCGTTACTGCTCTGCGGCTTTCGTGAAGGGTTCCGAGGTAGTAGAGCGCCAGGAGCGAGCTCACCTGTGCCGCAGCGGGTACTCCGCCCTGGAGAAGGAGGATCGACGCCGACGCATAAAGGGCGACTGTCGCCAGGAACGGGGTGCGGCGGCGGAAAATGAGTGGGAACGTAGCACCAAGAAGCGCCAGGAATCGGGAGAGGTCGTCTAGCGGGACGAAATCTTGCTCCACGATACCGATGACCAGCAGCGTCACTGCAAACACGGCGTCAGCCGTGACCGGATTGTGCCTTATGAGACCCCGGACTCGATCAAGTAAACCCACAGAGCCTGATATTACGCAGGTCGCACGGCCCGAACACCACCTGGAGCGGTCGAGGCTGACTCGAACCAACCAGCCCGGGTGAGTGGGTCGGCCGGGTACTGTGAGCTTCATGATTCCTGCAATCACCCGTCAGCAGATGGTTGAGGTCGATCGCCTCATGATCGACGAACTAGGTATCACGTTGACGCAGATGATGGAGAACGCCGGACTGCAGTTGGCCCGGCTGACGGTGGACCGATACGACGCCGGTTCCGTGATGGTTTTGGCTGGCTCAGGGGGAAACGGTGGCGGGGGGTTGGTAGCCGCCCGCCGGTTGGCGAGTTGGGGCGTCGATGTGCATGTCGCTCTGACCCGGCCGAACCTCGAAGGGGTGCCGGGCGCCCAGCTCTCGATCCTTCGTTCGATGGGCGTTTTGATCGGCGAGCCGCGAGCCGCCGACCTCATTATCGACTCGGTGATCGGATACAGCCTGGTCGGCGCCGCCCGGGGTAGGGCCGAGACGTTTATCGAATGGGCAAATGATGAAGCGATTCCGGTTCTTGCCTTGGATACCCCGTCGGGGGTCGACGTGGATACCGGGCTGGCACCCGGTGCCGGGATTTACGCGGACGCCACCCTGACGTTGGCATTGCCCAAGGTCGGTTTGATTGACTCGAACCATGCGGGAGAGCTTTTTGTTGCCGATATTTCGATACCCGCTCTGGTTTATGAACGGCTGGGAGTGAGCGTGGCTGCCGATCTGTTCAGGCGGGGTTCGATTCAACCGGTCTTTGACGATCAAGGAAGATGACGGGGATCTGGCGATCGGTTCGTGACTGATATTCGGCGTACCCGTGATACGCCTCGACGATTCGCGGCCACCAGGTTTCTCGTTCGCGTTCGCTAGCTTCGGCGGCGATCGCTTCAAACGACTCGCCCTCGACCTGGCAAGTCACCTTCGGATGCTGCACCAGGTTCAAATACCAATGGGGCGGGTAATCGCGACCACCCCACGAGGCGATGACGACGAGTCGACCTCCATCTCGTAGATACAGAAGCGGAACCGTGTGCGGTTGGCCGGAGCGGCGCCCGGTCGTGGTCAAAAGCAGCATGTCGTTGTTGACCAGGCGCCGGCCGATTTTGCCGCCGGTAGCTCGGTACAACGCCGTGTGGATTGTCGAGAGCCATTTCGCGCTGAGATCGAGCATGTTCCAATAGGTTGGCCGATCCTTACCCCGGCAACAAGTCGGGTACTCTTGCCCATCGTGCGACTGGTGATAGCAAGATGCAGTGTGGATTATGAGGGACGTCTGACGGCGTATCTCCCCCCGGCGGTGCGCCTCCTCATGGTCAAAGCCGACGGCTGCGTTGCGATTCATGCCGATGGGGGTGCCTACAAACCCCTCAATTGGATGAACGCTCCGAACCATGTGGAGGAGCTGGAGGACCGCTGGATCGTTACCAATCCGAAAGGTGAGACGCTCACGATCCACCTTGAAGAGATACTTTCGGACGATCTGCATGAACTGGGCATCGACCCCGGGTTGCAGAAAGATGGAGTCGAAGCCCATCTGCAAATTCTCCTTGCCGACCGTCCCCAGGTGATCGAAGAAGGCCTTGAACTGATCCGTCGCGAATATCCCACCGATATCGGTCCGGTTGACTTGCTGTGCAGGGATGCCGATGGGCGGACCGTGGCGGTAGAGATCAAGCGCCGCGGTGAGATCGATGGTGTTGAACAGTTGGCCCGGTATCTGGAACGTCTTGATCTGGATGCCCGCTTGATGCCGGTTCGGGGGGTTTTTGTTGCTCAGCTCATCGCTCCGCAGGCCAAGGTCCTGGCCGAAGCGCGGGGCATCAACTGCGTTGAAGTTGATCTCGACGAGCTGCGGGGCATTGAACCCAACGCCCTGCGTCTGTTCTGATGCCCCTACTGGATGTACAAGGCTGATGCCGTCGGTCGTTCTGTTTAATCCGGAGATCCCCCAGAACACCGGAAACATCATGCGTCTGTGCGCCAACACCGCGACGCCGCTCCACCTCATTCGGCCGATGGGCTTCGAACTCGACTCAACGAAACTCAAGCGGGCGGGAATGGACTATCGAGAATATGCGACGGTGGTGGTTCACGATTCGTTTGATCAATACCTGGTCTCGGAGTCGCCGGGTCGGCTCTATGCGTTCACTCGCAACGGTGCTCAGTCGCTGGCCGACCTGACGTACGGCCCTGGTGATGCTTTCCTCTTCGGTCCCGAATCCGTGGGATTGCCCGATGAGCTTGTCGATAGGCCCGAAGTCACCAGCTCGGTTCGGATTCCGATGACCCCGCACACCCGCAGCCTCAATCTGGCCAACTCGGTGGCCATCGCGGTGTATGAGGCCGCCCGGCAGGCCGGGTATCCATTTGCAACCTAGCTGCAGTCGGTCAAGCGCTCGACGGCTGCGCCGGCCCGCAACGATCCCCAGGATTCGCTGAAGATGGAGGGGTCTTCGTCGAGTTGCTCGAGGTCGTCTCGAATGTCGGCAACCAGCCGTCCAGAGCAGTCAATCTCGTGCGTCTGCAGGTAGTCGACGACTACCGGAACCCGATCGACGGATAGACCACCCAGGTATCCGACGTCTGTCTTGATGATTGCCTCACGGCTCAGATTGGTCCTGGCGATAAGAGCATCAGGATTGGCGACCGAGAGGCTAACGAGGAGTATCGCTGCGGCGCTCAGCACGACCCGAACGAAGGGTCGACTGTCGCCGGCCCGGATGGCGTGAATCATCACAGCGAGGGCAATGGCGATCCACGTCATGAACACTGTGGTGTAGAGACGCAGCTCGGTCAGTCCGAAGCCATCCCAATACGCCATCAT
>Ga0224496_10001634_pt1 | contig 13760 bp, 12 predicted proteins | sample SF_Jul11_sed_USG_2_FD_168127 | JGI IMG/M metagenome (GOLD analysis project Ga0224496, IMG submission 168127) | Sediment microbial communities from San Francisco Bay, California, United States - SF_Jul11_sed_USGS_8_1 | ecosystem: Environmental > Aquatic > Marine > Sediment | place: USA... | reverse complement strand
GCGACCGATGTATTGTCGCTGCGTATGGAGCTTGAGGCGAAAGTGGCCGAATGGGCGAGCAGCAGGGCTGACGGCAATCTGCACGCTTACCTGTCGTTATATGACGATGAGTTCGAGCGTTGGGGACTGCAATACCCGGAGTGGTCGTCGCTCATCATGCAGTCCGGGAGCCTCCGTCCGGTTCAAGCCGCAACGGTGAGCGATTTGCTATTGCTCGACTACCCGGAGGAAGACGGGGTGTACCTGAGCCGGTTTCAGCTACGCCTTCAGGACGAGGGTCGGCAGACCGTGACAACGATACGACTTTACTGGCACCGCAACGCTGACGGTACGCTCAGAATCATCGCTGAAAACGAAGGCTGAGGATTTGCCTAGCGCAGACCTTCTCGTGCCGTAAGCTCGTCTATGACTTCCATCAGCTTGGGGTAACCACCCGCCGATGCAGTATCCGTGCGGTACTTGCCGTTAACGATGACCATGGGAACACTGGTAACGTTGTAGCGGCGAGCCAGATCGGCAGCAACTCGCATGGCCTGGTTCACCTCAAACGAATTCCAGGTGCGATTGAAGTCTTCTTCGCTGACACCGGCACGGGCAAACACGCGCTGGATTGCGGCTTGTGATGTCAGGCGATTCCCTTTGCGATGGAACTCCTCAAACACCATGTCCCGAAATGCGTTCTCATCCTTGAGTGCACCCGTTTTGGCGAGAAAGACTTCGGTGTAATAGAGCTGTGCGTGCAGCTGAGCCGCCTGGTTGAAAACCGCCGGAATTCGCACAAAGCGAACATTGGGGCTGATGGTTTCCGACCACTTGTTGATGTGGGCTTCCAGGTCATAACAATGCGGGCAGCTGTACATGAAGATTTCAGCAACTTCGATCTTGTCGGCGCCACCCACGGTTGGTTGAGTTGGAACCAGTCGTGTGAAGTGCGTGCCTTCCTTGAATTTCCAGGTACGCGTTGCCGCGTCGTCCTCGGCCAGTGCGAGCACGATGGACTCTGCGGCGGGTTCGACTTCAGCCGCCGATTCCTCGACGACGACCGTAGATTCCGTTTCGGTTGCGGTGTCTTCAACGGCCTCGGCAACAGCGTCAGCGGAGGGTTCGGTGGTGCTGACCGAAGTGTCGGTTGCCGGCGCAGCCTCTTCCTTGCCGCATGCAGCAAGCAGGGCGAGGGAGGCGAGTGTGGAAATCCAGATTATTCTTTTCATACTTACTTGAGACCTTGTACATAGGAAGAAAGTGCCGCGATATCCGCTTTGTCGAGATTGGCCGCGATGTCCTGCATCATGTGAACCTTGCTGCCCGTTGTTCGCGCGCCATCCCTGTAGTCGTTAAGCTGCTTGGCTGTGTAGGCCGCGTGCTGGCCGCGTAATGCAGGATAGGCGGCGGCTGGATTGCCGCGGCCGGTCGGACCGTGGCAGGCGAGGCAGGCGGATGTCTTGTCTTCCAGATTGCCCCCGCGATACAGCGACTGGCCGCGATCAAGAAGGTTCTCGTCCGCAACCGCCTGGGCTGCCGCAGGCAGACTTTCAAAGTAGACAGCGAGATTCGCCATGTCTTCGTCTGACAGCATCATTGCCTGCGCAGACATCAAAGGATCTTTGCGGTCACCGTCTTTGAAGGCCTTGAGCTGTGCCAGCACGTAAGGCGCATTTTGGCCAGCCAGGTTGGGCCACATCGGGTTCGAGCTCACGCCCTCGGCGCCATGGCAGGCGCCGCAAGTCAGGGCACGGGCTTTACCGGCCTCGGCCGAGCCATTAACCAGGCTTTCAGCCTGAACGTGGGTGGCAGCCAGTGCGAGGCCGGCGAGTACATAAAGCAATGAGAGCCTGATATTCATATCGTGTAACCGTTACTTCCCTGCGTTGGGTAATGTCGTTAATCGATTATTGTGTGCGCCGAACGCTGGCGCGGGGTGGAAGCTTGCAGATATTGACTTCCTTGCTGCGTAAGGCCGAACCCGTCAAACTAGCCTACCGGTCCTGTACTCAGCAGCCCCAAATTATACACATTATCCGCAGGACGTACCCCCATGTCGCATTACCCTGAGGCCCAGTTCATCAAGAGCGCGAATGCGCTGAGCCAATTCGTCCCGGACTCAGGTGCCGAAGTCGCTGTGGCCGGGCGATCCAACGCCGGCAAGTCGAGCGCCATCAACGTCATCGTCAATCAGCGCCAGTTCGCGCGCACGAGCAAAACGCCGGGCCGAACGCAGCTCGTCAATTTCTTCAGTCTCAGGGATGACCAGCGGCTCATCGACCTGCCCGGCTACGGTTTTGCCAAGGTACCGACGAGGACACGGGCGCACTGGCGGGACCTCATCGCGGACTATTTCGAGACCCGGAAAAGCCTGCGTGGGCTGTTCCTCATCATCGATATTCGCCGCCAGATCACGGATTTCGACCAGCTGATGCTGAAATTTGCCGAACAGGTGTCACTGCCAACGCATGTGCTCCTGACAAAGACGGACAAGCTGAAACGCGGGCAAGCCGCGACGGCCCTGCTCGAGGTGCGCCGCGACCTTGGCGACATCGCGACGGTGCAGCACTTCTCCGCGCTGACCCGCCTTGGTGAGGACGAGGCCCGGGCGAAACTCGACGAGTTCCTGTCTTTGCCGGGCCGGGAATGAAAACAGCCCCGAAGCAGCGGTTGTAGCCGCCACCCCGGGGCCAGAAGAAGCAAGCGACTTGGGGTTGCCGCGTTGCACACCTGCCTAGGGAGTAGACAGGCGAGTGTTTTATGCACTCAGGGAATTAGAGCCCGGCGCTCGCCAGGAGTTCCCTGGGAATCACCGCAGGCCTTAAACAAGATCTGAAGTGATGGCCGCCCGGGGACCTGCCACTGCACACGCCTTCGGCTATGGATTCCGTGGTGGGGCGTCGGGAAAAGCGTCCCCGAATCCATAGCCGAAGGCGTGTGAGGGGACGCTTTGCGCGGCGTCCCGCCTGCGAACCTAGTGAGCCTCGTCCCAGTTCATCCCGACGCCGACATCGACTTTGAGCGGAACTTCGAGCGTTGCGGCGGCGCACATCAGCTCGATGACGCGTTCGCTGACAGCGTCGACCTTGTCTTCATCCACTTCGAAGACGAGTTCGTCGTGCACCTGCATAATCATGCGTGCGCCGGGCCGCTCGGCGTTGAGCCAGGCATGCACAGCGATCATGGCCCGCTTGATGATATCGGCGGCCGTACCCTGCATGGGGGCGTTAATTGCTGTGCGCTCGGCATACTGGCGACGATTGGCGTTGCGGTCGTTGATTTCGGGCAAATACAGGCGACGCCCGAAGACGGTTTCGACGTAGCCGTCCTTGCTCGCCCTGTCACGGATTGCGTCCATGAAGGCTTTCACGCCGGGGTAACGATCAAAGTACAGATTCACGTATTCCTGTGCTTCCCCTCGGGAGATGCCCAGTTGCTTCGCGAGACCGAAAGCGGACATGCCGTACATCAGGCCGAAGTTGATCGCCTTTGCCGATCGGCGCTGATCGTCGGTAACGTCGCAGAGCGCCATGCCGAAAACCTCGGCCGCGGTCGCCCGATGGACGTCCAGCTCGTCCGCGAAAGCCTGTACGAGGCCGGGATCAGCTGATAAATGCGCCATGATCCGTAACTCGATTTGCGAATAGTCCGCCGCGAGCAGCACTTGCCCGGGTGGAGCGACAAACGCCTGCCGGATGCGACGCCCTTCGGGCGTGCGGATCGGGATATTTTGCAGGTTGGGGTCGGTGGAGGAGAGCCGCCCGGTCGCAGCGACGGCCTGGTGATAAGACGTGTGAATCCGCCCGGTAGCCTTGTCAATTTGCAGTGGCAGCTTGTCGGTGTAAGTGCTTTTCAGTTTGCTGACACTGCGATAGTCGATGATGACGGCCGGCAGGTCATACTCCTCGGCGAGCTCAACGAGTACGTCCTCAGCGGTTGACGGTTGGCCTTTAGGTGTCTTGCGAACGACGGGCAGGCCGAGTCGATCGAAAAGAATTTCCTGCAGTTGCTTCGGCGATCCGAGATTGAAAGGACCGCCAGCCAGCTTGTGTGCTTTGGCTTCCAGTTCAACCATTTTCTTCGCGAGCTCACCGCTTTGGGTGGTGAGCATCTTGCGATCGACCAGCACCCCGGTCTCTTCCATCGCAAGCAGTATCGGTACCAGTGGTTGTTCAATATCCTCGTATACGCTTTTCAGCCGCGGAAACTCATTCAATTGTTTCCACAAAGCCTCGTGAAGTTGCAGCGTGATGTCGGCATCTTCTGCGGCATAAGGCGCCGCCGATTCCAGGTCGACCTGGTTGAAGGTCAGTTGCTTCGCGCCTTTGCCAGCGACGTCTTCGTAATGAATGGTTTCGCGGCCGAGATACTGCCGTGCAACGGAATCCATGTCGTGGCGTGTTGCCACACTGTTGAGGACGTAGGATTCGAGCATCGAGTCGTATTGCATCCCCTTGAGCGGGATATCGTAGCGCGCGAGGATGTGGGCATCGTACTTCAGGTGATGCCCAACCTTCTTCTTGCTGTCGTCCTCGAGCCAGCCGCGCATTTTTGCCAACACCTCATCTCGCGGCAATTGGTCGGGCGCGCCCGGGTAATCATGTGCAACCGGAATGTAGGCTGCTTCGTTGTCCTTCACTGACAGGGAAAAACCGACGATCTCGGCCTCCATGTAATTGATACTGGTTGTCTCCGTATCGAAGGCTGTCAGTTTCGCCTGGTTGATTTTTTTGAACCAGCGATCGAACGCGTCCCAGGTGAGTACCGTCTCGTAATCTGTGCCGCTCTTTTCATTCACGGCTGCCGCTGGCGCATCGACGCCATCATCCAGCTGTCCGAGCAGTGAGCGCAATTCGAAATGACCATAGAGTTCGCGCAGTCGCTTGAGGTCGGCCGCTGACGGCGACAGATCCTCGATACCGAGATCGAGATCTATGTCCTGACGGATGGTTGCAAGCTGCTGCGAGAGCCGCAGTTGGTCGATGTTTTCACGCAGGCTGTCGCCGACCTTTCCTTTGATGTCGTCCGCGTTGCGCACGATGCCGTCGGCGCTGTCATACTCGTTCAGCCATTTTGCCGCTGTCTTCGCGCCCACTTTGGGCACACCGGGAATGTTGTCCGAGGTGTCGCCGATGAGCGCGAGGTAATCCACAATCTGCTCCGGGTAAACATCGAACTTCGCTTTCACGCCATCGCGATCCATGCGTGTGTCGTTCATCGTATTGACCAGCGTGACCTTGTCGTTTACGAGTTGTGCGAGGTCCTTGTCGCCCGTCGATACCAGGACGCGGAGGTCGCGGTCGGCGGCCTGTTTGCAGAGCGTGCCGATAACGTCGTCGGCCTCCACGCCGGCAACACGCAATAGTGGCAGGCCCATGGCCTCGACGGCATCCAGTATGGGTTGCACTTGCGAACGCAATTCGTCGGGCATTGGCGGGCGCGTGGCCTTGTACTCGGCAAACAGCTCGTCGCGAAACGTTTTTCCGGGCGCGTCGAAAACAACGGCCACATGCGCTGGCCGCTCTTCGCGCAGCAGCTTCTGGATCATCGTCAATACGCCGTGTAAGGCACCTGTCGGCTCACCGAGGGAATTGGTGAGGCGCGGCAAAGCGTGAAAGGCGCGGTACAGATACGATGACCCGTCGATAAGGACGAGGTCGGTCATCTATTCCGGGTCGGATGCTTCGCCGGAATCCTCTTCGTCACCTTCCTGCTCTTCAGTGTTTGCCGGACCCCTCGATGGAGGAACGGCCATCTGGCTCGGGTTGTCAGGAATGTACAGTGGGCCACTTTGGCCGCAGGCTGAAAAAAGAAACATCGAACTGGCTGTGACCAGCAAGAACATCAGGCGCTTCATAGCATTGACTCATTCGAAGGTGAGCGTTCGATTATAGAGGCCCGCGCAAGGAAAGGGACATCATTTTGCATACTGTTGCGCAACCCTTCGATACGCATCGCGAAACGGAATTCCCTCTTCCTGCACGAGACGATACGCTTCCGCGGTGGCAAAGATGCCGTCGTCCAGCTTGATGTTCTGCGGCTGAAAACTCATGCCGCTAAGCACATAAGCCATGATATCGACGCTCTCGATCGCGAGGTCGATGGCGCGAAATAACGGCGACTTGAGACGTTGCAGGTCGCGCTGGTAACCGGACGGCAATTTCGCTGTGATCATCAGCGACTCGGCCAGGCAGGCCTGCGCCGTCGCCGATGAAGCACGCAATAGCTCGAGCACGTCCGGATTTCGCTTCTGCGGCATGATCGATGAGCCGGTAGTCACCTCGGGGGCGAGCGAAATATAAGCAAACTCCTGCGTGTAAAACAGCAGCAGGTCACTCGCCATGCGACCGAGGTCCTGCAGTAACAGTGTGATCTCGAACAGCAAGGTGCATTCGGCCTTGCCGCGGGACAACTGCACGGCGGTCACCGGATTTTGTGTCGAATCGAAATCGAGTTTCGCCGTGGTAGCGTCACGATCGAGGTCCAGCCCTGGCGTGCCGTAGCCTGCGGCACTGCCGAGAGGATTCTTGTTGATGCGTCGTCGCACAGCGTGCAGGCCATCGACAGCATCTCCGAAAGCCTCATCAAATCCACCACACCAAAGTGCGACCGACGAGGGCATCGCGTGCTGCATATGCGTGTAGCCGGGCAGCACGATGTCACCCTGGCGGTCCGAAAGCACCTTGAGTGCGTTCCGGAGCTTTGTGACGCTGTCAGAAATTTCGCCACAGGCATCGCGCAAGTACATACGTAAGGCCGTGAGTACCTGGTCGTTTCGGGAGCGGCCGAGGTGCACGCGTCCACCTGCCTCGCCGATGGCGGCAGTGAGTCGCGACTCGAGTGCCGAGTGCGCATCCTCATCGTCAAGGCTGATGTGCCATTCACCGGCCGCGAAACTGTCTTTGAGTGTTGTCAGTCCATCGCGAATCGCAGCGCAATCTGCAGCGCTGATCAGATTTTGGGCGGCGAGCATTTCCGCATGCGCGATCGAGCCGCGCACGTCGTAGGGAACAAGGCGGGCGTCCAGCAGGTGATCCTCGCCCGCGGTGTAGCGCAGCACACGTTGATCGAGCGGCAGGCCCTTTTCCCAAAGCCTGCTCATGAGGCCTGGCTCTGCTCGGCAGGCGTCAGCTTGCCAATGTCATCAACGACCAGCGTTCCGGTGCCTTCATTGGTAAATATTTCAAGCAGCAGGCTATCGGGCAGTTTGTAGGAAATGACATGAACGCGTTGTACGCCGTTTGCAATCGCCGCATCGATGGCGGCCGCTTTCGGTAGCATGCCATCGGAAAGCTTTCCGTCCTTCTTGAGTTTCAGCAAATCCTTTCTGTCGATATAGCTGATCAGCGAGCCTGGGTCGCCGAGTGTTTCGAGGATGCCGGGTGCTCCTGTCGCAAGTATCAGTTTTTCCGCATTGAGTTCCGCCGCGATGGCCGCTGCAACCGTGTCCGCATTAATGTTCAGAATCACGCCCTGCTCATCGCAGGAGATCGGGCTGATGACCGGCATGAGGCCGTTATCGAGTTGCTTTCTCAGGATGTCAGCATCAACGGAGTCGATATCGCCGACAAATCCATAATCGACTGCTGCCTCACCTTTGCGTTCTACCGGCGGTCGTTTGTGAGCACGTATGAGCCCGGCATCGACACCGCTGATACCAACGGCCGGAATCTGCAGGTCGCGGCACGTTGCGAGTATCCGCGTATTGATCTGGCCGCTCAGGACCATCGTTGCAACGTTCATGGAATCGCTGTCGGTGACGCGGCGGCCGTCGACGAAAGTTGTGCGCAGCCCCAGCGCGGTCGCGAGCTCAGTGGACTGGGGTCCACCGCCATGAATCAGTACGACCCGGACGCCGACCTGGTGCAGGATGCCAACCTGCTCCATGAACGCATGAGTCTTCTGGGCGTCGACAAAAACTTCGCCTCCGGCTTTGATGACGAATACCTTGCCCTTGAACAGGCGTATGTAGGGCGCGGCATGCTTGAGAGCCGACACTATAATCGCGCGATCTTTCATGCTGCTCATTTTTTGCCTCCGAGCATTTGGTGCAATACGGCCATCTGCGCAAGCATTCGATTTCGTGCTTCCGGAATTACAATGCTGCGTGGTCCGTCGAGTATCCGGTCAGCCACCACTACGCCGCGGCGCACGGGCAGGCAGTGCATGAAGCGGCAGTCCTCTTTCGCGTTCGCAAACCACGGTTCGTCCACGCACCAGTCAAGATATTTTTCCCGCAGCTTTTGATCGGCCAGCTTATCGCCGTAATGGCGGGTTGACGACCAGGACTTTGCGTAAATGATATGAGCACCTTCCATTGCTTCCTTGCGCTGGTCTGTTTCCCTGACCGAGCCGCCGGATGCGGCGGCGGCGGATTTAGCCTTATCCATCAGGGCGGCAGGTAGCTCGAATCCTTCGGGACGCAGCACGGTCACGTCCATGCCGCGCTTTGCCGCCATGTGCAAAGTGGATACCGGCACAGCGAGTGGCAGTGCCATGGGGTGGTAGGCCCAGCTCAGTACGAACTTGCCGCCATTTGCCGGTACGCCGAAGTCATCCATCGTCTTCCAGTCGGCGAGGCTCTGGCAGGGATGATTCATCGCCGATTCCATGTTGATGTACGGCGTATCGATGAGGCCGGTCATGGAGGAGAACTCGCGTTCCTGCATGTCATGTTCAACATTCTTGCGTTCAGTGAACGCGCGAATGCCTATCGCGTCACCGTAAGAGGCGATCACCGGAACGGCCTCACGTATGTGTTCGGCGGCAGCGCCGTCCATAACGATTCCGGGTCGTGTTTCGAGGCCGTGAATGGACATGTCAGGCGAAATCACGAACGAGCCACCGCCGAGACGAACCATCGCCGCCTGGAACGAGGCTAGTGTCCGCAACGACGGGCTCAGGAATAGCAATGCAAGCACCTTTCCCTTGAGAGCCTCAGGCTCCGGATGTGTGTCGAGGCGGCTGGCCAGCTCAACCAGTGCCTGCACCTCTTCATTGGAAAAGTCCGCGAGATCGTTAAACGCTTTCATTAATCAGTCCTTCAGTCAGTAGCGGGCGCAATGTCACGAAGTGCCAATGCAAGTTGATCTATATGTTGGGATTCGAGTACGAGCGGCGCGAGTATGCGCAGTACTTCCGGATTGCCGCTGGTGCCGGTCAGGATGTCGTGTTCGAGCAGTGCATCTCGCACTTCAATGGCCGGTCGGTCGCAGACGAGTCCAAGTAACAGGCCCATGCCCTGTATTTTCCTGACGGGTCCGACAACGCACTTGTCGCGTATCGCGATTTCCGAATTGCGCACATTCTGCAACAGATTCTCGTCGCGTATTGCGTCAATGGTTGCCGCAATTGCAGCCGCGGCAATGGGGCCGCCGCCGAAAGTCGTGCCAAGATCGCCCGCGCCGAAATTCGCGGCGATCGCGTGACCGCACAAAACGGCGCCGCACGGGATGCCACCACCGAGGGCCTTTGCGCTGGTGAGGATATCGGGCGCGATGCCAAGTGCCTGGACCGCGAAAAACTGCCCGCAACGACCCATACCCGACTGCACTTCGTCGGCGATCAGCAAGGCACCGTGTTTGCTTGTCGCAGTTCGCAATGCGCTTACAAACTTCGGTGATAAGTCATACGCGCCAGCGACGCCCTGTACCGGTTCGAAAATGACAGCCGCGATGTCACTGCCAATCATGGAATTGGCGGCGCCGACATCGTCACGCGGGATGAAGTCGACCTCGAAGGGTTTCGCTGGAAAACCGTACCAGCGCTCCGAATTCCAGGTTACCGCGGCCGCGGCAGCCGTCCGGCCGTGAAAGCTTCCCGTTATCGCGAGAACCTTTTTTCGCCCGGTCGTCCTGCAAGCCATACGTAAGGCGTTTTCATTCGCTTCCGCGCCTGAGTTTACGAAGAACACGCGCTGCAGACCCTTGGGCGCCACTTCTACAAGTTTCTCCGCTGCGTCCGCACGTACGTCGAGAGCCACCGCATTGCTCTGGAACAGCAGCTTCCGGGTCTGGTTGGTTATGGCTTTCACGAGCCGCGGGTGGCCGTAGCCCAATGCGGCAACGGCATGGCCGCCGTAGAGGTCGAGTATGCGCCGGCCGTCCCTGGTGAAAATATCGCAGCCGCTCGCGCGTTCCGGCACAAACGGTAACTGTCCGTAAACGGGAATCGTGACGCCGGCCTCGCGGATTCTCGGATCGGCCGGATTCATCGGCTCATTCATTACCGACATCATGTCCACCCTGGCGCAGGAGCCATGAGACCCGCAGTTTCAGGCAGACCCCAAAGCCGGTTCATCCACTGCACAGCGCCACCAGCGGCGCCTTTCACAAGGTTGTCTATGACGCTCATGACGACGACCGTCTCTCCGTCCGTCGCTACGCCGATGTGACACATATTGCTGGCGACGACGTTCTTGAGTTTGGGTGTGCCGGCGACGATCTCAACAAACGGTGCGCTGGCATAGGCCTTCACGTAAACATCCCTTAGCTGCTCCTCGCTCGCCGCCGTTTTCAACCTAGCCTGCAGCGTTATGTGTATGCCGCGCGCGAACGGTCCCGAGTGCGGCACGAAATGCACGGCCGTCTTGCGGCCGCTTGCAGCCATTGCGAGTCCGGCCATCTCGGGGGAGTGGCGATGTGCGAGCGGTTTGTAGGCATACAGGTTGCTGTTGCGTTCAGGGTGATGTGTACCGGCCTGCGGGCTGCGGCCAGAGCCCGTGCTTCCCGTGACGCCTGAAACAAATATCTCGGCCTCAGTCAGACCTGACTGCATGAGTGGCACGGCGGCGAGCAGGCAAGCCGTCGCGAAACATCCCGGATGTCCGACGTGCGGTGTCGAGATTTTGTCGGCGTGTTCGGGCACTGCACAGGTGAACTGGCTGAGCAGTTGCGGCGCGCCATGCTCTTCGCCATAGATTGATTTCCAGGCAGCAAGGTCGGTATATCGAAAGTCGGCCGAAGAGTCGACCACGCGTATGGTGAGTTGTTTTTGATCGGCGGCTCGCAACGCTGTCGCGATATGCTCGGCAGATGCACCGTGCGGCGCTGCCGAGAACAAGGCGACGTCACTGCCGTCGGCGATCGTTTCCAGCCATTCATCGCGCGCGACGAAACTGGCTCCGGGCAGCACCTGTGACAGGTGGCCGAAAGTTTCAGCAATGGGCTGACCGGCGGCACTGTCCGAAACGGCTGCGGCCAGCCTGAAGTTTGGGTGACTCGCAATGAGGCGCAGCAACTCGCCGCCAACGTAGCCGCTGGCGCCCAGTACCACAGCTTGAACGGGCGAACTCATTTGGCTGCCTTTTGCAGCAGGCCGGCAACTTTGTCACCGAGAGCGACACCGTTAGACAATGCGTTGATGCCCTGCAAAGACAGGCGCTCCGCGATCTGCTGCACGCCGACATCGTTGTCGGTTGCGGGGCCGGTTACGACGGCGGGTTCGATACCGTACTCGTCACGCAATATTTTCGCACCTCCCCACGCGGAAACAGGATCGTTGGCGCACAACACGACAGCCGTTAACGCGCTGCGAATTTGCTGGTCGGCGAGAATGGCGGCGACGCCGTAGGACCCCAGCAATCCGTCACCGAGCTCGAGCACGATGACATCGGGCTTTTTGCTGGCGAGTTGCGTGAGCAGGGCACGCGTGAGCGCCGGGCCGTTTTTTGCAGTGGTTGTGACGATGCCGAGGTCTGAAAAAATCATGGTGTCGGTCGCGCCGGCATCTTCCATGGCCAGCACGTCGCGCCGCAGTGCAACACCGGTAGCCTTGCAGGCCGAGACCTTGAGTCCCAGGTGCCGCAGGCGACCAACGATGGCGCAGGCAGCAGCGGTCTTGCCAGAGTCCATGCAGGTGCCTGCGAGAGCAATCACCGGGACGTCGCCGGTTGCCAGTGTCGCATTTGCGTCCAGTTTCGATGAGCCTGAGCGCGCAGGAACGCCGATGCGTTCACCCAGATACGGAAACTCCAGGACCGTGCCGAGAACTTCACATTCGAATGGCTCGCCGACTGCGGGGTTCGCGGAATCGCAGATCCCGATCACGCCGCCAATATTCAGAAGATTCACGTGGTCACCAACCGCGAGCTTGCTTGGCAGATGTCCGGAGTAGCCGCGCAAGGCGTTGCGATGTCCGAGTGCGCCAACAACGATGTCGCCCATCGTGACGGTTGCCATGCGTCCGGACGTCAGCTCAAGCTGGTTATAGCGCGACTTGTTGTTCAACACGCGGACAGCAATCAGCACGCCTTCTTCGCACGGAATGTCTTCGGAGAGCCGGACTTCCGACGTCAGATGATTGTGCTGTGCGATGGATGCGACTTTGTCGACGACAACGGGTTTCATGTCGAAGACCTCGCGGCGCGGGTTTGCAGGGAACCCGGCAAGGACAATATGCGCGCATAGCCGAGTGCATCGCTCGCCGTCCATTCGCCTGCGGACTCACCATAGATTCCCTTGGTCGCGGCCAGCAATGAGTGCGGCGACGACGTGCCTTCGATAAACAGCTGGCCCGGGCGCAGCGCGAACCGGACCGTGCCCGTGACGCGCCGTTGCGATGACACAAGCAGGGCTTCGATGTCGTCACAGGCGAGATCGAGTTGCTTGCCTTCATGCACAAAATCGCCGTAGGCGGCGGACACGCTGTCCTTGATACGAATCTGCTGGCCGCTCAAAACGAGCTTCTCAAGCTCACGGTGCGCGGTAATGAGTGTGATGGCAGCGGGTGCTTCGTAAGCCACGCGACCTTTGGTGCCGAGTATCGTGTCGCCAAGATGAATGCCCCGGCCGATGCCATAACCGCCGGCAAGCTGCTCAAGTTTTTCGATGAGCTTTACGGGTGACAGCGCATCGCCATCCAGGGCAACCGGCACGCCGGCTGCAAATGCCAGGGTATGGCTCGAGGGTTCCTGCGGCGCCGAAAAGGCGTTCGACGACAACACCCAGGCGGACTCGGGAATGGAGCCTTCCGATGTCAGGGTTTCCTTGCCACCAATCGTAATACCCCAGAGGCCACGGTTGATTGAATAGGCGGAGCCCTGTGCGGGCAAAGGCAATCCCAGCTTCTCGAGATAGGCGAGTTGCTCCTTGCGCACCCAGTTGTTGTCCCGCACCGGCGCCAGGATCTCCAGACCGGGATTAAGCGTTCGCAGTGCTACTTCGAAGCGGACCTGGTCATTGCCGGCGGCTGTGCAGCCGTGCGCGACGGTGGTTGCGCCGCGCTCGAGTGCAATTTCGGCCAGTCGCTCGGCCTGCAGCCCACGCTCGGCACCGACGCACAACGGGTATGCCTGGCCGCGTAACACATTGCCGGCAATCAGGAAGCGAATCACATGGTCAAAGAAGTCCTGCTTTGCATCGATCAGCACGTGCTCTATGGCACCGAGGGCCAGGGCGCGCTCACGCAGGGCGACAGCTGCCTTCTCATCAATGCCGCCCGTGTCCACGCAGGCCGTTATCACGTCGCGGCCATAGGTCTTCTTCAACCAGGGCACGCAGAACGAGGTATCGAGCCCGCCTGAAAACGCGAGAATAATGGGTGAGGTGTCCTTGCTCATGAGGTCTCCATCTAAATCCTGAAATGAGCGGAATGCTCGATACGTGTAATGAGGTTCTTCTGCGCGATACCGGACTCGGTCGCGATGAATACCGTGTCGTCACCACCGATGTTGCCGACGACCTCGGGCCAGTTGCAGCGATCGAATGCCAGGGCAACCCGCTGCGCCGCCCCAATCGCTGTCCTTACGACGAGAAGATTGGGGCCCGCGGGATGAATGC
>Ga0224496_10001632_pt1 | contig 13777 bp, 9 predicted proteins | sample SF_Jul11_sed_USG_2_FD_168127 | JGI IMG/M metagenome (GOLD analysis project Ga0224496, IMG submission 168127) | Sediment microbial communities from San Francisco Bay, California, United States - SF_Jul11_sed_USGS_8_1 | ecosystem: Environmental > Aquatic > Marine > Sediment | place: USA... | reverse complement strand
TAACCCCGGCCGCTAGCCCCGGGCCGCTAACCCCGGGCCGCTAACCCCGGCCTCTAACCCCGGGCCGCTAACCCCGGCCGCTAACCCCGGGCCGCTAACCCCGGGCTTAAGCCCGGGGTTAGCGAGCGGAGGTCGGCAACACCCTTGCCCCACCATCGAGCCTACCAGCTGTACGCCCACATCACCTGGCACACCCGGCGACGGATGCCGTGCGTCGATCGGTTCGCCGTTGAGGATGTGCGGACAGCGGTGGCGGATGCGTGCAGCGCCTGTGCGGTGAAGGTGCTTCGAGAGGCAGTGTTGCAGGATCATGTGCATCTTCTTGTCAGCCTCCGGCCATCGTCGCTGTTGAGCGAGTTCATCCGCCGCTGCAAGGGTGGCTCGGCCTGGCGAGCGAATCAGCGCGTGCCAGGTACCCTGCGATGGGCCCGAGGCTACTTCGTGCGGTCGGTGGGACCACACGAACTCGAGGTCGTCAAGCGGTACATCGAAACACAGCATCAGCGGCATCCGGAATTGGTGCCGACCTGACCCCGATCAAGAAGAGCCACCCCGCCTCGGCTGACCCCAGGCTTTAGCCCGGGGATCACGCAGACCACCCACCACCCTGACCGAGGCTTCAGCCCGGAGCTCGTGCTATTAGTTTTAGCGCCATGCGTTCCAACGGCATTCGCCAGTCATTTTCGACCTTCTTCGGGGACCGGGGACACACCCAGGTGGCGTCCTCGTCGCTCGTGCCGGCCGGCGACCCGACCCTCCTTTTCACCAACGCCGGGATGGTTCAATTCAAGCAGGTGTTTCAGGGGATAGAGCACCGCGACTACCGGAGGGCCGTGACCGCGCAGAAGTGCGTGCGGGCGGGTGGGAAGCACAACGACCTCGAGCAGGTGGGGCTCACCGCACGACACCACACCTTCTTCGAGATGCTCGGCAACTTCTCCTTCGGGGACTACTTCAAGAAGGGCGCGATCGAGTACGCCTGGGAGTGGGTGACGAGCGAGCAGTATCTGGGCATCGACCCCGACAGGATCTTCATCAGTGTGCACCACACCGACCACGAAGCTCGCAGGCTTTGGCGCGACGTCGCGGGCATCGGGGACGAGGGGATCTACGGACTTGGTGACAAGGACAACTTCTGGCAGATGGGCGACACGGGACCGTGCGGGCCGTGCTCGGAGATGTATGTGGATTTGCGCGGGGCGCAGCACGCGGAACGCGGGAATACGAACCGCGCCCCCACGCTCTCGGAGTTCGAAGAACTGGCGGAGGGCGGCGACCTCTTCGAGATCTGGAACCTCGTCTTCATGCAGTTCGATCAGGCGGCTGACGGTTCCCGTTCACCGCTCCCAGCACCATCGGTCGACACTGGGGCCGGGCTCGAGCGGATCGCGGCCGTCATGCAGGGGGTCGAGTCGGACTACGACACCGACCTCTTCATGCCGATCATCCGGCGGGCGGAGGAGGTCCTAGGAAGAGCATACGACCCAGGGCCCAAGGGGCTCGGCTTTCGGGTTCTCGCCGATCATGCGCGGGCCGTGAGTTTTCTCCTCGCCGACGGCGTGTACCCGAGTAGCGACGGTCGAGGGTATGTCCTGCGTCGCATTCTCCGACGGGCAGTCCGCCATGCCTATCTGCTTGGGCAGTCGGAGCCCGTGCTGACCCATTTGGCCCATGTGGTCGTGGAGAGCTTGGGGGAGAGCTATCCCGAATTGCGGGAGAAGCAGGATCACATCGAGACGGTGACGCGGGCCGAAGAGGAGCGGTTTCTCGAAACGATCGACGGCGGACTGGCGCGGCTGGACGAGCTGACGACCGGCGCGCCCAGGACGATCCCGGGGTCAGAGGCCTTCAAACTCTACGACACCTATGGGTTCCCGATCGACCTCACGCAGCTCATCGCCGCGGAGCGAGGGTGGAAGGTGGATCAGGAAGGGTTTGAGGGGGCACTGGCGGAGCAGCAGGAGAGATCGCGAACTGCGGGGAAGAGGGAAAAGGGAAAGGGGAAAGGTGACGGGAGCAGATCGAAGCCTGAGGGCGGGTTCACGCGGGTGATCCCACGCAAGCGACAACGGTTCGTCGGTTACGAGACGACTCGCGCCGAGACGGACATCTTGGCGTTCAGGAAAGGGGACGATCGTCTCGAGCTGATTCTGCGCGATAATCCGTTCTACGCCGAGTCTGGCGGACAGGTGAGTGACACGGGCGTGATCAGGGGAGAAGGTTGGACATTGCCGGTGGAGGACGTCGTCAGGCTCGAGGGTAAGCAGGTCGTGGTCGGACCGTATGAGGGCCCGTTCGAGCCCACACCCGTTGAAGCGGTGGTCGCCGACGAACGGCGACGCAACATCGAGCGAAACCACTCGGCGACCCACCTGGTGCATGCAGCCCTCCGGAAGGTGCTGGGTGTCCACGTACGCCAAGCCGGCTCTGTCGTCGCTCCCGACCGCTTGCGGTTCGATTTTTCCCATCACGCTCCGGTCCGACCCGAGGAGCTGGATGCGATCGAGGAGGAGGTCAACGAGCACATCTGGGAAAACGTCGGTGTCGAGACGCGCCAGATGCCCTACAAGGAGGCCATCGCGCGGGGCGCCATCGCGTTCTTCGGCGACAAGTACGGCGACGTCGTTCGCCTCGTCGACATGCCAGGCGTGTCGATGGAGTTGTGCGGCGGCACGCACGTCCGCTCGACTGGACAGATTGGCCTGTTCCACTTTGCCGGTGAAACGGGTGTGGCCGCTGGCGTGCGCCGCATCGAGGCGATTACGGGGCCGGTGGCGTACACGCACGTGAAGAGCCTGGGCGAACGGATCGACGAAGCTGCCGGCACGCTCCGCACCAACCCGGAGCATCTCGCGCGCAAGATCGAATCCTTGCTCGATGAGAAGAAGAGGTTGGAGCGGCAGGTAGAAGAGCTGCTGCGAGAAGGGGGAAGCGGGAAGCGGGAAGCGTATGAACGTCACACCATCGGTGAGGTGGAACTCCTCGTCGGTGACTCCCCGGTGTCGGATCGAGGACAGATTGGGCTGTTGATGGATTCCTTCCGCGAGCAGCACAAGAACGCGATCCAGGTGCTCTTCGCTGGCGGCGAACGCGCCGGCATCCATGTGGGTGTCACTGACGACTTGATCTCTCGGGGCATCAAGGCCGGTGACATCGTGAGCCGCATTGCGGCCGTGAGCGGCGGCAGGGGCGGCGGCCGGCCGCACTTCGCGTCGGCAGGGGTCGGTGATCCCTCGAAGCTCGGTTCGGCCCGGGCCGCCACGCGCCAAATCGTGTCCGATCTGCTCGCGGCGAGGCCCAGCTGAGCGACCTGGAGCGCTGGCTCGCGGAGCGCTTCGAGGGCGCGCCGGGGAGCCTGAAACAGCGGATTCTGGCGGCGGCCGGAATGGTGCAGGGTGCAAGGGGCAGCGTGCAGCGGTCCGAAGCCAATACCCTGCACGTGGCTCTTCGTGGCGCTGCCGAATCCCTGCTCCGCGAGGTCTCCTTAGCTCCCCCGACGCACTCGAAGGCGCTCACGCTCCTCGCAGCCGATGCCCTGATCACGCTGGCGGTGGAGTTGCAGGTGCAGGGCGTACCAGGATCAGAGGGGAACGAGGACCTTTCCCCTTTCCCCTTTCCCACTCCCCCCCTGTGATCGACCTCCACTCCCACCTTCTGCCGGGCGTCGACGACGGCTCGCGTAGCGGCGAGCAGTCCGCCGCCGTACTGGAGGCGTTCGTAGAAGAGGGGGTGGAGGCGGTGGTGCTAACGCCCCACGTCACAGCTAGCGACATCAACCATCACGGCGCCGACGTGTTAGAGCAGCGGGCCGAAGTGTTCGAGGGGCTCAAGGCTGCCCTGCGACGGTCTCCGGAGCTCCACCTGGGCTTCGAGATCATGCTCGATGAGCCGCTGTCTGACCGAGCACTCGACGATCGTCGGTACGCGCTGGCCGAGTCGAGGTACGTGCTCGTTGAGTTCCCCTTGGGCGTGTCGCCCGACGGCGTGGCAGAACGACTGTCCGCGATTGCTGCGTCGGGGGTCGTGCCCCTCGTGGCGCACCCGGAACGGTACCTGCGCTGCACTGTTCACGACCTCGCGACCTGGCGCGCCACCGGGGCCAAGTTCCAACTGGACGCGATCACCCTCACGCGGACCAACCTCCGAGGTCACCAAGCGCGTGCCCTGCTTAGAGCGGGACTGGCGGACGTTGTTGCGGCGGACAATCATGGAAGCGTCAATAGGACGCTTGGCGCGGCAGTCCGGTTCCTTACGGAACGCGGTCACCAACACGCGGCGAGGCTCCTGGCCGCCGAAAACCCCGGGGCCGTGATCGAGGACCGTGATCTGATCGAGGTCGGCGTGGTGAGAGTAGGGAGTAGGGTGGGGGATTTCGTGAGGAGGATGGTGACTATCCGGCGGTGAGCTGTGCGCTGTGAGTTGGGGCTTCCGGGATTGCGGAGATCTCCGAGCGTACTAGTCGGGGGTCGCGCGCATTCGAGATTCCCTCGAACCAAGGACTATCCCGTGTCGTTGATCGATCTGTCCGGCAAAGTTGCGCTCGTCACTGGCGGGTCGCGGGGCATCGGCGCGGCAACGGTGAAGCTCCTCGCCGAGGCGGGGGCGGACGTGGCGTTCACGTATCGGAGCCGAGCTGGGGATGCGGAGAAGGTGGGTGAGGTGGTTGCCGCTGGGGGCCGTCGGTGGGCAGCCATCCAGGCCGATGTCTCCAGACCCGACGACTGCAACCGGGTGGTTCGAGAAACACGGTCTGCCCTTGGCAAGCTCGACATCTTCGTCGCAAACGCCGGGATCTGGCCCCCTGACGAGGTGTCGGTCGCACGCATGGAGGACAGGCAGTGGCGCACGACGCTCGGCGTGAACCTCGACTCCGTGTTCTACGGCACCCGGGCCGCGCTCGAGGCGATGGACCCTGGCGGTCACATCGTGATAGTGGCATCGACCGCCGGCCAGCGCGGCGAAGCCTATCACGCAGATTATGCGGCCACGAAGGGGGCCGTGATCTCGTTCGTGAAGTCGGTCTGTGTCGAGGCCATTAAGAACGGGATCTACGTGAATTGTGTGGCGCCGGGATGGGTGGATACGGAGATGTGTGAAGCGCCATTTGGGAGGGAGAAGGGAAAAGGGAAAAGGGACATCGAGGCGACGATTCCGCTCGGTCGAGTGGCCACCCCGGAGGAAATCGCGGGACCGATCGTGTTCCTCTGTTCCGACCTCGCGAACAGCGTGGTGGGGGAGATTCTGAACGTGAACGGAGGGAGCGTCCGATGCGGGTGAGCGGGGAGCGGGGAGCAGGACCCTCCGGTGGTGAGCGTAGTTCCGATGCGAGGAACCCGAAATCGGGAGCTGGCGCAACGTCGGCGGGTCCCGCTCCCTCCTCCCCCCTCCCCGCTCCCCACGTGATCACCCTGCTCCTCGTCGTCGGACTGTCGTGTGCCGGCGAGGGCCCGACGGTCCCGGTGCCCGAGGATGTGTTCTTCTTCGTGAACCTGATCGATCCGGCCGGCGCCACGGACTCGGTACACGTGGTAGTTTCGGCTCCGGATCTCACCGCGCGATCGTTCGGCGCACCGGTTCAGGCGGGCATGGGACGGGTCGTGGTTTCGGTGCCGCCGGGCACGGGGCGGGTGCTGACCGTGTCGGCACTGGCGGGGGGTGTCGAGACGCACCGAGGACAGGCGGCGCTCGAGATCCGCGGGGATACCGTCGTGACGGCTGGCGTTTCGCTCACCCCCATCGGTTCGGGCGAGACGCTGGCGGCGAGAGTAGCGAATACGACAGTGCTCCTGCTCGGTGTGCCCGGCCTGATGACAGCGGGAGACACGGTAACGGTTTCGGCTCGCGTCGAAGGCGTGGACGCTCAAGCCCTGACAGTGGTGGTGGCCCTGTCTATCGGGGATTCCGCCGTCGCGACGGTGGAGCCTGTCGGCAACAACACCGTTCTCCTCACGGCCCGCGGGCCCGGAACGACGTTCCTCGCCGCCTCCTCGGGCGGCGTGCAGGGAGGAGCGGTCGTGGTAGTGGAGCCCGCTGCCGCCGGCTCACTCTCGCTCCAGCTGGTGGTGAGCGGGCTGACGAATCCCGTCTTCCTGACGCATGCGCCCGGTGATGGGTCCCGGCTGTTCAGCGTCGAGCGGGGTGGTCGCATCAAGATCCTTCGAGGTGGCTCCGTGCTTCCCCGTGCGTTTCTCGACATCGCGGGACGCGTGCAGGCGGCGGGCGGCGAGCAAGGCCTCCTCAGCGTCGCGTTCCATCGCGACTACGCACAGAACGGTGAGATCTTCGTCTACTACACGAACCTGGCCGGCAACTCCCACGTCTCACGGTTCCGCGTCTCGGCCGACCCCGACAGCGCGGATCCGGCGACCGAGGAGGTGCTCCTCGTGGTGGACCAGCCATACTCGAACCACAACGGCGGTCTCCTCACGTTCGGCCCCGACGGCATGCTCTACATCGGACTCGGCGACGGAGGGTCCGGCGGCGACCCACTCGGGCACGGTCAGGACTCCACCACGCTGCTCGGGTCGATCCTGCGCATCGACGTGGACGGTGGGACACCCTATGCGATCCCGAACGACAATCCGTTTGTGAATGACCCGGCAGCACGGAAGGAGATCTGGGTCTACGGGCTCCGCAATCCATGGCGCTTCTCGTTCGACCGAGTGACCGGCGACCTCTTCATTGGCGACGTGGGTCAGAACGCCTGGGAAGAGGTCGACGTAGTGCCGGCCGGCACAGGAGGACTGAACCTCGGGTGGAACGTGATGGAGGGGTTCCACTGCTACAGCGCCGCGACGTGCAACCAGGCGGGTCTCACCCTGCCGGTCCTGGAGTACCCGCACGTCGAGGGATGCTCGGTCACTGGTGGCTACGTGTACCGTGGCGCCGCAGTCCCGTTTCTCCAGGGGCGGTATCTCTATGCCGACTATTGCCAAGGGTGGATCAGGAGCTTCCGGTATCTCAACGGGCAGGCGACGGACCTCAGGGATCACACGGAGGACTTCGGGACGCTTCCTCTGATCTCGTCGTTTGGCGAGGATGCGGCTGGCGAGATCCACATCGTTACGTTGGGAGGCAATGTCTACCGGATAGAGCCCTGATCCGACACCGCAGCCCGGCGCAACAGCAGGCCCAACACCACGCCGACCACAGCGGCGATCCATTCCCACCACAGTGTGGTGACCAGCTCCGTGGATGCTGGAATCACTGCGAGTCCCACACCTACGATCACCAAAGCGGCCACCGACCGGGCGTCGCGCCGAAACCAGAATCCGACCGGCAAGAGCAGGCCCGCGACCCACGCACCGGTCAGTCCCAACTTGAGCCAATTGGGAAACGACTCCGCATAGAACAAGAGGGTCCAACCGCTGCCGACAGTGAACCCAAAGCCGCACCGTTGGCGAGTGCCCAGAGCCATGCAAGGCTGACTGCGCCGGCCCCAAATCCGCACCGTGGTGGTGTCTCCGACCATCAGGTCGTCCATTGCGGCGACCCACCGCACATCCGGCTGGTCGAGCTGGAAGTCCGCCGCCCGGGTGCGATAGCTGACGACGAAGTCGTGTCTGTCTACTCCAAGCGCAAGAATCTTCCTCATGAGGTCGTCACGGACGAGAACGAGCGCCGTCGACTTGGGCGGGGGCGGTCCCACGACGATTCTGGCCTCCATTCGTGCGCCTCCAGCCAGAATGGCGCGGATTGAGTCCGTCTCCTCGACTCGTGCCGGTCGCAAAGAGATGTCGCCGATTGCTGCTCGCACAACGGCCCCTCCGTACCGTGGTCTGCCTTCCTCTGCGGGGGTCCAAATGACAGAATAGGCGCCGGTCGGTAACGAAGGCCCGAGGAGATACCCAGTGAGGGCAAGCGTGGCAACCGCGAGGGCCGATGCCGAAAGACAAAACAGGTTCGAGGTGAGCCTGGACGGCCTGAGCCAGCGTGGCGACGCGAAGACGATCAGTGCGCCAAGGCCCGTCCCCAACGTGTTCGCGATGACGTCGCCAACGCTGGCGTCCCGGCCGGGGAGGATTACCTGGACGGCTTCGATCGACGAGGACAGCAAAACCCCGGCGAGCACAATCCGCGACAGCCGCACTCCGGACATAGCCAGCCCCACGCCGAGCGGCATGTAGAGGATGACGTTGATGAGGAAATCGGCCAGGGCGCGGTCCCCGCAGAACACGCAGGCGAAGCCGCCCGTCGTGCCCTCCGGGTCACCAGGTGCGAGGGTCGCGATCGCGATGGCGAGCAGGGCGCCGATGAGTACGCCCGTACTCCACCCTGTCCTTCCACGGTAATCCAGTGCGTGGCGCCGACGCAACAGCCGTGACCCATCGTTTGAGGTTTCCAACGGTTCCCCCCAAAGGCGGTTTGCGCAAGTATCGGTGTGGCAAGCAGTTACAGACGAGTCCCGTCTCGTTGGGCCGCCGCGTGACCGGGCGCTAACATTGCGAGTAACACCACACTATCTTCTCCCGGCGGCGCATGCGGCGCTGTCTCGGAGATCGGGAATCTTACGATACTGGGGGACTCGGGTGGAAGGTCGCGCGCTGCGCAGTCTGAAGTCATTGGGTCTCATGGGAGCGCTCCTCTCCGTTCCGTCCACGGCAAGCCCGCAGAGCATTTCGGCCGGCAGAATCAGCGGGGTTGTGGTGGACGCTGGCGGACGGACCATCGCCGATGCGATCGCCTGGCTCCGCGACCGCACGACCGGGGTGGAACGCTTCGCCGAGTCGGCGAGCGACGGCCGCTTCGTGTTCTCGCAGCTACACCCTGGGAGCTACGACGTCCGGGCGGAGCAGCTCGGATACCGTCCCAAGCACGTCCGTGACATCCGCCTCGGTCCCGGGGCGGCAGTGACGATCTCCATGGTGCTCGAACCGACGGAGCCCCCCGTCACTGTCACCGATTCGGTCCCGTTTGGCGGAGCACCGGCGGACGCGGCGCCCGGAGTGGCTCATGCTTTCCCGTACCGAGTGGCCGACCGCTTGCCACTCGTCGATCGGGACCTCTCGGCTCTGGCCGATCTCACCGCGCGCGGCGCCGGGCTCCAGCTCGACGGATTGGGGCCATCTGCCAGCGCGGTTGCGGTGGACGGGACCCTGCACCCCATGGCTCGCCATCCGTACCTGCCGACGGACGCCCTGGACGCGATGGCGTTTCCCCGTATGGCGTTTCACGGAGCGTCGGTCCTTTCCTCCCCCGTGGATCTCGAGTGGGGCGGTCCGATAGGCGATGCGCTCAGCGCCTACTCGCGGCGGGGAACACGGGAATTCAGTGCCAGCCTCTATGCCGACTGGGCCGGGACGGCCGGTGCGGGTTCCGACTACTTCGATCCCAACGCCGTGGGACATTCATCCTTCCGCGGCGGTGCGCTGGTGAGCGGTCCGATCATCCCCGACACGGCCCATTTCATGATCGGAGCGGAAGCGCAACGGCTGCAGCTCCCTCAGGCCCCGGCGTGGATTCCGACCTCGCTCGATTCGGCGTTACTCCAAGTCGCCCTGGACTCCTTCAGCGTGGACCTCGGTCCCTATGCCGCACCGCGCGCCGTGGAGCGCCGGCTCATTACCGCCTTTGGCCGCTTCGATTGGGATTTTTCGCAGCGGCACCGGGCGTCCGCATGGGCGAGCTTCGCCAACGCAAAAGACGACGAGGCCGATCGTGGCCCCGATGGGATCCTCGGCTTCCAGTCAGGCGTAGAGGGCACTGACGTGGCTGCCACAGCCGCCATCCTGTCCGCCCTTTCCGACAACGTAGGCAACGAATTCCGCGTTGGGTTCGAGACGTCCTCGAGGGAATACGGCGCCACGGTCTATCCAGGCACGCGGGTCGGAGTGTCCGGCCAGGCCTTCGGCACCGATCCCGCGCAACCGGGTACGTTCAAACGCACGGGCGCCTCGGTGAGTAACGCGCTCCACGTGCAGCTGGGAGCGGTACGCGTCAAGCTCGGCCTCGGGGCGGGCCTCGCATCGCACGACCAGACCTACGCCTTTGGGGGTGACGCCTCCTACTGGTTTTCCGACCCGGACGCCTACGGCGCGGGTCTGGGCGCGTACCTGCGTACCAATGGCTCGCCCCCCCGCTCTCGATTCTCGTCGCTTCGCGTGACCGGGCTCCTCCAAAACACCTGGACGGTGTCGGCGGGACTCGACCTCCGGTTCGGCTTGCGGTGGGACGGTGAGTGGCTGCCGGCGGACGAGGTGGTTCGGAACGACGAGTGGCTGACATTGACGGGGCTCGTCAACGACTCCATCGACAGCTTCCTCTCCAAGTTCAGCCCACGATTTGGCTTCCGCTGGACACTCGGGTCCGAGGCCGAGTGGGTGGTGCAGGGGAGTGGCACCGTCCAACGGGGCGAATTCGATCCTGCCCTGATGGGCGAGGTGATCCGGGAGGCGGGGCGGACCACCGTGTCCCGGGGGATCGGCGACGTTGGCTGGCGTGACGGGAACGGGACCGATGTCAGCGATGTCGGTGCCCGGCTCAGTGTTCTGGGTCCGGAATTCCAGGATCCCCGTTCCTCCAAACTCAGTCTTGGGATCGCCCGGAAGCTCGGCACTGACGGGTTGCTGGAGGTGTCGGCCCACTACCGCCACACCGACTTCCTCGCGAGGCGACACGACCTCAACCGCTTGCCAAGCACGGCCGGCCAGGACCAGCACGGGCGGCCGCTCTACGGGACGCTCGTGAAGGAGGGTGGGGTGATTGCAGCCGACCCCACTAGCAATCGCCGGTTCGCCGGATTCGAGCTCGTGTCGGCGCTGGATCCTGACGGGTACTCGGACTATTGGGGGGTCACCGCGCGTCTGGAGCAACCCGTAGGCCGCTTTTTTAGACTGCTGGCGAGCTACACCTATTCCCAGGCCACCGACAACGTGCTCACCGGCCGGCATGGTGGTCCCTACGCGCAACTCACGCCATTCCCGGACAGTCTGAGTGGCGCAGATTGGGCCGACGGGCGGTCCGACTTCGACGTCCCCCACCGGGCTGCGGTCGGTGTCGAGCTGCGGCCGATCGGACGTGACGGGTTCACCCTCGCAGCATTGTACCGCTACCGCTCGGGCCTGCCGTTCACGCCCGGGTTCCCAAACGGGGTCGACGCGAACGGTGACGGCTCCGCGAGCAACGACCCGGCATTCGTGAACGATGCCTTCCCGGGGCTGTCGGACCTGTACGCGGGGTGGGACTGCCTCAGGATCCGGGCGGACCAGTTTGCGGCGCGGAATGCCTGCCGCGATCCGGCGGTATCGACGCTCGACCTTCGGATCGGACTCGGGCCGTTCTGGCTGGGGGGCTACCCGTTCGAGCTGTGGACGGAGGTGCTGAACGTCACCGACGCACAACTCGTATCGAGGGACCACGCTCTATTCCTCGTCGATCCTGCGGCTGCCCTTACGACTGATCCTGTGAGCGGCCAGGTCGCGGTGCCGCTCCTGCTCAACGAGAACTTCGGCGAGCCTCTCTCGTATCGCGGGAACGGTCGCGCGGTGCGCTTCGGGCTGCGGGTGAACTACTGATGCTTACGCGGTTGGGTTTCGCCGTTGCAGGGGCGGCGCTCGCCGCCTGTCTGGTCGGGTGCGGAAATGTCGGTGAGGATCGGGTCCTCTCGATCATGGCGACCGGCTCGATCGAGGGGGTCGTCTACTTCGATCAGAATGGGTCGGGGCAGCTCGACGGTTCGGAGGTCGGACTGGCGGACATCGGCATCCGCGTCATCGCATTGGGGACCCGCGACACCGTGGCCCGCCCGGTGACGGCGTCGGACGGGTCGTTCGCGACTGCCCAGCTCCCGGTGGGCCGCTATCGCGTTTCGTTCGCGCCTGGTGCGATCGGTGACTCCGTGGTCGTCACGCAGTTCGAGGATTCTGTCGCCCTCCTCGCGCCCGGCGGGATGGCCCTGGTCACGGTGGGGGTGGGGTTCCCTTCACTCACCATTGCCGGGGCGAGGGCGCAGGTTCCGGGGAAGAGGTTTTTTGTCGAAGGGGTGGCGCTCACCGCGCTCGACGTCTTCGGTGACACCACCACGCACGTGGCCGACGGCACTGGGGCGATTCGGGCCGTCCGGGTTCGCCGCACGGTCGTCCAGCAGGCCGGTGACAGCGTGCGGCTTCAGGGAACGGTTGCGTCGCGGGCCGGGCAGCCGGTGCTCGACGACGTGACCGTCATCGTGCTAGACATCAATCGGCTGATTCCACCGGCTGAGCTGGTCTCGACCGGCGTGGCGGCCTCCGCCGACGGCGGGCGGCTGGATGCGGCGCTCGCCCAGGTGCGCAACGTGGCCATCGCCGACACGGCGACTGGGGCGACCGGATTCGCGCTGACACTGGATGACGGGTCAGGGGCGCTCACGGTGCTCCTGGATGCGGACATTGTGTTCGACCTGACCGGCCTCGATCCCGGCGCTTCCATTGATGCGACGGGCGTGTTGGTGCCGGACGGAGGGGGTACGTGGCGTCTCAAACCGAGAGGAAACGGCGATCTGGTAAGGCGATAGGGATTGCGAATGAGGACCCGCTGCTGCGATTGTGGATCGCGAGGCGCAAGGCTGGCCGAGGCGCCCATCCTCACGCCCGGACTCGTCACACGCCGTGTCGGGTTAGCGCGACGAACTCCGGAAAGGTCGTGCTTGGTCACGGATTGCTGCAACGGAGCTTCTTGACTGCGCCGCTGTCCGTCGGCACGTGGCGATCGTGACCGTTTGAGATGAGTATGAGACATGGGCAGAGGTAGGCCTGACCCCAATCCGAGGGGTTGTTGCGTTTTCTCCACATAGCGGTCCACAGGATTTCCCGAGGCGAGATCCAGCGGGTCAAGTGACTTCAGGGCAGCACGATGGAGTGGCCGTTCGAGCGCTGTAACGTCGGCTCGCTTCTTGCCGCCAGAGAATATCAGTCGTCTCTCAAACACGCTCTGATGAGCGTCGCTTGTGTGTGCACGGGGCTCGCGCGACTCGACAGGCGAGAATGTGCGCACGACCCGGCGAAATGCTGACAACGAACGACACAAACGGCTCAACCATTGGCTGGTCTACCATGAAGCGACTCCGGATTGCACCCTGGCTCGTAGTGGGAACTCTGACCGCATCGCTGAGCTGCGGTGAAGGGGTCCTGGGACTCGAAGATGTCACGACGATCGTTGTGACGGCCACGTCCCGCACCCTCACTGCTCTCGGACAGAATCAGCAGTTCACAGGCGAGGCCCGGACGGCCAGTGGTGAGAAGGTCCCCGGAATACCCTTCAGCTGGTCATCCTCTGACAACGGCGTCGCTACGGTCAGCGCGTCCGGGATGGTGACCGCAGTCTCCAATGGAAGTGCCAGTATCTCTGCAACAGCGGACGGCATCTCAGGCTCCGTTGGGGTCACTGTAGCCCAAGAGCCGGGCCAACTGGCGTTTAGCGTCCAGCCAACGGACGCGATCGCTGGTGAGTCGGTCGCGCCTGCCGTAGCCGTGGAGATCCAAGATGCGCTGGGGAGCCTCGTCGGGGGCGCAAGCGACGCGGTGACACTCGCCATCGGCACCGACCCGAGCGGCGGCTCGGCGACCTTGGCGGGCGCGGGCCCGGTGGGTGCGGTGAACGGGATAGCGACGTTCAGCAACGTGAGTGTGGATGTGGCGGCGGCAGGGTACACCCTGCTGGCGACGAGCGGGACGCTGACTTCGGCCACAAGTGATCCGTTTGACCTTACGGCGGGGACGGCGACGCAGCTGGTGTTCACGGTGCAGCCGAGCAATACGACGGCGGGTGCGACGATGACGCAGGTAGTGGTCACGGCCCAGGA
>Ga0224496_10001631_pt1 | contig 13791 bp, 13 predicted proteins | sample SF_Jul11_sed_USG_2_FD_168127 | JGI IMG/M metagenome (GOLD analysis project Ga0224496, IMG submission 168127) | Sediment microbial communities from San Francisco Bay, California, United States - SF_Jul11_sed_USGS_8_1 | ecosystem: Environmental > Aquatic > Marine > Sediment | place: USA... | reverse complement strand
CGCGAACACCAATAGAACCGTGCATGAGTTCGATTAGCTGTTTTGAAATGGCCAGTCCGAGACCGGTGCCAGAATTATGTTTATAAATATCATTATTGGCCTGGGTAAAGGATTCAAACAGGTTGGCTTTATCTTTTTCGGAAATGCCCGGCCCCGTATCAATAATCTCTATAAGTAGCTCCTGCCCGACTTTGGTCTCAACCGTTTTAACATTGAGTGTAACGGAACCCTGCTCGGTAAATTTAACAGCATTACCAACAAGATTTGAAATAATCTGGCGCAGTCTTAAGGGGTCTGCAGAAATAAAGTTGGGTAAGTTGCTACTGATCTGGAAGATAAGTTTGAGTTTTTTGCCTTCAGCAGTGGCTGAAAATAAAGAGATCACAGAGGCAAGGCAGTCATTTATATCGACAGCCTTGGACTGTAGTTCAAGCTTGCCCGATTCGATGCGGGAGAAGTCGAGGATGTCATTGACTATATTTAAAAGATCATTAACGGAGGTGTTGATAGTGTCGACATAACTTTGTTGCACATCATTGAGTTTTGTCTGCAATAGAAGGTTGGTGAAGCCGACGATGCCATTCATGGGAGTGCGAATTTCGTGACTCATATTGGCAAGAAATAGTGTCTTTGCACGATTGGCCTGTTCAGCCTGCTCCTTTGCCTGGATCAGGCTGTCCTCAGCATGTTTTTTCGCAGTGGTGTCCCTGCCCGTGCCTTCAATGCCAATATTCGCGTTGTTGTCATCCAGTAAAAAACGGGCATTAGTTGATACCCAGACAGTCGAGCCATTTTTGTGCCTCAGTGTGATTTCATATTGCTCGATATGTCCATCATTGTTTTCAAGTGCCTGTAGGAATAATTCGCGTTGTTCCGGGTGTGTATAGAATTCAGTAATAAAGTGGCCGCACAATTCATCTTGTGTATATCCTAGTAGTTCGGTTACGGATGAGGATACGAACAGCAGTTTTCCTTCTTCATCAACGCGATAATAGGTGTCCTGCAGGTTGTTGAGTACACCTTTTAATTCTTTTTCTGCACGCGATAGTTTGCTTTCTATGGCGGCATATTGACTGGCGTGTTGTTCAATAATTTCCTGTATGTGATGGAGTTTGTTTTTTTTCTGGTACCAGAGTAGTAAGGCTATACCAGCCATAGCCAGTAGTACGGTTAATAACATCCATGTAGTGCTCATGGCTTCAGTCCTCGATGGCTTGATTAAGTATCTGTGTCATTTTATTGCTGAACGAGACAAGGTATATCTCTTTGGGTCGTTCATGGGTCATCATGAAATCAGTTATTTCATGGACTGCAATTTTTGCTGCCTGATCGGGGGGGAATCCATAAACGCCACAGCTAATAGCTGGAAAGGCAATGGATTTTAAAGCATTATTACTGGCCAGTTGAAGGCTGTTCCTGTAACAGTTGGCAAGGAGACTTGCCTCATTGTGTGTGCCTCCCTGCCAGATTGGTCCCACCGTATGTATAATCTGTTTTGCCGCAAGCTTATAAGCAGCGGTTATTTTTGCCTGGCCCGTGTCACAGCCATTTAAGGTTTTACATTCTTCCAGTAATGCCGGCCCTGCGGCCCTGTGTATGGCGCCATCTACGCCGCCGCCGCCGAGTAAGCTATTATTGGCCGCATTGACAATGACATCAACATCTAATGTTGTTATATCGGCCTGTATAATATGCAAGCCGGACAAGCTTTATTGCTTCCATTTCATAACTTCAGACACATCATCAAAGAAGCTGTTGTGATACTGTTTGCCTGGGTCGTAGTACATCGCAAAAACAATCAGGAATCCCATCAGAAGACCAAAAATAATGGCACTTATGATACTGCCAGCACTGGTCTTTTTACGTTTTTTCTGTTTCTTCTGGGACATCTTGTTATCCAGGTTGGGTCAATAGTCATTGAGATTGTGGTACTGGCTTGACGCAATTGTAATCAGGATTGACAAATACAGCAATAATATGTGGATCTTTGCTGTTGTTGTATGTGTTTGAGTGGCGTGCCGCAGTGGGGACAAGGCTGGTCTTTTTTCCCGTAGACATTCAGTGTTTGCTGGAAATAGCCGGGTTTACCATCTTCGTGAGTGAAGTCGCGAAGTGTAGTGCCGCCCTGCTGTATCGCCTTGCTAAGGATTTCTTTGATGGCCTGGGTAAGGTTTTGAAGACGCGTTATGGATATGCGATTACATTGTCGTTTGGGGTTGATGCCGGCGAGAAACAGGGCTTCATTGGCATAAATATTACCCACGCCGACTACGACCTGGCTGTTCATAATGAATGATTTAATACTAATGCGGCGATTTTTTGCCTTCTGCGCGAGATATTTGGCTGTAAAATCTTCCGTCAGCGGTTCCGGGCCAAGGCCCTGGAGGAGCTTATGTTGCAGAGGATTTTTTTTTGTCCATAAAACGGCACCAAAACGGCGGGGATCCCTGAGGCGGAGTATCGTTTTATCATTGAACAGGATATCGAAGTGGTCGTGTTTTTCTGGCGCTCTGGATGTATCTGTTATGCGCAGGCTGCCCGACATGCCGAGGTGGATAATCAGGCAGCCCTTGCCCGACTGTAATAACAGGTATTTGCCGCGACGTTCAACACTGTGAAATGTTTGATTAATAAGTTCGGTCTTTAACCTGGCGGGTATTGGCCAGCGTAATTTTTTCTGGCGGATAATCACGTCGCTGATGGGTTTATTTATTACATGGGGCTGGATGCCTCGACGACTGGTTTCAACCTCGGGTAATTCAGGCATCCTTATCATCCCGTTTTTCTTTTTGCGGATAAATTAATTTATTGATAAGGCTATTGTCGAGGTGGTATTCGATATTGAGTTCGGGCCGGGCAAGAATGAGCCAGGGTTTGTCGTCACTGATTTCAAAAATAATACGCCTCTTATTATTCAGTTGAATCTCGATTTTGCCAAGGTTTTTTCTTGGCATATAGGCATGGATACCAAAAGCCTGTGCCGATTTCCAGTTGGCGATTAGCTCATTAACCTGGTCGGCATTGACTGTGTTTTTACCTCGTGACTGCCACATGTTATTGCTGTCTTTTTCCAGCGCAAGGTCGGGCAGGATAAGTTTTTCAATAATGGATAATCTGTCTACCAGGGATAGATCTAAAAAGCTGCTGGGTTGTGAGCTAATGAGTGGGTAAAGCTTATCCTCTATCAGTGCAATTTTTCCTTGATGGTGGATGTAGCGTTTCTGGTTGACGGGATTTGTAATGCCAAAGTCTATTTGTATGGCATCAAACTTTATACTGGCTGCGGCGGGCAACAGGCCAAATTTTTCAAGAGAGGCCTTGTCGGCCGGATAACTGTGCTCGACCATTAGCTGGAGTAAATTGAGCAGCTGGTTGATCCTGAACTCGTGCGCGGGCAAAGTGTAGGGCGTGATCATTTGCCATTGGTTATTTTGTTTGTGTAAAACAATGTCGCCCTTTGTCCTGGCTATGGTGATATTTTCAATGGTGTTTTTATCGCCAGGGATAAATCGTACAGTCTTATCATCTTTGTCTGCTGTCAATACGGCCAGGGTGGCGAGACCAATGACGGCTATAAGCAGCAGTAAATTTACGAGTAGGCGAGACTGCATTATCGGTTACGTCGTTTGTGCCATATAAAAATACCCGTGAGCAGTAACAATAATGGCAGGACAACAAGGAACCCGAAACCAATGATGGCGACCTGGGAATCATTCAGTTCAAGTCTCAGGTCGGGTGCATTTTTCGGTGCAATAGAAATTAACGCATCATCCTCGCTTAACCAGTTCATGATATTCATGCCCAGTAATAGATTGGCGCCCGCGCCCAGTGATGTATTGGCAAGAAAATCACTGTCGCCAATAATGACGATACGTTGTGTACGTTTCTCAGCCTGTTTTTCAAGGGCGTAAGCAATATGTAAGGGTCCCCTGGTATCGCCCTTATCCGCTTCGAATTTCACATCCAGGGCAAAGCCATCGGTTTCGGACCAGCTCTCCGGCTGGGTCTGTAGCAGGGGTGATGCCTGCCATTCGGTATCCGCTTTTGGTGTCAAAGCACGGGCAATGGGAAACAGGGTGTTATAACGAATGTCGTTGGTTATCCTGTGCGGGTTATAGGCGAGGATGGGTACCACGGCCGGGTGTTGAATGCGCAGGGTTTCTTTGAGGTTTGGATTGGTATCAACCACTATGCCCCTGTTAAAGACCATACCCAGTTGATCGGCAATGGGCTGCAGGGTCGATAGCTCGCCCGGATCCTGTAGCCATAACAGGTTGCCACCCTGCTGTATGTATTGGCTTATTTTTGCTACCTCGGTCTCAAGCAGGGCCTGGCTCGGTGAGCCCAGTACCAGTGCTGTAGTATTCTCCGGTATGGTCTCGCTGAGCAGATTTAGCGTATTGATTTTGAAACCACTGGTAATCAGGGATTGTTTAAATTGCGCATAACCTGTGTTGCTCGTGCTGTCCGGGTCGCGTTCACCGTGGCCCTGGATGAAAAGCAGTAGCGACTCTGTCTTCCTGCTTAAACGCAGTAGTGCATTGCTGACATTGGTTTCATTTAACGAATCAACCAGTTCCTGTCGGTCACCGAGGCGGATCAGGGTCTGCCCATAAAGGCTGATGTTGTCCGCCTTGGCGAGTTCTATATCCAGTTCGGGATTGAGTACCTGGAAATCAAAATCGGCTTTGTGTTGTTTGTAACGATTGAGAATCTCACTTGCCGCCTGCTTCAGGCGAAGGTCTTCTGTTTGATAGCTGCGAACAAGTACCGGGCCATCGAGTTCAGTGAGCAGTTTTACCGTATCATCACTCAAAGAATTGCGCTTGTTCATGGTCCAGTCAGACTGGATATTATGCTGCAGGCTTAACCAGGCAATGAGGCCGATACCGGTTAAAAACAGCAGTATAAAAATAGCATACTGGATTCGATACTGTAGTCGTGTTTTTTGCGTGACATCCATGATTTATTTCTGTAACCGAATCGCATCCAGCTGGCGGATGCTAAGAATAATAAAGGTGCAGATAAATAACAGGTAATAGATAAGGTCACTGCTATTCACTATGCCCCTGAGCATGGGGATGTTGTGTTTGATAATGGATAGATAGCTGAATACGGTGCCGCCCTGTTCAACCGCGCTGCCTGCCACATCGATAATCCAGAACATAATCAGCAGCCCAAAGCTGGCGACTGCCGCGACTGTGGGGTTTTTTGTCGTCGATGAAATATAAAGCCCGGCCGCGGCAAAGGCCGTGAGTAATAAGATGAGTCCCATCATGCCCGATAATAGCTTGCCCATGTCCAGTGATGTGCCCATCAACAGGGAGAGAGGCATCAGCGTGATCATGGCAACCAGGATGACAAGAAACAGTACAAGGCCGAGATATTTACCCAGCACGATTTCTGTCATTGATACCGGCGAGGATAATAATAGCTGCAGGCTGCCGTTGCGACGTTCTTCGCTGATAAGGCGACTGCTTAATAATGGCGTGATCATCAGCATCAGGCTGCTGGCGGTGTTAAACAGGGGGGCGACAATAAGGTCGGTAGCGCCGGGTGCATTTTCTATCACAGCAAGCTGTGCCTGTAACGAAAAGAAGCTGTCCATTTGTGCAAAAAATAACCAGGCGAGAATAAACTGAATAACCGCGAGCAGGGTCCAGGCCAGTGGCGATAAAAACAGGTTACGTAATTCGCGTAAGGCGATGCGGGTAATCATCCCTGTTGTACCTCGTGATTATCGGGGGCACTCGCCTGGCCGGCAACCAGCTTGACAAAAATATGTTCCAGGGTCTGTTGCTCCGGCATGAGTTCACGTAGCTGCCAGTGGTTTTCCGTGGCGGCTATTGTTAATGCATCCGTGGTGCGTTCGATATTGTCCGTATCCAGGTAGTAACGGTTATTTTCGAGTGAACTGACATCCTGTACAGCACTGAGCTGGCCCAGTTGCTCGATCGAGGGGGGCTGTTTGAAAGTGACGAGCAACCGACCCTGTGTTGAGGTTTCATTCATTGCGGATAGTGTATCGCTAAATACCAGTAGCCCATGATCCATAATTTGTACTTTATTACAGATAGCCTGGACCTCGGGCAGGATATGCGTCGATAAAATCACACCATGCTGCTTGCCCAGTTCGGCGATAAGCTGTCGAATCTCCCGTATCTGTATCGGGTCAAGACCTACCGTGGGTTCATCGAGAATAATGACATCCGGGTTATGCAGTATGGCCTGGGCAATGCCAACGCGTTGTTGAAAGCCTTTTGACAGGTTGCCTATAAGGCGTTTACTGACGCTCGTCAAATTACAGCGCTGCTTCGCCTGTTCTATCGCCTGTGGAATGGCCCTGCTCTTTATATTGCGCAGACGTGCGGCATAGGCCAGGTATTCATCCACGGTGAGGTCAGTATAAAGTGGTGGCTTTTCTGGCAGGTAACCAATGTGCTGTTTGGCCTGTTTGGGTTGATCCAGTAAATCAATGCCATTAATCAGTATTTGCCCGGCACTGGGGGCGAGTACGCCACTCAGCATCTGCATGGTGGTCGATTTACCGGCACCGTTAGGGCCAAGAAAACCGAGTATATCGCCCTGCTGTAAATCAAAGCTGAGCTTATTCACCGCCAGGGTGTCGCCATACTGGCGATAAATATTTTTTGCCTGGATCAGAAGTTTTGACATGGTGCAAAATAGTAATCAGCTGGCATCGATTAAGCAAATGGATTGTGTTTTATTTTGCCAGTTGGAGTTCGAAAATCTTTCCCAGCACCTGGCGCACCTGTTCAATACTCAGGTAGATTCGCTTATAACTGTCATCCCAGTGCAGGCAGCTGAGTTTGCGCACATCGGGCTGCGATGCCGAGCGTAGATAATAGTCATTGGCGAAGCCGACTATGTCACCATCATTGAACAGCCTGGTGGAGAGGCTGGCAAATAGAGCCTGTCGACTAACGTAACGAATATCCGTTGCAACTTTATATATAGTGAACCGGTCGGGGTGGATGGTCTGGATACTAGTATCCAGGCTGTTGATTTCAAATTCACAGTGGGGCTTATACTGGTTGACCTGTTTTAGGGGCAGCACCTGGCCCTGCTGGATAAATACGCGGGCAGTACCTGGTGGGATTTCAATGGCCTGCAGCAGGATGAGTAATGAACCGACGGGTACCGGATAGAGGGCCGAGCGCTCATCGGCAATAATATGTCGCTCACAGGCTGTAAGCAGTAACAGGCATAGAACAGTGACTATGCCGCTTCCGATCAGTCGGTAAACCCGGATTACAGCGTGTTTATGGGCCATGATCATCAGCTATGAAAACGGTATTATTAACCTGTTTGTAGTAAAGCTGTATACATCGCTATGTGATTTTATACTAACAAACTTTTTTCCAGTAAAAACAGGGAATTTGCTTGTTATTTCGATTGGTGGCACTATCCTTGGTTAATCATTTATTAATAGTGATTAATTCTAATTATACACAATACCCGAGGAGTAAATAATGGCTTCTAATAATGCACAGGATTATTGGAAAGCAAATCTGCGTCTGGTACTGGGATGTTTGGTCGTCTGGTTTGTTGTCTCATATTTGTTTGGAATTCTACTGGTTGATGTTTTAAACACAATCAATATAGGTGGCTATAAACTGGGTTTCTGGTTTGCCCAGCAGGGCTCGATCTATACCTTTGTCGTACTGACTTTCTTTTACGCCTCGCGAATGAACAAGCTCGATCGCGAATTTGACGTCCACGAAGATTAAGGGGAAGCTGACTGATGGAATTACAAACATTAACGTTTATAGTTGTTGGCTTTACCTTTGCGATTTACATCGCTATTGCTATCTGGGCACGTGCCAGTACCACCAGTGAATTCTATGTGGCGGGCAAGGGCATACATCCAGTGGCTAATGGTATGGCAACCGCGGCAGACTGGATGTCTGCGGCATCCTTTATTTCCATGGCGGGCCTGATTGCCTTCAAGGGCTATGATGCCTCGGTATACCTGATGGGCTGGACCGGTGGCTATGTGCTGCTGGCGATGCTGCTGGCACCCTACCTGCGTAAATACGGCAAATTTACCGTGCCCGAGTTTATTGGTGATCGCTATTATTCCAAGGCGGCGCGTATTGTCGCGGTTATCTGTCTTATTGTCGCCTCACTGACCTATGTTATTGGCCAGATGAAAGGCATAGGCGTGGCCTTCTCACGATTCCTCGAGGTCTCATTTGAAGTTGGCCTGTTTGCCGGTATGGCGATCGTCTTTGTCTATGCGGTATTAGGTGGCATGAAGGGCGTAACCTATACGCAGATTGCCCAGTACTGTGTGCTGATTTTTGCCTATACCGTACCTGCCGTCTTTATTTCCCTGAACCTGACCGGTAACCCGCTGCCACAGCTGGGCCTGGGTAGTACCATGGCGGATGGCAGCGGTGTTCATTTACTGGATAAGCTGGACCTGGTGCTGGGGGACCTTGGCTTTGCCGCCTATACCGAGCAGAAGGGGTCGACGATTAACATGTTCCTGCTGACCCTGTCGCTGATGATCGGTACTGCGGGTCTGCCCCATGTTATTACCCGCTTTTTCACCGTACCCAAGGTGAGGGATGCGCGTAGCTCAGCAGGCTGGGCGCTGGTATTTATCGCCATCCTCTATACAACAGCGCCAGCTGTGGGTGCCATGGCACGTCTTAACCTGATGAATACCATCCAGATCGGTGAAGTCGGCTCTGCCGAGGGTAACCTGCTGTATGCGGATCGTCCGCAGTGGTTTACTAACTGGGAGAAGACCGGGCTGTTGAAATTTGAAGACAAAAACGGTGATGGTCGTATCCAGTATTACGATGACAAGAACAAGGATTTTGCAGCCACTGCAGCCGCAGCGGGCTGGAAAGGCAATGAAATGGTCAAGGTCGATCGTGACATCATGGTACTGGCCAACCCTGAAATTGCCAACCTGCCTAACTGGGTCATTGCCCTGGTCGCAGCGGGTGGTATTGCCGCAGCACTATCAACAGCGGCGGGCCTGTTGCTGGCGATTGCCTCATCCATATCCCATGACCTGTTAAAAGGCGTCTTCAGGCCGGATATCTCTGAGAAGCAGGAGCTGGCGGCCAGTCGTGTTGCCATGGGTGGTGCCATTATAGTGGCCGGTTACTTTGGCCTGCATCCGCCGGGATTTGCCGCACAGGTGGTGGCGCTGGCCTTTGGCCTCGCCGCATCATCCCTGTTCCCGGCATTGATGATGGGTATCTTTGTTAAGCGTATCAACAACAAGGGTGCTATCGCCGGTATGTTGTCCGGCCTGGGTGTAACCCTGCTCTATATCTTCTGGTTCAAGGGCTGGTTCTTCCTGCCGGGTACAGAGATGATGGCCAATAAGCCAGAGAACTGGTTGATGGGTATTTCACCCGAGGCCTTTGGTGCAGTAGGTGCCATGGTGAACTTCGTCGTGGCCTGGGTTGTGGCCAATGCAACGGAAGAGCCACCGGAGCATATCCAGCACATGGTTGAGGATATTCGTGTCCCAGCCGGTGCAGGTAGCGCATCTAATCATTAAGATGTATTTATGTGAATGAGACAAAGGCTCCTTATGGGGCCTTTGTTTTTTTATTTAAAAGAAATTATTCTAAGACTATGAACCGACATAAACGTATGGCGATACTTATCGCCCCTTTCCTGGCAATAGGTGGATATATTGCTGCCGATTATTATTACCAGGGGCAACAGGCTGAAAAGCTACCCCGGCTGGTTTCCACTGGTGATTGCCGTCCCGTACAGAAAAATTGCCGATTGCAGGCAGGTGACCTGGCGCTGGATATTTCTATGGACAGCCTGCAGCCGGGCGTGCACCTGCCCGTGTTGCTAGAGTCCTCTGTCGCACTGGACGATGTACTCATTGCGCTGGGTGATGGCGGTGTTGATCAGATGCCGCTGCGTATGCAGGGCGATCAACAGGCTGTGCGCTGGCATGCTGATATCTTACTGGACCCATCAATACATCCTGGAAAGTTGCTATTACGGCTGGTGGTGACCTATAAAGCCAATAACTACTTTGCGGAGTTAAGCGTCAAACCCTGATGCTATAACCGGATATTATGGAAATAGAGCAACTCGAGATACATGATTACCTGGGCCAGTGTCCACCACTGGATAAGCTGACTGACAAACAGCTGGATGCGCTGGTTAATCAAATTGAAATCAGTTATGTGCGCCGTGGTGTCGAATTACTCAAGCTGGGTGAGATCAATTCCTTCGTGTATTTGATTCGCAGTGGAGCCATGTCCGTGTATGACGCAGACGGCCAGCTGCAGGGTGAGTTTGCCGAATCGAGCTGGCTGGGCTACCGCTCCGTATTGCGGGGTGGACTGGTCACCATGCCTATCCGGGCGCTGGAAGATAGCCTGCTATACGCTATTCCTGCCGAGTTATTCAGGCAACTGGTCAATGATTACGACTTTGTAAAACAGTTTTTTTCAAAACAGAAAACCGAGCGCTTGCGTACGGCGACGCGGGACTCCCGTAGTCGTTATGGCAATGCCCTGGTGGCGACATCGGTACGTGAATTAATTCATGGTGAGCCATTAATGGTCGAAGAGTCGGCGACTATACGCCAGGTGGCGCAGGCGATGACGGCTGCCGGTTACACTATTGCGCTGGTTATGAAACAGGGGCTGTTGACCGGCATAGTCACCGATCGTGCCTATTGCACCAAGGTGGCCGCCAGGGATTTATCACTCGATGCATCGGTTGTCGAGATCATGACAAAAAATCCGATTACCATCCCGGTCACCAGTCGCGGCTCCGATGCCCTGCTCATTATGGCGCGGCATAACATTCGCCATCTCCCGGTGTTTGAGCAGCAACAACTTGTTGGTGTGGTCACGGCGACGGACCTGATTCGCGAACAAAGCCATAATGCCATTTACCTGATTAATGAAATCCACCGCGCCAAAGATGAAAACGAGCTGAAATTGTTGAGCCGGCAACTGCCCGATTCCCTGATGGTGCTGGTGAGTAATAGCCTTACCGCCTATGACATTGGTCATGCCATCAGTTCTATCGGCAGGGCGATTACCCAGCGGCTACTGCACTTTGCTGAACACAGGCTGGGTGCCGCCCCGGTAGGCTATGCCTGGATCGTTGCAGGCTCCATGGCGAGGAATGAACAGACCGCTGTCTCAGACCAGGATAATGCGCTCATATTATCGGACGATTATGATGAGGCGGAGCACGGTGAATATTTTGAAAAACTCAGTCGCATCGTTTGTGATGGTCTAAATCACTGCGGTTACATCTATTGCCCCGGTGATGTCATGGCCACGAATAAACAATGGCGCCAGCCGCTTGCTGTATGGCTGGGTTATTTTAGCCAGTGGATTGATCAGCCCGAACCCATGGCATTGATGTATGCCAGTATATTTTTTGACCTGAGATGTGTACACGGTGATCAGGCATTGCTGGAAAAGGTACAGGCCATGGTGCTACAGAAGACCCGCAGTAATTCTATTTTTCTTGGTCACATGGCGAATAATGCGCTCAAATACCAGCCTCCCCTTGGTCTCTTCAGGAACTTTGTGCTGGAAAAAACAGGGCGTGAGGAAAAGGCGCTCAATTTAAAAAAACGTGGCACGGTGCCGGTCATCGACCTGGCGCGTGTCTATGCGTTATCCGCGGGACTGCCGCAAATTAATACACAGGACAGGCTGGAGGCCGCCTGTGCCGCTGGTGTATTGAGTCGTGAGGGCATGGAAGATTTAATAGACACGTTTGAGTTTGTTAGTAGCGTGCGTTTGAAACACCAGGCGGCGCAGGTGCAACAGGGAGAAGAGACGGATAATTACGTATCACCAGAAAAACTGACATCGCTTGATCGGCGGCATCTGAAAGATGCCTTCGATGTGGTGCGTACTATCCAGTCGGTTATGGAACAGCGTTATAAAGTGTGATGATGATATCCACGCTATTTTCTTTATTGCCGCAGGATCTTTACCGGCGTTATCTATTGAAGCGTGTTGCCGCGGGTGCACTATTTCGTTACCTGCAAATACCGCTCGCCAGTAGAAAAAAAACAGTTTTTGATACGGAGTTCGTAGCGCTAGATTTCGAAACCAGTGGTTTGGATGCAAAAAATGACCGGCTGTTAAGTATTGGTTATGTCGTTATTCGCCATGGGCGTATCATCTTAAAAGAAAAAAACTATTACCTGGTTAAGCCCGATATAATAATGCAGGCAGATAATGTCGCCATACACGGTATTACCGATGATGCTGTACAGTCAGGTAGCGGCTTTGCTGCGGCAATGGAGGACCTGTTGTCGGTGATTGCAGGGCGCGTGATGATTGTCCATCATGCCTCGGTGGAAAAGAATTTTATTAACCGGGCCTGTCAAAAGTTATATGGTTATGCGCTGCCGATGCGTGTGATCGACACCATGAAACTGGCTGAAAAGGCAATGAAGCAGAAACAGCAGCCTATTGCTACGAATAGTTTACGCCTGTTTAATCTCCGTGCGCAATTTGGCCTGCCACGTTATCGTGCGCATAATGCGTTAGAAGATGCCATCGCCACGGCAGAGTTGTTCCTCGCTATGGCGAGCCGGAAGGCGAGTGATTTACACAGTTGCACATTAAAAGATTTTTTGTAGTCCACACTTTTTAAAAATATAGATCGAATATATGAAAGCATCCTGGCTTGGCGTTGATACCGGTGGCACCTTTACGGATTTTGTTTTTTTTGATGGCGAGCGATTAAAAATCCATAAAGTACTATCGACACCCGATGCACCAGAAAGGGCTATTTTACAGGGCATTGAAGAACTGGGTCTGGATACCTGTGGCCTGCGGCTGGTGCATGGCTCAACGGTCGCGACCAATGCAGTGCTTGAAGGCAAGGGTGTTAGCACCGCCTATATCACCAACCGGGGTTTTGCTGATGTATTACAGATTGGTCGCCAGGCAAGGCGTGAACTCTATAATCTTAGCCCGGAAGCGCCGCCTGAACTCGTAGCACAGGCCTTTTGCCTTGAGGTGGATACGCGATTATCCGCACAGGGGGAGTTATTGCAGCCACTGACGGATGCATCATTGCATAACCTGCAACAGCAAATAGAGCAGTTAAAGCCGACCGCAGTGGCGATTAATTTACTGTTTTCCTTTCTGGATGATGCGCAGGAAAAACAGGTTGAAGCCGTCATCCCTGAGGGCATATTTATTAGCCGTTCCTCAGATGTCCTGCCCCAGTACAGGGAATATGAGCGTGGTATGACGACCTGCCTCAATGCCTATGTGGGTCCCCTAATGCAAAATTATCTGGGTCGACTCGAGCGGGGCGTTGAAGGTGGCGTGGTTTCTGTGATGCAAAGTGCCGGCGGCACCATTGGTGCGGCACAGGCCGGTCACCATGCCGTGCACCTGTTGTTATCGGGCCCCGCCGGTGGTCTCAAAGGTGCACAGTACGTAGCCGGCCTTGCGGGTTATCAACAGCTGCTGAGTTTTGATATGGGGGGCACCTCGACCGATGTGGCCCTGATGGATCATGGTATTGCACTAACCTCTGAGGGCATGATTGGTGATTATCCGGTGGCTATACCTATGGTCGATATGCATACCATTGGTGCCGGTGGCGGTTCAATTGCCCGGCTGGATGCCGGTGGTATGTTGCTGGTAGGACCAGAGTCTGCAGGGGCTGCGCCCGGGCCTGCCTGTTATGGTCAGGGGGGAGGCGAGGCAACGGTGACCGATGCGAATTTACTACTGGGTCGTTTACTGCCCGCTGCCTTTCTTGGTGGTGGCATGGCGCTAC
>Ga0224496_10001630_pt1 | contig 13792 bp, 14 predicted proteins | sample SF_Jul11_sed_USG_2_FD_168127 | JGI IMG/M metagenome (GOLD analysis project Ga0224496, IMG submission 168127) | Sediment microbial communities from San Francisco Bay, California, United States - SF_Jul11_sed_USGS_8_1 | ecosystem: Environmental > Aquatic > Marine > Sediment | place: USA... | reverse complement strand
CTTGTAAAGCGGATAGATTTCGTCGCGGAAGGTTTTTGAGGAATAGTCGAATATGCAGGCGATATGGGTTGGGCCGTCTTTGCCTTTATTCGCCGCTATCTGCGCCCAGAGAAGGTTGCAAAACCCAGCCACCGCCCCAATCGGCAGCCCGTCCGATTTCCGCGTGAGCGGCGGCAACGCGTGATAGGCCCGGAAGATAAAGGCAGATGCGTCGATCAGATGCAGATGGCAACCCTTGCCGAAAGCCATGGGGAAATCTCCTTTTTCGACCGGGTTGGCTGACCACGGCTGGCCGGAACCAGCTTGCCTGAGGGGCAGGCCAGGTCAGGTCTACTTTGCCTTTTCGGCAAAGCTCTCATGTACAAATTTCTTGTCGCAGTATCCGCATTCGACAAAGCCTGATTCATGCGGAATTGTCAGCCAGACGCGCGGGTGCCCAAGTGCTGCCTCGCCGCCATCACAGGCCACTTTCCATTGGGAAACAACTTCGGTTTCTGGGGCGGGGATGGGCATTGTCTGGGCTCCGTTGATTGTCCGTGCCGGGGGTAAAACCCCGTTTGGCCGCATGATAGCGATCTGGGCCGGGCCTACAACCACTTCAATCCTCGATCATGCGGTAATCGGTCACTGAAACCGGCACACCGGTCAAACGTGAAAACCGCATCGCTTCAACCTCGGCGGCACCCTGCGCCAGATTGGCAATGCCCACGAGCCGAACAAAACCGCGCATGAAGGGCGAGGCGAGCCGCGCCGCGCTTTCGCAGATGACGGTATCTGACACAGCCTCCTTGTCGGTTCCTACCATGACATAAGCAGTCTTTTCCCAATCGCCACCGCGCGTCAGGCTGGTCAGAACCAGATCGCGGCCTGCCGTCAGTCTTTCGACCGTGACGGTCTGGCCCATCTGCGTCAGCCACTCTGTCAGACCGACCGGTCGCAGTTGATATTGGCGCAGATCAGCGTCTTTGATGCGTTTGGCCCGCCCCAGACCTTTGGCATAGACCTGAACACTGTCAATTGCGGCCCGCGCCGTCATCGGGTCTGCCACTGGCCCTGCGATTCGCAATAGGTATCCTACGTTTATCGCAACAGGCGGCAGCATATGACCCACAAGCCATAAGACCGGCCCAAGCAGGAAGGGCCCCGCCAAACCCGCCAAGAGATACGTGGATATCGCCAGAAAAATATCGGGCACGGGCAGATCAGAAAACCGAGAGGCAGTTTCCGCAATTGCCCAGACAACCACCGCCGTAACGCCCAACAAAAGGATCGAGAGCATGAGCTTCAGGCGAGGGAACCGCCCGTCATCCTCAATCTCGCTTTGGGCTACAATATCTGCGGGCGACGTTTCGGCTGCAAACGACCGCGCCGCCACAGCAAAGCCGGTCAATGACACTATTGAAAGCAGGATCGCCGAAGGAATGAGGCCAGCGCCAGTCATGGGCAGGTGGCCAAGAAATTCAAAGCCAACCATGAATGCCGCAGCCAAAGCTGCCCAGCGCAACCATTCCGGCAATGCCCGCCAAAACCGCCCTATCCGCTCGGCCATTTTTACCGCAGAACGCTTCGCCATGCTATGGAAATGCCTTCTTCCAACCCTTCCCGTGTCGCATCGCCCTCTTTCCTGTTCAAAATTGAGGACAAACTGGGATAGCAAGATAATCTGGCGAAAATATGGGCAAGCGGGCTGCACCGGGCCAATCCCGTTTTCCAAAGGGGCGCGGACCTATCGATCAGAAGCACTGCAACGCATTGCATGAGCTGGCATTATATGAAGATCAATCAGTCGGCCTCACCGGTACAAGTTTTCCAACCCATCTAACCTTGCGCCTTCCCCGCCGCGCTCAGTTCCCGAACGAGGTCATCAGTGGTCACCTGCCGACAGTATCCCTTGATCGTCCGTAAGGAGTGATCGTGGCGTTCCTGGCTGTAGGTCAGGCAGGCGTCAGTCACTTCGGTGACCAGATACCCCAGATCGCAGGCGTCGCGGATGGCACTTTCGACGCATTGATCAGTGATCAGGCCGCTGATCACCAGCTGGGTCACACCCAGATTGCGCAAGATGTAATCAATATGGGTCGACACGAATACAGAGGACGACGTCTTGGGTAAAACAATCTCGTCGCCCTGCGGTGCTATCTCATCAATGACTTTCCCATCCCACGAACCCTTGGGAACATGAAACCCGGTGATCTTGTAGTCGAGCGAGCGGTCGCGCCCATCCAGTGTCAGGCTTTCGATGGTCGTATACATAACCTCGACGCCAGCCTGCCTGCAGGCGGTCTGGATAGCCTGCATATTCGGTATGACCCGGGCTTCCAACTGGTCAAAATACCAGCCGTATTTCGCGGCAAACTCGGCCTCTGGCAGATCCTTGAACTCCGCGCCTTGGCGGTGCGCACTGAAATTCTGAACGTCAATGAACAAAAGCGCCGATTTTGCAGGCACCAAGGGGACATCACGCGTGAGTTGCATTGGCTTGCTCCATAAATGTCGATAGCAGTCGGTAAAGGCGCTCAACCCAGAGCTCGCACCCTGCCGTTGTCAGCAAGTGGTCATTTCTGACTTCGATCAGGCAATGGGGGATTCCACGGGTTTCCGCGCAGACCGGGATGAACCAATCCGTTGCATCTTCGATCTGGTAGGGCTGGTTCTTTCCTATTTTCAGATCAGGCCACAATTCCTGACAAAGAGCCACCAGCCGGTCGCCCTGGCTACAGGGATGCCGATAGAGAAACCCTATGTCCCAAGGTCGCGAATTTCCGCCCAACCGGGGCGTGAAGCTGTGGATGGCGAACGCGAAGCGATGATTTGAACGCTGCATCTCCATCTCGCATTGTCTGGCAAACGGGGCGAAGATTGCCCTTTCGCGCAGCACACGATCCGCAGGCAGTAGATTGGCATTCCCCGGAACCATGACGCCATCGCTGATCTCGGGGATCGATTGGGCGGTTCCTGGCGGACGGTTGCAATCAATTACCAACCGGCTGTAGCGCTGGGCGATGAGTGTACAGCCGAAGCGGTCGGCCAACCCGTTTGCGACCGTTTCCGCACCGATATCATAAGCGATATGAAGGCCAAGTTCGGTTGATGACAAACCCAGGCCACCAAGCTTTTCCGGGATTTCCCGCCCGGCATGATCGCAGACAAGCAAAAGCGGCGCTGTGGCATGCGGATTGGTGACACGGACTGGGTCGGGGTCAATACCGTTGGTAAGCAAGATATCCCCAACCGTGTCGGCTTGCGCGTTTGTCAAACTGATCTCCGTAGACCTGCTCTGAATGCCAGAGCGTGTGCGAGTCCGCAAATTATTCATCATTTGGACCGATTATATACAGATTGACAATCTTTTTTCATACATCCTATTCTCGAAGCATGGGTTACATGGTGGGGGGCACGTGCATATCCGGCAGCTGATGGAACAAAAGGTCGATGCGTTCACGGCAGCCGAAAGGCAGTTGGCGTCAGTTCTTTTGGCCGACTATCCCTTTGCCGGTCTCAAGCCCATTCAGGAACTCTCACAACGCGCCCATATATCGGCGCCGTCGATTTCACGATTCGTGACCAAACTTGGTTTTGGCGGGTTTCATGAATTCCAGCAAAGGCTGGTTCAGGAACTGGAGGAAAGTCGTCAGTCGCCCATTGATCTTGAACGCCGTGACAGCAGCATCGACCGATCTGCCCCGCTGGCCTCCTATCTTGAACGGGTCGGCGCGCTGAATGCAGAATTGACGGAACGCGTATCGCCCGCCCAGTTCGAACGGCTTTGCGACATGCTGAGCGATCCGAAAAGACGGATCTATCTGATCGGGGGAAGGATGAGCGACAGCATCGCCGATTTCTTTGCCCGTCACCTTCGCCAGATCCGCAAGGACGTTTTTCACATTCCTTCCGATCCGGAAGCCTGGCCGGAATACCTTTTGCGCATGCGACCGCGCGATGTTCTTCTGCTGGTCGATTTCAGGCGTTATCAGACTAGCCTTGCCGGGCTTTCTGCCGCCGCGCGGGCCCGAAAGGCGCAAACGATTGTAATCACAGACCAGTGGGTCAGCCCTGCTGCAAAAGGGGCGAATGAGCTTGTCGCTGTTCCGATTGAATCGGGAACGCTGTGGGACAGTTACGCCCCGGCTTTTGCGATGATCGAGGCGCTGCTGGTTCCTCTGGCCGAGCGCAATTGGAACGCCACAAAATCCCGGATTGCCGCATGGGATGCTCTGCGATCCGAACCTGAGTCCGAATTGGCGAGGCAGTCGTGATCGCATCAGAAGACAGGCTGGTTTTCGTTGGCACCTCGGATATTGCCGGTATCTTGCGCGGCAAATCCTTTCCCGCCGCGGATTGGGAGAAACGGTTGCAGCGCGGTGTTGGATGGACACCGACCAATGTTCAGATAACCTGTTTTGACACGATATCCGAAAGCCCCTTTGGTTCTTTCGGCGATCTGGCTCTGGTCCCTGACCCCGACACCCGCATCACGTTGAAAGACGGCGACGATGTTTTCGACTTCGCGCTGGGCGATATTCGCAGCCTGGAAGGCGAACCATGGGCCTTTTGTACGCGATCTCTGGCGCGCCGGAGTTTGGAGGAACTGCATCAGGCAAGCGGCGCGCGGTTGCTGTCGGCATTCGAGCATGAGTTTCAGATCAAAGACATGCCCCCACGCCCAGGCGACGGTTTCGGTCTGAAAGGATTTCGCGATGCACGGAACTGGAGCGGTGCTTTCCTGGCATCTCTTGCCCAGACTTCATGTCAACCCGACACATTCATGAAGGAATACGGGCCGTCGCAATACGAGATCACGATCAAACCAACGCTGGGCATTGTGACGCCGGACAATGCAGCGATCCTGAGGCTATTGGCCGATGACGTGATCCGCCGCCATGGCGCCTCCCCCAGTTTTTCGCCGATCCTTGATCCCGACAGTGTCGGCAACGGGGTGCATATCCATTTCAGCTTTGTCGATGATGATGGCGCGCCGCTTACCTATGACCCAAAGGCACCACATGGCATGAGCCGCCTGACCCGGCATTTCATCGGGGGCATCCTGCATCACCTCGATCAAATTCTGGCGATTCTTGCGCCTTCGGAAATCAGCTATCTGCGCCTGACACCGCATAGATGGAGTGCGGCGTTCAATAATCTGGGCTACCGGGACCGCGAGGCAGCGGTCCGGATCTGCCCGGTCTCGACCCAAGACGAAGAGGCTGTCGCGCGACAGTATAATTTCGAAGTGCGCGCGATTGATGCCGCCGCCAGTCCGCATCTGGCATTTGCGGCATTGCTGTTTGCCGGAACCCAAGGGGTCAAGGATCAGATAGAACCACCCGCACCGGTAAATGAGGATCTGTCGCTTTTGTCGGCATCGGAACTGGCTGCAAAGGGTTTCAAACGCTTACCGCAGACCTTGGACGAGGCGCTTGGAAAACTCGGCGGATCCAAAGCCGTTCGCCAATGGTTCGGTGATGAGTTTGTCGATCTGTATCTTGCGCATAAGCGCGGGGAAATGGCGCAGCTAGCCGGCCTCGGCTGGCCGGAAAAGTGCAGCCGCTACAAGGAAGTGTACTGAAATGCTGCAAGTCAGGGGCATTTCAAAGAACTTTGGCGGCGTACAAGCCGTGAACGATGTCAGTTTTTCTGTCGGGGCCAATGAGGTCCACGGCCTGATCGGTCCAAACGGCGCCGGCAAGACGACGATGATCAATCTGATCTCCGGATTGCTGAGCGTTACCAGCGGCGAGATCACCGTTGAAGGCGAACGCATCGACAACTTGCCGGCCGAAAAGCGGGCTCGCAAAGGTGTGGCGCGCACCTTTCAGAATCTTCGCCTGTTTCGCAACCTTACCGTCCGGCGCAACATTGAGGTGGCCGAGCTTCAGGTTCGCGGGATGGCGACCGCCGACCCGGGACTGGTCGAAGACGCGATTGACCGGTTTGGCTTGCGCGATGTTCTTGGCGAAGCGCCCGACAGCCTGCCCTACGGACAGATGCGGCGCTTGGAGATTGTGCGCGCCTTGGCGTTGAGGCCAAGGGTGCTGATGCTTGACGAACCCGCCGCCGGGATGAACCCTGAAGAAACCGACGCGCTTTTTCGCAATATCACGTGGCTCAGGAACCGGCACCCTTGTGCCATCTTGCTGATTGATCACGATTTGAAATTCATCATGTCAGCATGTGAACGGCTGACCGTCATGAATATGGGCAGCTTACTAGCCTCTGGACTGCCCCAGGAAGTCACCACAAACAAAGAGGTTATCAGCGCCTATCTCGGACAAGGCGACAACATATGACAGGAGAGATGAAAATGAACAGAATTAAACCTATGCTGATCACAACGGCGATGAGCCTCGGGCTTGCCGCATCGGCGGCTCAGGCTGCAGAGACGATCAAGATCGGGCTGGCGGTACCCCTGACAGGCGATTTCGCACCCTATAACGAAGTTGCAGGTGCGCAATGTATGGCCAAGATGATCAACTCTGCGGGTGGCATCAACGGCCAGGAAATTGAACTGTTGATCCAGGATACAGGCTCTGACACCCAAACTGCCATTTCGTTGACTGAACGGTTCGTCAGCGAAGGCATCGTGGCCATGTCAACGATCCCTTTTTCAGATACGATGATCCCTGTTGCCCAGATTGCCGCTGCCAACGGGGTGACGCTGATCCAGTCACAAAGTACGCAAGTCGAGATGCATACCGGCGTGGTGGACAACTTCCTCACCAACGTGGCGCCCGATCCCTACACGGCTGCCGCAGCGGCAAACTACGCGCTGTCGCAGGGTGTAAAAAACGTGGTCATCTTCACATCGGATGAAGGCGGGTCATGGTCGGCGCGCACACCCGAATGGTTCGCAGAGGTGATCGAGGCCAATGGTGGTACGCTTCAGACCAGACTGAACTACAGTTCCGGTACCACCGACTGGAGCCCGCAGATCGCCGAACTCAAAGCGCTCGATCCGGCACCTGACGCGGTTTATATCTCTTGGGCGATGCCCGATATTGGCATCCTGGTTCGCCAGATGCGCTCGGCCGGGCTTGATGCCTGGGTTGTCGGATCAGATGGGTTTGATGACCCCTCGCTTGACGCTTTGGCAGGCGATGACCCGAGCGTGCTGGACAAAGTCTTTTTCGGCACACTGGCCCCGGCTGTCCCTGATAGCCGCATCGACGCGTTTCAAAAGGCCTGTGCCGAGATTGGCGTCGAAGTGAATGGGCTTTTCCCGGCACTTGGTGGCGACATGATCAAGATTATCGAGCACGGGATTAATGCAGCCGGGTCCACTGAACCCAGCGCAATCCGTGACGCGATCCGGGCTGCCGACAGCATTCCGGTGATGTCGGTTGAGGCGATCTCGTTCAAGGACACCAACAGCTATGCCTTGCGCGATATCCCGGTGATCGGGTTCAAAGACGGCAAGCGCGTGATCCTTTCGCAGGAAATACCCGCAAACGTTCCTTCCTGGCCATAATGGCTCCTGCCTTTCCGGGGGACTCCTCCGGAAAGGCATTTTCCTAATCCGGGACCAGCATGCTCCAGACCAGCTCTCTCAAGGCATTCCATGGGCCCATCGAAGCGGTCCACGGCATTGATATCTCTGTCGCCGAAGGGCAATGCGTTACCCTTTTGGGCCCCAACGGGGCTGGCAAGACATCAACCCTTTCAGCAATCACCGGCACGGTGCGCGCAACGGGCACAATCCGGCTTGGCGGCGAAGATATCAGCCGCCTTCCCGTCGAAGACAGATGCAGGCGCGGCATCGCCATCTCGCCCGAAGGTCGGCGGGTTTTCGCGAACCTCTCTGTCCGCGACAACCTCATTATGGGCGGTGCGCTGCAGCCTGACAAAGCACAACTGAACCGCGAGATTGAAGATTGGTTCACGCATTTCCCGGTCCTGGGCGAAAGACACGCCCAGCCGGCTGGCACATTGTCAGGGGGTGAACAGCAGATGTTGGCCATCGCGCGTGCGCTTTTATCAAAGCCGCGCATCTTGCTGCTGGATGAACCGTCACTGGGCCTCGCCCCGATGATCGTCGCCAAGATCTTTGAGATTGTAAGGGATCTCAAGGCCCGTGGCACAACGATATTACTGGTCGAACAAAACGCCAGCGCCGCCATTCGCGTGTCGGACTATGTCTATGTTCTGAACAACGGCCTGATTTCAAGCCACGGTGCGGCGGCCAATTTCGGTGACGGCAGCGATTTGATGGGCGAGCTTACCGGGGTACATGTCTGATGGATTATGCAATTCAACAAACGCTGAACGCCCTGAGCTTCGGGGCTGAGTATGCCCTGATCGCCCTCGGCTTGGCGATTGTCTTTTCGATCATGGGGCTTGTGAACTTTGCCCATGGCGAAGTCGTAGCCTTTGGCGGCTATTCGATGGTTATCGTATCCACCTTGCTGACCAATAGCCCCTGGATACTGATGGCTGGTGTCCTAATCGCCTGCGTGGTAGCCTCGGTCGCCCTTGAACGTGTGGCCTTTCGCACCGTGCGCGGCGCGGATCTGACAACGGGGTTGCTGACCGCATTTGGCGTCAGCATCATATTGCAAAACCTGTTCTTGCTGCTCGGGTCGCCACGGCCAATGGCCGCGACGCAATTCATTTTTCTCGACAAAACATTAACTTTCGGCTCCGTCCGGGTTTCATCGCTGCAAATCTATGAAACGCTCGCAACCTTTGTGGCGATCGGCATATTGATGACCTTTTTGCGCAAGACGACGCTGGGCATGGCGATGCGTGCGGCGTCGCTTGATTTTGAGATGGTGCGCTTATGTGGGATCCGTGCAAACCGGGTGATCGCGGGGGCCTTTGCCATATCCGGCCTGCTGGCGGGGCTGGCTTGCATCTTCATCATGGCGCGGCGTGGTTCTGTTCAGCCGCATATGGGTTTTGATCCGGTTCTCGTTGCCTTTGTTGCCTGCGTTATCGGTGGTTTTGGCAGCCTGCCCGGTGCGGTCCTTGGTGGCTTCCTGCTGGGCATTGCGGAGGTCGTTGTGCTGGTCTTGCTGCCACAAAGTGCGGGGGGGATGGCGCAGGCGGCCGTCTTCACGATGGTGGCGCTTGTCCTGATCTGGCGGCCGGATGGCATCTTGTCGCCTGCCCGCGAAAAGGGAGACAAGATCTGATGCGGCTCCCGTTGAACCAGGATCAGCGCAAGGGCTTGGTTGGGGCCGCATTGCTCAGCGTCATCGTTTTGGCAATTGTCGGCACCTACGCGCTTTGGGGGGAAAGCTATCAGGCGCGTATTCTCTATGCCACTTTTGTCAACTTGCTGGTGGTTGTGGGTCTGCAGGTCTTCACAGGCAACGCAAATATCACCGGGTTTTCACACGCGGCCTTCATGGGCATCGCGGCCTATGCTGCCGCGATCTGCGTCACTCCGGCAGCCATGAAGCTTATTTCGCTGCCGGATGCGCCATGGGGGCTGAACGCCTTTGACCTGTCTCCCATCGTTTCGGCGATGATCGCCTTGGCGATAACCGGGGTACTGGGTCTTTTGACCGGGCTGATTGTCGTACGTCTTAGCGGTGTCGGCGTGACCATTGTCAGTATCGCGATCCTGGTTATCGTGCATTCAATATTCCTGCACCGCACGGACATCTTCAAAGGCAATCAGGCACTGTTTGGCATTCCAAAAGTTTTCGGCCTGCCGCACATTACCGGGCTGGTAATCATCGCGATTTTTGCCGCCCGGCTTTTCCGCGAAAGCGCCATTGGCCTGCAGCTACGTGCCTGCGCTGATGATGAGGCCGGCGCACGATCTATGGGTGTTGACGTCTACCGTGTCCGACTGATCGCCTGGGTGCTTGGGACGATGTTCTTTGCCACAGCTGGGATTGCTTATGCATTCTTCCTGGGCACTATTTCAGCACGGCCCTTCTACTTCAATTTCGTCTTTCTGACCGTTGCGATGCTGATTTTGGGTGGGCTGCGCAGCGTGTCTGGCGCAGTGTTCGGAACACTCTTGATCTCAATCGGGCTAGAGGTGGTACGCTGGCTCGAAACAGGGCCGACTCTGGCAGGTTTGAAACTGCCGCAGATGTTGGGTCTGTCGGGATTGTTGCTGGGTGTCGTTATCGTTGCTGTCATGGCATTTCTACCCAATGGCATAATGGGCAATCGCGAAATCGAGGACCTGTTTCGGCGCAAAACAAAGGGGGATTAACATGGGTTGCAATCACACCATCCACAAACACAACCATCACCTTGGCTGGGACAATTCGATCGAACCCGTTCTAAGTGTGACCCCCGGACAAACCATTGCCATTGAAACCATCGATGCCTCGGGTGGGCAGCTTGACGCAAAATCCACGCTGAAAGATCTCAAAGCCCTCAGTTTCGATAATGTGAACCCGGTAACCGGTCCTGTTCATGTGGACGGCGCTGAACCCGGGGATGCGGTTGCGATCACCTTTTTGGACTTTCACGCCTCTGGTTGGGGCTGGACAGCCAACATCCCCGGATTTGGACTGTTGGCCGATGATTTTGCCGATCCGGCGCTGCACATTTGGAACTATGATACAGGTCTGAAGCACCCGGCGGCTTTTGCCCCCTTTGGTCACGTCGCACTAAAGCCTTTTGTGGGGACAATCGGCCTTGCATTGGCCGAAGCGGGGCATCACAGCGTGGTGCCCCCCCGCCGCGTGGGCGGCAATCTCGACATCCGCGACAATTGCAAGGGCACGACACTTTATCTGCCTGTCGAAGTGGCAGGCGGTCTTTTGTCATTGGGCGATACCCATGCAGCACAAGGGGACGGTGAAATCTGCGGCACAGCAATCGAAAGCCCGATGGATGTTGAGATCAGAGTCGATCTGATCAAAGGTGCAGATTTCCGGTTTCCACGTTTGGAAACCAACGGCCCGGTGACGCGCCATATCGATCAGCAAGGATATAGGGTCACGACCGGGATCGGACCGGATCTGATGCAATCGGCGCGCGACGCCGTCAGGCAAATGATCGACTGGATCTGTGCGACCACCCAGATGTCAGCGGTTGAAGCCTATATGCTTTGCAGCGTGTCCGGGGACCTGAGAATATCGGAGATCGTCGACATGCCCAATTGGGTCGTAAGCTTTTACTTTCCCAAATCCGTACTTGGCTAGGTCGCTAGGCATCTGGGCGCAGATCAGCGATCTGACCAGAACAAAAGCTTTTTGGCGACCGATTTGCCTCTGTGCGTTTCAGGCACGCAAGACTGACAGGCTTTCAGAATCCCACCCCAACCAGACCGGCTCCTCACCGATTGCCCGACCGGTTTCGTTGTCCACATATGCCTTGAGCATCGCACCATTGGCGTCTTCGACGCGAAGATCGACCGCCATGCGGCTTCCAAGGAAGGTTTTGCCCACCACGCGGCCCAGAACAGCATTTACCTCGGCAGGCTGTTTTGGGTGAAGAACCAGCTTTTCCAGCCGGACCGAAGCCGTAACCATATCGCCTGACCGGGGCGCGCCGCCAGGTGCGTGACCGCGCAAGGTATTCCCGTGCCAATCCATGATGACATCCTTGCCTTCGACACCCTTGACCTTGCCATCAAGCAGGTTGGTCTCACCTATGAACTCAGCGACAAATCGGCTTGTCGGGTGAAAATAAAGCTCCTCCGGGGTGCCGTCCTGTTCGACACGGCCATTGTTCATAACCACAATCCTGTCGGACATGGTCAGGGCTTCTTCCTGATCATGGGTCACGAAGAAAAAGGTTTTCTCGGAACGCCGCTGGATCGATTTCAGCTCCTGCTGGACCTGTCCGCGCAACTTTGCGTCGAGCGCGCCCAATGGTTCGTCGAGCAAGAGCAACGCAGGATCAGGCGCAAGGGCACGCGCCAAGGCCACGCGCTGCCGCTGGCCACCGGACAACTGCCCCGGATACCGGTCGACATAGTCCGAAAGTTCGAGGAATGCCGTTATCTCATCGATCCGCCGCTTGATCCCTGCATGATCCAGCCCTTTGAGTTCCAGCCCGAACCGCATGTTCTGCTGGACGGTCATATGCGGAAACAGCGCATAGTCCTGGAAAACCATATTGACGTTGCGCCGGTTCGGCGGAAGCGCGGTTACATCCTGCCCATTCAGGATAATGCGGCCCTGATCCGGGGTTTCGAATCCCCCAAGTATACGCAGCGTCGTGGATTTGCCGCAGCCTGACGGGCCGAGGAAGGTCACGAATTCTCCGGGTGCGATATCCAGTTCGAGATGCTCAATTGCAACCGTCTTGCCGAAGCGTTTGGATATGCCCTCAATACGCGCAACGGGGGCTATGGCGTTCATCATTGGGAATCCTTGCTTGATTTTCGCGTGTAGCGTTCTGCCCATACACCCAAAATGGCCGTCAAAACCAAAGCGACCGTAGCGATGGCATTGATTTCCGGAGACATTCCCGAACGCAGTTTTGCGAAGATCAGGACCGGCAATGTCGGGTCGTAGCTGCCCAGGAAAAAGGACCGCACAAAATCGTCAAAACTAAGCAGCAAGCAAAAGATACTTGCCCCCATGATCGCAGGTGCCAGATAGGGAAGCGTGATGCGCCAGAACGCAACAAGGGGATCGGCGCCCAGATCCCTTGCAGCCTCGCTCTGGCTTTTCGGCAAAGTGGACAGTCGCGCCATGACGACCAGTGCAACAAAGGGTACATTGTGTACCGCATGCGCCCAGATAATCGCGAACATCCCCGGCTCGATCCCAAGCAGACGGGCATAGATGCGGAACGAGATGGCCGAGATTATACCCGGCACAAGCGCAGGCAGGATGGTCAGGCCAAAAATGGCTGCCCGCCCAAAGAACTTGCGACCCTCAAGCAGCACTGCGATCCAGGTGCCGATAAACACCGAAATGATCGTGGACAGGACGGCGATAGCCACAGAATAGCCCATGACCGACAGCATTTCGGAGCTTTTGAAAACGTCCAGATACCAGTTCAATGTCCATGACTTGATCGGAAAGCCGATGAATTTTGAATCTTTGAACCCCATGAGGATCATCAGGAAAAGAGGCACAAACACATAGACGACAAAGGCCCAGTAAATGCAGCTCAGCAAAATTCGCGAACCACGCGTCATTTGGTGTCTCCTTTGCGGAGCGCCTTCATCAGTTTCTGGAATGCCCCTGTTATCAGAAGCGCGGCCAGAAACATTATGGTCGCAAAGGCCGCACCGGTCGGCCACTGATCACCGGCCACATGGAAAAAGCCAGCGATGGTTTCGGCGAAAACTGTAGTCGATGGTCCGCCCAACAAAACGGGCGTCGCGTAAAAACCGGTAGAGATCAGAAAGACCAGCGTACACCCCGAGGATATGCCCTCAAGCGACAAGGGCAGAGTAATTCTGCGAAACCTCGTCCAGGCCCCTGCCCCGAGATCCGCCGCTGCCTCCGTATAGCTTGCAGGCAGCTTTTCCAGAGCAGAATACAGGGGCAGCAGCATGTAGAGCGCCGTGAGATAGATTATACCGACGCTAAGCGAAAACCCGGTGTACATGAACGGAATTGGGCGATCGATCAGGCCGAGCGTTTTCAGCACAATGTTCACTGCACCGTTGTTGCCCAGCAAGATCATGATCGCATAGGTGCGGACAATTTCACCCACCCAGAAGGGTATCAAAAGCAGCAACAAAAGAAGCAGGCGGTTCTTGCGGCTGACATGACGGGCAAGAAAATACGCAATTGGAAATGTGAGAACCAAGGTGACAAATGTCAGAACCGTGGCGAAGCCCAATGTCCGGAAGAACGGCATCCAAAAGATGCTTTCACCGAAAAAACGGGTATAGCTGGCCAGCGTAAAATGCGTCTCCACC
>Ga0224496_10001629_pt1 | contig 13795 bp, 9 predicted proteins | sample SF_Jul11_sed_USG_2_FD_168127 | JGI IMG/M metagenome (GOLD analysis project Ga0224496, IMG submission 168127) | Sediment microbial communities from San Francisco Bay, California, United States - SF_Jul11_sed_USGS_8_1 | ecosystem: Environmental > Aquatic > Marine > Sediment | place: USA... | reverse complement strand
CTTACCTTCAACCCTACGTCACTTTTCAACACCTTATAACGATATTTCGTTACAAATACAAAATGGTACTGTATCTTGAAAACCGTATGACTGCCATAACGATATTCCATAATGCCCCCCTACTTCAACATCATGGTACGTCGAAAAATTTAAAAGATAAATCTGACCGCCTTAAAGGCGGTGGTTTTAACCTTTCTTCGGACTAATAAATACATCTATGGTAAGACTTTGTTACTAATTTCCCCGAATCAGTGGTAAAGATTACAACAAACACCAAAATGCCTTTAAGTGACTCTCTAGAACTTCAAAATCCACAAGAACATAGTGACGTAAAAAATTCTTAACATAACTGGAAGACTGCCAGCCTAACAATAAGTACTGAAATCAAACTGACTGCGTAGCAGGTTGTTTGTTGAAAGCGACGATCTGCACTGGCTGACTGAATCCATATTCAACCAATTAAAACAGGCCCGGGGTATAAATAGGCATGGTGAAAAACGCGCCAAACCTACACCGTTGGAAACAGATTAGTTTGTGTTTTTAGCTTGCCATAATTGATAAGTTATTTGAACAACCTGGCGACAAATGCATTATGCCATCTACACACACCAGCGAAAGAAAAACGCAAAAACAGCAAGACAAATTCGTAAAAGACTGGCTGGCAAGTTAAGGCATGTTACTATCTGGCAATTGTGAAAAGCAAAATGTAAGAAATACATGCTGTAAAGAATAGGACAAAAATTGAATAACTAATTGAACAGGCAGTCATAAGTTTCCTAACAAAATCAATAGGCGCTCTTTTTTGTTTATAAATCGCCGAAAGAAATTGATTGTGAAAATGTAAAATAACTTACGATTGGCTGCTTATAACTATGCACTCATTACTAAACGAAAAAAACATGCGCCCGATTACAGTAGCTATTACCGACACCAATCGGAAAAAACGTAGAAAACTAGAGCAATTTCTGCAAAATGACAAACAAAGGCTTAATGTGCTGTCAGATAAGATATCCAATAGAAATGAGCGATCATGTGATCGCCGGCTAAAGCCAAGGGACAGTGTTACGTTTATTGAGGATAGTATTGCACGGACTAAACGATTAAAACCGCGAGTTCTGTTAGTTGGCACGCAGATGTTTCCAGACTCGGTTTATAATTTCCTGCCTGAGCTCCGCCGCGAGTGTCCCGATACATTGATTATCATTTTAACGAATGATACGACTGAAGAAAATAAGATTCTTGATGGGCTGGCAAATGGTGCACGCGGATTTCTAAACTATGGCGCTAATCTCATCAGTTTTTCGAAGGCGATATGCGCTGTTCAACAAGGAGAAGCATGGGTGCCCCGTAAAATGCTTAAACGGATTATGGAAAGAATTTTATATGCTAATTATCATTTTTCAATAGGAGACGAACTTGATTCTTCTTGCTAGCTTACGTAGTGCTTACTCAGAAATTTAGCGGACGTTTATTCACTGCCAAGCAAGATTCCGATTTGAGATAAATTGATGGATATGTTCGAGCACAATTTTTCTGAACATAATCATATTTTTTGTCCAAATTGCGATTCTGATGGCAATTTTTTTCACGCTAAAAAAAGCCTGCACCAACACCAGCAAGTTCATGACCAGGAAGATACTGTTAATGCCACGCTGTAGAGGTATCGGCGCGTCTGGCTCGAATATTGTTGAGACGATAACCATACTTTCCTTGTCCAAACTTGCCTCAATCGGAATCCGTTGCCGATATTCCTGTCGACGCTGCACCTTCTAACGCTTCATCTCGTCTTCGTTTTCGGGGGCGACCTTAGGCGGGCGTCCCAGTGACTTGCCTGAAAATCGTATATTGCGCTGTTTCAGAAAGCTGCGATTGTCGAGCGAACCATAGCCGTGTCAGCAACAACGACTTCAGGATAACAGCCATACCGCTTTTTATAGGCTTCAACCAGGCATAGAGGGGTTGTTAGCCTTCAATATTCCTTTCGTTTCTGACCCAACAGAAGGTTTATCAGCGCCTGAATTTAATATTGCCCACAAGGCAAACTTGAGCATGCGGGTCTTTTGTCAACCCTGTTCAATCGTAAATAACCGACGATATTCCTTAATAGCGTAGCGGTCCGTCATGCCGGCAATATAGTCAGCGATTACCTGGTGTTTTTCCTGTTGAAATTTTTGTTGATATTTTTCTGGCAGCAGTCTGATATCCGCATTGAATCCATTGAATAACCGTTCAACGGTATGCTGTGCTTTATTACTCATTCGTACCACCTGATAATGATTATAAAGATTGAGATGCAGGAATTTCTTCAGCGCCTGCTGTTCACGTCGAATTTTTTCGCTAAACCCAATCAGTGGCAATGAAGAACGCACATCAGCCAAACTTGTTACGCCGGAATTTTTAATATTGCGCATACTTTGTCGTGTTAAATCAGTTGCCAGGGTGTTGATCATTTTGCGCACGGTTTCATGAATAATGCGCCGTTGTAATAAACCGGGATACTGCTTTTTTACCTTCGCCATGTGGCGTGAAAATATCGGCACTTCCTCCAATTGCGTCATGGTTATCAGACCTGAACGGAGCCCGTCATCAACATCATGATTATTATAAGCAATTTCATCAGCTAAATTAGCCAGTTGCGCTTCCAATGATGGTCGCTGGTTGATCAGAAAGCGTTCCCCTACATCGCCAAGCTTGCGAGCGTTTTTTTTCGTGACATGCTTAAGAATACCCTCACGAGTTTCAAAACAAAGATTCAAACCATCAAACGCGGCATAGCGCTCTTCCAGTGCATCAACGACCCGCAAAGACTGAAGGTTATGCTCGAAACCACCAAAATCTTTCATGCATCGATTGAGTGCGTCCTGACCGGCATGACCAAACGGGGTATGCCCCAAGTCATGCGCCAATGTAATCGCTTCGACCAGGTCTTCATTCAGATGCAGGCTACGGGCAATAGAACGGCCAATTTGCGCCACTTCCAAACTATGTGTCAAGCGTGTGCGAAAAAGATCGCCTTCATGATTGACAAAAACCTGTGTTTTGTATTCCAGTCGACGAAAAGCAGTGGAATGAATAATCCGGTCCCGGTCACGCTGAAATTCGCTGCGACCTAATGGCGTCTTTTCTGTAATGCGCCGGCCCTGCGTATTCATTGACGAAACGGCATAAGGAGTCAGATTATTCATCAATCACGCAAGCTGATATGGTTTCGGACAATACTGCGGTTGGAACATCAGCGCGCATCACGGCCTCACCAATACGGTTAAGCAGGATAAAACGAGTCTTGCCAGCTTCAACTTTTTTATCCAGCGTCATGAGTTGCAAGTATTTTTCCGTGGCAAAATTAGGCGCATGCACTGGTAGCCCTGCTTGTAAAAAAATCTGGCGTATCCGGCGAACATCCGCTGTGCTGATCAGCTTCATGCGGCAAGATAATTCAGCGGCCATGACGATCCCGGTCGCCACTGCTTCACCATGCAACCAGACGCCATATCCCACACCATTTTCAATCGCATGACCAAAGGTATGGCCGAGATTGAGCAAGGCGCGTACGCCACTTTCTTTTTCATCCGCTGCAACAATTTCCGCTTTGTTCTCACAACTACGTCGAATGGCCTCGTTCAGAATGCCGGGATCACGTACCAACAGCTGAGCCATGTGTTGTTCCAGCCAATCAAAAAAAGCAGGATCGCGGATCAGTCCATACTTAATAATCTCGGCAATACCGGCGCGCAATTCTCTTGCTGGCAAGGTATCCAGCGTGATACTGTCAGCTAACACGAGGCGAGGTTGATAGAACGCGCCAATCATGTTTTTACCCAACGGATGATTAATACCGGTTTTTCCGCCAACTGACGAATCGACTTGCGCCAGCAAAGTCGTGGGTATTTGAATGAACGGCACGCCACGCAAGTAAGTGGCCGCAGCAAAACCAGTCAAATCGCCGACCACCCCACCGCCCAAAGCCAGAATAGCGGTATTCCGTTCGCATTTTTGATTTAGCAAAACATCAAAAATCTGATTCAAGGTTTTCCAGTTTTTATATTTTTCACCATCTGGAAGAATGATTGGCACTGAAACCACACCATGACTTTCAAGCGCTGATCGCACCCTGTCCAAATAAAGGGGTGCAACAGTGGTATTACTGACGATCGCAACCTTCTTTTGAGGCAAATAAGGGAGAATAAGATCCACCTGTTCCAGTATGCCGTTACCAATATGAATTGGATAACTACGTTGTTCAGAAGGCGGTGCCAGATTTACCGTAATGGTCTGCATATTGTCTTTATTTGTGTTTTGTGGATGACTAAGCGCAGCAAGTTTTCGCATCAGTTTATTGACCAGACTACGTACACCCTGCTTGCCACTTTCGACAACGAGATGGGCTGTTTCACGATATAGTGAATCGCGCTGCGCGAGCAGTTCGGTTAATTTTGCCTGGATGTCTTCTGTTTGAAGCAAAGGCCGATTCTTATCGTACCGGGTCCGGCGTTGCAAATCGTTTACGCTTGCACGCAGATAAATAACCGTACCGCACCGTTTTAACAACCGACGGGTTTCCCGTTTCAATACGGCACCACCACCTGTTGCAAGTACAATATTGTTCATTTTAACCAGTTCACGCAATACTTCTGTTTCACGCTTGCGAAATCCAAGCTCGCCTTCAATTTCAAAAATAATGGGGATTTTTACCCCCGTGCGCTCCTGAATTTCATGATCAGAATCAATAAATGTCTTACCGGTGGCTTGCGCCAGGGACTTGCCGATGGTCGTTTTTCCCGCACCCATCATCCCTACCAGGAAGATGTTACCACCACCCATTGGTGCAATTGCTTTTATCGCTGTCATCTTAGAAGATACCATGACGCAATTGTAGCGGAAATGCCTATACTCGGCACCGTTATAGATTGGGAATTATTGCGCTCAGGTTTTTAGGTGATTTAGCAGCGCTGATTGAAAAATTCCGCAGGTATATCACCATTTATAGCAATGTTGAGCATAACTATGCGCAGTAACACGAGCGATTCCTGTTTTAAAGCCAGATCAGGCCACCATTAGTTTGCTCATTTTATTCACTTCGATACATCTGCGTTTGACAAATTCCTCGATTTTTCAACCGCCCGCTATTTTGGGTGATGCTTGCCAACAAACCAGGAGAAAAATAACGGAACAAAGATAGTGGCGACAAAGGCGGCCATAATCATACCCCCAAATACCCCCGTTCCCATGGACTGCCGTGCTGCTGAACCCGCACCGGTTGCGACAACCAATGGAACAACGCCCAGGATAAAGGCCATCGAGGTCATGACGATGGGCCGGAAGCGTAATTGCGCTGACTCAAGTGCGGCCTGCTTAACCGACATACCCTGTTTCATTTTCTGATTGGCGAATTCAACCAGCAAAATCGCATTCTTTGCCGCCAGCCCGATCAATGTCACCATGCCAATCTGGAAATAAACATCATTGGGCATTTCCCGTAATAATACTGCCATTAACGCACCAATAACCGCAAAGGGAACCGCCATAATAACGGCCAATGGCAGCGCCCAGGTTTCAAACTGCGCAGCAAGAATCAGAAACACCATAATAATGGCCAGACTAAAAGCAAAGATTGCCGCGTCGCCGGCTCTTTTCTCCTGGAATGCTTTACCCGTCCAAGCTATCTGGTAGCCATCGGGAAGTGTTTCCGCAGCAATGGTTTCAACCAATTCAATCGCTTCACCTGAACTGACGCCTTCAGCTCCATTTCCCAATAATCTTGCAGAGAGCAAGCCATTGAAACGTTCCAGCTGCTCTGCCCCGACCACATTGTTCACCTTACTGAATGCCGATAACGGAATCATCGCGCCTGATTGCGCGCGCACATAAAGTTTACCCAGATCCTCGGGGTGCATACGATATGCCGCTTCAGTTTGCAACTGCACCCGGTAGGTGCGGCCAGACCGGTTAAAGTCATTAACATAAAGTGAACCCATGGTGCTTTGCAGCGTGGCATAAATATCTGCGATGGCAACCCCTTGCGCAATTGCCTTGGCCTCATCCACTTCGAGAAAAAACTGCGGCACAGTCGGGCGGAAAAAAGTATTGATCGAGGCTAATTTTGGCTCTTGCTTTAAATTATCCATAAAATCATTAACAACACTGGATAATTGCAGCGGATCAGCGCTAGTGCGACTTTGCACGTATAGTTCAAATCCGCCGGTACTCCCCAAGCCACGAATAGCTGGCGGATTAAATGCGACCGCCAGCCCATCGGTTTGTTGCGAGCCGATATCGACTAGCTTTTGCACAATGTCATCCGCAGTAGTCGTCCGTTCATGCCAATCTGTCATCCGCACAAACATGGTTGATACATTGGTTTTGTTTCCGCCGCCAATAAAATCCAGTCCATTAACAGCAAATTGGAACGCTACCGCCGGGTCTTTGGCGATTTCCGTACGAACAATATCGGTTGTTTGGATTGTACGGCCAAGCGTTGCGCTGTCCGGCAAAATGATGGCAGTAATCACATAGCCCTGATCTTCTGGCGGCACAAAACTTCCCGGAATAATTTTGATCAAATAAATTCCACAGCCGACAATGGCAATAAATATCATGGTGCTAGTAATTTTGCGATGAATTGCAGCACTTACCATACGCACGTAGAAATTTCTTACCTGATCAAATCCACGATTAAACCACCGAAAAGCCCTGGAATTGTTATGTGTCGTTTTTAGCAGCATTGCGCAAAGCACAGGAGAAAGGGTTAAGGCCACGATTCCGGAAATAACACCTGCCACCGCCACGGTTACCGCAAATTGCCGGTATAGTTCGCCAGCGATACCGCCCAAAAATGCGACTGGGATAAATACCGCGACCAATACCAGCGTCATCGCGACCACTGCGCTGGATACTTGTTGCATCGCCTTAATTGCTGCATTCATCGGCGATAGTTTCTCTTGCGATATTAGGCGTTCAATATTTTCTAACACCACAATCGCATCATCAACCACGATGCCGATAGACAGCACCATTGCGAACAGTGTCATGGTGTTAATTGAATAGCCCAGCACCCACAAACCGGCAAATGTGCCAATGATTGAGATCGGTACCGCGATAATCGGGATTAATGTCGCGCGCCAACTTTGTAAAAAAATATAAACGACTAAGATAACCAGGATCATGGCTTCAGTGAGCGTTTTAAGGACCTCCCAGATTGAAGCTTTGACAAATTCACTGGTATCGTAGGGTATGACATATTGCATCCCTTCGGGTAAATCCGATCTCAAATCATCCATTTTGGACTTGATCGCTGCTGCCGTATCCAGCGCATTGGCCCCAGTACGCAAAAAAATACCGATCCCAACACCCGGCCTGCCATTCAGCACTGTACGAATATCATAATTTTGCGCACCAAGCTCAATGCGCGCGACATCCTTAAGATACAGCACGCCACGCGGGCCATCTGCACGCAAAATTATATTCCCAAAATCTTCTGGCTCAACTAATCGTCCTTGTGCGGTAACGGTATAAACCAGTTGCTGATTTACTAATGCAGGCTCCTGGCCAATTTTTCCGATGGCGTTCTGGGTATTTTGTTGGCGAATCGCGTTAGCAATATCACTCGTAGTAATGCCTAAATACGCCATTCGGTCGGGACGTAACCAGATACGCATGGAATAATCCTGCGCGCCAAAAATTCTAGCTTCGCCGACGCCTGACGTACGTCTCAGATCATCCAGAATATTATGGGTAATATAATTACTTAAAAAAAGCGGTGTATGGTTTTTATTTGTCGAAGTCACTGCAAAAACCAACAATAAATCATTAGCGCGCTTTTGCACCACAACACCGGTACGTCTGACTTCGTCTGGCAAGCGCGCCAAGGACGTATTAACTTCATTGAGCACATTGAAGGACGCGCGATCTATATCTGTGCCAATTTCAAAGGTAACGGTAATCGTCAGTCTGCCACTCGAATCTGCGCTAGAGTTAAAGTAAAGCAAGCCTTCAATATCGCTAAGCTTTTCTTCTATTGGCGCAGCAACGGTTTTTACCAGTGTTTGTGCATTAGCACCTGGAAAAGTTGCGGTGATTAAAATCGTCGGCGGGGTAATTTGTGGATATTGTGCAATTGGCAGTTGCATGGCGGCTGCCAACCCTGCCAGCACGATAAAAATAGACAGTACTGATGCAAAAATTGGCCGCGTAATAAAGAATTTAGTCATGCTGAAATTAATTGTTTATTCATCGAATGACTAAACAGCAGGCAACTAATTATATTATTGATTTGGCAAACTTGCCTGAGACAGTTTTGGTTTCACTGCGATTTCCGGACGTAATTTGATAATATTATCAACAATGACCCTGTCGCCTGAATTGAGCCCCTTCATAATAACCCAATCGTTATCAATCCAATCGCCTGTTTCTATTGAGCGCTTTGTCGTTTTACTATTTTCATCAACCAAATAAACATATCTTCCCTGATCGGACGTGAGTACCGCAACCTGCGGCAAAACAAAAAGTTGACGGGATTCAGCTGCAGCAACACGAACCCGGACGAATTGTCCCGGCAATAGCTGTTGATCTGTATTTTCAAAGGTTGCCCGCAATTGTTGCGTACCCAATGATGGGTCTATTTGGCTGGCTGCAAAATTCACCTTCCCCTGATGAGGATATTCCGCACCATCCGCTAATATCAACGTGACATGCCGTACATTTTGTTCGGTTAGTTGGCCACCAAACCGCCTCAATTCATTGTCAGAAAAACTAAAGCGCACCCAAATTGGCGATAACTGAACAATGGTTGTTAATAAGCTAGTGTTGGCGGACACCAGCGCGCCCTCAGAAAATTGCGAGCGGCCTGATACGCCGGCAACAGGCGCAGTAACTTTTGTATAGGAAAGATTCAGTTCAGCGCGCTCCACGCGCGTTTTTGCCGACATCAGGGCGGCTTTTTCAACAGCATGATCCGCGACAGCAGCATCATAGGCACGCTGACTCACAAAATTCTTGGCAATCAATTGCTGCATACGGTGTTCTTCACGACGGGTGCGTTCAACGCGGACACGTTGTTCTTGATATTGCGCTTGCGCTTCAGCCAACGCATTCTCAAATGGAACCGGATCGATCTTAAATAGCGGTTGACCGGCGGCTACCGGCGCACCTTCATGATATAAGCGTTTTAATAAAATACCACCAACACGAGGACGGATTTCTGTTTCCTTCGCGCCTTCCGTTTGCGCAACCGTTTCTGCAAAAATAGGTACGTTGGTTGGCCTCATTTGTAAGATGCTGACGGGGAGCGCTTCTTCTGCAGGCAAGTTTTTTTGGAGGTTATCACTTTCACCACAACCCGCAAGTAAAAACAAGTTCACCAATAAAATAATAGGCCATAAATGGAATTTGGTCAGTAATATTTTGTTATTGAGATGATGACATTTAATAACTGCCATTTTTACTCCAGTTAAATTACAGCATCGATCTGTGAACTTTAGGGCTTACACTCAATCACTATATATATGAGACTTTGCCGTGCTGCAAGTATTTGCGAATGAGACTGGATTATTTCAAATGAAAAGGCCACAAATCCAGAGTGGAGTTCTGTATAATAAAACAGTTATTATAACTATACTCAGTGGGGTATAGGCCACATTCTAAAAAAAATCAAATTATCTGTATTTGTTATGTGCATAGTTAGTTTTAAATTATAAAAAGGTGAAGAAATGCCTATCCGTTTTTTTTTAGCCGTGCTAGCAAGCTTTTGTATTACTTCAGCAGCTTTTGCTCAAACCTCCTTAAAATTGCCTGAAACTGTAAAAGTTGATCCAGCAGCCTTAAACGCCGAACCTATTTGCGATCCCAAAATTTCCGCAACATGGCGTAAAGCGCAAGTAATTGAAGGTGTAAAAATTCAGGAGTCACATCTTTGCAGCCCGGATAACCCCGCCTTAATTGCGGCAGCCGTTAAAGGTACCAACAATATTTCCATGGCGACATTAATGGAAACCGACCTGTCGCCAGATGCCATTATAAAGACTGACGATTTGGATGGTGATGGTGATCCTGACCGGATTATTATCAAGCTTGAGGTGATGGAGCTAAATGGCCCTTCTCCGGATTTTGAAGGATTGATTCCAACCTTTGATATTGCGCCCGGCATCCAACCCGGCGCATGGGTTTTTGCGCCAAAAGCCAGTGGCATGTCGACCGAAAATTTTGAAAGCGTAAGAGCCAATTCTTTAACGCGACTGCCATCACCAGTCATCCGCGTTGAACAAGGCGATATTGTACAGATTGTTCTAGAAAATACACACTACCTTCCGCATACCATTCATTTGCACGGCGTTGATCATCCATATACGCATTCTGATAAACATGTTGAAGGTGGAGATGGCGTCCCTCAAACCAGTGAGATGTTTTTGATGCCGGGTGAGCAACGTACCTATGAATTTCGTCCGCGGCAGACGGGTACCATGCTTTATCACTGCCATGTGCAAACGCACACCCATTTGGCCATGGGCCTAGTTGGCATGATTATTGTCGAAGAGAATCGACCCAATAACTGGCTTCAAACCTTAAATGTTGGTGCAGGACATGTACGACATTCATCTGTGGCAATACAGGAAGAATTCGATCAGGAATACGATCTCCACTATCACGCGATGGATAAGGAACTGCACGAAATTATCCAAAAATACAATGATCCACGATTGATTGCGCGGGACATGAACCGTTTATACGATATCACTGACTCGACGGAGGATTACTTTACCTTAAACGGATTGTCATTCCCTTATACCCTCAGAGAATCTTTAATAATTCCTGAGCCTGATCAAAAAATAAAACTGCGGGTGTTAAATAGCGCAAGTGAAATGTTAGCACTGCATACGCATGGTCATAAGGCGACAATTACCCATTACGATGGGATTGAACACAACCCAATCGCTCAGATCACACGTGATGTTTATGGCCTTGCTGCGGCGCAACGCATTGATCTGACCTTAGATACAACTAATGACGGATTGCACAGCTATGGAGAAGGTATCTGGCTTTTTCACGATCACAGGGAAAAAGGAATCACTAACGATGGCATGAATCCAGGTGGCAATGTGAGCGCCATTGTATATCAATCCTATCTTAATGATTTAGGCCTGCCCAAAGGACAGGGCATCGATATCAGCAAATATTTCACGCAAGAATTTCATCAAAGAAAACTGCCCATTTGGCAGGATCTTGATGACGTAGGCACCCTGGGTGCAGCGGGCGGACAAACAGGACTTGATCCCGCGACACGCACTGCCCTTTTCAATTTTTTATACGGACTTCTTGCGGGTCTTGTTCTCTATCTATTAATAGCCAAGCGACAACAAACAAAGCAAGCCATTGCTCAAGCATTCGCAAAGCTTAAAGGCTCAAAAGGGAGTAAGGAAAATGACTAAGCATATCATAGGCATTTTAATTGCAGGCGCCTTAGCGTTAAGCGCTCAAGCATATGCGAAAAGCGATGCGGACACTACTGAGCACGAAGATCACAGCAAACATGAGATGGATCACGATGTGCATGATATGGATCATGGTGACCATAGCGATCATGTAATGGATCATGGCGACCATAGCGATCATAGCGGGATGGTACATGGTGATGACCATATGATGGATGATCCGCCTAGCGAACACGCCGAGCATGGGTCTACCGATGAACACACTGCGCATCATGGTGATCATCACCATCATCACGATGATGGCCATATCATGGACCATGAAGGTGGCATGATTATGGGCCAGAATTTTGACGAATTACCTAGCAGTTGTGACAGTATCTCAGAAGAAATAGAGATTACAGTACGTGCAGGACGGAAATACGCAAAAAAATTCCCTGGAACCGCATTTGCTTTTGATAAACAAGAATGGAGAATAAAACCTTGCGCAAAAGTGACCTGGCATTTTGTTAATGAAGATAATGTCCGCCATCAATTTATGATGCATGGGCTGCCTAGATATTTATACCATCTCGGGATGTTCCATTTAGAATCAACCGGACCAAGGACGATATCTGGCACCATGATTTTCCCGGCTTCTGATGAAACTTATCTGGTGCATTGCGATATTTCTCAGCATATGGAAAAAGGCATGAAAGCGCAGGTAGTTGTTGGAAATGGCGGCGAGGAGCTGACAAGCATCCCTGGACTAACACCTTATGCGTTCCCGGACACTTATATAGCCGAAGATCTGCCGCAGATCTCAGATAAGGATGATGATGATTCATTAATGAAACAGACGACAGATTTCTTTTCGGAAAACTCGCCCATTTCAGGCATGATGTTCTTTGGCTTGCTGGCTGGACTATTAGGCGCGCCTTTAATTTCCAGGTTAAGACTGGTCAAGAAGAAGCGCGATGATGCTCAATAATTCTTTGCCAAGCGACTAAATAATTTGCTAGCAAATTTGTTACATAAAAGAATGATGGGGATGGTACATTTATTTTCATAAGTGACTGTCCTCATCGCTTTATCATTTCCACGCGCTATTTTGTTTAGTTTTTTTACAAGTTTCAAAAAGATAATTAAACAAGTGTTCTCTTAGCCATTTTTTGCCCTCTTCCTTGAAAACAGAACAAGCCAATATCAAATTTATCAATTGTTCATTATCAATCTGCGACCCATTAAATCGAAAAGTTAGACTGCTATGTTGCTGATGATTGATAACTACGATTCCTTCACCTACAACCTTGTTCAATATTTTGGTGAATTAGGCGAAGAAGTTGTGGTTTTTCGTAATGATGAAATTACACTGGACAGAATAGCTCAGCTCAAACCCGCGTATATCGTGATTTCACCCGGCCCCTGTACACCGAATGAAGCGGGAATATCAATTTCTGTCGTCGACACCTACCGTGGCGATATCCCTGTTCTGGGCGTTTGTTTGGGCCATCAGAGTATTGGACAGGCTTTTGGCGGTATAATTATCCATGCCTCACAATTAATGCATGGTAAAACATCGCCTGTTTTTCATCATGGCATTGGCGTATTCAGCGGCTTACCTAATCCATTTATTGCAACCCGTTACCATTCTTTAGTCATTGAGCGTTCTACGCTGCCTGATTGCCTCGAGATTACTGCATGGACTGAAGATGGAGAAATTATGGGAATTCGACATAAAATCCTGGCAGTTGAAGGTGTTCAGTTTCATCCCGAATCCATTCTTAGTGAGCATGGGCATCGATTACTAAAAAATTTCCTTGAGCAACATCAAAACGCGGCTACGCAAACTAAGAACCGCGCAGCATGCTAATGCCAAACCGAAATAATGTGAAATGGCAATCCAAAAAAGATAATTTATGAAACCACAGGAAGCGTTAACCCGTATTATTGCGCATCAAGAGATACAGCATGATGAAATGCTTTCACTGATGCGGCAAATTATGCAAGGAGAAATATCGCCCGTTCTTATAGCCGCCATTATTATTGGATTACGGGTAAAAAAAGAAACCATTACTGAAATTGCCGCCGCGGCACAGGTTATGCGTGAATTTGCAACGCCGGTGGCTGTCTCTGATCATATGCATTTGGTAGATACTTGCGGCACGGGTGGTGACGCACAACATACATTTAACATTTCTACCGCTTCAGCATTTGTTGCCGCTGCAGCCGGTGCCCGAGTCGCCAAACATGGCGGACGTTCAGTTTCCAGCAAATCTGGCAGTGCCGACGTACTTGAAGCCATCGGCATTAACTTAGATCAGACGCCCGAACAAGTGGCGAAAAATATTGACGATATCGGTGTAGGATTTATGTTTGCGCCAAATTATCACAGC
>Ga0224496_10001628_pt1 | contig 13800 bp, 13 predicted proteins | sample SF_Jul11_sed_USG_2_FD_168127 | JGI IMG/M metagenome (GOLD analysis project Ga0224496, IMG submission 168127) | Sediment microbial communities from San Francisco Bay, California, United States - SF_Jul11_sed_USGS_8_1 | ecosystem: Environmental > Aquatic > Marine > Sediment | place: USA... | reverse complement strand
GCGGTTTCGCCGTTTTCGTCGAAGTGTTTGGTGAAGTCGACGTGGGATCCGGCGTGCAGCGCCATCGTCGCCTGGGTCACCTGCCAGTAACCGGGAGTCCGACGAGTCACGTTGACCTCAATAGGCTTATTGACACTCGGTGGACTGTAGGTGGCGGGTCCGATCGGGACGGTGAGGTCGATGAGTTCCATCCTCGAAGCGTACCGTTTGAGTCGTCGGGCGGATCAGAAGGCGGGTGCTTCGTAATTGTTCTGTACCTTCTTGTCCGGCTGAGTCGAAGAACCGGTAGGTGAGGCTTCTAAAGATCGGCGTCAAATAGTGACGCCGATCGAGGTGGCTGGGATCTGACCGTTATCGCAGGACGCCTGGTTGTACGAAAGGAAAACGGACAGGGATCACAGGTCCGAGTTGGCGCGCCGCGAGCCGGTCCGTGGCGAGCCTCCGAATTAGCGGGTCGGGAGCCGGGCCAGCGCCTCTAGTACTGCGGCCGGGAAACTGTCTTGGCTTCCGTGGCCTGCATCATCGAGAACCTGGAGCGCCCCGGTCGTCCAGCGTTTGTTGAGTTGCCAGGCGGTGTCGAGCGGACTGCTTACGTCGTACCGACCGTGGATCATCGTGCCAGGAATTCCGTTCAGTTTTGGAGCGTCAGCAAGGAGTTTGCCTTCGGGAATAAACGCTCCGTTGCGCCAGTAATGGGTCACCAGGCGGGCGAAGAGATACCGGAAGGCGGGATCCTTGAACTGGGCACTCGGTTGGTGATCGGGAGCCAGTGAAACGTGGGCATCCTCCCACGCACACCACTCGAGCGCTGCATGGTGTCGGATGGCCGGATCGGATGCGTTGAGCATCTCGCCGTATGCGTCGACGAGAGGCAGCGACCGGTATTGGTCCGGCACGGCGTCGGCGAACCGCTCCCATTGCTCTGGGAAGATCCGGCCGACACCCTCAGTGATCCAGGCAACCTCCCGCCGAGATGTAGTGGTCACGAGACCGAGTACGAGCCCCCTGACCCGGTTCGGTAAGGCCTCGGCGTAGGCGAGGGACAAGGTCGTTCCCCAAGAGAATCCAAGGACATGCCAGCTGTCGATCTGCAGGTGGGTTCGGAGGCGTTCGATGTCCGAGATGAGGTGCGTTGTGGTGTTGGGGCTGAGGTCAACCGTCGGGTCGTCGGCGAGCGGGCGACTGCGCCCCGAGCCGCGTTGGTCAATGAGCACGGCCCGGAACCTGGCTGGATCGAAGAGTTTGCGCTGACCTGGCGAGCTGCCCGAACCGGGGCCGCCGTGGAGGAACAGCACTGGCTCGCCATCGGGATTCCCACAGGTCTCCCAGTACATCTCGTTCCCGTCACCGACGTCCAGCATGCCGCTCTCGTTCGGTTCAGTTGCAGGAAAGTATGAGGCCACGTTGCGGAGTCTACGTCTGGAACCTGGCGATGACTCTCCGGACGGTCTAACCTTGGCTCATCCACTCGCGTGGCTTAACGAAGGACCGGTCTGAGAGATGGCCGGTCGAAAGAAGGGACCTCGCCTCGCGAGGTCCCTTCTGATTTCGGGGCCTCAGGTTGTTTGGTTCCCACCGAGCAACGTTTCGCAGATATTACGCAGCTGAGCTTGTTGAGTTGCCGTGAGCGGGCTGAGCACCACTCGCCTGACTTCATCGACGTGGCCCGGGGCGGTCTGCTCGATTGTCTGGCGCCCCACGCTGGTAAGCACAGCGATCTGGCCACGTCCGTCGGACGGACATTTTCTCCGCTCGATCCATCCGTTCGTCTCCATCTTGCGTACTGCGTGACTGAGGCGACTGGGTGAATATTGAAGGAGGTCTGCCAGGTCGCCCATGCGGGCCCGATGGTCCACGGCTTCCGAAAGAGCAACGAGAACTGCATATTGGGTGTGTCCCATGTCGGCGTCCCGCATGAGTTGGTGATCAAGCGCGCCGTCGACCAGTCGGCTCGCCAGGTTGAAGGCCCGCCAGGTGGCCTGCTCATCGTCGGTCAGCCACTGAACCTCGGTGGTCGCCGCCATTATGCGAACTGAACGGATCGCTTGGCGAACCCGAACTGGTAGTCGTCGATGACGGTCATGGGGGCAACCTCAGGATCGGTTGCCGCGCCGAGCGCAATGAACAGTGGCGTGAAGTGCTCCGCAGTCGGATGGGCATAGGGCATGCCGGGCGCTGTCTTGTAGCTGGCGAGCGTATCAAAATCCCCGCTGGCGAGTGCTTCGGCCACCCACAGATCAAATTCCTTGGACCATCCGGGAATGGCGTTGTTCTCGAACATGTCGCGGGTTGCGAATGGGAGCCCGTGCGTCATGAAACCGGATCCGATGACCAGTACACCCTGGGAGCGCAGCGGCTGGAGGCGCCGTCCCAGGTTGAACAGGCGCTCTGGGTCGTGGGTTGGCATGCTTAGTTGCAGAACCGGTACGTCGCCATAGGGGTACATGACTTTTAACGGCACCCAGGCGCCATGGTCAAGACCTCGGTTGGCGTGCACGTGGACCGGCTCGGTGTGTGGCATGAGTGCGGCCACTTGGCGGGCAAGGTCCGTTGCATCCGGTGTTTCATACTGCATGGCGAAATACCGCGGGGCGAATCCTCCGAAGTCGTACACGAGCGGCGTTCCCGCCCCTGACGCCGACAGGCCCAGCGGGGCCGACTCCCAGTGGGCGCTGACAATCAGAATGGCCTTTGGTTTTGGCAACGACAGCGACCAGTCAAAGAGCTGGTCGATCCAGTGTGGGTCGTCGAAGACCGGCGGAGCTCCATGACTCAGGTAAAGCGCAGGCATGGGACCGGCCGCCGACGTCCACCAGGCCTGGGTGGCAGTGGCAGATGCTCTCGTGGCGATGAACCGATCGAATGCTTCACCGGGATTGGCTGGATTCATGATGGACATGCCATCTCCTCGTTAATTGTTTGAACATTCAACATAATAATCGAAACTTCTTTGAGACGTCAACTATTGCTGGGCGGATCGCCGTGACCAACGACATCCAGATGGCCCTGTCAGGTGGATCCATCAGTTGATAGACTTTGCGTTATCCCCTGATGCCAGCGGGGTAGTCGGGGTGAATCGAGGGGGTTCCACATGCGTCGCCTTTTCACAGTCCTACTGGCAGCCGTTGCGGTATTTGCCCTGTTTGCAACGACCGTCGCCGCGCAACCCGTAACACCAATCGGTACGTTTCTTGACGACAACGGCAATGTCCACGAAGCCGACATCGAAGCGATTGCCGATGCCGGATTGACGGTGGGTTGTAATCCACCGGCGAGCGATCTGTACTGCCCGTCCGATTCGGTGACGCGCCAGCAGATGGCCTCGTTCATCAAGCGGGCGATCAGTCTGGCGCCTTCGGCGGTGGATGCGTTCACCGACGACACCGGTTCGATCCACGAGAACGACATCAATGCAATCGCCGCCGTGGGGATCACGTTCGGGTGCAACCCACCGGCCAACGATCGTTTCTGCCCAACGCGTCCCGTCACCCGAGCCCAAATGGCCTCGTTCCTGGTCCGAGGATTTGGCATCGCGCCATCGGCCGTGGATGCGTTCACGGATGACGCAGGACTTGTCCATGAAGCAGATATCAACGCGATTGCTGCGGCGGGTATCAGCTTCGGTTGTAATCCCCCGGCCAATGATCAGTTTTGCCCGACCGGACTCGTAACCCGGGCGCAAATGGCGTCCTTTCTGACGAGGGCCATGGACCTGACCCCACTGCCACCACCGTCCGTGAGCGAAGCCAACCTGACTCGAGTTTTCTTCTTCCTTGACCAGCCGACCGGTGGTCCGTTCCTTGCGACGACCGCCCGTTATGGGCACGACCCAGTCACGCCGGAAGTCGCAGTTGATTATCTCCTGAGCGGCCCGACGGCTCCAGAAAAGGCGCAGACTCCATCGTTCAGCTCGACTATTCCTACCGGAGTCGTACGGAACGGGCCGATCACCGTGGCTGCTGGGACTGCCACGGTCGACTTGTCGGAGAATTTCGACGACGGTGGAGGCACCGCCTCCATGACGGGGCGGCTTGCCGAGCTGACATTCACGCTTACCGCCTTCGATACGATCGACAAGGTCAAGCTCAAGTTGGACGGGGTGCCCGTGACCGTGTTCTCTTCCGAGGGACTCGTGCTGCCTGCTGACGGATTGGACAGGGCCTACTTCCTCCCGACCATGTCCGACCCACTGGGTGCCGGTATCGTTGCCGAGGTCAGCCCGGAGAGTCCTGCCTGGTTCGAATTCGTCGAGAATCCCATCGAAGTCCGCGGTCTGAGCCGCACGTTTGAGGCGACGGTTTCCTGGGCGTTGTATGACAACGACGGTCTCGAACTCGCTTCGGGTTTCGCGACGACGGGCGGGAGCGGACCGGAGTTCGGGGTTATGTCCTTCGACGTTTCCTACACGGTTCCTGCGCCCGAACTGGGTACGCTTCAGGTTTGGTGGGACTCCCCCAAAGACGGAGCCGTCACCGATCTACGCGAAGTCGCCGTGTGGCTCATGCCCTAAGGCGTCGTCGGTAGCGCAAACCCGATTCGATCAGGAGGCGTGTCATCCAACGGACCGCCTTGAGAATGTTGCTCGGAGCAGTAACAGGGGCCCTGGTTGGCCTCGGAGTAGGCCTGATATGGATGGCTCTGGCCCCTGACAATGGGATGGGCGAACTCGCCGCGGCTGCGGTCATGACGGTATTTCTGATCCCCGGTGGGTTCATCATCGGAGGAGGGCTGGGCTTCTGGAGGAGCCGCCGCCGCAACGCCAGCGCTCAGCCCTAGCAGTGGAGTCGCCTGGTCGATGTAGGGTGGCACGATGACTGATTACTCGATGGCGGGGCGGATGGCCTTCGTCACCGACCATATGTCAATCCTAGGTGCCATTGCCGACCGGTTCAGAAGGGAACGGCCATTCGATGGCATGACCGTAGCCACCCGTATTCATGTCGAACCAAAAACGGGTGTCCTGCTTGAGGCTTTGGCGGCCGGCGGCGCTCGTCTTGTTGCCATGGGCAATAAGGCAACAACTGACGATGCCACGGCCCAATATCTCATCGATCGCGGGATCGTTGTTCTCGGGGCGAGGGATGACGATGACTCGACCATTCAGAACCATATGCGCGAACTGGTCGCATCGAGGCCGGACTTGCTCCTCGACAACGGTGCCGAGATCATTGAGTTGCTCGTCGCTGCGAATCAAACGGTCCGCGGAGCGACTGAGGAGACCACCTCGGGGGCGATCACCCTACGGGGTCCGCTGGCAGGTCGTGTTCCATTCCCGGTATTGGTGATCAACGACAGCCCGCTCAAAGCGATCGTGGAGAACAAGCACGGCGTCGGTCAATCGGTGATCGAAACAATCCGGTCGGCGACCAATCTGCTCCTCCATCGACGGCGCCTCGTTGTTTTGGGTTATGGCTGGTGTGGCAGGGGCATTGCCCAGTATGGCCGGGCCGCCGGAGCCGATGTCGTTGTCGTGGAGCCTGATCCGATCAAGGCCCTTGAGGCCTCCATAGACGGTTTTCAGGTGTCGACACTCGATACGCAGGCGCCGCTGGGTCACGTTTTCGTGTCAGCGACCGGCCACCCTGGCGTGATCACCGTGGTCCACATGGAGCAAATGAGGCCCAACGCCGTGCTGGCCAACGCCGGACATTTCGATAACGAAATCGACATGACCACGCTTCGAGACGTCGCCGAACCGTCTGAGCGAGGCGCCGACATCACCCGGTATCGGTTCGCAAGTGGGACGGTCATCGATGTGATCGCCGAAGGTCGCATGGTCAACCTGGCTGTCGCGGGTAGTCGGGGAAACTCGATCGAGATCATGGATCTTGGGTTCAGTCTTCAGGCTCTATGTCTCGAACGCCTGGCGCTCGATCCTGGTAGCTGCCTGAACGGCGACCAACCCGTGCCCGCCGATATCGACGATTGGGTTGCCGCGGCGATGGTAACCGAACTCAGCTAATCGGTTTCTGCGCCCGGAAGTAGGCCGGACGTAGCTGGCCCTGATCGAGAACGATGGTCAGTACTCGCCAATTCTCAATGAAATGGTCGCGACGTTCCTCACCGAGCAAATCGGTCATTCGTCCAAACCACTCATCCTGCATTCGAGCATGCTCTTCGTGAGCCACCGCCCGGTAGCGCTCGTTGTCGTCAGTTCCGGAGACCGCCGAAAAGCCTGCCTGCTCAAGCATGGAGAGGTAGTTATCGAGGTGGTCCATCGCGTACTGAAGCCCCTCGAGTTCAAACCAATAGTGCATCTCAGGCGTATAGGCATCGGTGCCACGCAACCAGTCGTAGCCCAGGAGCCATCCGCCCGGTTTGAGCGTTCGAAGGATCTCCGTAAAGAGGGCCGGCTTGTCAGGAATATGGATGATGGCCGCATGGGTGAACACGTGATCGAATCGCTCATCGGCAAACGGAAGTCCCCTCACCTGGCCGAGCCGATAGGAGATATCGAGTCCGGCCGCGGCGGCTCGGTCTTCAGCTCTGCGCAGAAGCGAGGGTTCGAGATCTATTCCCGTGACGGTGGCGCCGTGTTCGCCGGCAAGAACGAGATCGGCTCCGCCGATCCCACAGCCGAAATCGAGCACCTCCGTTCCTTGAAGGTTTACCGAGCCGACGGTGCGGCCAACACTGTCCCTTCCGCCGGGAGCCAGAAACCCGTCTCCCCAGACCAACTCGAGCAAACCGACCAGTTCGTCGTCGTACTCGCCACCGCCATCGTCTTGGTTTGGAGTCATACTGTTCACCCCGCTATTTCGCAGGCTTCGGTTTGGACCGTTGCGTGGATTGCTTCGGTGGCATGGCGGCGGTGTACACCAAGGCCCGACGCACCCACTCGTCAACGAACCCGTCAGTGCTGTCGCGCCATTGGGAGGGAAGCGATACATACTCTCCCATCGGGCGGCCTTGCGGCCCAAAGGGTCCCGCCCCCGGTAGTGCCGACAGTTGTGCCCTTGCTGCTTCGTCGAGGCGGACTCCCACATCCGAGCCGAAGAGACCACAGAACATGTTGCCGTTTACAAATGCGGCCAGGTTTCCGAACATGGGCTTGATCACGGCACCGGGCAGGTGTTTGACGAGAGAACGAAAGTATTCCTTGTCACCTTCGGCGGGTTTGGCGATTTCCATCACGGCCCCTTAGCTGGTCGGTTGCTCGGATTCGAGCCTACTGCGAGCGGTCGCTCTGGGCAGGGCCGCGCCGTTCGAGGTAGTAACGCGTGAAGGCGTGGGCGATGAAGTCTTTCGGTGCGAAAATCCCCTGGGTGAAGGCGCGTGAGTTGATGCCCTTCTGGGCTCTGGCACAGATGTCGTTGTCTTGTCGGGTCACCAGCTCGGTGAAATCGATGACGTGAGTGATGTCATATTTGGGATCGTCAAGCGTTTCGGGCGGCAGCAGATACTCCATCACGATCGTGGTGTGCTGGGCGCTACGAGCGATGAGCCGAGTGGTTGTTATCACCGAAGCGTTGATGTCGAACCAAACGTTCGGGAACACGGCTGCTCCGTAATACGACTCTTTGTCGAGCTCCGTCATTCCACCGATGATCGGCAAGGCCGGGGAACCAGCCGGCGCGTAGGCGGTCACTCCGGCAAGCATCGCCACTCCCCCGTCGCTTCGCGTTTCATCCACGACGGAGCCGGTCCGGTAGGTCGGGATGATCTCGACGAGCTCCGGGTGCACGGTCGGACAGTGGAGACATTCAGAGTAGTTTTCGACAAGAATCTTCCAATTGGCCGCGACCTCACTGGTCGTCACGGCGCCGATGCGCAGCGATGCGAGATCGAGATGATCGAAGTCGAGCGGGCTTTCGGGCGTCTCTTTCAGCCACTGCATGAGGGGGGTCGGCTTCGCAGCAAGGCAGACGAAGATGAAGTTCTGCCATGAATCAACCGCTACGGGCCACAAGGACAGCTGGTTTCGATCGATCTCATCGGCACCCACCCGCGGGGTGGCGACCAGTTTCCCGTCGAGGGAATAACTCCACGCGTGATACGGGCACGTGATCGCCCCTCCGAAGCCGGAACCGGAGGATTCACACAACTGTGATCCCCGGTGGCGACACACGTTGTAGAACGCCTGCAGCTGTCCGAACTTGTCTCGAACGATCAGAACGCTCTCGTTGCCAACGTCGACGACGAGGCGATCACCTGGCGCCGCCAGCGTCTCTTCGCGCCCGGCATACATCCACTCGTTGGTGAAGATCGTCTCGCACTCGAGTTTGTAGATCTCTTCGGAGCGGTAGTCGTCGCCAGGGAGTGTGTGCATGGGTGCTGACATTGCGATCTCCTGAGGTTGTGAGCTAGCGGAAGTTCTACGGTTTGGCGTCCTTGAGAATCTGCGACGCTGCAAGCTTGCCAGGCGCTCCCATCACGCAGCCGCCCGGGTGTGTGCCTGATCCACACTGGTAGTAGCCCTCGATTGGAGTGCGATATTGGTTCCAACCTGGCGCGGGCCGGAAGAAGAACATTTGCGGTGCGAGGAATTCCCCGCCGAAAATATTGCCTTCCGACAGGCCGACGACCCGTTCGATGTCGAGGGGGGTGACGATCTCCCGATGGAGCACGAGGTCCCCGAAACCCGGGAAGTGTGATTCGAGGACGGCCTGCACGGTATCGCCAAACTTTTCCCGTTCGGTTTCCCAGTCGGAGCCTTTGAGGTGATAAGGGGCGTACTGGATGAACCCGGACATGACGTGTTTGCCGGGTGGCGCCATGTCGGGGTCGACGGTCGACTGGAAGCAAGCATCGACATACGGCCGTTGCGAATACCACCCGTATTTGGCATCGTCGAACGCCCGTTCCAGGTAGTCGAGGGACGGTGCGATGTTTGTGAAGCCGCGAAACTGGTCCGATCGATCGCCGAGAGCCGGGAACTTGGGAAGACCGTCGAGTGCGAAGTTGACCTTCGCCGACGTGCCCTGGAACCGGAATCGGTTGATGTTCTCGACGAGGTCAGACGGCAGTTCCCTCGGGTCGACGAGTTCGAGGAACGTCCGCCGTGGATCGAGGGCGCTGACGACGATGTCGGCCGAAAACTCCGTACCGTCTTCGAGTGCGACACCGGTGGCCTTGCCGTTGCTCGTGATCACGCTCGCCACCGGGGACTCGAGGCTGATTTCGCCACCGAAGCCCTCGAACGCCCGGGCGAGTACCTGGGTGAATCCGCCGTTTCCACCTTTGTGGAAGGCCCACGACGATTGGTCGCCGTCGTGTTCGCCCATGTAATGGTACAAAAGCACCAACCCGGAGCCCTGCGAACGAGGCCCCACTTTGGTTCCGATGATTCCTGAAGACGACAGCGTGGCTTTGAGGATTTCGCTCTCGAAATAATCGTCGAGGAAGTCGGCCGCACTACCCGTCAACAGGCGAATTGCGTTGTGAAGTACCCGTGGCTCAAGATCGCGCATGTGCTGGGCCAACGACGCCATCCTGACGAGTTCTTCGGGGTCGCGGCTGGTGATGTCAGGCGGAACATTGTCGAGCAGGGGTTTGATTGCCCGGCAAACCCGATTGACGTCGTGCGAATACTGGTCGTAGGCGTCGGCATCGTGCTTGGAATGGCGGCGGATCTCGGCAATGTTTGCTTGATGGTCTTGTCCGAGTAGCAGGTAGTTGCCGTCCTCCATCGGAGCGAAGGTTGATTCCATCAAGAGCGGCTTGAACCCGTATTTCACGAGTTCGAGTTCGTGAATGATGTCGGGGCGCAGCAGGCTCAACGCGTAAGAGAAGGTGGTGAACGAGAATCCCGGGTAGAGCTCCTCGGTGATGGCCGCTCCCCCAACCAGATGCCGTCGTTCTATCACGAGTGTCTTCAAGCCCGCTTTGGCCAGGTAGGCCCCGTTGACCAAACCATTGTGACCACCCCCCACGATGATTGCGTCGTATGTTCGGTCAGTCGCCATGTTGATTCCTCACGCAGTCTTGTGGGGTGGGTTGTAGAAGGGCATCCGGGTAGTGGTGGCTTTGACTTGCTGCCACTTGTGATTGATGGTGACTTCGAGGTTGACGTGATGGCCGGGTGTGCTCAGCTCCGGAAGTACCCGGGCGATGGCGATGTGCCGCTGGACCATGGGCGAGTACATCAAGCTGGTCGCATAGCCCACGGGCTCAGCCGCTTCGTCATACAGGATGGACTCATAAGCGCCTGGAAGGTGGTCCTTGGGGGGCACGAGACCGTTGCGGTCATAGAGGTTGAACCAGTCTTTCCAGTCAATCAGGAGCCCAGTCATGTTCCACCGTGAACCGGCTGCGAGTTCACGGCGGATCGCCTGCCGGCCGATGAAGGGGCGTCCGTCGTCGTCGATCGTGCGCAACATCCAGCCGAGCCCGAGCTCCAAAGGTGTTGAGCGATCAGCGTCGGTCCACGCATACCGTGACGACGAGAAATCGACGTCGATCAACAGCAGTCCGGCTTCGATGCGGGTCATCAACAGTGCTATCTCTCCGAACGGCAGAACGCCATAGCCGGCGCTGGCGTCGGACACGGCATCCCAAAGCGTCAGGGCATCGTCGTTTTCCACCCATATTTCGTAGCCTTGGTCGCCAGTGAAACCGGTGCGGGACACGGTGACCGGAGCGCCACCGATTTTCGTCTCAACTGTCTCGAAGTATCGCAGGCTCTCAATCTCGGGACTCAGCCTGGAAAGGATCTCCTTTGACTTTGGGCCCTGTAACGCCAGTGCGGCCACCTCATCGGAAATGTCGTCAATCGTGACCTGGAGCCGGCCAATCCGATCTTGGAAGTAGGCCAGGTTCGGCTCGGCGGCGCTGAGCAGGAAGTCGGTTTCGGACTGGCGGATCACCACCCCGTCTTCGATGACGAATCCGTCGTCGTCGCACCAGATCGTGTACTGAGCCTGACCGGGGCGGCATTTTCGGATATCTCGCGTTAGGAGTCCGCCGAGAAACTGTTCGGCATCCCGCCCGCGGATCCGGTACTTATACAGGGGCGAAGTGTCGAACATGCCGGCGCTGTTGCGCACGGCGAAGTACTCGAACTTCTCGGAAAGCTGATAACGCTGCGCGGACAGGTAACCGGCCCAATGCGACCAGAGTTGCGTGGTATTCAGCACACTGGTCCGATCGTGGAACGGGGTGTGTCGAGCCATGGACCTCCAACGGGATGCAATCAGACAATACTCTTTTTGTTGGACACGCGTTCAACTGGGCAACTACTGTCAGACCATGAGGAGAATGAGTCAACGGGACCGCCGCGAAGCGATTATTGACGCTGCGATCGAGGTGGCGATGGAGAATGGCCTCGGTGCTACCACCGTTCGTGACGTTGCCGGGCGGATGGGATCGTCCAGTGGATTGATTCACCACTACTTCGAATCGATGGACCTCGTCCTTGCCGGTGCCTTTCGCCGGGTGGCTGAAAAGGACCTGGCGACTTCCCGAGACGAACTTGCCGTACTCGGCGACCCGGTCACCCAGCTGGCCCACTTCGTCAACACCTACTTCTCCCCCGACCGTGACCCGGCGTTCCAGTTTTGGCTTGATGCATGGTCAGAGGCCGGTCGCAACGGAGCCCTCCAGCAGGCGTCCAGTTCGTTGAATGTCGAATGGCAGCAGACGCTCTTGACGATCATCGAGTCCGGAGTCGATTCCGGCGACTTCGAGTGCTCCGATCCCTTCGGGGCGTCCTGGAGCATTCTCTCACTTCTCGATGGCCTTGCCCTACAGATCGTCGCGCACCGAACCGTGCTCAGTCGCGCCCAATCGATCGTCTGGGCCGCCGGAACCATCGAACGTGACCTGGGTCTGCCGTCCGGCGCTCTCAGGCACCAGGCGCCCGTTGGAGCATCGGCGCTTTGATCGTTTCAGCAGCACTCGAGTCCCCGAAAGCCGAACAGAGACCGCCATCGAGACCAAACAGCATGCAATCGAATAGAGGGACGGGTAACGCGCCCCATCGTTGAGACCCGTCCCGGTACTACTTAGGAGGACCTCCCATGGCATTTCATCCCCGGCAGAACTACCCCGCGAACTCGATGTCCCAGGGAATGAGCAGGCGCGATTTCATCACCAGGGCAGCCGCGATGGGTCTGGCGTTCCCAACCTTGTCAGCTTTCCTGGCCGCCTGCGGAGACGGCGGGAGCACAGATGCGGGCCAGGTCATCATCGGGTCGCCTTCCAATCCGGTGACCCAACCGCTTCTGGATAGCAATCAAATGATTGCTTCTGGACTCAGTGCCGAGGCCGGTCCCTTGCGCATATACAACTGGGCGGACTACCTGAACCCGGAGATCATCCCGCTTGCCGAGGAGGCTCTGGGAACGTCGATCGAACTCACGACATTCTTCAACGAAGAAGAAGCGCTGCAGAAACTGATCTCGGGCGAGGTCAACTTCGACGTCTTCTTCCCCGTTGCAGGCTCGGTTCCGAAGGTGGTTGCCGGCCAACTCATCCAGCCGCTCAATCACGAATATCTCCCCAATCTGTCCAACGTCTGGCCGCAACTTGCCGACCCGTTCTATGACCAGGGATCGCTGTACACGGTGCCATACACCGTGTACTCGACCGGAATCGCCTGGCGCAATGACATGGTCGACGACGCTGACGTCACCGGGATTGACAACGCCTGGGACGTCTTCTGGAACCCGAAGTACGCCGATATTCCCGTTGGTCTCTACGACGACTTCCGGGAGACCCTCGGAGCGGCGCTGTATCGTAATGGGGTGACGCAAGTGCACAACGCCTCGCAGGCCGAGATTGATCAAGCGACCGCGGATCTCATTGAACTCATCGATCTGACGGACATCAAATACACGATCGATGGGGCTTACGCCGGGATCCCCGAAGGGCGATTCGGTTTGCACATGGCCTGGTCTGGCGACATGGTGTCGGCGCCGTATTATTTCCCCGAGGACGGCGATCCTTCCGTGACCCGGTACGCATGGCCTGCACAAACGGGCTCGTCGGTTCATGGCCAGATCTCCAGTGACACGATGACCGTCTTGAAGGGCTCCGAGAATCCGGTCCTCGCCCATCAGTTTCTCAATTTTATGCTCGACGAAGACAACGCACTGACCAACTTCGGTTGGGTGGGTTATCAACCACCACAAAACGGCCTCGATGTCGACTACCTCGTCGCCGATGAGTGGGTACCTGACTATCTCGCTTCGGCCATCGTTCGGCCGGAGGATTTCAGTGATCCCCGTGCGTCGGTGCCTATCGCGCTCAGCGCCGAGCAAGAGGCCAGGCTGCTCGATGCATGGACGAAGGTGCAGTCGGGCGGATAGCTCCGACTATCTCGATGAGCAGGTGAGCGGACTCGATGGCATCAAACCTTCAAGCCGCTGAAACTGAGGCGGTTGGCCAGAGAACGTGGATATGGCGGGCGTTCGCCATGCCGGGCGTCGTCTGGCTCATCGTCCTGTTCGTGGTGCCGTTCTACGCCGTGATTTCCGTGGCGATGGGCGATATCGATCCGATCTTCCTCAAACCCCAGCCCGAATGGAACCCCCTGGCCTGGGACCCGAGCGCCTTCGGGGCAGTGTTTGGGGATCTCTTTGGTGGTCAGCTCGGCAAGATCGCCCTGCGAACAATCGGGTATGTCGCCGCCGCCTCCCTGCTCTGTGTCGCGATCGGCTACCCGGTGGCGTATTTCGTCGCCCGCCGGGTTGAGAAGCACAAGGCGCTGTGGCTTCTGGCTTTGCTGGCTCCGTTCTGGATCAACTATCTGATGCGGATGCTGGCCTGGGTGAACCTGCTGAGCCCGGATGGTTGGGTGAACAAGGCGATCGCGTTGTTCGGCTTTCCGGAGCAGAACTGGCTGAGTGGTCGGGCAATTGT
>Ga0224496_10001627_pt1 | contig 13808 bp, 13 predicted proteins | sample SF_Jul11_sed_USG_2_FD_168127 | JGI IMG/M metagenome (GOLD analysis project Ga0224496, IMG submission 168127) | Sediment microbial communities from San Francisco Bay, California, United States - SF_Jul11_sed_USGS_8_1 | ecosystem: Environmental > Aquatic > Marine > Sediment | place: USA... | reverse complement strand
TGTTTCGCAATCCTTTGCTGGAATATTTGATCTAAACAAGATGAGAGATTGAGAACACGTGGAATTTGACTGGACCACCTTCATTCTGGAAATCATCAATTTCCTGATCCTGGTTTGGATTCTGAAGCGTTTTTTGTATCGACCTGTATTGGATGTGATTGCCAGACGTCGTGACGATATTGAAAAAACGCTTGCTGATGCGCAACATATCGAAGCTGAAGCAAATCGGATTAGGCAACAGAATGAACAGCAATTGGCTGACTGGGAAGATGAGAAAAAAACGGCTCAGGCGCGGTTGATGGCGGAATTGACGGCAATTCGGGAAAGTAAGATGGCTGCGTTGGAGGCTTCGATTTCAGAAGAAGCGGGTCGGCGGCGGGTGTTGGATAGACGGCGCCGAGTTGAATTTGAGCGTAGGGTTGAGGAAAGAGGAGTCGAGCAAGGCGTTGAATTCTCTGCAAAATTACTTTCCAGGCTTGCTTCGCCTGAATTAGAGGCAAAACTATTCGGATTGCTGCTTGAAGATTTGCATCAGCTGCGAATTGAAGATAAAAACGCCGTGAAAGAGGCTTCAACCGAAGTGGGGTTAAAGATCAATGTGCAAAGTGTGTTCTCGTTGGATAAGAACAAGCAGAATATGCTATCAAGTGCTTTAGCTGAAATAATTGGAAGAAAGGTACCGGTTGAATATTCCATCAACCCCGAATTGATTTCGGGATACCAGGTTGATATTGGCCCTTGGGTGCTGCATGCTAATCTGCGTGATGAATTAAAGTTTTTCCGTGGCGTATTGCAGCATGCGCAGTGAGCAGGTTTCATCAGCGGGTTCTCAGGTTAACACTCCATTAGCGCGGCAAGCGGCATGGCTGTCAGGTTACCGGTTTGGCTTGCGTTTATCGGAGCTTGGCACGGTGGCTTCCGTGGGCGATGGCATTGCCTGGATTGACGGCTTGCCTTCGGCTTCTATGGATGAGATTGTTCGTTTGGAGGATGGCAGTCAGGCGCTTGTTTTTCATCTTGCACGTAATCGGGTAGGCGCTATCCTGTTATGCCAGACCATGCGAATAACCGCTGGTGCCAAAGCTTTCCTGACCGGTAAAGGCTTGAGTATTGGTGTTGGTGATGTTTTGCTTGGCCGCGTGATTGATCCCTTAGGTGCTGTACTCGATAACGGCGAAGCACTTTCATATAGCACCTATCGTCTGCTGGATGTTCGTTCGCCGCCGATTATTGCCCGTGATTTTGTGGCGCAACCTATGTATACCGGCAATAAAATTGTTGACACAATGCTTCCTATTGGCAAAGGGCAGCGGCAGTTAATTATTGGCGATAATGGTGCTGGTAAAAGTGCGCTTGCTATCGATACAGTTATCAATCAGCGCGGTAAAAATGTTTATTGCGTTTATGTGCTGATCGGGCAGAAGCGTTCTGCCGTGGTAAATACCATCGAAACGTTGCGGCGAGCTGGCGCATTGGCTTATACCGTTGTTGTAGTGGCGGAGGCAACTGCCATGCCAGGTTTGAAATATCTGGCACCATTTGCTGGCTGTACCGTCGCTGAAGCATGGATGGCGGCCGGGCATGATACCTTGGTTGTCTATGATGATTTAACGACGCATGCGCGAAGCTATCGCGAACTTTCGTTATTGTTACGGAGGCCACCGGGAAGAGAGGCCTATCCCGGCGATATTTTTTACTTACATTCTCGCTTGCTGGAACGTTCGACGCGTCTGTCTGCAAACCATGGGGGGGGTAGTATGACCGCGTTGCCGATCATTGAAACCGAGCAGGGTGAAATTGCCGCTTATATTCCAACTAATCTGATTTCAATCACGGATGGGCAGATTTACCTTGACCACCAGTTATTTGCCCGTGGTTTTTTGCCTGCTATTGATGTGACCCGTTCGGTGTCACGCATTGGGGGGAAGGCTCAACATCACAATATAAAAAATGAAGCGGGCCGGATGAAGCTGGACTATCTGCAGTTTCTTGAATTGGAAGTGTTTACACGTTTTGGTTCGCGGCTGGAAGCGGGCATGGAGGCGCGTATTCATCGGGGCCAGATACTGCGTGAAATGCTCAAGCAGGATTTGCTGGCGCCACTGACCATTGAATTTCAGATGGCCTGGCTGGTGGCGTACAACGAAGGGTTATTTGATAATATCAGTTTGGAACAGGTGAAGCCACGTCTAGCACTGCTACAAGCGCAAGTGGCGCGTTCCAGTATTAGTATCGGCGAAGGCCGTGATCAATGGAAAATTCTGGTGCATACCTGGTTAAAATGATCATTTTATAACGCTGAAATGGCGAATGATAGGGACAACCTGAATCGTTACTTAGAAGCTGTAATTGCATGTCATTTGTAGCGGTCAATCGTGTTTTTTTAGGATAATGATGACATGGGTAAACAAGGCGAGTTGAAAGAGCGGCTGGCAACGCTGAATGAAATCGGTGGCATTATGAACGCGATGAAGAATCTGGCTTTACTTGAAACGCACAAGTTGGCGGTTTTCTTAAGTACACAACGACATGCGTTGACCAGTATTGAAGCGGCGGCTCAGGATTTTTTGGGCTTTTATTCGCATATTTATTCGCTTCCCGATGCGTTGCAGCAAATCTGGATTGTTATTGGGTCGGAACGCGGTTTTTGTGGTGATTTTAATGATGCTTTGGTTCAGTATTTGAATGTCAGCGCACCGAAGGAGGGAACCCTGCTGTTGGCGGTAGGAAGCAGGCTGGAAACTAAGTTACATAAGGATGCGCGTATTGCTGCTTTGGTAAAAAGTCATAGCGTGGTGGAAGAAGTACAGGCCACATTGCTTCACTTGGTTGAGATGTTGAACAAAATGCAACAATTGGAGCCGGAAAGAATCGTATGTATTAAAGCGCTTTATCATGATGATGAGTCTGGTCAAATAACGCTGCGCCAATTATTGCCACTAGCATTCCCCAAGCTGAAGGTAGCCTATGCGCACCCACCGCTGCTGAGTCTGGAACCGGAACAGGTTTTGTCCCATCTTACCGACCAATATCTTTATGCCGCGCTACACGAAGTTTTCTATTCGTCACTGATGGTGGAAAACCACATGCGGCTAGAACATATGAACCGCGCTATTAATCGATTGGAAAAGGATGTCGCCGGATTGCGTTTGCGTTACAACAGACTGCGCCAAGAAGAGATCATTGAGGAAATCGAAATCATTATGTTGAGTGCCGAGGTATTGACAGCTACTGATGAGAGTGGCTCAAAAATTACTTGATCTGCGTTGCTATTCAATACTTGAATTTCTTTTTTCTAAAAAAAACAATTTTATAGGAGCGATGTAGCAATATCCTGAACGTTATTACTCTTCACTGTTTCTCTCCAAAAAGAAACAACATCGCATTCTAAACACCATCCAACTGAGAATTTTAGGATACTCAGCGCTTCATTATTGAATTGCAATCGAATGAAATCAATCAAACTTATCAGTGACAATCTAGCCCCATTGACACTATTCATGGCGATCTCAGCCTACTTATTGCCTGACGTATTTCTAATTTTTGAGCATGTTTTTCTTTGGCTTTTTGCTGCCACCATGTTTTCACTGGGTATCGTTCTGGATCCGTACGAACTAAAACAAGTTCGCCATCAACCCAAGCAAATCAGCCTTGGCTTATTAACGCAATTTACGGTAATGCCTTTTCTTGGGGCCATTGCAGCATATAGCAGTGGTTTGCCCAATGAAATCGCTTTGGGGTTAGTTATCGTCGCCTGTGCACCCGGCGCTATGGCGAGCAATGTGGTGGTTTATTTGGCTGGCGGCGCTTTGGCTTATTCCATTGCACTCACTACCGTTGCCACGTTAATCTCACCCCTATTAACCCCGGTATTAATTGAATGGATCGGTGGCGCATTATTGCCCATTCCATTTTGGCCAATGATGAAAACGATTGTTCTAATTGTTGTGCTACCCATTATTCTCGGTATGCTTGTGAAGCGTCATCTGGGTAAAAAAACACAAGTCATGACTGAGATAGCCCCAGCAATCGCTGTTTTGTCTATCGTCATCATCTGCAGTTATGCAGTGGCTGCAAATCAGGAACGTATTGCTGACGTAGGTGTACAACTGTTCTTGATCGTAGTGGCGATTAATTTGATCGGATACCTGGCAGGTTGGCATTTAGCGCGGCTTTATGGTTTCGAAAAAAAACTTCAAATAGCACTCGCCATAGAAATCGGCATGCAAAATGCGGGCCTGGGTGTTGCGCTTGCGCTGAAGCACTTTGCGGCTGAAACTGCACTACCCGGTGCTATTTTTGCAGTTTGGTGTATTTTAACGGCAGCCGGCATGACAGCTTATTTGAGGCAGCGTGACTAGTAAACTATGGTACTTTACCAACTATGTTAGAAATTAAGTATTGCAATGGAATGGACGCCCACTATCCAAAGCGGCATCAAAGTGCCAAAGTAGTGTTTCAACCTAAAATCCTCAGCTGACCGCTACAGTAATAAGACATCTCATGAAAAGAAGACTCATATTTTTCTAACTGACACGCATCTTTAAGGTGAGCAACGCTATGATGCTTATAGCGTGCCGTTTTTTCTTTTTTTGCTGCGTTGCAATTCGTTTTATTACGTCTCATTGCGCATTGAAAAAAGAAACATCAGCGCACGCTAAACGCCACCCAGCTGAGGATTTTAGATTTAAAAAAATGCCTTGGCGTGTTCGGTGGTCAATATCAGAAAAACTCACGATTCTCGCAGTTTATGACTTAATTCTTTGATTGAAGGTACTATTCTGCTATTAGACTTAATTATGCATGAACTTTGCCGTGCAAAGATTTCCTTTCATATAATGCATATTTTTCTAAGCGCTTTAAAAAATATGCTCAATAATTGCCCGGCTTCCATTTTTGTCAGCATTTGCATCTGCCTGTCTCCTTTTCACGACCAATTTAATTGTTACATAACTGATAGTTATCCTGTTTAAATCGCAATGTGTCGTTAATTGGCGACATCATGTGTTCTGGTGTTTTATTAGAAAGATCTCTTAAGTTATTAACTGTAACAGTAAAAAAACTTATGGCACAAACTTTGCTAGTGATTTCTATAGAACTGTATTTATTATGGTTTTAGTAAGATGTGTTTAATTTTTATAAAGTCAGGCGGATGAATGATTGGTTGATTCAGCCAAATATACGTTCAGTTCCGCAAACAATTTTGTGAGTTATTTTTTAATTGTTGCTTGCTACTAAAGAAGATGGAACATTTTATTTCATTAGTGGTTGGTGACTAGTACAAGGAGATTGATATGAAAAAAGTATTATTGATGATCGTTGCTTTATTTGCAATTGTTGGTATTGCCAATGCAGGAGTGAATATTAACTCTGCTACTCAATCGGAACTTGAGATGTTGCAGGGAATTGGTCCAGCCAAAGCGAGAGCTATTATTCAGTATCGTGAGCAGAATGGATCCTTTAATTCAATAAATGATTTGAAAAAAGTAAAAGGTATTGGTCCTTCAACAATTAAACAACTTGGCAATAGTATAACAGTGGATGGAAATGTTGGCGTTACAGATAGGTCGGGTGTCTTTGCAACACTGGATAGAAGTTATTGCCAACACAGAGGTCAATGTTAACATTGCTATTCAACCAGAGCCCGAGAAGTTTCAGTGAATTGGTGCGGGTGCGATAAAACAACTAGGCGATAACATGTTTGTAAGTGAAACTGTTGAAGCTGAATCAAAAAGCCCCGGGGATTGTCCGGGGTTTTTTTTATGGTGGCATATATTCAGAGTGGTGTTGTTACATGGTTTGTATGTGCGATAATCATGATCCCATGTATAAAATAATTGAAAATTTCGTTGGTGATACGCCGTTAGTCAAGCTCAAGCGTTTGCCAGGATCAACCAATAACATTATTCTGGCCAAGCTTGAAGGAAATAACCCCGCGGGTTCGGTTAAAGACCGCCCTGCTTTATCAATGATTTTGCATGCCCAGCAGCGTAGGGACATCAAGCCTGGTGACACGCTAATTGAAGCGACCAGTGGCAATACAGGCATTGCGCTAGCAATGGCGGCTGCAGTGATGGGTTATCGTATGGTACTAGTTATGCCGGAACATCTGAGTGTGGAGCGGCGGCAATCCATGGCTGCGTATGGCGCGGAAATTGTCTTGACTTCAAAAGAAGGTGGCATGGAGAAGGCGCGGGATGTTGCTGAGGGAATGCGTGATGCGGGAAAAGGAATAATTCTCGATCAGTTTGCTAATCCAGATAATCCTTTAGCACATTACGAAGGAACTGCACCTGAAATATGGCGCGATACGGGTGGAAAAGTAACGCATTTTGTGAGTAGTATGGGAACCACCGGCACCATTATGGGTTGTGCGAGATATCTTAAGGAAAAAAGTGCTTCAGTAAGAATTGTTGGCGTCCAGCCACAAGAAGGTGCTCAAATTCCGGGTATTCGTAAATGGCCAGAGGCCTATTTGCCAAAAATCTATGATGCCAAGCGCGTAGACAAGATCATGTTGGTATCTCAAATTGAAGCAGAGGAAACGACGCGGCGGCTGGCGCGTGAAGAAGGGATTTTTGCAGGCATTTCTTCCGGTGGTGCATTGGCAGCCGCGCTCAAAATTTCAACGATGGTTGAAAATGCTGTCATTGTATTTATTGTATGTGATCGGGGAGATCGGTATCTGTCCACAGGCGTATTTTCAGCCTGAGAACTAGAAGACGTGAAATCATCATTTCATTTAATCGCATAAACCATACCTATTCTTTGTTGTCTAAGTAAACGATGCGGCGCCTGTTTATTGGAATTTTATTGGTAACAATTACGCTGGGTTACGCCGCTTTTGCCGCCAATGCACGCATTTCACTCTCAATAAATGACATCCACAGCCCAGTTTTTAGTGCGAAAGAAATTAGCGCTAGCCTTTCCGGTCAGCAATTATCCCAATTAGAGTTTCGAGTCGGCGAAATTGCCGTACAAGGAAAGATTTGGCGGAATGTTAAACTTTCCTGTACCAAATTCCAGTTATCTGATCGTCTAATTGATTGCTTCGGTGGAAGAATACATTTACCTAACTCGGCGCCGCTCGCTGTTGTATTTCGTTTTATCCCACATAAAAAGAATCTTGAGATAGAGATCCAGCCTGCCGCTGAGGAAAGTTGGCGGTTTTCTTTGCATTGGGATGAAAATTTTTGGTGGAGTACATTAACTATTGCTAACGGCCAAGCGGTACATGCGGTGCAATGGTTGCGCGATATTGAAACCATGCCAGTCCCCGGGAAGGGGGGGATAAATGGCAATGTTAAGTTCAGTGGCAGTATGGACGGGATTGCTCGCGTTGCTGCAGAACTGCGCATCGATAAGTTGGCATTTAGTGACCGTAATGGTTTGCGTGCAGGAGAAAATGTCAATATGACGATTAATTGGAGTGCCGAACATTCATCGCAAAATAACCAGTGGCAATGGCAGAGCGAAATTAATTGGCTTGCTGGAGAAATATTCTGGCAGCCACTATATTTTTCAGAGGGTGGCTATAGCCTAAATTTGGCCGGGGATCTGAGTGAAAATAATATTAACTTAAGCAACGGAAAGATCGTGCTGCGTGATATTGGTGAATTGGATTTTTCCGGTGTGTTGGCGCGTCCAGGTAATGATTTGATTGATTTTAATTTGCGCGCGACTAGTCTGGAGCTAGCAACTTTATTTGATCAGATATTAAGGCCTTTTCTGAGAAATACTGCATTCTCTGAAATGAATGTCATTGGACGCAGTAGTTTTGCGTGGCGTTATCATCAAGGGGGAAATAAATCGTTGGTTCTTGATTTGCATGACGTTTCGTTAGCGGATCAGCGAGAACGTTTTGCATTTTATCGGATTAATGCCCATATACCCTGGCAAGCGAATAGTGCAACAATCGCAGATATCAGTATTCTGAGTGGGCAAGTATTGCGGGTACCGCTGGGTGCCGTGCGTGTACCCTTGGAAGTTAATAAATTTGAATTCAGGATTCCGCAATTGGTTTTGCCTGTACTTGATGGGAAGCTAAAGCTTGAGAATTTCATTGCATCACAACAGGATAACAACTGGCATTGGCAGTTTAATGGGGAGCTGTTGCCTGTCTCAATGGAGCAACTAACTAGAGCGTTACAAATCCAACAAATGCACGGCACAATTTCTGGCGTCATACCTAAAGTTAGCTATGTTAATTCGATTGTCGCCGTGGATGGCACATTGCTATTCAATATTTTTGATGGAATGGTAACCGCAAAGAATCTGAAGTTAATTGAGCCGCTGGGGCTTGTGCCCCACCTTGCCGTGGATCTGGCGATGAAAAACTTAGATCTTGACTTACTGACGCGAACTTTCTCATTCGGTAATGTGCAAGGGCGTATTGATATGGAGATGCAAAATCTTGAACTTGCCGGCTGGCGGCCAGTTAAGTTTGATGCGAAATTGTCGAGTAGTGCTGGATCTTATCCACGCCAGATAAGCCAAGCTGCGCTACAAAATATCTCCGCACTTGGCGGCGCAAGTGCGGTTGCAGCGATTCAGCGGAGTTTCTTGCGCTTTTTTGAAGAATTCTCTTATTCAGAAATTGGTTGGCAGTGTTTTCTGCGTAATAATGTGTGTCGTATGGATGGGATTGAGCCCGCATCCATACTAGTAGAATTTGAATCAGAGGGTTATGTAATTGTTAAAGGAGGAGGAATTCCGGCAATAACGGTGATCGGTTATAATCGTAATGTGGGTTGGCAAGAACTGATTAACCGTTTGAAACGAATTACCCAGGGAAATGACCCGGTTATCCAATAGGCAATGAAATGAGAAATGTTTCTTTATATATAGGCTTTTTGTCGCTGGTCAGCATATCATTGGCGGCATGTGTCACGATTAATATTTACTTTCCCGCTGCCGCTGCAGAGAAAGCGGCAGATAAAATTATTGAAGAAGTTTGGCAGTTGGAAGACACCGGGGAAAATGGGCGAGAAGCAGAAGAAGCGCGCCCCGATAATTAACCAACTTACTGATTCGTAAAGGTATAAACAATGAATAAGCTATTTTCTTGCTTAATATTGCTGGTGATTCTACTGAGTCTGCCACTCGCTACTCATGCAAGAGGAGCGAATATTGAGATTAATACCCCGGCAATTACCAAGCTGAAGCAGAGTATGCAGCAACGGCATGGTCAATTGGCATCACATTATGCCAGTGGGGCGGTCGGGCTGACCGGTGATGGGCTGATAGCGATGCGGGACGCCAATGCAGTGTCATTGGCTCAGCGGCAATCGGTCAATGCGCTCATAGCAGCGGAAAATCAGGACCGCAATGCGCTGTACCAAGAGATTGCACGCGCTAACAACCATCCTGAATGGGAGAAAGATATTCGCGCGACTTTTAGTCAGCGTTGGATCAGTTTGGCGAAATCAGGTTGGTGGTATCAAGCTGCAGACGGGTCTTGGGCGAAGAAGTAGGGTTGCCTTTGATAGTAACCCTAGAATTAGCTTTGCTACAAGAAGATTCACCGATAGTCTAACACATACGTTTTTCAGGATTTGCTTTGAACTATTCATGGGATACAATAGTCGTATTCCTTGTTAGGGAAATTGGTATTGTTTAATTTTTAATTGGAGACTCGATAATGAATCAAAACTACTCAGCAGTTGCTCAAAGGTCGCCATCTGCGTTAGCAACAAGTAAAGTGCTGCGCAACACCTACCTGCTATTGTCACTCACATTGCTGTTCAGTGGCTTTACTGCAGTGATTTCAATGGCTATGAATATGCCGCCGATGACGTATCTGATATCAGTCATTGGTGCGATGGTAATTGCAATGTTCGTATTGCCCCGTTTTGCTAACTCTACAGCGGGTATTGGAATAGTTTTTTTGGTTACCGGTATGCTGGGGTTTGGACTGGGACCGATACTGAGCATGTATGCCGCTCTGCCTAATGGCGGGAACATCATTATGCTGTCGCTCGGTGGTACTGGTGTGATTTTTATGGGCCTGTCTGCTTATGTGTTGGCTACACGCAAAGATTTTAGCTTTCTTGGCGGCTTTCTGATGGTAGGTTTCCTGTTGGTGTTAATCGCTGCATTAGCAAATATCTTCCTGGCGATACCTGCTATGTCATTGATGATATCTGCTGTCGTTATCATGATTATGAGCGGCTTCATTCTGTATGATACCAGTCGCATCATCCATGGTGGCGAGACCAACTATGTCTTGGCGACTATTGGGTTGTACATGACAATTTTCAACATCTTTATTAGCTTGTTGCAAATTTTAGGCATCATGGGTGGTGATGACTAATTCTCATAAGCTTTGATAATTTTACAAAACCCCGGTATATCCGGGGTTTTGTTTTGCGTGAACAGGAATTGATAAAGGTGTTTAGATTATGGACTGGATGAAAATTTTTTCTGCCCTGGCGTTGGTAATGTTTATTGTCTTTCTGTTTCCAAGGGCTCGGGATATGATGAAGAATACGCCTAAAGGCTCTTCTTCAGATTGGATGAGTTTTGTTATTCCCATTATAGCCATCGTTTTGTTTATTATGCTGTTAATTCAATTGGTGTGATTGTTTCTTTGTGGTAGACATTTTGTGGCGATTTCTGTGTGTCTATCCACCGGCTCGGCCGGTGGTTTGTTGTCTAATTGCAAGCAATTGGTCTCATCGAGCCCATCTGAAATTTGGTAATTACATTTATACCATCGTCGGTTTCAAGACTCAGCGCATTCCATTCACCGCTCAACGTTGAGGCGTTCAAAGTTGCCGTAAAAGTTTCGCTCCATACTTGACCTTCTGCTTCCTCATAATCCGAGCTGACAATGGTCATCTTAATATTACCGCCAACAGAGATGGCATTGCCATGTGCCGCGGAAGGACCGTTTGCACCATAACCAATAGATCCAAAAAGTGACAAGTGTCCACCTTCTTTTTCGTAGACACCAAATTTGTAAATCCAGTATGGCTGTCCCGCACTATTAAACACTTGCCAGCAAAACTCGCCAAGATACTTATCCGCTGCTAGTGCTTTTGAAGCCGTTGTAAACAAAAATACACTAACTAATAATGACAAAATGATTTTTTTCTTCATGACTTTTCTCCTGCTATCGCTTTAGATTTTTCTTTAATTTTGGTTCCAGAATTATTTTTGGATGTAACAGCATTTAACTTCAAGGTGCATTCAATCTTTGTTCAAGTGCTACACGCTCAAATTCGGGGGCATTGGTTTGATTCTGATTTAAATAGTTATTCCTGCTTTCCCGCATAAAGCAAGCGCGCTGATAGGGCATGTATCAGATTAAAACGTGCTACGCGTTTATTATTTATTTGCACGAACAAAGACCCATGTAACCGACGGATAATGAGTTCGCGCTAAGATTTGATCGCGTGCCTTGCTGTAAGTTTCCTAATACTTAATGCTTTCCGATCGATTGGACTAATCTTCCATTGCTTCCTAAGGGTCAACTTTGTGAGCTTCCAATCGCTTATGTTGCTCTTCGCGGCTGATATTCAGGTAGGACTTGTGAAGTCTAATACCAGAATAAACAAGTATCTGTTCAAAATATATCACGGTCGCCATGAAATGCTCGTATTCCGAGTCAGTGCAAAAACCCATGATATGCGCTATACCAGCACGATTGTACCAACGTCGATTGAACAGAACGAATTCTTGTGGCCCCGAAGATGTGGCGCAAAATGCTGAAAATACTAGCTGCCATGCTCTCCCGGACGGACGGTCTGCAAAGTGTTGCGACGTGGGTTCCACGTGGACTGGAATATTGTAAGTCCGTTTAATAACACCACCCTTTTCGGTTGCGTCGCGACCTTTGAGCAATATCAGGATCTCGTCTTTTCGTCACATTTAGTCAGATGAACAATCCAACTCATAATCTTGCATAATTAATAACTTAAGTGCGCTCAGAGGATGAATGTGGATTATGTTTAGAACAGACTTTTGTGTGCCCAGCCAGTCCTTTTATCTCTGTGCTGAACAAAATACCAGTCTCCTGATGTTTCGAGAATCGAAACTACCTCTCCATTGCTCAAGTAAAACATTGTCCTAGCATCTATAGACGGACTTTCTCTGACGCGACCCGCATCTACTTTTAGCGTTGCGACTCGGTTCTGGTTTTGGCTTTGCGCATCCTTGTCTATCAGGTCCATCAGGTTCATCAGGTCCTGTCCATTTGTACGGTCGATTCCTGCTGCATCGATTCTTGGTTTCGTCATATTCTCGGTCGGTTGCACGGTTGCCGAAGTTCCTGAGCCCTTCGCCCTATCCATGGATTGCGGGGCTTGCCACTCCCCCATCCGAATCAGACCTGTGAACAGAAAAGCAAAACTCAGCATGAACACCAAGATTCCAGCAATCAGTATAAAGGGTTCATGATGCAAGGGGTTCCGGAATGCGTAGAAACGGTGTTGACATTCTTTGCACCGGTAGGGAAAGCATGCTTCGGTGTGCAGTATTAGTCTTTCTATGCCTCGTCTGTGTGAACGCCCGAGATTGCTGCTGCTACACTTAGGACACTGCAACTTAGCTTTCTTCATCTCAAAGGTGAATCTAGGTTTTGTTCTAGAATTTAGAGAGAACTTGCTCATCCAGGTTGAAAGTTTTTGCCTGGTTTGGTTGGTTGCCCAATACTTTTTCCATATTTCACGTTGTTTTAATCCACTCATACTCGGGATCTCTATTTTGTTCCAGTTTGGTGGCATGAATTATATTTCACCACTGCCTGGTGGCAATATGCCTTAAAACACCGGCAAGTCTCTTACGGGCTTGTCCGGCTTGTTTTAGGATTTTTCTTTCGCCAAGGTGATAGATGGTATAGCGTGTTTGCAGTTTGGTTGTTCAAACAGCTTAACAATTGTGTCGGGCCATAACCCACCATGGCGATATGCACCCAGCATTGCAAAGTTTGACGTGTTTGTTGCCACACTTCTTTCATGCCTCAAGCCTGTTTCAATTGGTTGAACATGGGATCAATCGACCAGTGCCAACCAGAAAGCGCGCGTTGACCAATCTTCTGCGTGTATGTACACGCCGCTGTTCTTTTCCGTAGAGCTTAACTGTCGTGACTGTACGTTTTAAATGCGCAATACGCTCAGGGGTATATTTCTCCCTATACTTCCTGCTCCGTCCTCGCTGGCCATTTTTTCTTGGCGGTGGCACATCAAATATGCACATGTATCGATTCTCACGTGGCCAATGACATCAAACCCCCGTTTTTGTATCGATACAATAAAGCAATGCCGCATGTACCAGCTATCTGTCAATGCACGTACTTTTATCTTGAAGCAAGCCATACATAGTGCATATCAAGGTCTTGGCTGTAATCAACTTACCCGTCTTGCCGCTACTTGGCGTCAGCCGGGAAAGTATTGGCAACGCAACTGGTTTGCTACTTGCCCGCCTAACAATCATCGCCAGACTAATCCAGCATTGCCCAAGTACATATGAAGCCAAATTAGATTTGTTGCCATGCTGATGATGAATTCGGTTGCGAAGCAAGCCACTAAAAATAGAATTTAAAGCAACCTCAGGGAAGGTGCGCTTTAAATTTGACAAGATTTCATCAAATGACCATGTAAATTGCAAAAACGCAAATATTTACACTTATTCGGATTATAAACTAGCTTAAACCGAATTGCTGCCACTTGCACCCCTGGCCAGTTGAAGTTTTGCTAGCGGCTTTATGATTTTCCATTAATTTCTAACAACATAATATCCAGTTAATCAGCCCTTAAGTTTGCAGTTGTATATCATTATTTGCATTCTTATGCATTATTCCGACTGAA